>Ga0315282_10000481_pt1 | contig 79388 bp, 64 predicted proteins | sample YL17G07_20_MG_FD_203693 | JGI IMG/M metagenome (GOLD analysis project Ga0315282, IMG submission 203693) | Sediment microbial communities from Yellowstone Lake, YNP, Wyoming, USA - YL17G07_20 | ecosystem: Environmental > Aquatic > Freshwater > Lake > Sediment | place: USA: Wyoming | collected... | reverse complement strand
TTGTCTTCATGATCATAAGTCGTTACCTTTTGGTCGTTTTTTTCCAGAACCTTGGGATAATATAAATCCCTATAAACAAAGGGTTTTAGAAGTTAATATATGAAAAAACCTACCCTTGTCAGCTTTGGTAAGGGGGAATAAGTCAAGTCGTTATCTAATTCCCCCTTAAAAAAGGGGGAATCGATTCTCCCCTTTAGCAAAGGGGAGTTAGAGGGGATTTGAAAAGTCTACAATTATTTCTAAAACTTGCTTATTCCGTTTTAAAAAACATTATTTGAACATCTATAATACCTTTAAAAAAGGAACACAAAAATGGAATCAAAGCGCATAAGCTCAATTTTTATTATATCTATCGTAATAATTTTATGTGCTGTATGTGACAGCAAAGCATTATCAATATTTGATTCATTATTTAATCCCTCAAATGATGCAAGGGGTTACGTCCTGTACGTCTTTGCAAAAAGAACTGAGGTTATGGTAGATTTCTGCAAGAAAGATGGCCTAACCAGCGGAACAAAGCTTGACGTAGTTAGACTCAAAGTGGAGGGAATGGACGAACCTGTAAAACTGGGTGAGATCACCGTTGAAAAAGTCGGAGATAAAATGTCGAAAGCAAAAGTAAGTCTCATCTCGTCAAGTCTGAAAATGGAAAGAGGGGATAGAGTATATCCGCACCCTATCATTGTTGTCAGCGACGAATCATGGATTGCACAAACGTCACCTGAAAAAGGTTGGAGATCGGATATTTCTTTACCTAATCAGCGTAATTGGACGAATTGTCAGGTTGTGCAGGGGATGGAGAATAGACCTGCCGCCAAGCAGTTAATAACCGACACAAATGCTAAACCCATCTGGCATCCGGGTGTTTCAGCCCGAATGGGAGATGTTTTTTTCAGAAAAGTATTTATAATAGATGCTAAAATCGCATCGGCAACGCTAGACGTGATATGCGGTGGAAAGGCTAGTATATATCTCAATGATGCTTGGATTGGCGATGTTAAAGAACCGTTAAGAGAGGAATTAGAAGATTGGCCCAAAATTGAAAGCTTCAAGGTTAGCTCATTTCTGCGAAAAGGAAAAAACGTTGTTGCTGTTCAGACCTTTATAGACCAAAAGCCTATTGTTCCAGCCGTTTTGTTGTTAGCAATCAACGTGCAGACAAGTTTCCGCTAAAGGACCATAATCAAATAACTTACCATTTTAGTTGTTAGTATTGACAAATTTTTTATCTCTGGTATAATCATTATCTGCATTAACAGATAATTTAAGTGTTTATAAAGAAGGGAGGAATTGGCTTGAAAGTCAAGCCGAAACAACCGATGGGAAAGAAAATCAAAATAACAGCGGGCAAGGTTAACATGGAGGCAGAACTTAATGATACTGCTACCGCAGAGAAAATCTGGGAGGCTTTGCCAATAGAAAAAAGAGGAAACACGTGGGGATATGAGATATACTTCTCTATACCCGTGAAGGCTAAGGAGGAAAATGCAACAGAAATTGTTGACTTTGGCGCTATTGCCTATTGGCCGCCGGGAACAGCCTTCTGTATATTCTTCGGACCAACGCCCGCAAGCAAAGGTGATGAATGTAGAGCTGCCAGTCCTGTCAACGTAGTTGGGAAACTACTCGGAGACCCAAACGATTTCAGGGTAGTTGCAAACGGCGAAAAGGTTATGATTGAAAAGGCTGAATAGTATAGAAGCGACAAAGGCTGAAAATCACTTTGATTAATGAATCTCACTTTTCAAGAAACTCAGGTGTTACAGTCCGTGCCGTAATAGTTGGGATTATTCTGATTCCTGCAAATGCGTATTGGGTGACAAAGGCAGAGGTGGTGTGGGCTACAATTCACGCTACTGTTCTGTCTATGTTCTTCAACGTGATATTCACCCTTTTTGTGCTTTCTGTTTTGAATCTGGTTCTAAAAAGATTCTTCCCTGCTTATGCCTTAACACCCGGGGAACTCCTGACAATCTACGTTATTCTCTGTATAGCAACTTCGCTTTTCGGACACGACATGCTTCAGATCCTCACCCCGGTAATGACTTATGCGTTCTGGTTCGCAACGCCAGAGAATGGCTGGAAAGAGCTATTTCTGGGATACCTACCTAAATGGCTAGTCGTAGATAACAAAGATGTTATGCGGGGATATTATGAGGGTTATACCAACTTCTACGATCTGCGTATCATGAACGTATGGATAAAGCCTGTTCTTATATGGTCAGCCTTTGTATTCGTGCTTTATTTCACAATGATATGTATTATTACCTTCATAAGACGAAGGTGGATCGAAGAGGAGAAATTAAACTATCCCATAATACAGCTTCCCTTTGAAATGACGGTTAATTCGTCAGCGTTTTTCAAAAACAAACTGATGTGGATAGGGTTTGGCATATCTGCATTTCTTGACCTTCTACATGGGTTTCACCGTTTTTATCCTTTTATACCAGATTTTAACACAAAATATGAGCTTGCGCCTTATTTTGCAGACAAGCCCTGGAGTGCTATTGGCTGGTTGCCAATATGCTTTTATCCGTTCGTCATCGGGTTGGCTTACTTTATGCCGCTTGATCTTTCATTTTCAACGTGGTTCTTCTATTTATTCTGGAAGATGCAGGTTGTTGTCAGAGAAGCGCTTGGGATCGGCGCTATGTCTGGACCATATATGGGTGATCAATCATCAGGGGCATGGCTTGGTATTGGTTTATTGTCAATCTGGCTTAGTAAAAGCTCAATAATAAAAATCGTTAAATCTGTATTTAGCCGTAAACCGCCGAATGATTCCGATGAACCATTGCCTTACAGAGTTGCATTTTGGGGAATGATAACAGGGATTACTTTGTTGTCGCTGTTCTCGTGGGCGGCAGGATTGAATGTATGGATAGCAGTAGCATTCTTTTGCATTTATTTTATTATTGTGCTTGCCGCTACGAGGATGCGTGCAGAACTTGGTCCGCCAACACATGACCTTTATTTCGAGGGACCCGATAGAGTATTAACCTCTATACTTGGAACTAAGAGGTTTAGCGCAAGTGATCTAAGCGTGCTTTCTGTATATTACTGGATGTGCCGTGACTATCGCTGTCACCCGATGCCACATCAGCTTGAGGGTTTCAAGCTTGCAGAAAAAGCAGGATTTAAGAACAGAAGATTAGTCGTTGCTATTATGATAGCAGTTGTTGTTGGGACACTCTCTGCTTTTTGGGCGATGCTCAGTCTTTTCTATCAGTATGGGGCAACTTCACGCTCTCGTGGTTACGTGCTTGGTCTAAGCTGGGAATCGTATAGCAGATTACAGAACTGGCTTGAGTATCCCACAGGGGCTAATATGCAAGTGATTGGACAGATGGCTTTTGGATTAGGGCTTACAGTCTTTCTGATGACGATGCGCAGGATGTTTCTATGGTTCCCTTTCCATCCGGTAGGATACGCAGTAGCAGGTAGCTGGACAATGAGTTGGATGTGGTTTTCTGTGTTTCTAAGCTGGCTGGTTAAATATATTCTCTTGAGAAGCGGTGGTCTTAAAATTTACAGAAAAGCAGTACCGATCTTTCTTGGTTTAATGCTTGGTCAATTCGTTAGCGGAAGCCTTTGGTGCCTATACGGGGCGATAACCGATAAAATCGTATATGGTTTTTTTGTTTAAGGATGGTGAGTTATTTATGCCGATGGATGAAAATGAAAAGAAAGAATTAGTTAAAAAGATAATGGAGCAGCGCAAGGCTATGTGGAAAGGGGAATCAACATCTGATCGCCCACAAAGGCAACCCCGGATTAAACCTAAAGAATCCACAACAATAAATGTCATACGTAAAACTCCATCTCCTGAATCTACTAATGTCATTGACAATACCATACCAGTAGATTTTGAAATACCAGATAAGAAAGGGGCATGGAGAAGAATTACAGAGGAATTAAAGAAGAGTAGTGAATTAGGCTGGAAGGCTTTTCTTATTATGGTAGCGCTTATAGGTGCGATCATGCTTGGAGTTCTCATTGGTTATCTGATGTCTACTACGGGGTTAATGAGTAAACTGAAATTATGATAATTTTTATTGCTGGATAACCACCATCTTTTTGATTGATACATATCTATCAGCATGAAGTTCATAAAAATATATGCCACTGCTTACCTTTTCATCGGATTCATTCCTGCAATCCCAATAGGCAGCTTTAGATTTATTCGAGTAATCTCCGGGTTCTTTCGTTCCCATATTAAACCTTCGCACAAGCTTACCAGAAGAATTGTAAATACTCATATATGCTTCTGACTTAGACGACAGAAGATATGGTATCCATGTCCCATTATTGCATGGATTGGGATAATTTTGCTGCAAATTTGATCGATCTGGTATATTTTCGATTGATACGCCGATCCGCCTGCCATTCAATTGTATCCCCGCAATGCTTGGCAATTTTGCGTTATCTTCCATAAGGTATTTGAAACTCAGATCAGCTATCGATCCATTTCCATTAGGAGTAGATATACCTGTCATAGATACTTTTAGCTTTCCTGATTCTGGTACAGCCTGAGCAAAAAGCCAGTCTGAAACAACTGATGATTTCGACACATAGTTTATTACTAATTCCTGTGGATCGTAAATAATGGTAACGTCAATAGAATAAACACCAGATGAATCATCAAGCATGACAGACATATCCAGAGCATCAGAATTATGACGATCAATTTTAAGAGTAGCCTCCCTGAATGTTGAGCTAATTACGGAATTGCTAGAATCAGGAACCAGCTTCGTTGCTTTTTGTAGTATCAAAGAAGCATCATAGGATGAAAGCTGTCCATCCTTATCAATATCAGTCACGTCCATAACAGCGTTATAATTATACTCATGGATCGCAAGCCAACCGCTTACGTCCATTAGCGCATCGTAAATTGGAAGCGTTTGAATTCCGTTGACGACGGATTGTAGGATAAGTTCAGCATCGTAAGTCGTAAGAGTTCCACTTCCGTTAACGTCGCCAATAAGCCCGATCTTGTATCTGCCACTTACCATATCTAAAGTCAGATTCATAGGTTGATTGCTTATGCCTGATGTATCTATAAATATCCCTTCCTGTAAAATCAGTCCAACTTTCTGATGGTTCACTACACTCGCCAATACTAGACCAAGTGCAGTAGGTAGAGAGTTGCTCAAGTCAATCAGCAACTCAGATGGGTCTGTCCAATTAATAATCGGCTGACATTTGCTATGCAGTTGTACAATATCTACGTTACCCGCTGTCTGTATATGCAGCATTTCACCATCAAATTCCATTGGCTGAATAGGTTTGTTGAATTTTAAGTTCAGCTTGGTATCAGGAATATTGTATGATGCGCTTATAAGAATTAATTTTGCTTCTACTTTTACTTTTGTACTGACTATTGTAGAATCAATCTCTCCATCATTTACCATAAGCGTTAGAACATATTCACCTTCATTCTCATAAGCGTATATAGGGTCTTGCTCAATAGAATCTATGGATACGCCATTATTTGTATTAAAATCCCATTTATATAAAAGCTTATCATTATCGGCATCAGATGATTTTGATCCAAAAAACTTGATTGTTGACCCGACTGCAACAACGTAGTTTTCGGCTTCTATAACCGCAATCGGAGGACTATTCCCTATGGTTATAGTTGGTGATTCCTGCCAATCCGTCAATTTTTTATCGTAGTGAGTTCTGATCCTGAAATACCATTTTTCACCTTTACTGAAAGCACTTGATGGTATCTGTGTCTGATTATTGAATTCTGTCTGCTGTTTATTATCTTTGTACCATTTTATCTCTGTATCAGTTTCAATGTCAGAATCGGCGTCATTATATGTATAATGGCAGACAAGACTATCTCCCTTCATTGGTAAGACGGGAGTTATATTTATATCGCTTATCGTTGGTGGAGTATCTTCAATTGTGACAATAGATGACTTCTGGACTTCGCCGTACAATATGCCATCTCTCGGTCTAACGGTAAAATACCATTTTTGTCCTTTGGTTGTCTCTTCTGACGGTATTTTTCTCTGATCACTGTATGATAATTGTAATTCTTCGTTTTTATACCACCTTATATCTGTGCCTGTTTCATTATCATTATCGGCATCGGTATATTCGTAACTGCACGTCAATTCATTAGTTGTCATTGGTTGAAGCGGCGATATAGCGAGGTTAGCAGCGATTGGTGCTGTATTTCCAATTGTCACGACAGTAGATATTTTTAATTCCCCGAAATATGTTCCATCCTTTGGTCTGACGGTATAATACCATTTCTGCCCTTTTATCAACTCAACGGGGGGGATTATTCTGAGATCATTATAAGATGGTTGCAGTTCATTATTCCTATACCATTTTATTTCTGTACCGTTTTCTGTATCATTATCCACATCGGAATAAATGTAATCGCAGATCAGATTGTCCGTCCTTTTGGGTAAGGTGGGCTTGATATTGGCGCTTATAATAGTTGGCGGTGTATTTATTATCATCACCGTTGGAGATGTCTTGAGATCGCCGAAAGTTTTGCCATCTTTTGGTCTAATTGTGAAATACCAGTTCTCTCCTTTTGAAGTCTCTTTTGATAATACCGTTTTTTTATCATTATAAGCCTTTTGGAGAACACCGTCTTTATACCATCGGATCTCTGAGCCATTTTCAGGGTCATTATCCACATCTGCATAATTATATTCACATTGCAGATTATCTGTTGTTAGTGGTTTTTCTGGTGAAATTATAATACCAACTGCTTCTGGTGGAGTATTTTCTGTTGGATTGACTGGAGTTTTTTCACCTATCGTAATAATTTTTGATTGCTTTGTTTCACCAAATTGAGTTCCATCACAAGGCTGAATTACCACGTACCACTTCTGTCCTGTTTCAAGTTCAATCGGTGGTATAGTGGTTATGTTGTCATACTTTGCTTGTTGTTCCCCATTCTTATACCATATTATCTTTGTCCCGTTTTCTGTATCTGCATCTGTATCTTTATATTGATAGCTAAATGAAAGGATGTCTTCTGGTGTAGGTTTTGCTGGAGTTATCGTGACGTTATCTACCGATGGTGGTGTATTGCCTATCGTAACATCAGAAGACGCTTTTAATTCCCCATAATCTGAACCATCTTTCGGCTTAACAATAAAGTGCCATTTCTCTCCTTTTAACGTCATATTCGATGGTATCATCTTCTGGTCATTGTATTTTTCTTGAAGATCGTTATCCTTATACCACCTTATCTCTGTTCCATTTTCTGGATCGCTATCGGAATCATTATAACTGTAACTGCAAGTCAGATCATCTTGAGTCAATGGATTAATTGGTTTTAATTTTAAGTCTTCTGTAATTGGTGGAGTATTTCCTATTTGAATAGATGTTGACTGTTTTATTTCCCCAAAATCAGAACCATCATTGGGTCTGACTGTCACGTACCACGTCTGCCCTTTCTTCGTCGAGTTTGCTAATATGCTGATCTTATTCTTATATGTAGATTGATAGACTCCGTCCTTATACCATTTTATCTCTGTACCATTTTCTGAGTCACCATCAGCGTCGTTATACACGTATTTACATTCCAGAATATCATCTGTTAATGGTTTTTCTGGAACTATATTTAACTCTTTAACCTGAGGTAGTATGTTCCCGATCTTAACTATCGGAGAGCGTTTCAATTCTCCGTAATCAGTTCCGTCTTTTGGTTTAACAGTGAATTGCCATTTTTGTCCTTTTACTGTCACACCCGATGGTATTACCTTCTGGTCATTATAGGCTTCCTGAAGTACGTCATCTTTATACCATCTGATCTCTGTTCCATTTTCCACATCCCCATTAGCATCACTGAATTCATAACTGCACGCCAAACCATCATTTACTAAAGGATTCAACGGTTTTATCATAAGGTTACTTGCTGTTGGTAATGTATTTCCTATTGTTACTTCTGGTGATGTCTTTATTTCGCCATAGTCTGTGCTATCTTTTGGTCTAATTGTAAAATACCAATTTTCCCCTTTATGTATTTCACCTGATGGAATTAATATTTGATCATTATATGTTTCTTGAAGGATTTTATCTTTATACCATCTTATTTCTGTTCCGTTCTCTATATCATCATCAGAATCGCTGTAAGAATAATCGCAGTCAAGTTCGCTACTATCTACAGGATTTAGCGGTGTTATTTTTAGATCGCTTGCTATTGGCACTGTGTTGACTATCGTCACTATACCTGACTGCCTCTGCTCTCCATAATCTGTGCCATCTTTGGGCTTGACTGTCACATACCATACCTGTCCCTTCTTCGTTGATACAGAGGACACTACCACCTTATTCTTGTATACGCTCTGGTAGACGCCATCCTTATACCAGCGTATCTCACTGCCGCTCTCTGCGTCACCGTCTGCGTCTGTGTAGTCGTAACTGCACGATAGCTCATCGTCTGACTTCGGTGTGGATGGGCTTATCGCTACGTCCTTAACCAATGGCGCTGTGTTGGCTATCGTCACTATGCCTGACTGCCTCTGCTCTCCGTAATCCACGCCGTCTTTGGGTCGAACCGTCACATACCATTTCTCACCTCTAACCGTCATACTCGATGGTATCGTCTTCTGGTCATTGTATTGCTCTTGAGCAATACTGTCCTTATACCAGCGTATCTCACTGCCAATCTCTGCGTCACCGTTGCCATCTCTATAGTCGTAACTGCATACTAAGTCGTCTGTCGTTAATGGCGTATTCGGTGTTACCACTACGTTGATTACCACAGGCGCACTGTTGCCTATCGTCAACTCAGGTGATACCTGCAGCGCTCCGTAGTCGACACCATCTTTGGGTCTTACGCTGAAATGCCATATCTCTCCCTTGTGAATATCAGCGGAGAACACGGTCTTCTGGTCATTATATTGTGACTGTAATGTATTATTCATATACCAGCGTATCTCACTGCCGTCCTCTTTATCACCACCTGCGTCATAGTATGTATACTTCGATGTCAGGTCGCCAGTTGGCATTACCTCTACTATCAGGGCGCTTACCTCCGGAGAGGTGTTGCCCACCATCAACGTCTCTGACGTCTCATACTTCCCCTGAACTACGCCATCACTACCCCTGACGACTACCCTCCACTCATCTCCGCTCCCGATAACTCCTGCAGGTATACCTTTGAGGTCGTTATACTTATCCTGCAATGCGCCATTCCTATACCACCTTAACGTCGTTCCGCTCTCTGCGTCACCATCTGTATCCGTATAGTCGTAACTGCATATCAACTGCTCTGACTCCTTTGGACTTGATGGGGTTATCTTCACGTTACTCACCACAGGCGCACTGTTACCTATTGTCACAGATGGTGATGTCTGTTGCTCTCCAAAATCAACACCATCTTTGGGACGGATACTGAAGCTCCATACATCCCCCTTGCGTCCTGTGCCTGATGGCAGCGAAGGGATGCCCGTGTATGACGACTGTATAACACCACCCTTATACCAAAGTATCTCACTGCCACTCTCTGCGTCACCGTCTGCGTCTGTGTAGTCATAACTGCATGATAGCTCATCGTCTGACTTCGGTGTGGATGGACTCAGATTCAGACCACTCACTGATGGCGATGTGTTACCTACTGTCACTGTGGTTGACTTGTATACTTCACCGAAGTCTATGCCATCTTTGGGCTTGACTGTCACATACCATACCTGTCCCTTCTTCGTTGATACAGAGGACACTACCACCTTATTCTTGTATACGCTCTGGTAGACGCCATCCTTATACCAGCGTATCTCACTGCCGCTCTCTGCGTCACCGTCTGCGTCTGTGTAGTCGTAACTGCACGATAACTCATCGTCTGACTTCGGTGTGGATGGGCTTATAGAAAGCTCATTCACTATTGGTAATCTATTTTTAGTAGTGAAATGATAAGAAAATGAAGGTAACAATTTATTCGGTGGATTAGATAAATCTGCTGCGGAGATTATAACATCTACTACTTGATCAGATTGGAATTTAGCAGGTGAAATGTAAGTTAAGGAATAGCCACTCTGAATAGATTTTACTAATGGACTTACAACATTACCTTCTACTGACATCTGTAAACTATTTATATCAACACCTGTTCCATTATCCTCTACTTCAACGTATATATTTGTATCTCGATTTACTGATGAATCAGGCAAGGGATTATAATTTGTTGTGTAAGGGGGAGTTTTGTCCACATAATGTATTATATCCATAGCTACTGTCTGACCAAATTTTCCTATTTTAATCGGCAGTTTTATATTGGTGTGGTCGGGTTCCAGATAGACTTCATTTGCAAGAATATCATTGATATAGATATCAGCGAAATCCCCATATTTTGCTAAGTTCTGTCCCGAAATTCCTAGACTCATTGGCACTTTCAAAACATAGTAATCTGCATTATTAATATCGCTACCCATTAAATAAGATGCTAATGTTACGTTGTCAATTTTAAGCGATATGGTGTATCCAGAATCATTATGTGTGAGCTTAACAGAATTGGTTTGTTGAGGGTCTTTAAGATATACTTGTCCCCAAATAGTATAATCTTGTGCGGGTATTGATGGTGGACTTTTTGCGGATAGCGACTGGCACAATACTAAAATAATTATAAATATTAAATTAATTTTGAACGCTTTAGGCATGATTGCACTACAAAAATTGCTTTAGAAACTAACCGCCATTTTATATTTAATTTTCTACCTCATGCCATAAATATATCATACTATACTATAATTGATTAGTCAATAATGAAGCTAATTTTAAAATGTCTATAACAAAAATAATATAAACTGTTCTCAAAATTGGGGACTGTATTAATTTAGTAGGCAACAGAAAAGCCATCTGTTACAATATACTCCGTAAAAAATAAACAAACAAAGGAGGAACAGATGGCTAAGGATATTATAGAACACGACGATTGATGGGCTGATTGAGTAGTTAGACTTTTAACACCAGGAGCATATTGTCTCGAAATTCTGCTTCTGGTGCTTCTAATCACAGTGATTACTTTATTATTAAGCTTCTGGCATAATACCTGTCTGACGTAGACCATTAATTTCATCCCAGATAGCTATATGCGAAACAATTTTGCCATTGGCTAAACCAAAGATGGTAACACCCGGTTGTTTCATTTGCTTACCTGTTGGGGCATAATTCATATACTGTCCTTTACTGGTTCCGCTGGCTATCCAATAACATGCGACTTTATCACCCTCAGCTATTAGGTCCTCAATTGCGAAATGGAGATCAGGAAAAGCTGTGCGAAAAATACTTACAGCTTGTTTATATTCTTCAGGACCACGAAAAACAGCTTTTAAGCTTGGGGTAAAATGAGATACACAATCGGAAGTAAGAATCTCGTTAAGGAAAGATACATTCCCTTTGTTCCATACCTCTTCAATAAAACGACGCGCAATAGTTTTGTTTTCCTCAATTGACATGATAGCTTCCCCCTTATCCTGTGAGATGTAATATAATTCATGCTAGATAGACAAACAGAAAAAACTAAAATGGATAGTTGCGATGCCGACTTTATAAAACTTAGAGCGTTGAGATTCTAACAAATCTATATAATCATGTCAATAAAAAAATGTCATCTGACTTTTTACTAATAGTAACCGTTGAAAAATAGGTTTTTTGTAGGGGTGAAGCATTTTCACGTTTATACAAATTGGCTATAAATCTTGATCTAGCTGAAAATGCTTCGCCCCTACGCTATGTCAAAATGGCATTTTTCAACGATTACTAATAAGGTATGCTTTTCCATGTTTAGAGCCAAAAAAAGCAAGAAGAGATTTATTGCCAAGTTTCTGATACATTTCATAAATCATTTGAAAATGAAAGACTGCTTCATCCCAATTTTGTTGAGCCATTGATATATAACCTAACGTACCATGTGCCCAACCGACATCTCTCGAATTTCCCATTTGCTTCGCTCCACATATGGGACATACGGATTCTAACTTAGCACCACATTTCAGACAGGACCTCGCCCCTTCTCTATTCACATGCTTGCACTTCATTGCATAAATCATATCCTCTATATTATGAATCAGCCTGCTTAACAGGTCTATATATCCTGAAATACTCAAACCTTGTTGAGGTAATGGGATAATAATTACAGTCAGCAGTAAGACCTACCTTGATTGGACCTTCTATTTCCAGATCAGCATAACCACAGCAATACCATCGTTCTCGTGAGTGATAGGAACACCGAAGAATGCAAGCACACAGTCACCAATGAACCTATTGATGCTACCTTCATACTTAATGGATATGACGTCAAAATTTCTCAAGAAATGGTGGGACATTGGGTATCAGGTAATTCACGATAATCTCCTTGTATGCTTTTTGCCTTATTTTACCTGATTTTACGCCCAATTTCACTACTTATTTTAACAAAGTAGAGTTAGGACACGTAAATCAAAATACGCTGACTCTTAGCAATGCAACTGTTAAGAGTCACGTCCTATAAATCGTTACGGTATAAGGGCTGGCGAGGGAAGGTGGGAGTCGAACCCACCAGAGACGATAATCGCCCCCGACTGGATTTGAAGTCCAGCAAAACCACCGGGTCCTATCTTCCCTCATTTTTGTGACGAGTAGAAAGTTGCCTATGACGAGAAACATATAAATTGTTAAACGCTAATTATTTTAACAAAGTTTTTGACTTTCGTCCAGCATTTTCTGTCCATAGAGTATGGGTGAAGCATTTTCTCGGAAAAGCAAGCTAGAATCTTTAATCTAAAACATAAGTAAATGATTCACCCCTTATGATTTTTTTAACAGTTAAAGTGTATAGAAATTATTTGGGGAAAAGTGCCTAGTGGTCTGCTATAGTTTGATATGTAACCATTTCTTCTACTGACCAAATATGATTAGTCACTCCTAATGTAACCATCGGACTTCGATGTGTATATTCTCTAATACCGGGAGCATTTTCAGAAATTCATACTCTTTTTGTCTCTCTGTAATACAATAGGTGTGCTACAAAACTATCAATAAACCCCAACACGAGAGATACATCATGCGCACCTATCAATGTAATACCATTTTCATTTGAAATCAGACGTTCATCAAAACTGTCATGGAAAGCATTGGTTTCTTTTTGATTCTTTTCTTTGTGACTTTTGCGGGAACCTTTGGCTTTGCTTTTGGCTTTGCTTGAAGCTCTCTACGGATGAACTTGTAGAGTGTTGAGTAACTGATTTTTATACTATATTGCATACTCTTACTGCGCCTTGTTTATCTTCCAAGACGTTGTAAATGGGTGTTTGAAAGTCATTATGACTGATATTTTGCCTTCACGAATTATCAAATGGATTATGAGTGCGTTTTTTTGCATAGTGAGATAGATTTTCAATCAGATTTAGTGATATTGCTTGGGGAAGTGTCCGAACTAACCTCCTTAGTTCAGTTAAGACTATTGACACGATAAAGAAAAAATGGTAAAGTAGCTATTAAGTTATTACAAAATGGTAAGGTTTTAATGTTATGTTGCTATCCAGTAGGTCTGCACGCTGGTTGAGTAGGCAAGAAACGAGCATACACAAAGGCTTACCCATAAGAATTGTGAAAGGGGGAAGTTTGAAGATAATTTCTAAAACTGCTTAGTATTTGGTAGTTAAATTTAACAGGGGTACTATTATTTATTAAGGAGGTTAAAATGTCAAGAAAATGCTTATGTCTGGTCATAATTGGGCTTTTATTGATTTTTGGCAGTGTTGCTAATGGGAAACTCCTTTTCAAAGATGATTTTGAAGGCGACACGATAGGAGATGCGCCCAAAAACTTTGAGAAGTGTGATAATCCAACAAATGCGGGAGGTTTTAAGATTGATATTGTAAAGGACCCGGAAGGTAAAAGCGGGAAGGTAACTCATACATTCAATTATGCGCTTTACATACCAACAACAGCAGACAGGGATAACTGGACTGATTGGACATGGGAATGGGATTGGAGATGGTCAGTGAAAGGCTTCCCCGGTACTGCCTTCAGGATTACAGGTACTAAATACTATCACATCAGCCCAAGAGATGATAATAATGGTGTGGGATTCTGGTATTATGACGGCAACTGGAATCAGAAGGGCGCTCTTGTACAATACGATTTTGGACTCAATACATGGAACCGATTCCAGGTGGTTGCCAAAGGTGACCAGTTTACCTTCAAAGTAAAAAGACGAGATGATGACACTCCCTTTGATAAGATCAAACCACTAATAGAGGTGACAGATAAAACTCTTACAAAAGGTCCTATGAGTGTCTGCGGCACAAACACTGATGCTTGGATGGACAACTTTATATTGGGAGAGACAGAAGCTGACTTAACATTCTCTGTGGAACCAATAGGTAAGCTAACAGCAACGTGGGGTGCAATAAAAAAATAAATACTACAACAGACTCAAGATTTAGATTATTGGAGGTGATAACGGAAAATAAAAACTTTATATACTATGGTTTATGTTTAATACCGGCACTTAAATCTTACGAGGAGGTTTAAAAATGTCAAAGCAGATATGTTTGTGTTTGATCGTAATCGGGGTTCTATTAGCTTTTAATGGTGTTGTCAATGGAAAGGTACTTTTCAAAGATGATTTTGAAGGAGACACTGTAGGAACAGCGCCAAAAAACTTTGAGAAAAGTGATAATCCCACAAATGCGGCAGGCTTTAAAATTGATGTAGTAAAAGACCCATCAGGTAAAAGCGGGAATGTGGCTCATACATTCAATTATGCGCTTTACATCCCAAAATCGGCAGACAGAGATAACTGGGCTGATTGGACATGGGAATGGGATTGGATGTGGTCAGCGAAAGGTTTCCCCGGAACTGCTTTCAGGATTACAGGCACTAAATACTATCATATCAGTCCAAGAGATGATAATGCGAGCGTGGGATTCTGGTATTATGATGGCAACTGGAACCAGAAAGGGGCTCTCGTTAAATATGATTTCGGGCTTAACACATGGAACCGATTCCAGGTGACTGCGAAAGGGAACAAAATTACCCTAAAAATAAAAAAGCGAGATGACCTTACTCCTTTTGCGAGCATCAAGCCACTTATGGAAGTAACGGATGACTCTCTAAAAAAAGGTCCGGTGAGTGTCTGCGGTACAAATACTGACGCATGGATGGACAACTTCACCATTGCTGAAAGTGAAGCGGATATTCTTGCCGCAGTTAAATCCAAAGATAAATTGTCGGCTACATGGGCGAGTATTAAGAAAAACGCTGAGTAAAATCGCTAATGGTCAACCAGATTAATTATTAAACTTAAGTGGAAGGAATCAAATCCCCTTTGACTCCATACGCATTAAGCTAAGGAAAAAAGGTGTAATTTTTAACGTGGAATAACGTTTTGTTCAGCCCCAGAGGTGCGTCATATTTATAGAAAAAACGATCACCAAAATACAAAGCTCCTGCGGAGCGAAATATGATGAATAAATATGTCGCTCCTGACGGAGCTAAGAATTTTTTGTTTATGCGTTTTCTATAAATATATCACCCCTTCGGGGTTAAAAAATCCTTAGCTTAACGCCTATGGAGAAGGGGGGATTTTGAAACGTTCTCATAAATATAAAAATTAATTCGGTGAATCAATGGTTGTGTTTCATATTGTATTTACCAACCGGTCATGTATGGTTCATTTCACTGTCTCACACAGACGAAGATATTGCACGCACTTTGGAGATTTCTGAAGAGGTATTAAAAGTCGCAAAACAGGCAGTATAGATAGGCATTGCAAAAATAAAATGAAAATAAACACGGAGACACAGAGAATTAAGAGAAAGGGAATAGAGGAATATTGTATTCTCAGTGTTTCAGTGTCTATATATTTTGCAGTACCGTTTCTTAAGAAGGAGGTAACAAAATGAAAGTAAGATGTTTGTTGATTAGCGTTGTTGCTCTGTTTGTTGCCTGTGTGTTGACCGTTCCGGGTTACGCCACGATAGACCAGAAGACCATTGCCGGGATCTGGTTGTTTGATGAGGGTAGTGGTAAAATAGCCAAGGATTCCTCTGGGAACAAAAACGATGGAGATCTCATTGGGGGTCCTAAATGGGTGGATGGCAAGTTCGGTAAGGCTTTGCAGTTTAACGGCGTAGATAATTATGTGGATGCCGGGAATGGTTCATCCTTAAACTTATCTTCTACTGGAACCGTAGCATTTTGGTTTATGATAAATGAACTGGGCAGATACGAAGGGATTGTTTCGAGGAATGATCTCAAAGATACAGATAGAAACGGTTACACTGTAAGGTCACAAGGTGATGGTCGAGTTGTTGCAGAGATTGCAGATGCCTCTAGTAATATGTTATCTTGGAGCACCACTCATATTACCATAGGCACATGGTATTTTATTGTCTATGAGTGGGATGGAAAAACGGTTCAGTTTTATATTAATGGCACACTTGAGAGCGGTGCACCTCAAACACTCAATCCTAAATCTGATGTTTATGATCTGTTTATTGGATGTGAACATGAAACAAATGGTGACCCAACTTATTATTTCAATGGCACAATTGACGAAGTTGCGATTTTCAATGTTGCTCTAACTGAGGATGACATTAAAAACCTTATGGAAAAAGGGATAAAGGCGCTTGGTCTAGCACCCGTCTTCCCGAAAGGTAAATTAACTACTGTTTGGGGAGAAATAAAGGCGAAGTAAACACTTCGTATCGAATACAAAAAGCCATCCAGCAACAGGATGGCTTTCATCTTTTCTATAATCTACCGATTGGGGCTAATTACTCACAGCGACGTATAGATAGCCCGGAGGAGGGAAGATGGCATTTGTACCTAAAATGAAAATATCATTAATTCTCTTATTTTGTCTTACGAGTATGTTGCTTTACAGTTGTGAATATGATAAGGAGGATAATAAAGATAGCAAAGATAATACAGTTTCAAAAGCAGACAGACTTTACAAGGAATTGACTGGAATATATAAAATTGTAAAGTCGCAACTTACTTATACTGATCAAACCAAACTGATCCTTGAGCCGCCGGATATCAACGGGACAATGACAATAACATCGAGTAGGAAGATCACTCAAAAACTAACAGTATACAATAAAACTGTCGAAGTTAAAGGAACTTATGAGATTAACCCGGATGAAGGGATAATGCTTGTAAATAATGAACCGAGTAATGTAAAGTCTAGTATGGCTTACACGTGGGATGGCGAAATTCTAACAACAACTGTCATTTTACAGACTCTAACTGAAAAGGATTTCTGGCGACAGCAATAAACTGATATATAGACATCAAACTTTTTAGACCGGTTCATTCGATATTATCTATAGAACTCTTTGTATCTATAAAAGCTTCTTCTAGATACATGCCATTCGCATCAAAATAGCCTGAAAATGAGCCGGATATAAACTCTCTACCCATCTTTTCATTGTCGAAGAAGAGCGTAACATAAATATACATACGCCCAGTAAATTCTATACGTTCTTCATCTAATGCGTTAAAATCTAAATCACCTGCTTCTACGCTATCTATTTGAGTTGCACTCGATAGGATGTCAATCTGCTTATATATATCATAATTTGGTGTGTTGTTACGCAATTCTTCTTCAGCATAATAAATGACGTCTGAACTGTATAATTCTGCTAACCCGTCAGGATCTAAATGTGTGGCAAAGAAGATGCGGTCATACGAAGAAATTTCATAATTTTCAAACAAAAATTGTGCTGCGTTAAACCGTATATCAGGTTCATGGTGCTGGCGAACAATAGCTGAAAGATATGCGTAGCATTCTTCAGGATAGGATTCGTGTAGCTGAGTAACTAAAGCCATAAAGGCATCGTATTCTATTTGTTCTGTTACTAACACTGCTTCGTCTAGGTTTGGCGTTATGAATACATACTTTATGATTTGGTCTATTACCGTTGCAGATACACTGTCGTATGGCCAGATTATAGAACCTTTCAGTGAAATTTCAGAATAAGGTACTAGCAAGTGCATTATTTCTGCCAATATTTCGTTAGGTAATTGGTCTCTAAATGCTAAGATAGCCCCTTCAGGTGATGTCAAACCTTTTACCTTTTGATAGCTTTGCGGAAAAAATTGCATAAACAAATCTTGATTAGCTGGTTCAAGAAGCATTGTTGTAAGTTCAGATGAGTCCCACACTAAAGTATAAATATTGCCACCATTGCTTTTGTCCAAATCGTCAAGAAGCTTTTTAGCTCCAGTGGTTATAGTTGTAGTTGTTACAAGTAAAAAACCATCAGCTTTGTGTTGGATTAACTTGTCTGTGATATTAGGTAAATCTCTTTCACTTACCGATTTACCACTTTTAGCGTTATCTTTACAACTGACTAACCAAGTTATTTTTTCCTTAGATAAGGAACCAGAAAGGAATTCTGTAAAACGTAAGTCAAGCCCGCCATCAGCGCCTCGACCAGACCAGGAAGTTGAAAGCTTTTTTCGATGACCGATTTGACGTACCAATTGTTCTAGACCATCACCGGGAGCGGTTGATACTAATTCTTTAAAATCTATTAGTGGTTGTGACTTTTCCATTATAATACTCTTGGCATAACAAAACAAAAAGGTTAAAATATATTATATACAATAATAATTAAAATACAATACTTTCTTTTTATCAAATATGAGCAAGCAAAGCCCTAATATAACTGGTATTTCGTTTCCGATATTGCTACTGGGATTGATACTGGTATTTATAAATTGTTACTGGACTACAGTTGCAGAAATAGAATGGGGCGCCGGGGATGGTTCCACTCTACCATTAATCGTATACCCTATCTTTATCATCTTTATTGTTACCTTGCTAAATGCTTTATTGATGAAGCTTGGTTCAAAAGTTTTTCTAAAACAAAAGGACCTCTTAATCTTATACATAATGGTGGTGATGTCTGGAACTATCGTAGGTGAAAGCTCTTTTGAAGGGCTTTTTGGTACTATCCTTCATCCCATCAGGTATGCCAGTGTCGAAAATGAATGGGTTGACATATTTCATAGATACATTCCCAAATGGCTCACGGTGACAGATAAAAATGTTCTGGACAGCTATTATCTTGGAGAATCGAACCTATATGAGATAAGACAACTCAAATATTGGGTTATCCCTTTTCTGAGTTGGGGAACACTGTTTTTCGCCATCGTGTTTATAATGCTATGCTTGAATATTCTTTTTAGAAAGCGATGGACGGAAGAAGAAAAACTCGCCTTTCCTATTATCCAGCTTCCTGTCGCAATGACGAGGGATAAAAGCTTTTTCAGCAAGACGATGTGGATAGCTTTTTCAATAGCTTTTGGGATAGACGTTATAAACGGTCTAAGCGTAATTTACCCATCAGTACCTCATCTTAATATAAAGCTCATAAATATTAATATTTTTGCAGACCCACCCTGGAATGCAATGGGCTGGACACCCATATCTTTTTATCCCTTTGCCATAGGTTTAGCATTCTTCTTACCAACTGATCTTTCCTTTTCATGCTGGTTTTTCTACTTATTTCGTAAAGCAGAAAACATTATTGGCGGCATCGGCGGATGGAAGTCATTGCCGAATTTTCCTTATTTTGATGAGCAAGGTTCCGGATCATGGATCGGTCTATGTATTATCGCATTATGGGTATCAAGAAAACACTTGAAAGAAGCATTTAAATGCGCCTTTAGTCATAAGTCCACAATTGACGATTCCTCAGAACCGATGCGATATAGAACTGCAATTTTAGGCGTCATCTTTGGTATGCTTTTCTTAATATTCTTTTGCTCTAAAGCGGGTATGTCGCTATGGGTTATACTCCTCTTTTTTGGCATTTACTTTACGTTACAAATAGCAATAACAAGGGTCAGGGTTGAATTGGGAACACCGCAGGAAATATACTTTGTGACTCCTGAAAGGATCATGGTAAGAACACTAGGCACACGTTTATTCTCCCCCGGCAGTCTAACAATTATGTCCTACTTTTATTGGTTTAACAGGGGTTATACGTGTCCGCCGATGGCTAATCAAATGGAGGCTTTTAAGATGGGTGAAGTAAGTAAAACACCGCAAAAAAGACTTCCTTTTGCTATAATTATTGCTGTAATATTTGGTATAATAGTCTCATTCTGGATTAATTTGGATATAAGATATAGAAACGGTGCAGAAGTAAGTGTTTTGAATAATAAAGAGTTTATTGGCAGAGAATCTTTTGAACCTCTGGCAAACTGGTTGACGAATCCACAAAAGCCTGATATTCCCGGCGTATTCTTTATGGGGACAGGGTTTCTTTTCACACTCTTTTTAATGGCGATGAGAATGCGATTCTTCTGGTGGCCATTTCACCCGGGGGGTTATGCGCTTGCGGTCAGCTATGCGATGGATTATTTTTGGTTTGCCTTTATGATAAGCTGGGCTATTAAATCCATGATCCTCAAGCGTGGTGGCATAGCGACTTTAAGAAAGGCATCTCCATTTTTCTTGGGTCTGATCTTAGGGGATTACGTCGGCGGGTCTATATGGGCAACCCTGGGACCTTTCATCCTAAAAATCCGAACCTATCAGATATTTATGTGATAAGTAAAGCTATGAAAAAGAGTATATTAAAAAAAGACCCAATTTTAGCAGAAATTAAACAACGGCTTACTGAAACCATAGGTGATAACGTTGAGCGGATTATCCTTTTTGGCTCAAGAGCAAGGGGAGATGCACATAAGGATTATTCAGCTTTGTTTTTACGTCATCCAATAACCACAAAACCGATTCCTGACCATGACTGTTTCCGGGCATTAGTCTTTGGCTTACTGATTCTTGGCACACGAATGCCATATTCCACTGATAGCAAGGTTTCCCTGGTTCCCCTGGTTTCTTCCGGTTGTAACCTATGCTTTTTCCCGTTTCCGACTCTCTAATGTATGAGTTTGTGAATCTATATCTACTATCACTATGAGTTGTGTTGTGCTATTGCCGAATTTCAAAAGGAGTTGATGGTTGATTCTGTCAAGTTGTGATACATGCTATTTCCCAAAGCAATTTAGATATTTATGTGCTGTGGATTGGTCGAAAAACCTTGGTAATCCCAGCGGTTTTGCCAGTTCTGTTTCATTACTTAGACATTCATTTGCGTTTTCTTACGAAAACTTTCAGGTCTCCGTTTTGTTTGATCAGGTTATAATACTTCATAATTTTGGTTTCCACATCACTACCGGAAGCCAACGCCCATGTTATTATGTAATCAATATCATTGGCATATTCAGCGAAATCAACTTCACCCGGTTTACCTTCTATAATTCCCGTGTCCGGACTGTGTAAGTCGGGCTTGTAAAATGTGGGAAAGTAGTTTGTGGTTGCCTCGTAGTTATCCATTTCGATACAGCCTGTGGTATAGCCATAGTGTCCCACCGAATGTAGAAACATCCCGATCTTCCAGCACTTTCCTGCGCTATTAAAGGCTAAAGGCATTACGACCTTATTCTTTTCCACGACGTCGTATCCTGATGTATATATTTTCATATCGTCACTAAACATTTTATGATAATAGCTCGCATGCTCTATGTAGGCAAACGACAGAATTATAAGCGCTGTACCAATAACGCCCTTCGCAATCTTTGGCATATCCCAACTCAACCATGGAATAATTATCAAAAATGGAAACAGGCTTAATCGAGTCTTTATAAATCCACCACCAGACATGCCATCTGGCGCTTTAAGGTATATGATGAAAAAGGCAATACATAGAAGCAAAAAGAAGTCCTTTTTTTCAATCCTGAAACCAAACTTCCATTCCTTCGTAAAAAGATGATCCCTGATAAGAGTATAAGAAAACAGGCATACAAATACCCCTGTAACCAATTTCCCGAAGATTATTTGTTTCTGGCTGTAATATGCAAGGGATTCATTGCGAATAAAGTATTGCCACAATTCATTCAGTTGCCACGAACCGGGGTCACTTCCTGAATTGAATTTAGTATAGTATAACAGTAATCCAGCCGCAGGTAGCGTGCAGAGCAAGCTCAACAAAGCCTGCTTCCATTTTGAAAAAGGTGATTTAGTAAAGATGAGGTTCAGAATAGCCATTCCCGCAATAGAAAGCAGTGCAAGCACCAAAGAAACTGCATGACAAAAATAAAGCATAACCAGCAAAAATGCGAGTATAGCGACATTTTTTATATTAAAGGTCTGGAAATTCTTCCACCAGTATCCTATGGATATTATGAACAGAGCAACACTGAGTGCAAAGTTATAAAATCCCATCAGAAGCAGATAGTTATATATGAATGGTAGTCCAATAAATGCCAGCGGTGTCCTGGCTTTTCCTACAACATTCAAAAGGTAAAGAATTCCCACAGCCATGATGACTATATAGACAGTCAGTAATATCTTTTCTGCGATCAGTGGTGGGACCAGATACATGAGCAACATCATAAAAGCATGTGAGGTCCAATTGGGAATAGGTCTTTTGTTTATCTCATAAAACTCGTTAAATCTATAATTAGGGTCGTTATAATGCCTTAGTATAAAGGAATTATAAATGTGACAGGGACCGTCCTGTGATGGGAAGTACTTAAAAACCCAGATCGGTAAGACATAAATCAGTACCATTAACCCAAAGGCAAAAATCCATAGATCAACTGATGAAAATCTGGATCGAAGGTATTCCATAATATGTTTAGTTGCTCTTAATGTAGATAGAGTTGTCATATTTCACCTCAATGGGTAATGCTAAAGCAATATCGCCACTAGCTGACTGATAGTATTATAATCTAATTCTCTAAGGAGTCAACACAAGATTGATGAATGAGAAGATAAACAAATGATGTCTTTACATTTAATCAATAAAATGCTATATAGAATTATCCCAAAATCTGAAAGTTTTTATTTCTATGAGTAACCATATAAGCAAAAATAAGCATTTAGAAGTCCATCATTCAGTGAGTAAAGGAGACAGCCAGAAATGATCCCTTATGAAAGAATCCAGTTTAAGCATATAATTATTGACGCTGAAGGTCCGGCAGACCCGCATATTAAGGCACTAGGTGATATTAACGGAGATGGTGTCACTGAGGTAATCATTCCTAGCAGTAACGGCGGTCCTCTGGTTTGGTATGAGTATCCTGATTGGACTAAACACATTATAGCTCCCTCGGGAACTTGGAGTTGTAATGCAAGGGTTGTGGATATGGATGGAGATGGCGACGGGGATATTCTCATCTCTGATTGGATTAATAACAATCGAATAGAATGGTATGAGAATCCCTTGCCGAATGGAAATCCTGTCACTGACCCATGGAAGCATCATGTTATCGGAAGTCCTAAAGCGCATGATATAGATTTAGGTGACATTGACGGAGATGGACGCATGGAATTCGTCACACGCTGGAAGGATGCAGAAGGAAGTCGGTTCTTTGTCTGGAAGCAAAAAGCCGATGGTTCATGGGTTAATCGTCCTGTTGACTGCCCATCAGGCGAGGGTATTGCACTCGGAGATATAGATAATGATGGTAAATTAGAAGTAATTATAGGTGGGCGCTGGTATAAAGCAGTCGGTGATATTATAAATCAGGCATGGAAGGAACACATTTTTGCCGATTGGCCCGCAGATGCAGTTGTCAAAGTAGGCGATATAAACAATGATGGACATCTGGAAGTCGCTCTTACAAAGACAGAAAAAGTCCATAGATTATCATGGTTCGAGGTGCCGTCAAATCCTGAAAATAAGTGGATAGAGCATATCATTGACAATTCCATGGAATCTGCTCATAGTCTAGCCATTTGCGATATGGATAATGACGGCAACTTAGACGTAATAACAGCGGAACAGCATTATTCGCTTGAGAAGCGTGTTATAATATATTTTAACAAAGGAAAAGGCTTGGAATGGGAACAGCAGATTATTGGAACCACCGGTTCTCATAGCCTTTGTGTTGCTGACATTGACGGCGATGGAAAACCGGACATTATGGGCGCAAATTGGACTGGTGACTATCAACCGATCGAGGTTTGGATTCGTAGGTTGGATTGAGGGACGAAATCCAACATATTGGTAAGCAATTTACAGTCGGGTTTCGTTCCTCAACCCGACCTACAAGAAAGGAGATAAAGAAAGAATGAGAGTGATGATTACAGGTGCCGCTGGTTCATGTGGTAGGGATTCAGCGCCGCTATTGGCAAAATATTATGATGTTATAGCCGCAGACATCAAGAACCCGGAAAATGGATTCCCTTATGTGTATTGCGACGTCAGAAGCCTAGAGAATGTTAATCAAGCAATAAAAGAAAATGATATTGGTGCAATCATCCATCTAGGAACACTTCAGCCCGGATTAGGTCCCGCAGATATGTCCATAGACATAAACGTCAGGGGAGTCTGCAATATTCTGGAATCTGCAAAAAATAACGGAGTAAAAAGGGTAGTTTTTACATCAAGCGTCTGGGCGGCATCAAGAGGACCAAACTCGGCATATCAACCGATAGATGAGAATATACCTCCCTCATTTGAGGATATGTATGACATAACTAAGCACATGGGTGAGGAATTGTGCGCATACTATTACAAAATGTTTGGGTTAAACTCAATAGCTTTCCGTTTCTGCGGTTATGACCCGATAGAGGGATTTTCTGACGAGGGTGATATACTTTGGGATAAGATAGATTTGCGCAGGCTTGTTGGGCGTTATTGCGGAATTGGACCGTCATATAAGCTTACCAATGCCTTTGATTTAACACAAGCCTTCAGAATATCTATTGAAAATACGGATGTTCCGCAAGGTCTTTTTCTTATAGGGGTAGGTATGCCTTTTGTGAGTGAAGACGCCGAGTCGTTGAAAAAGACCCCGCTTGCAGTTTATGAAAAATACTATCCCGGCGCTACTGAGTTTTTTAAGGAAATAGGCTTTAGTATGCCAGAAATATCATTCTGGTATAATACACAAAAGGCTAAGAAATTACTTGGCTTTTCCCCAAGATTTACCTTAAAAGATATAATGTACCAATACTACGAGAGAAAATAAGCAAAGCAAAGAGTAAAAACACAGAGGCACAGAGTCACGGAGAATAGGAAAACGATGCAAGATACAGAATAACGATCTATATCTTGTATTCAATACTCTCTCCGTGTCTCCGTGTTTTATATAATTTTTACAAACTGCTCAAAGGAGAATTCTTTATGAGAAAAATGCTTAAATCACCCATCAGATGCGCAGTGATCGGTTATGGTGCGGCGCATAACTTTGGTCGGGCGCATGGAAGATGGATCACCGCCACACCTAACATGGAGTGGGTGGCAGTGTGCGATAAAGACTCTCAACGGCTTGAGATAGCAAAAAATGAGTTTCCACATCTAAACACTTATGACAGTGTAACCGATCTTCTGGATAGTGCAGACATTGACATGGTTTCGATTGTTACTCCGCATTATACACATGCCCCTATTGCACTGGAATGTATACGTGCAAGAAAGCACGTTGTAGTTGATAAGGCTATGTGCATAACAGTAGCGGATGCGACCTTAATGATCGAGGAAGCAAAGAAGAATGATGTTATGCTGGCAGTTTTCCATAACCGTCGGCACGATGGCAATTTTCGTGCTATCAAAGAGGTGGTACACAGTGGTCAGATCGGGCAGGTGTTTCATATTGAACTTAGTGCTGGGGGATTTGGCAGACCGAATGATTGGTGGTTTAGTAAAAAAGCACTGAGCGGTGGATTGTTCTATTACTGGGGACCGCATGCGGTTGATTGGGTTTTGGATTTAGTCGGGAGTAATATCAAAGGTGTCACAGGCTTCTATCATAAACTGGTCTGGAAGGACTTTGACATCGAGGATCAGACGAGAGCTATCATACTATTTGAGAATAACATAGTGGCAGACGTTTCGTTTTCTTATATTGAGGCAATTGGAAAGCCTCTCTGGAGAATTTTGGGAACTAAAGGCGCTATCGTTGACACTGGAAATGGGGCGATCAATGGCTACCTGAATGAAGTCAACGGTCCTTCTGGCGGGAGTTTCCAGATGGTGACGATAGGAGAAAACGGAGAACGTAAAGAGACAATCGTACCTTATAAAGAATCTAATTGGCTGACGTATTACATTGAAATCTCTAAACACCTTCTGCAGGGCAAGCCTGTGCCTGTAAGCGGTGAAGATGGCAGAAGGGTCATATCTGTTTTTGAATCTGCCGAACGTTCATCAAAGAATGGCAGGACGGAAACTGTGGATTATGAATGATCATAAGGCATAGGCACTATGCCCCTACGAAAATGGGGAATTGTTCTCCACTGTTTTCATTCGTCCTTACAGGACTAAATTTTGCTTTTATTTGCTAACCCAACAATAAATTGCGGGGCTATTATCAATTGTCCTAACGGACAAAGAACCATAGTTTTTATATTTGGATCAAGCATAAAATCGTTAAGTCAGTGCCATTCGGATAAAGGGGGATTTTAAAACGTTTACTGCATATTAACGCTCAATGATTAAAAGGAAGTGATACTGTGATACCAAAAGATCAGGCTTTGAATGTATATCGAACTATGTTGTCTATACGGCGGTTTGAATCTCGTGTTGAAAAGCTTTTAATGGAAAATCGTATCTATGGTCCTGCGCATCTGTATATAGGTCAGGAAGCGGTAGCGTCTGGTGTATGCGCAAACCTTAATCCAGACGACTTTATATCATCAACACACAGGGGGCATGGCCATCTCATTGCCAAAGGCGGTCAGTTCAAGCACATGATGGCGGAACTATTCGCCAAAAGCACAGGCTACTGCAAAGGCAAGGGCGGTTCCATGCACATTGCGGATATGACACTGGGGATGCTTGGGGCAAACGGAATCGTAGGCGCTGGATTATCTCTTGCTACCGGGGCAGGATTTTCCGCGAAGGTGCGAAAAACAAGTCAGGTAAGCGCGTGCTTCTTCGGTGATGGCGCATCTAATCAAGGAATATTTCTGGAATCAATTAACATCGCCGCAACCTTGAATCTTCCAGTTATTTACGTCTGCGAAAATAACGGTTATAATGTAAATACAAAATGGGCAACCATCGCCAAACATCCTGATATTGCGGATCGGGCTGTAGGCTTGGGTCTGCCCGGAAAGATAGTTGACGGTCAGGACGTGACAGCAGTTTATGACGCATCAAGAGAAGCTGTTGAGCGCGCTAGAAATGGCGAAGGTCCAACCTTGCTGGAATGTAAAACTTACCGTTTCAAAGGACATTGCGGAGTATGGGGCGACCCCCGTGACCCGGAAGAAGTGGCAATGTGGCTGAAGCGTGATCCAGTCTCTATGTTTGCCAGTAAATTAATAACCGAAGGATTAGCGACAGCGGAACAACTGCAAGATATGGAATTGACACTGGAAAAAGAATTGGATTCGGCGGTTGAATTTGCCGTAAATAGCCCATCACCAAAACTTGAGGAAGCTATAACGGATGTATATGCAGAAACTATTATGACGACAGATACAGCAGATCAAACAAAGCTGACGGAAACAACTTCAACGCAGGACATAGTAAGTAAATATTGGGAGGGAACACGCTGATGAGGCAGATTAATTATTCTCAGGCTATATCAGAAGCTATTCAAGAGGAGATGAATCGGGATTCGACTGTCGTATATATGGGCGAGTGCGTTGAAGGTAGATATGGTGATCGAAGTTTTGAGATGCCTATCTCAGAAGCGGGTTTCACTGGAATTGGCGTTGGAGCGGCGATAGCTGGTATAAGACCCATTGTAGAGATTATGTTCCTTGATCTTATCACTGTGGCTATGGACCCTATTGTGAATCAAGCGGCGAAGATACGCTATATGTTCGGTGGAATGGCATCTGTACCGATAGTCATTCGGGCTCCTCTTGGGGCGTACGTATCCATGTCAGCACATCATTCCCAAAGCCTTGAGTCGTGGTTTTCTGGCGTACCCGGACTGAAAGTAGTATTACCTTCAACGCCTTATGATGCCAAAGGGTTGATGAAGTCTGCAATAAGAGACAACAATCCGGTGATCTTTTGTGACCATAAGAGACTTGGCGGATTGACTGGCGATGTGCCAGAGGAAGATTATACAGTTCCTATCGGAAAGGCTACTGTAACTCGTTCTGGCAAGGATGCCACCATCGTCACATATTCATTCATGGTTCAGAAGTCACTGGAAGCGGCTGAACAGCTTAAACAACGTGGGATTGATGTCGAAATAGTCGATCTACGGACAACACTGCCGATTGATGAAGAGACAATCCTGAACTCCATTGAAAAAACTGGACGGCTTGTAACTGTTGCAGAAGCCTGCGCTCCATGCAGTGTTGCATCCGAAGTTTCTGCTATTGTGATGGAGAAGGGATTTGACTTGCTCAAAGCACCGCTCAAGCGTATCCATGCGAAATTTGCGCCGATCCCGTTTGCTGTGAATCTGGAGAACCATATTCTACCGCAGACAGAGGATATTGTGGCAGTGGTTGAAAGTATGTTCAAATAAGAGAAACTGAATAAACCCGGTAAAAAAACTATTTTGCCATCGCTTCCAGACGTTCAATGCGTTTGTGGATCGGAGGATGGGTACTGAGTAAAGCCATAATGGCACGTCCACTGAATGGATTGACTATAAACATATTGGACATAGAAGGATTGCCAGTAGTCAACGGTCTTTGCTGTGCTATGGCATCCATCTTTCTAAGTGCGTCAGCAAGAGAAAGCGGTGCGCCGGATATTATTGCGCCGTCACGATCAGCTACGTACTCTCGTGATCTCGATATTGCAAGCTGAAGCAGTAATGCCGCTATTGGCGCCAGGATTGACAAAGCTATGATTCCAATTATATTAGATCCACCTTCATCATCGTCACTGCCTCTAAATCCACCGAACATAGCCGCCCATCTAGCCATACTAGCCAGCATAGTTATTGCGCCTGCCATTGTCGCCGCAACTGTGCTAAGTAAGGTATCTCTATTCTTTACGTGAGCTAATTCATGCCCCAAAACCGCCCTTATATCATCCATTGGTAATGAATTTAACATGCCTTCAGTCACTGCCACAACTGCATGTTTAGGATTTCTTCCGGTAGCAAATGCGTTTGGCGCTTCTATAGGGGCTATATAAACTCTTGGCATTGGCAGGTTAGCTTTTTGAGCAAGGTCTTGCACTGTACGATAAAGTTCAGGTGCATCATCAGGGTTTACCTCTTTAGCGCCATATATAGCCAATACAATCTTATCGCTGAACCAGTAAGACCCAAAATTCATTACAATCGCCATGATGAAAGCAAATACTAAACCGCTTTGTCCTCCAATGGCATTACCAAGCAGAATCAGCAAGACGGTCAAAGCCGCCATTAAAAATCCTGTTTTGAAGACACTCATCTTTCATCCATCATCCTTTACTATTCCGTCTCTCCTTCTATTGTTCCTATTTCAAGTTTCAGGTCTGCTCTTGCCTTTATTTGCTCAACCAGACCATCACGGATATATATGACTCTATCTGATACGTCAAGCATCTTCAAGTCATGCGTAGCAGATATTATTGTGACATCCTCATTTTTATTCATCTCTCGAAGAATGTTTATAATATCCCTTCCTGTTCTCAGATCAAGGTTTCCAGTTGGTTCATCAGCAAGTACAATCGCAGGTCCATTAGCAAGCGATCTTGCAATGGCAACTCTCTGCTGCTGACCACCCGAAAGCTCACTCGGTTTATGGTCTGCTCTTTGATCTAAGCCAACTTTTGTCAGTAATTCCATGCCCTTTACTTTGCGTTCATTGGTACTCAAACCAGCAAAGATCATCGGTAACGTAACATTTTCCAGCGCGGTCATAACGGGTATAAGGTTAAATGTCTGAAATATATATCCGATCTTCCAGCATCTTAGCCATGCTATCTCTGCGGGACTGAGTTCAAGAATGTTCACGTCATCAATATAGACAGTTCCACCCGATGGTCTGTCTAAAGCCCCGATCATATTAAATAGAGTGCTTTTTCCGGAACCAGAAGGTCCCATTATGGATATATACTCACCGCGCTTAATCTCTACGTCAATCCCCTTCAATGCACGGAGTATTGTACCTCCCATCTGATATTCTTTAATTATGCCGACGGTTTTAACTGCAACATCACTCTTTACAACAGCCTCTGACATTATCGCTCTCCCTATAGTTGGGTAATGATTAGTTTATATCTCAACCCTCATGGCGTCTGCCGGTGGTAATTGTGCCGCTCTGTATGCGGGACCCGCCGCTCCTATGACAGCCAGAACCATACCAAGTACACAGGCTATACCCATATACATGAGAACACGAAGCCCATACTGTGGGAATCCAAGAAAGACATCCAGACCATAATCTTTCAAACTGATCAGCATGATACTTATAAATCCGACCAATGCTCCCATCAGCGCCCCTGAAAGCCCCTGAAAGCCAGACTCCAGCAAGAAAAGCTCTACTACAAACTTGTTTAGTGCGCCAAGACATTTCATAGTGCCAATCTCACGGAATCTCTCTGTAACTGCCATGAGCATAGAGTTGGCTATACCAACAACACAAACTATTAGGGACATGACAATCAGCCATATCTGTTGTGATGATATACGACCGGTTTGAACTTCATCTATACTTGTTACGATAGCCTGACTGCCTTGACGTTCTGTCATAACTCTCGTAATCTCTGAACCTGATAGAACAGCAACAAAGAATGCTATACCAAGAAGTATACCCGCAGTAGTGATCATAGATCTCCAGAACCTGATCTTCAGGCTCTGAAAGCTAATCCTTATAGCTTCAGCAAGCGGTAATGCAATTTGACTCCTGATCCCTTCTTTTGTTTGCGCCAATTAGCTCACCTCCATTGTGTTTAGTACAACCCCAATAATCTATTAACAACCTAAATAGTAAATAAAATATTTAATAACTATCAAATTATGTCATGAAATTCCAGATAATTACTAGATTAATACAATTTTATCTGGATTATATACCTGTTGTCAAGCATAAATTTGAGATTGTATGAAATTCATTTTTCATTTAATATTTACACTTGACATTCCAGAGTTGATCTTACATAATGTTTCATATATTGCTTTGATATTTTGCTCCTTTGGTCACTGAATTTTTTATAATTTATGGCAATTCATTATTATGAATATGCAAGAATTAAAGACAAAAGCTAAAGAGATAAATGATATATTGGAAAAGGAATTCGGTATTCCAGAAAGAGAGAAAAACGAAGACCCTTTGAATACCTTAATCCATACGATTCTTTCACAAAATACTAACGATGCTAACAGTGGAAAGGCTTATGATAATCTGATAACGAATTTTCCTAAGTGGGAGGATGTCCTGTCAGCAGACGCTGAAGAGATCGCTAAAGTAATCAGGATAGGCGGTCTTGCCAAACAAAAAAGCATAAGGATAAAAGAAGTGTTGAATTGGGTCAAAAACACTTATGGAAAGTTGAATCTGGATTTTATCTGTGATATGGATACATCGAAGTCTATTCCGCTTCTTACGAATCTTAAAGGCATAGGGTTGAAAACTGCAAACGTAATGCTTTGTTTTGCCTGTGGAAAAGAAGTATTTCCTGTTGATACACACATATTCCGAATCAGCAAGCGGCTTGCTCTTGTGCCATTTAATGCTTCACCAGATAAAGCACACGAAATCATGGGACAGTTGTTTCCAGAGGGAAAGGCATACCCACTTCACGTAAATATGATACATTTTGGTCGTATTATCTGCCACGCACAGAAACCGAGATGCCGGGAATGTCCGCTTATTGATTATTGTGTTGTCTGGCGTGATTTTATTGATGTGAAAAGCTGACATGGTTCAAAATTAAGTTAATCAGGCATTTGTCTTCTATCTTCTTTTCTAACAGCTTGATTATAATCTCATGATTCATGTTGTCGAACGATCTATCAAGTTTATTTAGATAGTCTGAGGAGAAATGATTATGAAAACCTTTAAATTTGTAGTTTTAATTTTATCTTTACTATTCATAAGCCTTGTAGTATTTGCCGCATCAGAAAAGGATTATTCAATCTCATTGATGAAGGATTGGAAAATCAAGAAGGCTGATGATACGAAGAAACTTGGCGATAGGTTCTTTCGCACAGATTTTAATGACAAAGATTGGGAGGATGCTGAGATAAACGAGGAAGAACCTCAATATACTGACAGGTATGTCTTTTATCGCAAATGGATTGATGTTCCAGCAACGTGGAAAGGCAAGAAAGTTAAGATACTCTTTAGCGGGGTAGATGATGACGCCGTTGTCTACGTGAACGGGCAAAGTGTAGGACAGCATCAGGGATACGATGAACCTTTTGATTTTGATATAACAAACGTGATTCAGTACGGTGATAAAAATCTAATAGCAGTGCTTAGTGACAACAGCGGAGGCGATAAATGCGGGATATACGGATCAGTTTCTATCGCATTACCAGATGAGCTTGCGAAGATAAAATCCGCTCAGGAGGCAAAACTAAAATCAGAGATAAAACTGAAGGAACCGAATGGTAAGATTATATATGAAACTTACCGAAATAATAACTGGGAACTCTATGTTGTAAATGTTGATGGCTCGAATCCGATCAATCTCACGAACACGCCTGATAAGAATGAGCTATATCCGCACGTCTCACCAGATGGCACTAAGGTTAGCTTTGTGTCTGACGAAGGTGCAGGACCCGATATACGTAACGTTTATTACATGAACATTGACGGAACCAAGCGTGTTAAAGTGGCGGATAACGCCCGTGAACCGTGCTGGAATCCAGACGGCACAAAGATCGTGTATCTAAAAGGTGAGTTTGATAAGTTCAATTATCTTGATTACGCAACAAAAGGCATATTTACTTACGATTTAAAGACAGGAAAGATTACTCAGCATCCGAACCAGAAGATCGAGCATCTTTATAATATCTGCTGTTCACCTGATGGAAAGTGGTACGTTGCAACCGTACACGGTGGAATGGGATACGACCATGCGATCATCGCCATTGAAGCCAATGGTACTAATGTCTATAACCTTGATATACCCGGATGCCGACCCGATATAAGCCATGATGGGAAGAAGATAGCTTGGGGTTCGAGTGACTGGACTATGTCCGTTGGCGATCTGGATTTGGTATCTAATCCTCCGAAAGTTATAAATCGCAGGAATGTCATTGAAAGCTCACCACCTATAAAAACTTACCATATTGACTGGTCACCTGATGATAAATACATAGCATTTAGCCGTGGACCCAAAAAAGAGACAATGGGATTCGCCCCTGAAATGGTGGGAATCAAGGCTATGGGCTGGAATATCTGCGTAGCTGACGTAACAGGAACAAATAACTGGATGCCTATCACGTCAGATGGGAACAGTAATAAGGAGCCGGAGTGGTTCTCTGCTAAAAAGAGGAAATAATGTAGAACATAAGGGTATAACAGATGGAAAAATTACACTTGCCAATAATTGTAGAAATAGACGAAGATGGATATTATATAGTGAGTTGCCCTTTATTTAAGGGTTGCCATTCCTATGGTGAAACTATAGACGAAGCAATGACAAACATAAGAGAAGTAATAGAAATGTGCCTTGAGGAGACAAAACCTGAAGAACTCAACAAATTCGTAGGGTTCAGAGAAATGGAAGTAACTCAAAATGCCTAAACTTCCTGTAATTAATGGTAAAGAGCTTGTAAGATTTCTTGAATCAATAGGTTTTAAAACCTACAACATAAAGGGATCTCATATAAGGTTAAAAGCGGAGGATGGAAGGATAACCACTGTTCCTGTTCATGGAGTTAAAATCATACCCAAAGGGCTTTTGCGTAAGATAATAAGAGAAGACCTTGAGATGGGTTTAGAGGAATTTCTGAATATATATTCATCATACAAAAAGAGATAAATTTAGTAAAGGTAGGTCGGGTTGGTAACCCGACATTATCTTATAGATATTATGTTGGGTCTCGTTCCTCGACGCCAACCTACAATCTGTCTTTGACATTCTCCAAATAATATCAAATAAGAGGTAATTATTATGGCTACAACATTGCACAAGCTTATATCCCAAGAGATAAGGCAATTATCAGATCAACAATTACAAGAAGTCCTTATGTTCATTGAATTCATCAATATGCGTGCGGATGAGGATTTCATAGACTATGTTAATAGACGTACGCAACAGGCACTAGATGAGCGTCGGCATGGGGTAAAGTTCCGTAGCCTGGAGGAACTACAGCAAGAATTCAACAGGACATAATTATGGAATATCGCAAAATAATAGATGTTATATTATAATGCCCCAATGCCTGTACCTTATGGCACGTTCAGCGTGCCACTACAAATTTTTGCCAATAGAATAGACCATTTATTATATAATGTATTTTTCTTAACGGTTTTGGGTATTATTTGCTTTTTAGCTTGCCCCATTTTGACGGTAACTTGCCATTTGGGGAAATAGCGAAAGGCCAGCCTTCTGGGGTATATTCCTCTACTGTCGAAAGCACATTCTGCGCTGCCCAACCACCAATGGCATAAATTTTCCCATCTACTATACTAGCAGACAAGAACCCTCTTATAGTTGGCATATCAGGTTTTTTTGCCCAGGTATCGCTTACTGGGTCATATGCTTCCACAATATTCGTCACTATATCGCCAGATATCTGACCGCCAATAGCATAAATCTTCCCGTTCACTACACTGGTGGGAAAATTGAGTCTTGCAGTTGGCATATCGGTTTTTTTAGTCCATTTATCTGTGACTGGGTTATATGCCTCCACTGTTGGAACAGAATCTCGTGCTTGTATGTTCAAACCGCCGCCAATGGCATAAATCACCCCATTCACTACACAGGTGGATAAAGCAAATCTCGCCGTTGGCATGTCAGTTTTATTCGTCCATGTATCCTTCACTGGATCATATTCTTCCACTGTTGATAGAATAGGTCCAAATAGGTCTGCACCACCCATAACATATATCTTTCCATTCACTACGCTAGTGGAATGTCCCCACCTTCTGGTTTGCATATCCGAGCACTTCGTCCATGTATCTGTTGCTGGGTCATATGTCTCTACTGTCGAAAGGCATTTCGCCACTTCTGGCCAATTACCACCACCAATAGCATAAATTTTCCCGCCTACCATGCTAGTGGATATCCACGATCTCGCTGTTGGCATGTCAGTTTTCTTTACCCAAGTATCGTTCACTGGATCATACTCTTCCACGGTTTTTATAGTCACATCATTTAGAGATCGACCCCCTATAGCGTAAATCTTCCCATTCACTACACTAGTAGATAAACCATCTCTCACCGTCGGCATATCAGCTTTCTTCATCCATTCGCCACCTTCACCTTTGGGAGCCATGAAGAAGGCATTTTGTATATCAGTCTGTTTAGGTTCTCCGCCTTTGCCTTTATCCATCTTGTTTGATAAGATTGCTATGTTGGAAGTATTAACTACGTCAACAGGGATTTCCCCAACTTTCAGCACCTTCGTCTCACTGGGAAGTATTGAACGTGCATAAGCGCCGATCTGACTGAACCATGACACATACGGATTAAGGCTCATAACTGCGATTATAATCCCCGTCGCCAAAGACAATCCCCACGGCAAGCCCTTCACCGTTGATACGGGATTTATCTTTATACGCTTAACTGCCTCCACGATTTTGAATGTAAATGTTACCTGTAATTTTTGCTGATTGAAAGTTTCACCCATCATGGCAAGTGCCTCCTCCCTTAACTGTACGCGCGCCCTGCTGAGTCTTTGCCTGACGGTTGCAGGCGAAGTTCCAGTAGCTCTTGCAATCTCCACGCTGTCCATTCCGCCAAGATAATAGAGCGTCAATACTTCACGATATTTTTCTGGCAAGGAATCCAATGTATCACGAAGGGATTCATTTACAAGGTCTTCATGGTAGGCATACATGGAAGGAGTCTCCAGTTTTTCTTGCTCCTGATCTTCAATAAAATTGGAATCCGGGCGTTTGGATTGCGCTCTAAACCAATTTTTACAGTTATTATAGGCGATGCTGTAAAGCCACCAGACAAAACTGTCCCAATGCCTTAATTTTCTTAGATCACGATAAGCCTCAAGGAAGACGTCCTGTGTTATGTCCTGCGCATCATGAAAGTTTTGGACCTTAGAGAATACAAGGGCAAAGATGCTGGCTTTATATTTGTCCACTAACAATCCGAAGGCTTCTGGTTCACCATTAAGGCATTTATCTATAATCTTGCCATCTTCTGTTCGCATTTCCTCACCCCGATCTTAACTTCATGTTTTTTAACAAATCCCTCTATTATATAAGGCACATCAAATGCTGAAAGTGTGACAGGGCAAAAATTTTTGTTAATCATTTTACGGAAAATTAACTTGAAAAACTCTGGATTCCAGCCTGCACTGGAATGACAATGAATACTAAATAATCTAACTTTTTATCTTTCTTGAAAAATTAGTATAAATATGAGATAATGAAAGCGTAAATTTTTTTGCTATATTCACTATACAATAAATAAAAACAGTTTTCAAATTAATTCGATCAGTCATAAAAAAATTTTGTAATATATGGATGTTAAGACATCTGTAAGGAGTTGCCAATTGGTATCACTTCATAATCATAAACTGTATTTTACATTCTGTATCGCATGTCTAGTTATATTATACACATCCTGCGAAAAGAAAACCAATTTTACCCCAACAATCATAAAGACGAATGCGGGAAAAGAAATGGTTCAGATACCCGGCGGGTACTTTGATATGGGGAGTAAAAAGAAAGATAATGAATCACCTGTCCACAAAGTATGGGTAGATGCTTTCCTCATGGATAGGTGCGAAGTAACCCAAGAAGAATATGGAGGATTAATATCCGGTGATCCGTCTCACTTTAAGGGTGCAAAAAATCCTGTGGAACAGATAAGCTGGTCAAATGCAGTTTTGTACTGCAATGCCCGTTCACGAAAGGAAAACCTGAAACCATGCTACGATGAGCAAACTGGAAAATGCGATTTCTCTGCATACGGATACCGCCTTCCCACAGAAGCGGAATGGGAATACGCCTGCCGTTCAGGAACTAAAACGGAGTATTTCTTTGGTCGTGAGGTAAGTCAATTGAAAGATTATGCGTGGTTCGCTGATAATTCAACGAATAAAACACAATCCGTAGGACAAAAGAAGCCAAACCAATGGGAACTCTATGATATGTATGGAAACGTAGCTGAATGGTGCAACGACATTTACAGTGAGAGTTATTATGCAAGTAGCCCTGAGAAGAATCCTCAAGGTCCTGCCAAAGGGAAGAAGTACGTCCTGAGAGGTGGTTCCTGGAGTTCCAGCGCCGAAAGCTGTAGATCGTCCTATCGTGTGGGCGAAGATCCCGGCTTTCAAGATGCGTGTTTTTCACGAGACGACATAGGCTTTCGCTGTGTAAGAATGATGTCACAAAACACCTCTTTGAATATAGAAAATACAGAATTTAAAGTTAAACTTACTAGCACAGGAATTCCTTTAAATCCCCCTAACCCCCTTTTTCAAAGGGGGAATAGCATGTTGTCTTTTCAAAGCGGGGATAACATGCTGTCTTTTCAAAGGGGAAAAAAACTGATGACTGGTCTCGTATATGATGATATTTATCTCAAGCACAAGACAGGTTCAGGACATCCAGAAAGCTCTCAGAGATTGACTGCAATAATTTCTCGTCTGAAAAAGAAACTATCAGATGATGACTTACAATTAATCCAACCCAAGCCCTTCTCAACAGTATTAGAGTGGCTGACGACTATTCATTCCCCTGAATATGTTGAGCGAGTTAAGAAAAGCTGTCAGAACGGGGTGGAATACATGGATTCCATAGATACCCCTATATCGTCAGAAACCTACGAAGTAGCAGTAATGGCTGTTGGCGGAGTGCTATCGGCGATAGATGGCGTAATGAATGGAGAGATCAGGAACGCCTTTTGTGCTGTCCGTCCCCCTGGTCATCATGCGTTAAGGAATAAGGCGATGGGTTTCTGTATATTCAATAACGTTGCCATTGGCGCAAAGTATATTCAGAAGAAGTATGGGTTGTCAAAAGTGCTTATCGTGGATTGGGACGTTCATCATGGGAATGGTACTCAGGATGCCTTCTATAACGACCCGACAGTCCTATATTTTTCAACACACCGCTCTCCCTTTTATCCGGGAACAGGTTACGCTGATGAAAAAGGTATCGGAAAGGGCTTAAACTATACTATTAATGTGGAAATGACTGCCGGTGATGGAGATGAATCTTATAAAAAGGCTTTTGAAGAGATACTGAAACCAAGAGCAATGGAGTTTGATCCCGATTTCGTTCTCGTTTCAGCAGGCTTTGATGCACATAAAGATGACCCGCTTGGTGGAATGAACGTTACTGCCAACGGATATGCAGAAATGACGAAAATCGTTAAGGATATAGCAGAAAAATGCTGTGATGGTCGTCTTGTCTCTGTATTAGAAGGCGGGTATAGTCTTGATGGTTTAGCAGAATCAGTGGACGCTCATATTTCAGTCCTTATGAACTAAAGCAATTTTTATTAGCCACGCCAACACACGGAATTACCCAGAAAAAATCCGGGATGGTTCATTTTCTGCATAAATCAAGGTAACAAATAAGTAGGATGGGCATTGCCCATCCTACTTTTGGATAATCTTAAAAGTGTTACCTTGATTGTGAATCATGCCAAAAATCCTTATGTTTCCGTGAGTTTCTGTGTTATTCAGTGTCTAAATTCCTATTCCTGAATTTGAATAATGTTATTTCATAGCTGGTATTTTTTAATCTTCTTTATAATCGTATACTCAATCTATGTACCATTAAGAGGGACGAGATTTTATCTCTATTGGCTTTTGGTAACCTCTTACTTCTTTTATGGTTGGTGGAATCCGTTTTACCTCATTCTCATTGCTTACTGCACAGTGACGAATTACTATGCGGTAGTGTTGATGGAAAGAACTCAGCATAGGAAGTTCTGGCTTATTGCAAGCATCGTCAACAGCCTCATTGTTCTGTGCTTCTTTAAATATGGCGTTTTCATAACCACTAACCTAAATATTCTCTTTTCATCATTAGGATTATCTTATGCTATTCCAAAACCAGGTGCATTATTACCTGTAGGAATATCATTTTATACCTTCCACTCAATGAGCTACACGATAGACTATTATCGTGGCTATATTAAGAGAGAGCCAAGCCTTGTCAGGTTTGCAACCTTTATATCATTTTTTCCACAATTAGTTGCAGGACCTATTCTCAGGGCGTCGGATATGCTCCCGCAGTTTACCGGTAAACCTGAGATTCACAAGGAGAATATAACTGATGGTCTATCTTTATTCGTCGTTGGTCTTTTCAAAAAAGTGGCATTGGCAGATTATTTAGCCCTTTACGTTGATAAAGTTTACGATGCCCCTAATCTTTCTGATGGCACATCTCTAATACTTGCTACTTTTGCCTTCGGATGGCAGATTTACTTTGACTTCAGCGGATACACAGACATGGCAAGGGGTATATCAAGGATGATGGGCTTTAATCTCAGACTCAATTTCAATAACCCATATCTTGCAACAAGTCTTGGAGATTTTTGGAATAGATGGCACATCAGCCTTTCATCGTGGTTCAAAGATTATGTATATATACCATTGGGGGGAAACCGTAAAGGTAATTTTAACACTTATAAGAATATGTTTCTAACAATGGTGATCTCAGGTTTCTGGCACGGTGCGGCGTGGACGTTTATCATCTGGGGAGCATTGCACGCTCTTGGTAGATTTGTGACAAGAGAACTTGAAAGATCAGCTTTCTACAACGATAAAATACCAAAGATCGTGAAGCAGATTTACGTTTTTGTCTTTGTCAGTTTCGCATGGATATTCTTTCGAGCAAAAAGTATTAGTGACGCCTTTCTGATTGTAAAAAAGATATTTACGTCTGGATTCACCAATTCCGCTTTCCCTATGGTTGCGTTGTTCTTCTGTCTTATCATCTGGATATATCAATTCCTGTTCGAATCAACAATTTGTCATTCCCGTGAAAACGGGAATCCAGTTCTTCATCGCAAGCTTTTTCTGGATTCCAGCTTTCACTGGAATGACATAGTAAATATAACACTCAGATCATTTAAAGTGATTGCTGTTATTTTGATGATCCTTTACATGGTAATATTCACCACATCTGGAAATGAAGCATTTATTTACTTTCAGTTCTAATTCAATCAGATTATCATTAAAAAGCTGGATATTCGTTTTGGTTATTCTCTTGCTAATACTCTCTATGCTTCCAGTTTTCTGGAAAGTATTAGAAAAGTTTGATCCATCAGACGATTATCGCATACCTTATGAATTAAACAGCGATTACTGGATGTTCTCTCGATGGTGCAGGTACGCAAGCTCTAATTACCCGATCCTTATGATTGGTGATTCTGTAATCTGGGGACAATACGTAAAGATGCAGGAAACGCTTCCGTATTACCTGAATAAATTTATAAATGATACCCAAAAATCCCCCTTAATCCCCCTTTCAAAAGGGGGAAACTCGAACTTCACGCTTGAAAAAGGAGAAACCATAAGTTCCCCCTTTTCAAAGGGGGGAAGGGAGAATTTAAAGGGTAGTATATTTGCAAATCTTGGAATGGATGGCATACATCCAGCGGCGATGCTTGGTCTGGTAAAATATTATGGTAAATCCATTTCAAATAAAGGTGTCATTCTGCATCTTAACCCGTTATGGATGAGTTCGAAAAAGCATGACTTGAGTGATACAGAAGAATTCCGATTCAACCATCCAAGATTAGTCTCTCAATTTCTACCAAAGGTTCCTTCTCACAAAATTAAGTTTGCTCAGAGATTAGGCATTGTAGTTGAAAGAAGCATTCCATTTGCCAGTTGGGTGAATCATGTAAGGCTCAATTACTACGAGAATATGGACATTGGCAACTGGACGATGCAATATCCATATAGAAACCCTATCAGTGCTATCACTTTCCAGATACCCCTTCCAGAGAATAAGCCTCACAGCGACCCCATAAGCTGGATGGAAAGGGGCATGACGAAACAGGATTTCCCCTGGGTTTCAGCGGATGAGTCGTTTCAATGGAGTTCGTTTAAGAAAGTCATAAAGCTATTACAGGCAAGAAAGAACAAAGTATTTGTCATCATCGGACCCTTTAATCCGTATATCCTGACAGACGAAAGCCTGAATCGCTACAAATCCATGAAAAAAGATATGGAAACTTGGCTAAAAGATAAAGGTATAAGCTACGCATCAATATCTGATCTTCCAAGCGAATACTACGCCGATGCCAGCCACCCATTGAAGGAAGGATACGCTATAATTGCTAAAGAGCTAATCGAAACGAAATCATTTAGAAATTGGCTATTTAGATGATCACATAATTATGATGGAAGATAACTATGATTCGCACACAAATTCAACTGACTGAAGAACAATCAAGAGCGCTAATCAGAAAAAAACCTTGATTTACTTATAGACTATTCTGTATACTTTATATGCAACAATGGTATAAAACGGGGAATCATTATAATTCATCTGACTCAGGAAAAATACATGGACAGAAGGCAATTCATAAAAGCCATTACAGCAAGCACCATTGTCTCCACCCTTGATCCTACAGATGCAATCGTGAAGCGAGTATTATCTAACACAAATATAAAGGAGAACATTATGGACTCAGCGAAAAAGGTATCTCCTTCGCATCTTCCGAGATGGCGAGGGTTTAATTTGCTAGAAAAATTCGTGGGTGAACATAATTCGCCATTCAAGGAATCAGATTTTGAGTGGATATCAGAATGGGGATTTAACTTTGTTCGTCTGCCGTTATCATATCGCTGTTGGGCTGACGTCAACGATTGGTTGAATCTAAAAGAGGATGTGCTGAAAGAAATCGATCAGGCTGTAACGTTTGGGCAGAAGCATGGCGTTCATGTCAACATCAACTTCCACCGTGCGCCCGGGTATTGCGTCAATCCACCAGAAGAACCATTAAGCCTGTGGAAAGATGAAAAAGCTTTAGATGCCTGCGCTTTTCATTGGGCGCATTTTGCCAAACGCTATAAAGGAATACCCAACGAGCAAGTAAGTTTTGACCTGCTTAATGAACCAGCACGAATTCCTGAAGAAACCTACGTCAAAGTTGTAAAACGTCTTGTGGAAGCCATACGTGCCGAAGATCCGAACAGGCTTATAATAGCAGATGGTCTCAGTTGGGGACGTGACCCTGTGTTTGGACTGGTTAATCTAAATATCGGACAAAGCACTCGTGGCTATGACCCTATGGAGATAAGCCATTATAAGGCGTCATGGGTGAACTGGAATGATAAATGGGCAGAACCAACATGGCCTCTCAAAAAGGGTAATGAGATAATTGACAAGGAATGGCTCCACAAGGATAGGATAGAGCCATGGAAGGCGTTGGAAAAGAAAGGAGTCGGCGTTCACGTTGGCGAATGGGGGGCTTTTCAGCATACTCCACACAAAGTCGTTTTGGCTTGGATGAAAGATCAACTCGAATTATGGAAGGAAGCTGGTTGGGGATGGTCTATGTGGAATTTTCGTGGATCATTCGGCATATTGGACAGCGGACGTAAGGATATTCAGTACGAGGATTTTCAAGGTCACAAATTAGATAGAGAGATGCTTGAGTTAATCAAGGTTTATTAATCAATAGAATAATTTGAAAATACTTGAATTGCAAATTATAACCATCTACTGCAACAGTGGCAATATAATCGGAAACAGGTGATAAAGTTTGGAAAAACCAATCGGAAGTATTATGACGTTTTTCCTCAGCATGTAACAAACCAATTGGCTTATCTAAATCTGTCAACAAGCTACCTCCAATTGCTTTGATATATGCTTCTTTGCGTGTCCAGATATTGAAAAATGCTTCTTTTTTTTGCTTTTCTGGAAGCATATTTATCATCATCTTATCACTTTTTGAAAAAAAGAATTCAGTGATCTGGTCAATGTTTTTTATATCTCTGATAAATTCAAGATCAACACCTATCCTACGATTCAAAACAATTGTATATAAAGCAACATTATATGAATGTGACATATTAAATATGAGATCATCATCAGTAGAAAATTTCGTTGTTAGGTATGGTTTGCCATTGATTGTATAACTAAAGCTTAGTTGTTTTGGCTCAATGTTTATGTAATTAGCAAGTATAGTTCTGAGTAACCCATGACTGACAATAAAGCGATCTTTATCCCGCACAAAATGGAAATTACTTGCTTTCGCTAATTCTTCCGTAGATAGAATTTGTGCAAATTTTTCTACACATATAAGTGGCTGATCAAGTCTGGCAAACCAGATATGAACATCATTACCTGATAATCCAAACAACCCATTCAAAAAGTCTACTTTATCTTGGCAAACATATACCGGAATCCAATGATTTTCCATAGTTGTTATGATGGCATCAGTGGTCAACCAGATTAATTATTTAACCTTCATCTAAATAGGATTTAAGTTTTTCAGCCATAACTTGAATATTTGGTTCTCTCCATACACTATAGTGTCCTCCGGGAACTACGATAAGATCCAGTCCTCCGGTTATAAGCTCATTCCATCTGTCATTTTTGGTAACATCCATGTATCCTTCAGACGAAAATAGGACAACCTTACCCGGATAGACGCGCGGTGTATGCCCAATCAAAGCTTTGGCGAATTTTAGTCTTGCATATCTATCGTAATCTATATGGCGCCGAATATACTTAACGTGTCGTGGTATAGCAGTATAAGCAAAACTCCTATAACATTTTCTAGCAAAGGTTTTTGTTGTTCTTTTCAATTTTCCAGTTATTTTTTTTGTCAGAACCTGTACTAACTGACCATGTTGGAGATGATAGAATGAGCGATTAAAATAATAGCTTAGATTTTTTCGAGAACTAAAACTCTGAGGTCCCGTACTTTCAGAAATCCCATCTTTTGGTATGTTTGATGGCGATGTATTCTGCCTGTTTTCCCGAATTTTAGGTAATTTTAAATAACGGGTATCAATCATGACAAGCATTGGCACTTTTTCTCCCTGTTCCAGCAGTTGGCGTCCTACCTCCATGGCGACCCATCCACCGTCCCTTACTCCGATTATTTGATAAGGTCCCTCAGGTTGAACAGTTCTTATTTCTCTAACATAATGAGAAGCCATTTCATCAAATCGAGAATGCGGCTTCCTTTCCCCATACAATCCCTGCATTCTCAACCCATAGACTGGTTGATCAGAACTCAAATATCGCATCAAAGAACTGTATATCAACACGTTACCGTCACAACCATGTATGCAGAATAGTGGTTTTAGATTTGCTTTACCAGACTGGATAGTTACCAGCACAGATGATTGCTTTCTTGTTATCTGTCCTGTTGTTTTAATAATGCTTGCTATATTGGCAATTGTTGGCTTGTCAAAAAAATCTAACAAAGACAGATCACTACGTATTTCGGAACGTATTTGTGCAATAACCTGAGCCGCCAATAGAGAATCTCCACCCAAATAAAAGAAATTATCATAGATGCTTATCTGTTCGACCTTTAAAATTTGAGACCAAATCGCCGCAAGTTTTTTCTCTAAATAGGTACGTGGCGGCATAAATTTTTCTTTTATATCAGTCTTTGTGTAGTCAGACACTATTATGCCCAATTTTTCAGCCAGTCCGATCCTCTGTGGCTTCCCTGTTGGACCTTTAGGTATATCATCTACAATTATTATACGACGGGGTATCTTGAAATCAGCCAATCTTTTAGCAACGAACTCCTTAATACCCCTTTCTGTATCGCCAGAATTTTTGTGAAACACAATGGCAACACCTATATCCTCACCCAGTTGGGCATGAGGTATAGAGAAAGTCATTGCTTGAGCAATAGCAGGATGCTCCATAAGCACGTCATCAATCTCACGAGGTGAAATTTTTTCTCCTCCACGATTGATAATCTCTTTGATTCGACCCGTAATAAAAAGATAGTTATCACTATCCAGATAACCCTGATCGCCTGTTCGGAACCAGCCATTAACAAATGCGATCTTATTAGCGTCGGGATTATTTTCATAACCATTCATAACGTTTTCACCACGAATGACTATCTCACCTTTTTTTTCAGATGGCAATATATTCCCGTATTCATCCATGATAGCGATCTCTGAATCCGCTGACCGCCCTACTGAACCTCCCTTACGCTCACCAGGAGGGAGGGGATTGCTTGCTACCTGATGAGACGCCTCTGTCATGCCGTAAGCCTCGATTACTGGAACATTAAAAGCATCTTCCAGTTCTGACATAACTCTTACTGGCAACGCAGAGGAGCAAGAACGTATAAAACGCAGTGAATTATGCGATGTCACATTTCGATTATTTTCTGCCCTTGCAAGAATTGCTTGATGCATTGTCGGTACGGCTGTGTACCACGTTGGACTAAATTCCTCCACCCAATCAAAAAATCTCGGGGCAGAAAAGCCTTGAGTGAGAACAATACTAGAACCAGCAGACAGCGACGAAAGCAATGAGCCTATAAGACCATGTATGTGAAACAATGGCATTATGTTAAGGCATCTATCTTTCTCTGTTAGGTTCAGTGTCATCTGTATATTAACAGCAGAGACGTATATATTAGAATGTGTCAATGGCACAATTTTAGGGCGTGACGTTGTGCCTGATGTATGCAAAACCAATGCCACATCATCAGTTTCTGCAAAACAGTTATCAATGGTGAAATTTTGCTCATCACCTTTAAGTGTAAATATCCCGGCTTCTGATTTATGAATTGGTGAGAGTTCGATAATTGAAATACCCTTATTCTTTGCAGCGTCAATGGCGGGTGAGTCCATGCCAGACTGAATAATTAGTGCTTTTGCATTAAGATCAGTGAGGTAAAAGTCAAATTCGTTATAACTATAAGATGGATTAAGTGGTGCGCAGGTTGCGCCGGAGGCCATTGCTAAGAATGTTACTGCCATCTCTGGTCCATTGGGAAGCACAATAGCAATTCGATCATTGCGGGCGAAGCCCATAGAGTTTAGTTTTTTTACTGTGTCATTTACATGGCCAAGTAAACGATGATAACTCATAGAAATACGATCTGGCGCAACAATGGCAATCGCTTCTGGATTTCTTTCAGATTGAGTCTTGAGCAAATGGTATATAGATTTGTATTGCAGTGTTTTCATATTGTATTTTAGTTAAGCTTAAATAACCGTAACTTTTGTGTTTTTTTTATTGACTTTCTAGTATAAGTATGGTAATATCATTTTGTATAGGATATTTGAATATCATACATTTGTCAAGCAGTTTCAAGTGCTAAAAAGTTTAATACCTTTTCTCAGAGTTGCTTATCTTGAAATTGATACTAATTAAAGTGAGAACAAAAATGGATACACAAGAAAAACAACGGGAAATACAAAGAGAAAAAATAGAATGGGTAAAGCCTAAACTGAAAACTCTAGGTACTGTAAGAATAATAACGTATGGGGGGGATGGGAACCCAGCAGTATGTACTCCAGGCACTATTGCTGTTACTACTTGCTATATAGGTACCAGTGTTGGTCCAGACTAAACAATGAGGCAAAGCGTATCACCTGAACCTTTATCCTTATAAAATTGATACTAATAAAAGGGAGAGAAAAAATGAATACACAAGAAAAACAACAAGAAATACAAAAGAAAAAAATAGAATGGGTAAAGCCTGAACTGAAAACCTTAGGTACTGTAAAAATAGCGTTTGGTGAGGATCCAGTATGTACTCCTGGCTCTTTTGCTATTATTACTTGCTATATAGGTACCAGCGTTGGAAGCACAGGTTAAACAACGAGGTAAAGTATAATATTTGAACCTTTATCCTTATAAAATTGATACTAATAAAAGGGAGATCAAAAAATGGATACACAAGAAAAACAACAAGAAATACAAAGAAAAAAAATAGAATGGGTAAAGCCTGAACTGAAAACTCTGGGTTCTGTAAGAATAGCGTTTGGTGATGCATCATGTACTTCAGGCGAATTTGCTTTTACTACTTGCTATATAGGTACCAGTGTTGGAAGCATAGGTTAAACAACAAGGCAAAGCGTACCACCTGAACCTTTATCTTTTCAGATTACATGCGCAGTGCGTGCTATTACCTCATCCTGATACTGACGACTTAGCTCTACAAAATATGCGCTAAATCCCCAGACACGGATAACTAAATCTTTATACCTTTCTGGTTCACGTTGGGCGATACGGAGTATTTCAACGTTGAGTATATTAGTTTGGAGTTGAATCCCACCCATCGCAAAGAAAGTCTTGAGAAGCATCTCGAAATTCCTCAAGCCATCTTCTCCTGACACAGCAGTTGGATGAAAGTTAAGTGTTAGTGCGCTGTTCCATTGGCAAAGCATCGGGTCAATCTTTGTGACGGATTTGATTATGGCTGTGGGTCCTTTGCGCTCAGTTCCATTGCTAGGCGAAAGCGTTACAGGTATAGGTTCACCAGCTTTACGTCCATCAGGAGTTGCGCCGATACCTGCGCCTGTGGTAACGTGATGCGGTTGATGAATCCCTGAGAGAAATCTTGCCTCTGAATCAATACGGTGCTTTAGTATCTCCCGACACGAAAACTCGAATATATCCTTTCCAAGCAAATCCACGTAATCATCATCGTTTCCCCATTTTGGCGCAGAGAGAAGCATCTGGCGAAGCGGTTCATATCCCTCATAATTGCTCTTGCAAGCTTTCTTCACATCTGAAAGCGACGCAGATTTATCATCAAAAACGACCTTCTTGATCCCTGCAAGGCTGTTAACAGCGTTGACAGGCGACATAACAAACATTCCCTTATCCCTGTATTTTAACCCATATTTCGTAACGTCAGATGCTTTTTCAATACAATCCTCAAGCGTTGCGGATAAGAAAGGCAGAGGAGATATTAGCGGGGCATTTAGGGAGTTAATATATCCATTAGCGGAGTCACACACATTGTGAGCAATCTTCTGTTTGTAGTTATCCATAAATTGATCAAAGTCTGCATCATCATTAATTTCATCAAGGACATTTAACAGCAAAGGTGTAAGCGATATAGAACCACCAAGATAAAAATCCGAATTACCCTCGATAATTATATCCTGACAGGCATCCAGCACATATTCACGGGCATCTTCGATAGGAAAACCCACGTTGACCAGACTCGGAACTATGGCATCATCGTTATAAAAAGATAACTGACCGCACCCCTGTCGTGCAAGATCACAAACCTTTTCAATCAATTCTGATGGTGAATTTTTATGGAGACGGATGTTGATTTGTGGATTAACGAGTCGGAGATGATCCAGCACGTCAAGACATGCGTACGTCAGGTCATTAGTCGCATCACTGCCATCACTTTTCAATCCAGAGAGCATCAGGTTATCCGAACCATAAAAGCCTTCTCCCTGCTTAATATCTGCCTGATCATTGAGTTTGATGAATACATATTCAAGCAATTCTTGAGCTTCATCTGACGGATACTCGTTGTAAAATCTTTCCATGTATTGATCGAATCGCCCAAAAGACATAAGGCATTGGTTTTCGACCATCAATACAACGTGTGTAAGCCAAAATAATTGTAATGCTTCGTATAAATCTTTGGGCGGTTGAAAAACAATATTTCTACAGACTTCAGCGATCTTTTCTAGTTCTGTTTTGCGTGTTCCAGAATGTTTCTGTGCCATCTCTAGGGCAAGGTTAGAATAACGATTTGCTAGTATTGATGCGCCTTCGTAGGCTATGCAGATTGCGTTTAGGTAATCTATTTTTTCTTGAGAGATGTCATCTTCTTTATGGTTACGTGCTTGCTCTATGATTCCAGCGAAGCCTGACTCAAGAACTTTTCTATATCCAGCGACGTAGTGCCCCTTTGATCCCCCGCCGGAAGTTCCATATTTCTTTTTTTCTTCATCATTCAGATATTGCAGATAGACGAATACACTTACATCTGTTTTTGTATCATTTATTTCTGTTTGATTAGAGTGTCTTGTCGAATAGACGGTTCTTGAACCAACAATAAGCTCATCATCCTCGATGAATATAGGCATTCGTTCTAACATCAGCTTTAGCGCATAAGCCTTGCGTTCAGTTATACTGCAATCCAGAGAACTGACAGACCAATCAGACGGCATAAGTATACGATGCTTGCCATGCTCACCTCTCAGCATCTTCTCTCGAAGATAGTTAATTCTACCCATTTATTTCCTCCGTAGTCAATTTCTGACGGTAATTATGATCGCATAATTTCAATTGCGTGAGGTATTGCAGGCAAAACTACGGAAAGCGTCTCTCTGACAGCCTTTGGACTACCGGGGAGATTAATGATAAGTGTCCTATTTCTTATGCCTGCGACTGCACGAGACAACATAGCGTGAGAAGTTATCTTCATGCTTTCTGCTCGCATTGCCTCCTCAAATCCTGGAACTCGTTTGTCTATAACTTCAAGGGTTGCCTCCGGTGTAACGTCACGATAGGCAAGACCCGTTCCACCGGTACTGACAATTAGATCAACTCCCGTTTCATCAGAAAACTTTTTCATTGAATCGGCGATAACGTCTTTCTCATCAGGCACTATGAGATAATCTTTGATCTCTGCACCAATAGATTCTAGTAATTCTCGAATAACAGGACCGCTTTTATCTTCTCGCTCACCACGAGATGATCTGTCGCTAACCGTTATTATTGCTGATGTTATCTTGATGTTCTGAGGCTTTCCATGTTCCACTTTTGCCCCCCCTTTTTTCCATAAGCTTTATATCTGAGACTATCATACCCCTATCAACAGCTTTGCACATATCGTATATAGTAAGGGCAGAGACACTGACTGCTGTAAGTGCTTCCATCTCCACACCCGTTTTTCCTGTTGAGACAATTTCCGCAGTGATAATTATTCCTGCTTTTTCCTCCCGAAAGCTAGTAAAATCAACCTTAACACCTGTCAAGAGTATCGTGTGACAGAGTGGTATAAGGTCGGACGTACGTTTAGCGGCAGTTATGCCTGCGATCCGAGCTACTGCAAGGACGTCGCCTTTAGCGATCTCTGATGACTCTATCATGTCAAGGGTTTGTTTTTTCATAAAGACTTTACCCTCAGCAATCGCTATACGGTGAGTATCAGACTTATCCGTAACGTCCACCATTCTTGCTTTTCCTGAATCATCAACGTGTGTTAGCTTCATCCGCCAACCCTCGACATGGCACGTCCAACCTTTTCATCAGTGCATAACTTATGCTCTTTTGGTTTCTTTTGCATAGCAGATCGAATCATATTTTTCAATTCATCATCCGATGCACCTTTGCGCATAAGTGTCTTTATATCAATTTCGATCTCGCTCATAAGACATGGCAGTAATCGCCCATCAGCAGTTAATCTAAGCCTGTTACAATGATCGCAGAATTTTTTCGATATGGGTGCAATAAATCCGATCTGCCCTTTATGACCTTTTACAAAATAATCTCTAGCCGGTGCGCTGCTATCGGCTTCACCTATCGCCATAAGGCTGTAATGATCTTCGATCCTAGCCTTCATTTCATCCGCCGATACAAAATCTTCAATGCTATACTCGCTCCTGCTGAAAGGCATGAGTTCGATAAATCGTACCCATAAAGACTTGTCTTTTGTCATCTCAACAAAGTCCAGAATTTCGTCATAGTTGAATGATCTCACCATTACAACGTTTATCTTGATTGGATCGAATCCAACCTCAATTGCACTTCCGATGCCGTCTATAACGTCTTGATATAGATCAAAGCGTGATATTCGTTTGAATTTTTCTTTATTCATGGTATCGAGACTGATGTTTATTCTTTGCAGGCCAGCCGATTTCAAGTCTTTTGCGTATTTCGACAGGAGAACGCCATTGGTTGTAAGAGACAGGTCAATACCTTTTCCAAATCCCGATATGTTAGCCACAAGGCGGGAAACGCCTTTGCGCACAAGCGGCTCTCCACCGGTGATTCGGAATTTTGTAAATCCCAATTCATAAGCGAGATAAGATATTTTAGTTATCTCTTCGTAACTCAGAACGTCACTATGGTTTATGAGTGGTATGCCATCAGACGGCATACAGTAAGTGCATCTCAAATTGCATCTATCAGTGATTGATATTCTGAGATAATTTATTTTTCTTCCATATTTATCAGTCAGACCAAATGTATTATTCATTTTTTTAAAGTCAAAATTATTGGTTTTTTTATCACGAATTTCACTATGGATGTTCAGATAATGTTAAACGGAATAATCACGAATTACACGAATAGAAATAAGAAAAATTCGTACAATTCGTTAATTAGCGAAATTCGTGATTAATTCTTATACTTTTCCACAATAAAGTAAAACGTAGTCAAATGTATAACGGGCACCGCCCATCAGTTAAGCTATACTTCAATTTAGCATTTAATCCTATTAATGTCAACCTCTAACTGATGATAAAACATCAAGCATGCCCGAACTTTTTATGAGAAATATCGTCAAAAGGATCAAAGCGGATCGATTTTTTAGAATGGCAAATTTATTGCAGTATATTTAATGAATTTATTACCGCCAAAATGGTTTAAATACATGAAAGCATAAACGAAAGTTTATAGGTAATCATGAAAAAGGAGAAAACAAAAATGCTTATGGAAGTAACGGATGAACTTATGGCCTATAATTATAATCAATCTTTATTTTCATTTACAGACGAACCAAAAAAATCAACGTCAGTAGATATCTTAGAAAAGCTAAAATTCGTAAAAGCTCATGTAGATTTAGTAATAAATCTAGCAACATGGTATTCCATAGAAACAAATAGACCTTTTTCGCAGATGCTAAAGGTTGGGATATCAGCAGTCATCAAATCAGCAAAGACCTATCGTGATCATCAAATCGAATTCAGTGAGTATCTTAGAAAAGAGATTTCTGATGCTATGGCAAAGTCTTCCATATAACATAATGGAAGACTTTGCTATAATCATTAGTCGCATTCTCCTTGTTGTCTTCTTCCTCAAATATCCTAAGAAATTCCTCTTTGAGAACATGAGCTTGCTTTAACTCCAGTGATGTCTCATATACCATGTCTAGCTTCTCTTGCTCCTCTAGAGTCAAATCCTCCATGTTTTTTACCAGTATCCAGCGACAACCTTTCAGTTTCGCTTTATCTTCTTTGCTTGATAACCGACATATCTCCCGCCGGGTGTTAGTCAAACAATCATTAAGATTCTTAGATCAAGAACAATCAATTCTTGAATATTGAGCAATTTTGTTGTATCATCTTTATCAGACATCAGAAATTCTCCTATCCCAATTCATGGTTTGTATATAAATTAGGATAAGATATTCTGATGTCAATTGTCAACTTTTTTTTGATTGTTCTTACGCAAGAATCATTTCCCCGTTATTTACCAAAGAACTAATAATAATTTACGACCTGTGCTAATTATTTTTATAAACCCAATAAAGACAGGCATAAAGCCTTATACTACGAAATAAGCACGTTGTAGAAATCCTTATGGTTGTTGATTTTAGAAGAATCAGCGCAAGTCATTAATTTAGAAAGGGCTATTCAACATTGACACGAAAAGAATTGAATTTAGCGATTTTCGAGGGTAAAGCGGATAAAGTATTATGGCAACCAAGATTAGAGACATGGATCGGTCATCATCAGGCAAATGGTACGTTACCTGAGCGTTATCGTGATAAAGATTACTTTGGAATATATGATGCACTTGGCGCTTCGGTCAGATACGCCGCTTCGGCTGGTATTGAAGGCTACTCGGAACCTAATGATGCAGAATACGGCTCTGAACAGCACACCGATCATTACATAAGCATAGTGAAAACACCAAGCGGTGAAATACGTACAATACATCGGGATATATGGGAGGATGGTCAGCTCAAGAATCGCCGCATCTCAGAATTTCCAGTTAAAACGCCAGAGGAACTTCGAGTTGTGACTGACCTTGTAGAACGTCAGCAGTTTAGAGCAAATCAAGAATCTTTTAAGCAAGCGGCAGATGCCGTGGGTCATCGTGCCGAACCTACTATATTCCTGTCTAGCTCAGGTTTTACTGAGCTTATAAAAAATTGGTGCGGGCTACCCGACACATACTATCTGCTTTACGATCATCCAGAAGTCATAGAAGAATATCTTGAAGCTTGTGACCGTAGAGATGACAGACTGATAGATGCCGCACTCCAGTTACCTTGTAAAATTTTCAATCTTGGTGATCATGCAACTAACGAGTTCACACCTCCGCCAATCCTAAAGCGCTACTTAATGCCGCGCTGGCAGCGCATCAGCGACAGGCTTCATGCAAATGGGCGTTTTGTTCATTCTCATTGGGATGGAAATTCTATAACCATGCTTCCCTACCTGATGGAGACACGTCTGGACGGTGTAGAGGCGCTAACTCCTGAACCTATGGGTGATATGACTCTGGAACAAATTAAGAATGCTGTGCAGGATAAGATCGTAGTACTTGATCTTATAAGAGCGATTGATTTTCTTCCGAATTTCCCGATGAATGAAATGCTGGAATTCACCAAACGAGTAATTGATATGTTTGCCCCAAAACTGATTTTAGGTATATCTGACGAAATCTCTCAGGTGGGTGAAATCGAAAAAGTGGAGGCTATCTCTGAACTCGTTGACAAGATATGCGGTCTTGCCGATTAAATCCATAGAGACCATACCGATCCGATTTGGAAAGGGTATTTTGTCAACAAATAACCAAAGCTAGAAAGGAACGGTAATTATGAAAGCGTATATTTTAATTGGTGTTCTTGTAGCTCCTATGTTTCTATTGACAAACATGGCAGTGAGTATGGTAGATAACTCACTGGTGCTTTACCTTACATTTGACGCAGATGAAGGTAATACCGTAAAGGATCTTACCTCTAATCACAATGATGGTGATATAAAGGGGAATCCCAAAAAAGTAGATGGAATATTCGGTTCAGCTTTGAAGTTTAACGGCACGACTGATTCGGTGGAGATTCCCCATAATGCTAGTCTGAATATGACAAACACTGTTACTATGGAGATGTGGGTTAATTTAGATGCGGGAGGTCCTGATACTAATCAGGTAGGAATAGAAAAAGGCGGTTGGGAAGCGGGGGAATATAGCCTTTACGCACATTACAATCCGGGGAACAAATCAGCAGTGCAGTTTTTTGATTTGCCTGTCGCTTGTGGCGATGCTAATTCAGGTAATCTTGGTCAAGATATAAAAGATGGCAATTGGCATCACCTCGCTGGTGTATGGGATGGCAAGAATATTTATATATACACCGATGGTAAGCTGGACCTATCATGGGAATGTGGGGGTAAATTAAATACAAATAGTAAGTCTGTATACATTGGTGCGCGGAATGGCGCCGAACGATTACTGCAAGGCATCGTAGACGAAGTTAGATTATACAATAGGGCATTATCTGAGGCGGAAGTTAAAACAGACATGGAAACATTTGGTAAGTTATCCGTGTCCCCTTTAGCAAAATTGGCTGCTTGTTGGGGTATAGTGAAACAATCACACTAATATTGAGGTAGAGTAGAATAACATGAAATACCGTAAGCTAGGCAAGACAGGTCTTGAGGTTTCGGTTATCGGGTTTGGCGGAGTTCAGTTAAGTTCCTCAAACTCGGAATATGCAGTCAAGATTGTGCATAAGGCACTTGAACTCGGCGTTAATTACTTTGATACAGCAAGGATCTACTGGGATAGCGAGATCAAGCTAGGTATAGGGTTAAAGGGAAACCGAGAGAAAGTCTATGTATCTACCAAAACTATCGCCCAAACGAAGGAAGAAGCATGGTATGGCATTGAAGATTCACTTGTACGCTTGCAGACGGATTATTTAGATAACTGCCACCTTCATGCCTTGCAAGATAAAGATATTGATAAGCGACTTGGACCCGGGGGCGCACTTGAGGCACTAATCGAAGCACGAGACAAGGGTTTAGTACGAAACATAGGTTGCTCAAGCCACACTAATCGTACTTTGGTCAAAGCTATCGAAAGATTCGACTTTGATACTATTCTGATCATGATGAACATTGTAGAGCGTGAACCATTGGATGAACTTATCCCCCTTTGCGAAAGCAAGGGAGTTGGCATTACCATAATGAAACCTTTAGCCACCGGTTTACTGCCTTCACAACTGGCACTAAAGTGGCTTCTCAACCAGCCAATCGCTACCGCAGTACCGGGAGCAACCACACTGGAGGAAGTAGAGGAAAATTCTCTGGTTGGACATTTGGATGACTTTATGCTCACTGATGAAGAGGAAAATCAAGTAGATCAGTTGGTTAATCGGTTTGATCATAAGCGTTGTCGAATGTGCAGTGAATGTGAGCCGTGTCCTATGGGTATTTCTCTCTGGGATACTCTTGGCTCAGACGATATGTATGACCATTACCGTACAATGGGTCCGGAGACTTTCAGAAAATTTCCCTGGGATATTGACAAGGTAAAAAACCACATTGATTATCGCAGACGGAAAATAACTCTAATCCAATCCTGTGATAAATGCGGTGAGTGTGAGAAAAAATGTCCTTATGGTTTGCCGATAATAGAGATGCTTCAAGGCATGATCGAGGACATGGAAGATATGCTAAAAATCTGGAGTGAAGAACTAGGTGTTTAGTGGCTTTCCCCCTTCCTAAACATAAAAGATAATATAAAATTTGCCATTACTCGTTATTAATTTTATCCCATTGAGTACAACCAACCGGAGTTCCATTATAGAGATCGTTGAAGCACTCGTTACAGCGTATACATTCGATGATCTCATCCATACGACTATCACGTACCTTGACAACCCAATCGGGATCGGCGATCAAACCTCGACCAACTGCTATGAGTGATGCACGTTTCTCATGAATTGCTTCACAAGCACGCTGAACATTATCCATTTCGTTTACTGCTATTATTGGGATACCGAACTTCATAAAAGGAGCCGCATTATCGGCAGGTGCAGAATCACTGGCAGGTGAAATGTCCAGAATATCAAGACCTGCTTTGACCAATTCCTCTGCTAATATCAGACTTTCTTCAATATCATAACCTGCGCCTATTGGTGTATGACGGTATAGTATGAGCATATCCTTCTTATCGGCAATCTCCCGGATCGTCTTTACTATATTTAACGCTAGGCGCATGAATCCTCCGGGTGTATCGCCATATTCATCAGTCCTTTTGTTCTGTATAGGAGAAAAGAATTGGTTAAGCAGAAACCCATGCGCACCGTGAGGTTCTACACCATCAAAACCTGCTTCGGCGCAGACTTTTGCGGCAATACCATATTGGGATATCATCTGTTCGATCTGTTCAATAGTCATCTGGACTGGTACGTCGGGTTGACCGATCATACCCGGGTACAACTGAATGACAGCCAATGCACCGTCGTTGTGGATCGCATCTACCAGCGGCTTCAAGTTTTCAGCATAATAGTCTAATCCGAAACGTGCAACACTCGTTGACTCGACTATAACCATGCCGACTCCACCTTTAGCACGACTACTATACCATTCTTGTGATTCTGACGTTATAACTCCACGATTGGCCACCATTGGCGGCATGACAATCCTGTTGCGAATAGTTTTTTTCTTCGCCTGCAATGGTTCAAACAAAGCTTTTACATCATCCATGATATTGCTATAATCCTTCTATATATTAAAAATTGAAGATTAGCTTGACAATGTTAGATTTAAAAGTAGCCCAAACTGCCAGCTTGGTTTTTGAAGATAATATAAAGAGAGGAGAAACCCAATAGATATTATCACATATCTACATCAGCTTTTCAATGAATATTTTTGTAACAAATACATCTATTTCCTGCGTTGGCAAGGCAAGAAACGGCCTGGAATCAAAAGACTAGCCATCAGTGATAATATAGGTGACAATCTGAAGTTACGCTAATGATATTGTGATGTGTTCCTAAACTACAGTCTGAAACTCCAAAAAAAATTTGGCAATATTGAATATAACTTGATTTCAACACATAACTGTGGTAGAATATCTATCAAGGAGGGTACAATGCCTTAATAAGGGGGGCTGTGATGGAGTGCATAAAATGCAAACATGAAAATCCATCGGAAGCAAGGTTCTGCATGAAATGCGGAACTAAGTTTGAAAGAGTATGCCCAAAGTGTGATATAGGATATACAAAAGAACCCTCATTTTGCATGAAATGCGGAGAAAAACTTTTAGATATTGAGTTTCCTCAGATTTCTGCCAGTGTCAAGAAGCAATATAACGCTGAAAACCGACCTGTCACTGTCCTATTTGTTGATATTTCTGGATCAACCGAACTATCTATCCGTGAATCTTCTGAACATATATATGAACTTACAGATGAATGTTTTATTGCAATGGATGAAATAATTGCCGCTTATGAAGGTAGCAGTGGCGGATTTCGTGGAGATGGATTGGTGGGGCTATTTGGCGCTCCCAAATTATATGAGGATTTTGCAGAACGAGCCATCTTCGCCGCTATTGATATACGTGATTTTATGAGAAGTAAAGGACTGGAAACTCACATGGGTATCAACACGGCTTTTCTGACAGTCGGAGAAGTTAAAACATTCCTGCATAGAGAACGTTCCGCTTATGGAAAAGAAACCATCATTGCCCGAAGGCTTCAAGAATCAGCAGGACCAGGCCAAATACTGGTGAGTTCAGAAACGTACCAAATCACCAGGTCTGCCTTTGATTTCGAGGTTTTGCCTCCGCTAAAAGTAAGGGGATTTACTGACCTTGTAACTGCTTATTCTGTAATACGTGCCAGAATCCACCCAGAGAAAAGCAGAGGTATAGAGTTAGGAATAGAATTTATAGGTAGGAAACGAGAGCTTAATGATATAAAAGAATGTGTGGACAATCTGTTATCTGGTAAAGGGCGGGTTGTGTCTATAATAGGAGAAGCCGGTATCGGTAAATCCCGTCTTGCGATTGAGCTAAAAAAATATATCAAAGATATGGAAATAATGTGTCTTGAAGGTAGAGGATCCTCCGTCAGAGAGTCTACCGCTTACTGGATATTTATTGATATGCTAAAAAGCTACTTTGGGTTTACAGAAGATGATACCTCAAGTGAAATGGCTGGAAAGATCATAAATAGGATGCAATTGCTATCTCTACAGACCTGGGAGGAAACGGTCCCTTATATTGGAAATCTCCTATCTGTAAAGTTTGGCAATGAATGGGACGAAGTTGTCAGGTATCTATCGCCAGAACAGGTTCGGTTTCAAACTGATCAAATAAGATATAAAACCTCATGGATTCTTAGAGACCTTTTTGTTTCTCTGGCAAAACAGAAACCGCTTTTGCTTATCTTTGATGATCTGCATTGGGCTGACAATCCATCGCTTGATCTACTCTCACTAATGATGGATGATATCCATAGTGTGCCGATTATGCTTCTTTGTATCTATCGCCCGCCAGAAAGAGAATATAGAAAATGGCATGTCGGGATAGAAGCATCAGGAAAATGCCGAGATAGATATAAAGAAATAGTCTTACATGAACTGATACCCCAAGAAAGCATAATGTTAGTAGAATCTTTGGAATCTTCACTTCGGATTGGGAGCCTTCCAGAAAAGCTAAGGACAGATATTCTGGAAAAAGCGGGCGGTAATCCTCTATTTATAGAGGAAATCGTTCACTCTCTTATTGACAATGAAGTTATCTACTGGGAAGATAACAAATGGAATGTAAAAGATAGCATTGATCATATCGAATTACCAAGCACGATTCAAAACGTGATAATAACTCGTATAGATATATTGGACGATGAAATCCGCAGTGTTATCCAATACGCCTCAGTGATAGGAACAGTATTTCAGTATAAACTTCTTCAATACTGCGCGCAAGAGCAAAAACTGGACGAGTATTTGTGGCAATTGGAGGAAAAAGACCTAATTTATAGGGATCGTGCTATTCCAGAAACGGAATTCAGATTCAAGCACGTGTGGATTCAAGAAACGCTGTATAATAGAATATTTTCGTCTCAGCGTCAAGACCTGCATTTTATGGTTGGAGAGGGAATAGAAAAGATATATCATGACAGGATTGAGGAATTTTACGGTGAGCTTTCACGACACTATTCACAGTGTGGTCACTTACCAAAAGCCATTGATTATTCAGTCAAAGCAGGTAACAAAGCGAAGGTTGTGCATGCATATACAGAAGCGATTTACTATTTTAAGAGTGCAATAGGATTAATGGAATCGCAGTCACAAAATGATGAACAATTGCAGTTAGAGATATCTGCTCGAGAGGCACTAGGAGATATTTTTTTTACAACAGGAACTCACCATGAAGCCGAAGTACAATTAGAGTGTGCATTAAATATGGCATCAAAAATTCAGGATATATACCGTGCGGCTGAGATAACGAGTAAACTAGCTGACTTGGTACATTGGCAGGGAGATTTCGTTGGCGCTATTAAAATTGCAGAATCAGGATTGAAGACTCTTGGAGACCAGACACATAATCCAGAAGCTGTCAGTTTATTAGAAATACTTAGCCGTTCTTATCGAGCCAAATATGGAAATGAAAAGGCTTACTATTATGCAGATCAAATTGCAGAGATGCTTCATGAAATTCCGTATTTTGATTCCATTTATAAAGCCTACTACGAAGTTGCCTTTCTTGAAATGGAGAAAGGCAATAATAATTCTGCCAGAGAATGGTTAAATGATATGGAAAAGCTCTGCATAGAAAAAAAAGACGAAGTAGGATTAGCCCGTTGTTATCATGGAATGTCAGAACTATTTTTGTGGGATGATCTATTGCAAGCGAATCAATGGCTAGAAAAAAGCCTAAGTCTTTGTGAAAAAGTTGGAGAAAAACATTTACTTATGGAAGGACATTTTGAAATGGCTTGGCTTTTGATTAGGCTTCATGGTGATCAGAACCAGATTGAGTCACATTTCCAACAGGGAATAGAGACTGCTAAACAGATGGCAAAATCATCAAATGTTGCTTCAGCACCTGAGTTGTGTAGACTAATAGGCGAAGCTTATATGGAAACAGGGAACAAAGATAAAGCATTGATGTGCTATCATCTAGCTACGGAATTTGTATCAGGTGATTCTAATGGCCAACCGAATTAACTTGACTTTACAAGGGTTTACATTTTTAACAGGCTTACTATCTCAAGGAGGTGATCAATGTGTCAACGGATAATTTACAGGAAAGAGTTTCCTGCCCTAATATAGATATCAACAAAGAAAATTGTTCATGCAAAAGCGAAAACTGCCCAAGGCAAGGTTTCTGCTGCAAATGTGTAGAGTATCACAAATCTAAAGGACAGTTACCCGTGTGCCTGCGGGAACTAAAGTAAAGTTCCATAAGGAATTGAGTAATGAGTGTATTAAGCAAATGCGTGTATTAAGCAATTGCTTATGTGGTTGTTTTAATCTTTTCAGTCGTTAGCATATTGTGTCTTATATCCCAAGTTAAACTTGGCATAGAGTACCAGATCAAATAGGGACAGACGCTTCAGAGACAGACGGCTTTTACTGAAAAACCTTTTCAAAATAGAGGAAGTAGAGAAAAAATTCTTCCGAACCCAGCGGCTACCTTCTCTTAATTCGTCTGCGGACATCCTTTGCGGATGAAAAATAACATCTCCCTCTCCACTTCCTGTCAACCACCACTCATTATTTATCAACCGATTTTCTGACCTCATACGATCATACATAGGAGTGCCGGGGTAAGGAGTCAGCCAATTAAATTGTGCTATATCCAATTCTGCATCCATAGCAAATTCTAATGTCTTTTCAAACACTGAACTATCATCGTCATCCAATCCGAAAACGAAAGCGCCAGAGATCGCAATACCATGATCATGTAATTTTTTTGCCACATCCTTAAACTGCGCGGGATTGTTGTGTTTTTTAAGCGACTTTTTCAAGTTCTTTTCTGAAAGCGATTCAAAGCCGACAAACAGTCCTTTACAGCCACTTTTTGCCATCAATTCCAGAAGCTCTGGATCCCTGATAACTGTCGTAGAAGCTTGACCAATCCAGCGTTTCTTATATGGTATCAAAGCTCGAAACAGTTCTTTGGAATACCTCGGGCTACCAACTATATTATCATCATAAAAGAAAATGTGCTTATGTTTTAGGGTCTCTATTTCTGCCAGAACGTCCTCTACAGGTCGAAGGCGATATTCATGACCAAACATAGCAGTTACCGCACAAAAATCACAAGCGAAAGGACAACCACGAGAGGTTTGTACTCCATCAATTGGCAAATAACGTTTTGCATCGAATAGGTCTCTGCGCGGGGTTAATAAACTTTTCAGACTACAATAGCCGTCATTACGGTAAAATTTTTTCAGATTGTCTTTTTTAAAGTCAGCAATAATCTCTCCCCACGATCCTTCAGCTTCACCAATACAAACAGAATCAGCATGTTTGATTGCTTCTTGAGGGATTAGAGTTGGATGTGTTCCACCTAAAATAACTTTTATGCCTCTTTTGCGATATTCCGCGGCAATTTCATAAGCTCTTGGAACCACTGTGGTAGTACAAGATATGCCTACCAGATCAACTTGATCATCATAGTTGGTTTTTTCCACGCCTTCATCTACAATACTAATGTCTATATCTGGCGGGGTAAGAGATGCTAACATTGCTAAGTTTAATGGTAATAGTCTAAATTCTTGATTAATCAAACGAGGCATAACAAGCTTTATTTTCAATATCGTCCTCTTTCGTAATTCCAGAATCAATTCTGGATCGTCCATGATACACTGACAGATCCTTTAATCTTATGTTTATAGAGATACATCTTGTGCACAAAACAAGCCTGAATCTCACAGGAAACCAAACCGACTAAAGTTTAATTAAGCCATATCATTATAGTTAAGCTTTAGCAATATTGCGCCAAGGACATATATTATGAGCTTGGTTAGCTTAGTCTGTACGAGAAATGAGCAGTTTTGTGTTTTGTCAAACCGATTGTTTATTATATTATCCGAAAGCTATGGTTTGATCGGTGGAATTAACTAAACATACAGGTATAATGCCTTACCTGTCAGTCGAGGGCTTATTTCTTGCCTATATATTTTGGTAAGTTTAGCGGATCAGCCGGCAGGATTGCAGGATGCTTGGTTAATCAATTATAGAACTTTTTCCCTCTCAAGCCTTTAACCCCTGTTTAAAGTATAATCATACAAAATATCCGATTTGAATTTGTAGTAACTTCTGTTGCAATTTCGATCTATAGTAATAATATAATAGAGTTCGTATCTATTGTCAAGAGATTTTATGCTTGGGATTAACAAAATGTAATTGACGCTAGATCTCATTGAGAGTATACTATATCAGTTAAGTAATCCAAAAGCGGTATTAATAATGGAGGTATCTATATGAAGATCGCTATAATCCCAACAACAGGCGGAGAAGATCCATTTCAAGGTATGGAGATCGCTGTAAAACTTGGTGTCGAAGGTGTTCATATACCTGCATACGGCGGCAAACTAGACCTTGCAGGAAAAACTCGTGAGGAACGCATAAAAATCAGAGAACGTATTCAGACCTACGGGCTTGAAGTATCTGCCCTTATTGGCTGGGGAGGGGATGTTGACCTCGGAGAAGAAGAAAACTTGCGCAAAAATATCGAGTGGGGTAAGAAACTTAATGAAACTGCTGTTGATGTGGCGAATGGTCTGTGGATGGCTCATGTTGGAATAATGCCAGATGATGAATCCCATCCCAAATGGGCAAGGTTTGTATCTAGTCTGAAAGAGCTTTCTCAGCATGGTGAAAAGGTTGGCGCAACACTTGCTCTGGAGACAGGTCCTGAACCGCCAGTAATAGTCCGTAAAATGATTGAGACCATAAATAGTCCGGCACTCCGAGTGAACTTCGATCCTGCTAATCTCCTGCTCTGGCCACCGACAATATATAAGCGGCGCGGTGTTCCATTTGATTATGAATCTGCCATGAAAGCATTTGATCCCGTAAAAGGACTTCGGGTATTAATACCTTATGTTGTTCATGCTCATGCCAAAGATTCCCGTCTTGATCCTGATGGGAAAGCAGAAGAAGTGCCTCTCGGTACAGGTATGACAAACTGGCAAGCACTTCACGAAATCTTCAAAGAAAATAACTATCAGGGTTATTATGCCATTGAACGGGAAGTTGGGGAAGATGCTATGGGCGATGTAAAGAGAGCTGTCGAATTCCTCCGAAAGCTTCCCTAAAGCTAAAGCTTCAAAGTAATACTTAGACACAGTGAATTTTTGTGAATTTTATGGTATCTCTGGATTCCAGCTTTCGCCGGAATGACATTTGACGTGGCTTTGTCATTCCAGCGCAAGCAGGGATCTATAAAAAAATAATGTGTCTGAGTAATAGTTCCATCCTAACCAGACGGCATAACCTTCGCAGACAGATGATATAATAGCATTAAAGGAGTAATATGCAATGGAAAACTCAAACAATAGTGGAAATCCATATACACGATACTATCATACGTCACCGGGGCATCCACATTATGAGCAACATGCTCGCTTTTTGGGTCATTTGACTGGTTCTTGGTATGACATAGGTTATCAGATCGGGATAAAATCAGGGGACCTTGTGCGCTGGGTATCAGATGTCTGGTGGAAGGAACATATAGAAAAGTGGGGTTTTGACGATACTATGCAGGCTATGAACCTTTATGAATCTCAGATTGCAATGTTGGACACCAATCTGATAAAATTTATGCAGGGCATCGCTGATGGGGCTGAACCAGAATTAGCGAAATCGCCTTATGCCCGAAATAGCAGTCATTATCATAAGGTTTTGAATACGAATATATTCGATGAATGGTCATGGAGACATCCCAACTCATTGCCATGGCGAAATTCTATAGCGGGCGGTTGTAGCAGTTTTGTGACTATAGGGTCGGGTGCTAATAAGGACGATAAAATGATTACAGCACATAACCGCCATTGTCCTTTTGATCCGAAATGCTACCAGATTGTCTATGTTGGACAGCCAAATGATGGAAACGCATTCTGGGTGTTGACCAATGGTGGTGAAGCTTCAGGATGTCAGATAGTCAACAATAAAGGGGTCTCAATCATCTTGAACGCAGGTGGAGATCAGCACGCTAAATACAATGCTAACGCTTTTGGAGTTTCATGGTTTCTGTTATTTCTTTACGTTGCCGCTTATGCAAATACGGCTGATGATGCGATTGAGATAATCACCAAAGGCACACCGGAATATCGTGCTAATAGCGGACGGAACTCACTTTTACGAGGTGGAACATGGAATTTCCTCATATCAGATCAGACAAGCTGTGCAGTGGTAGAGACTACTTGCGATAGATATGCGATTCGACGTCCCGGCGATGTCGGTGAGATCGGCAATTATCTAGTCATGACGAACCATAACTATTGCAATTACAGTTGTGATGAAAATAACGAACGGACGGATGTGCCAATGACTCTTTTCGGTAATGAAGAAACATCGCCCGGCAGCACAAAGCGCTTCTGGACGCTTATGTGGGATGTAAAGAATCACTATGGCCAGATTGATCGGGAACTGACGATGCAAATTATGCGCGGCCACCATCAGTATAACCGTGAAGGACATATTATCGAGTCGAAAGATGGGGAAACACCGCTTCAATTCACAGGTGATGTGACGTGTCCACATTTTGGTGGATTTCCTGAACAATGGTTGGGCGGAACGGCGGATGCCAAAATCGCTATATATGGCAATGACTTAAAAATCTATTGGACACTAGGGCGCCCGTGTGAATGGCAAGGACCGTGGGACGAAGCAAGCTTAAAAAGTTAAAAGCGAGATCCTATATTAAGGATTCATGATTAAATAAATTCACTATTTTGAGATATTTTAATATATAACAATTTTAATCAAATCCCCCCTTCCCCCCTTTAGCTAAAGGGGGAATTGGTCAAAACTCCCCTCTTGAGAGGGGTCCGAGGGTGTGTTTCCTATTAGGTAAGTTATTTAATCACAAATCCTAAACATCGGAGGAAAATATGTTGAAATCAGACACTTCAGAAGTAAATACAAAAGGAAATAAATGGTCAGCGACAGGTATCAAGCTTGGTGTAAGCCATCAAGGTATAAATAATTTAAATGAACAGCGTTTCAACTTTTTAAAACAGATGGGCGTAGAATACATGGAGATCAGAATACCAAGTAGCCAGAGTTCGTATCAGGATATTATTGATATACGCCATAAAGTTGAGGATGCCGGACTTAAAGTATTTGAGGTTATGACTAATGATAAATACGTTATGAATGAATCTTCGCTTGCCCTTCCCGGTCGTGACGAGGAGATAAAATTCTATCAAGGATTCATAAAAGACTTAGGAAAAGCAGGCATTGATACCACAACTTATGTATGGAATTACAAAGGTTTTCCCGCAAAGAGAAACACTACCATACAATGTCGTGGTTGTGTTTCAAGATATGTTAATATGGAGGATGTGAAGGACAGCCCTAACTTTTATGAGCATATATATACAGATGAAGAATTGTGGGATAATTATGAGTATTTCATAAAACAGATTCTTCCGGTTGCCGAAGATTCCGGCGTGAGGTTACAGCTTCACCCTAATGACCCACCTGCTACATATTCTGGCGTTGCGCAAATATTCCGCAGCAGGACAGCCTTTAGGCGCGCAATGGAGATCAGCAACCATAGTCCTTATTCGGGTTTACTTTTCTGCACAGGATGCTGGGGAGAAATGCCCGGAACGAACGGGAAAGGAGAGGATTTAGTTCAGGCAATTTATGAGTTGGGTTCCAGAGGTCACATCTATCAGGTGCATTTCAGAAATGTGAGTTCACCATTGCCTGAATTCTACGAGACTTTTCCTGATAACGGTTATCTTAATATGTATAAGATCATGAAGGCTTTGGGAGAGGTGAATTTCAATGGCATGGTTGTTCCAGATCATCTGCTTTATGGGCAGAACACAGAGGGCGGGCGTAATCACGAAGAGTCATATTGCTTGGGTTATATAAGGGCTTTGATACAATCAGTGGATACGGAACTAGATCGTATAAATTAATTGCTTATACAGAACACAGATGTTATTATATATCTCAAGAAAGAATCATCCTAAAACTCAAGATATATGACATCATATTTTGGAATAAAGGAGAAAATATGTCTATCAGTATTAAAGATCGAAACATCCTAAAGGAACTTGCTCAACAGGTTGCAGAGATTGCCGCTCTACCTGTTCAGCAAGAAACAATCACATTATGGAAGGCTCTCAATGGACTTAAACCTATACGACCCATGGTCATGATTGATCAGATCCCATGGAACGAGATGGACGTAGATGGGGAACTAACACTGCAAACCGAAGATGGCTTTTGCCGTGGTATTGAAACACATCTTCGACAGACAATTTATTCATGGAAGCATATACGGGCAGACATGGTAGTTCAGCCATTTATCACCATTCATAAGGCTATAGGCGGCGCTGATTTCGGTGTCAGGGTTATTGAGGAGACAGCAGTAACCGATCCACGCAGTTCCGTGGTCGGTCATCGCTATATTGATCAGTTCAAGACTGAAGAAGATATTATGAGAATCCAGATGCCAAAGATTTTCTATAATGAAGAAGCGACAAGACAGACAGAGGAGAGAGCGCATGAAATTTTTGATGGTATCCTCGAAGTGCGTACGCAGGGGGCTTTACCCGGTTTTGCTCCTTGGGACCTGATCGTTCAGTGGCGCGGGACAAACAATATGATTTTAGATATGATTGACAGACCAGATTTTATGCACAAAATCATCTCTAGGCTAACAGATGCGTATCTCTCCATGCTTAACCAGTTTGAAGAGAAAGGACTTCTAGGTTATGGGCAGGATACGATTCACTGCACTGGCGCCTTTACCGACGAACTACCTGCGCCCGGATTTAACCCAAAGTGTCCCAGAGCAAAAGACCTTTGGACATCTGGTATGGCACAGATTTTCTCCACAGTTTCGCCAGCGATGCACAAGGAATTCGAGATTGATTATGCGGCTAAATGGTATGCTCGCTTTGGATTGGGATATTACGGTTGCTGTGAGCCACTAGACGATAAGATTGACATTATTCGAGAATTGCCCCATGTCAGAAAAATATCCATGAGTCCGTGGGTGGACGTAGAGAAGGGAGTTGAGCGGATCGGGCATGACTTCGTATTCTCTCGAAAACCAACTCCTGCATTCCTCGCTTGGGACACATGGAAGCCGGAAGCCGTTGAGCAGGACCTTAGAGATACCCAGGAGAAGTGCAATCGTTATGGATGCCCTGTCGAGTTTATATTAAAGGACATCAGCACTGTTCACTACCAACCACAAAGACTTTGGGAATGGTCAGATATTGCTATGAGAGTAGTCAGAGGAGAATAACGAGATTTGAGTTCAGAAAAATCTGAATATGAACCTATATTAAACTACACCATCCGTAAGATTGAGGGATGGACTATCTATGTAAACAGGATATTACTTAATGAAAAGAGGAAGATCGGGAGAGAATTGCTGAAACTTTTGCGAATCAAGCTATATGACATCAAGCGGGTAGTGCCAAAAACAGCACTTAAAGAGCTTTACAAAGTTCCTATCTGGCTAGAGTTCGCCAACAAACAGGTTCTATGTGCATGTTATCATCCGTCAAGGGAATGGTTGAGCGAGCATGGTTTCAATCCCGAAAAGGCGAAATCTATTGAAATTGGCAATGCTAATAACTTTATCAACTGGTCTTTGCATCAGCCATCTATGGTACTGCACGAACTTGCTCATGGCTACCATCATCGAGTGCTTGGCTATGATAATCCCGATATAAAATTGGCTTATGATAAGGCTGTTGAATCGGGATTATATAAATCTGTCCTGTATTGCAACGGTGATAATTTGCAGGCTTATGCGATTAACAACGATCAGGAATACTTTGCTGAACAGACGGAAGCTTACTTTGGTACAAATGACTATTACCCATTTGTAAAAGCCGAACTTATGAAGTACGACCCTTTGATGTATGAAACTCTAAAGAAACTCTGGGGAGATTATGAAATAAAAACTGGGTGAGAAACCTAAAAGTGTTTTTACCCTGATGGTGAAATTCGGATGCGTTTTGATTTGATATAATATTGATTTTGTAGCCCAGCTTTGAAAACTGGTAATTAATAAACCAAGTTAGAAACTTGGGCTACTTTGCAATTTGATATTGCTAAGTTATTTTTGTTTTATAGTTCCCCACGCTGTTGCAAGTTTGCCAGAAGAAGACACAGCAAAATCTGCGAAAGCATTTTCATCAACACTGTCTGAAATCATAAAGTCATCAAAACTTGCATCAATGTTAGAGCCTATACTTAGACCCACAAATTCACCTCTAAACCGACCATCACTCATCTTGCAAACAGGTTTATCATCCACATAAGCAAAAAAATCATCACCCTTGACTACCAATTTCAATGTGTACCATTGATCAGAATTGTTATTTTTCGGAACAGCACCGATTATCTGCCACATACCACCATCCCAAATCATGAATCCGCATTGTGGACTGCCGATAAAATAACCGTAAAAAGTACCAATACATGCACCCATAAATTCTGGTCCAGTAGAACGAAAGATAAATCCTGCACCGGCAAGCCAGGGTTCTTGCCATACCTTGTCAATTCTACATTTTACCTGAATGGTATAATCCAACGAAGGATATTCCGTTAAAAAGAGCATTTGAGCGTCCCAATTTGGCCAAAGTCCCTTTAGTACGCCATCTCCAACTTTCCAACTCCATGGCGAGTCGCCTGCGCACCATGTAGTTGGCGTCCAGTCTTTGCCAAGTTCCTCGCGCTCAAAATCGTCTTTCCATATATTTGCGAAAACTGATAGAGTAAATAACATCATGCACAACGTTAACAATATAATTTTCATAGAACAGGCTCCTTTCTCATTATGGTCATACTATACTTTAATATTGTACGACCATAATGCCTACCCCTTTCAATTGGATTCCGCATTGTCTAATTTAATAAAACCACAGAGGCATGTAGATAAAGGATTTATTTCTCTGTCTGATCGGTGATTAAAAAATCATCAAAGCTTGCGCTGATATTAGATCCCATAGTTAATCCTACAAACTTACCATCTAAGCTGGCGCCATACAGCTTGCATACAAGTTCATTACCTACATAGCAGAAAATACCGCCTTCTTTGACAACAACCTTTAGTGTATACCATTTTCCAATATCATGCTTTCTTGGGCTTGCTTCCATAATATGCCACTTTCCGCCATATACAACGGCAAACCGGGCGCCGGTGTCGCCTATACCAAAACCATAGAATGAGGAAACATTATCCTCCTCTGTTTTGCCAGGTCCGGATGAACGAAATATTATTCCAGCCGCAGCCAGTTCTGGAACCTGCCATACCTTATCAATCCTGCATTTTACTTGAATGGTGTAGTCCGGCGATGGGTAATCGCTCAGAAAGAGCATTTGTGCATTCCAAAGGGGCCAGTTACCTTTAAGTATCCCGTTTTCAATTTTCCAATCTGGTTGATCTGTCATAGACCAAGCAATTGGCGTCCATTTTTCGCTTATTTTATTATCATCAAAACTATCTTTCCACGTCCCGGCAGTAGCCGATCCCACAGCAAATAAAATGACACACAAAACTATTATTGTTATTCGTCTCATGTTATATACCTCCGATGAGTTTTATGGCACTGTCAATTTATAAACCCAAAGACTGAACACTGACTTCATAATGTTCCATGACAGGTGATTCAGTAAGTATCTTCATAAACTTGCCGATCTGTTCCTTAAAGTAACCGCTGGACTCGCCTGCTACCATATCAGTTTCCGTATCCCATAAAGTCATAGTGATGCTCTTGCCTGTCTTTGGGTCAGTCAGCAGTATTAAACCCTTAAATCCTTTCTGTTGTTCGGCGGCCGGTAAAACTGAATCAGTGTATATTTTGATACCATCTTTCAGCTTGTCAACTTGACCTTTAACCGTTACTACCCTTGCGTGCATAGCTACCTCCTTCATCATCGTTTATAATCACTTAGATATAAACTCAGGATCATATTCTTCCACAGTAGAGACCCATGTTGATCCGGTATAACCTCCTATTGTATAAATCTTGCCATCTATTGCATCAGCACCGAAACAAACTCTTGCAGTAGGAATATTCGTCTTTTTTGTCCATTTATCTGTCACTGGATCATATTCCTCTACCACAGAAGTAGCAGGCCAACGATCTGTTCCTGATATGGCATATATTTTTCCATTTACCACAACAGTTGACAAACCAACTCTTACCGTTGGCATATCTGCTTTCTTTGTCCATTTATCATTTATCGGGTTATATTCCTCAACTGTTGAAAGACCAGCATAATCATTCATACCCATTTCCTTATGAGTACCACCAATTGCATAAATCTTTCCATCTACCACGCATGCAGATAAACCAGCCATTGCTGTGGGCATATCTGCTTTTTTTGTCCATGTATCTGTTAATGGGTCATATTCTTCTACTGTTGGAAAAAAAGTTGTATTAGCCAACCCAAAGCCACCCCCAATCGCATAAATTTTTCCATTCACTGCGCAGGCGGATAATCCGTATCTTCCTGTTGGCATATTTGCTTTCTTTTCCCATTTATCTTTCACCGGATCATATTCCTCTACTGCTGATGGGTTGGTCATCATATTACCACCAATAGCATATATCTTTCCATTTAACGCAACAGTAGATAAATATAGTCTTGCAGTTGGCATATATGCTTTCCTCGTCCACTTATCAGCTAAAGGGTCATATTCCTCTACCGTTGAATAATAAACATCACCCCAATCCGATGCTCCTCCGATAGCATATATTTTCCCATTTACAGCACTGGCAGACAACCCCCACCTTGCTGTTAGCATGTCAGCTTTTTTCGTCCATTTTCCTGCCTGACTCTGTGGAGATAAGAAAAACGAGTTTTGTAAAGCAGGCTGTCCCGTATTATCTTTTCCCTGCTGACTAGAGATGAACGGCATATTTGAGGTTTTCACAACATCAACAGGGATTTCTCCAATATTTAGAACTTTTGATTCGCTTGGAAGTGCTGAACCACTGAGCAAGCCTAAGATCGGATTAGATGGAGTCAAATGTGAACTGAAGCTAAGGATTGTAAAGATAATCCCGATACTCAACGAAATTCCCCAGGGTAATCCCTGTGTGCTTGATATAGGATTAACTCTTATATGCTTTATCTTTTCGACAATGCGGAAAGTAAATCCTGCGGGTAAACTTCGCTGCTCAAAAGTTTGGCTCATCATATCAAGCATCTCCTTTTTTAGCTGCGATCTTGCCCTGCTTAGTCTTTGATAGATAGCAGTAGGGGATATTCTTAAAAATTTAGATATTTCGTCGCTGTCCATACCGCCAAGATAGTAAAGCGTCAATATCTGTTGATAAGTTTCTGGTAATGAACTCAATGCGTCATTAAGCATATCCAATGCAATATTTTCCTGATAAGAATTGACTGAATGGTTTTCTATCTCATCAGCATTATGCTCTTCGATAAAATCTTTGTCAGGGCGTTTGGACCTTTCTTGAATCATTTTTTTGCAGATATTGTTTGTTATGGCATATATCCATGCGTAGAAATCGTCCCACTGCCTCAACGTATGGAGTTTCTGGTAGGCTTTAATGAAGGCTTCCTGAGTTGCATCCTCAGCGTCCTGAAAATTATAGAGTTTGGAGTAGGAAAGCGCATATACGCCTTCTTTATACCTTTCAACGAGTAAGCCAAATGCGGCAGAATCTCCATTAAGGCATTGGTTGATAATGTATCTATCTGTTGTCCGCATTATACGACTCCAATTATTTAATGCGAGGAACATTGCATGATGTATTCCTACAAAATCATTTCATTATATATGATACCAAAAATGCAAAAAACCTGACATGATTTAGTAAATTTTTTTGAATAAAAATCTTGCAGTAGGTGTGAAATAAGATTATCATATACCTTTAGTTTATCACAAGGAGATAGCTTTATGAATATCACTAAAGAAAAAGAAATTACTATTGGCGTGATTACTGATTCACATTTATGAAGATGGCACGATTAATATTGAGGGTTTTGGAACAGAAAAACAACAGACTTTAGTTGGTTACGGATAGATGCTAGATGGTTTACTTGCCAAATGATGATTGTCATCTTGTAGGGGCGCAGTGCCTGCGCCCTTTGGCACATTCAATATGCCACTATGAATACTTGTCGTTAGGAACTTAGCAAGAAAACCATTTAATAACTCAATATGCACGAATAACAGCGACACCATTACGCTCAAGCATTAATGCGCCATCAGTCGTTACACCTGTGATCAGGTTAATCCCTTTCGGTGAGTTTTTCAGGCAAACCTGATTATCGGTATGATTGATAAAGAACCATATTTTCTTTATACCAATTTCACGAACTACGACTTCCACCCCGGACGGTGCATCTGACAATAATGGTTTTAATCCTGATTCTGCTATCCAGATGGGCATGATTTTCTCTATAACCTGCTCAGTCAGGTATGTACCAACGTAGATGACCTGCCCTTTTCCAACCCTCTTTCGTGTAATAGCTGGCATACCATCTAAATGCCGTCCTTTCCACAAGACAACAATCTGCGCGCTAGTAGGTTTCAGTACCTCATACCACATCTGAATTGGGACCTCACTTGAGTCCGTTTTGATATAGATAGGACGGTTATTCAAGTCATTGCACCTGCTGTATTCCTCAACTGTAACTCCACAGAGTTCCTGCAATATTCCCGGTGGTGTTTCTGCAATCACATTGTTATTTATGTCTCTAGTGCCTGTTCTTGCACCGATGATCAGTATCCCGCCATTTTCCGCAAACTGTTTCAGATTTGACAGCCACTCAGGTTTAACGATAATCCAATGTGGTATCACGTATATACGCAAGCTGGATAGATCGTCAGATGGATGCACACATCCAACAGCAAAGCATTTGTCGTAGAAATAACGATGAACAGCTTCAGCAACATTATCGGGCGCAGGTAGTCCCATATTTAATGTATAGTGCGCATCGTTATTATCAAGATCGCCTGTTGCTATTGCAACGTCTACACGTACGCTTGTGCCTAATATTTCACGTCCAACACGAGAAAGCTCATCACCAATCTGCTGAACTTCCTGATAACGCCGTCGGGGAACGTTGTCGTGATCGAGTATACCGCACCAGTATTCCTCTGCGCCAAATCGGCAGGTACGCCATCGAAAATATAGCAGGCTGTCAGCGCCTCTTGCTATTGAGGTATATGTCAAACGTCTTATCTCACCGGGTTCAGGATTGTCATGAAAATATGGTTGCTGACCACCAGGGCCGCTCTGTTGCTCTGGAATAATAAAGTTACCAGACCATGCCCTTGCACGATCCAGACTAAACGCATGTGCAAAACGCCTGTATGATGAGTCGTAGTAGAATTGGGGATATGAGTCAAATCCCAACACATCCAGATCCTGTGTGAATAATCCACGATAGTCAATGTGTGCAAACAGACCATTATGTAAAACGAACCACTTCGGTTGAGCTTTGCGAAGTATCTCTATTTGATCATGCTGAAACATAGTTACTGCAAAAGACAAATATCGAAAGTAGTCCAATTGATGCGCTGGATTTACATAAGTCGGCTTATTGGGATAAGGGGTCAAGATTTCATCAAATGAACCGTAAGTTTGAGACCAGAATCTAGCTCCCCACGCTTCATTGAGCTTGTCAATATCTCCGTATTTCTCTTTCAGGAACTTACGGAATTCCAACTGGCAACTCTCGCAATGGCACTCAGAAAAGTGGCAATTGAACTCATTATCCGTTTGCCAGCCTATAACATTAGGATTATCTTTGAAATGCTCTGCCATCGCATCGGTAATTGCCTTAGAATACTGTCTGAAAATCACATTTGCATGACAGCAATGCTGACGTGAGCCATGAGCCATTGCTATTCCTTCAGAATTCACGCGCAAGATTTCAGGATGTTTCACTGTAAGCCAGCGAGGCGGGGTTGCAGTTGGTGTGCATAAGATAGTTGAAATTCCTTCTTTATCGAGTTGTTCAATTGCCATGTCGAATACTGAAAAATCGTATGTTCCTTCTTGTGGCTCCATAAGAACCCATGAGAACTCAGCCATGCGAACTACATTGAATCCCGCTTCGTGCATACGTCCGGGATCAGTCTGAATGATGTTTTTATCCCAATGCTCTGGATAATAGGCACATCCAAACCAAAATTTATTGAAGTGTGCTGGACGTTTATGTGATAATCTGCTGCGCCCTATTGGTGATATACTCATTTTGCCCTCCTTTCGATTGAAGATGCTATGAAGATGGTTTACATGAAGTGTATCACATTTTTCGTTGCTTCTCAATGACCATAAGCAACTTTAAAAAAATAATATCAACTTTTCTGGATTCCCGTTTTTATGGGAATGACAGCCCATGACCTTGTCATTCCAGCGAAAGCTGTAATCCAATATTTAGCGATATGTCAAACAATAAATCTACAATACTTTCTTAAACTTGCTTAACCTAACACGACTATAGTATTATAAGCACTTGACACAGCTAATGGTTAATGATATTCTCTCTAATATTGCAAATCTAATCCTTATACCATTTTCCTTCAAATGCCTCATCACCTTTATAAGTCATGCAACACGAAGTGAAGCATCTAAATAGATTCTTCGTTTGCGTTCAGAATAACAATTTTGAATTAGCAAATGGTATTATATCAACTATATTTAGTAAAATAAGATTAATTTGGTTGACCATTAGGAGGTAGTTATGAAAGTATTGGGAATAGTTGGTAGCCCTCGAAAAGAAAAAGGTAGAACAGATGCTCTGGTACAAAGTGCATTATCTGGTGCAAAAAGCGTTGGCGCTGAAATAGATACAATGTACCTTATAGATAGAAATCCTCAGCCATGCGTCCATTGCGGAGGAGGGTGTTTTTCTACTGCCGAATGTAAGATGGAAGCAGATGCGGGACGGCGAAGTCAAGAAATTTATGAATCCGACGCCATAGTTTTAGGCGCGCCTGTGTATATATGGCAGATCAGCGGGATTACTGCGGCTTTCATTGACAAACTCAGGATGAAGGATTCTCGTCCGCCTTCTCGAACTTCTCATGCCCGACCAGCGTTGGGAATTTCTATGGCAGGCGGTACAGGCACAGGATTGATCTCTGCAATACAACACATCTATAAATTCTTCTGCCTTTGGGGATTTTATGCCATTGATCCGATTCCAGTCAGCAGGCACAATTTCGATGAAGCACTTAAAACTTCATACAAAAGCGGAACCAAGCTTGCTCAATTATGCAGTGAAAAGAGATCATTCGACAACATCGGGAACTGTCTTGCGCATTATGAATCTTTGCCATTCCTAGACTCTGATACAGTGGATGAATTTCTTTATCTGTCACAACTTATGACGAAAAATACCAATGTCAACAACTCAAACCAGCCTATTTATGAGCAAGCTAAAGAGCATCAAGAAAAAGCAAAGCTGTTAATAGATCAAGGAAAGAAACAAGAATCGGCAATCTATGCGTCACAGGCCTATGAACTGGCAAGAAAAGCTTATGGAGATTGAAAATAAAAGCACTTGACACAGCCAATGGTAAATGATATTCTCTCTAATATGCAAATCTAGCCGTCAATCTCATCATCTTCCACTCGATAAAAAGAAATTATCAGGATAATGGTGAATCTTTCGTAAGGGCGAAGCATTTGCTGTTGTGAATTGAATATATAATCAGCATTTTATGAGGCAAATGTTTCGCTCTACTTGGTCAATTGCTATGAAGATTGAAACGGATATTGATGGACTTTTAGAGCTTGTCAGCAACGTTACCGAAGCATATACGACAGCGTTATTTCTTGCTGACAACCAGAAACGTATGCTGAGATTGTGGCATTTTTATAGTCTCAGCGATAATGTGAATAAAAATGTCACAATACCCTTTGGTGATGGTCCAATAGGTTTAGTGGCAGAAAGTAAAGAAGATTTTGACCTTGCAAAGTTTGCTGAACGTGATACCGGCTTGCTAAAAATATACTCCAAAAACGATAGCATAAAGTCCTTTTTTGCAGTTCCGATCATAAATAAAGATGAAGTTTTAGAAGGCGTCATTTCTATTGACAGTAAAAAGACCTTCGTTTTTGCAAACAAAGATCAGAAAATATTGAAACTGTTCGCAGAACAATTCGCTAATCTTATAAATAACCTGAGAATACAGAAGTTCATGGATACAGAGACTTCCGATATTAATTTTCTGAATGAATTCTGTGACAGAATAACATCAGTTGATGACGTAAAGTCTCTATTACAATCTACCCTGGAATCAATCATAAAGCTAGTTGAATGTGATAGCTATTTTATATCTTTAAGAACCCGTGATAACAAAGATGGGGAATTTTGCGTGGCCGTCTCACATAGCAAACGGAATTTACAAGGTCTAATATTCTCAGATAAGTATGGGCTTGCTGGTTGTGTTATAGAGGATAAAAAACCTTTTCTTCTAGGAAACAGAAAAGAGGACTTTGGGTCTTATGTATTCACACGTTCAGAAACGCTAGGGCGTGTGCGCTCTTTCCTTGGAGTGCCTTTACTTTTCAAAAATAATGTTCTTGGACTCATAAGTCTTGTGGATAGCAACGAAGGCACGTTTAATCAAAGAGATTTGCAGGTCATCTCCATAATGGCAGGTAGCATATCTCCTGCGATAGCTAATGCAAAGGCTCAGGTAAAGATACAAAGCCTGTCAACGAATACTGATGGTCTTACGGGTTTGCGAAATTTTACAGGATTTCAGGAATACTTAGAGATGATGCTTTCCACTGCAAGCAGAAAACGCCGTCCATTATCACTATTAATTGTAGATATAGACAAATTTGGCGATCTAAATAAGAACCTGGGTCATGAAGCAGGAAATGAGATACTAAAACAGTTTGCCCAATTTCTTATGGATTCAGATGAAAACAATAATGTTCACGTTGCTCGATATGGTTTAGACGAATTTACACTGATTCTACCCAATATGATGGAAAATCGTGCATTTTCTTATGCAGAGGATATCTGTTCTGCAGTTGAAGAAGCCACGTTTGTATTACCAAGTCGGAACATTGATATTTCTGTGAGTGTCGGCATTTCTTGCTTTCCTGAAGACAGTACTAATAAATACGAATTGATTAACAATGCTTTACACGCCCTATCCGAAGCAAAATCAAGGGGTGGAGGAATGGCGTGGGTTATGGGGCATAAATAAGATGGGTTCTCTCGATATAAATTTTGGAATGAATTTTGTATTGTGTATTTAAATCCTTTCTAATTCCCCCTTTTCCAAAGGGGGATAAAGGGGGATTTATTTTGGAGGAGTTAATGCCATTTTTTGATAGATTTTTAGGTTTATTCTCGAAGGATCTCGCTATGGATCTGGGTACTGCCAACACGCTGATCTATGTCAAAAGGCAAGGGATCGTAATGGATGAGCCATCAGTGGTAGCAATAGATAAAAGGACAGATCAGCCAATAGCAGTCGGTCGTAAAGCAAAACAGATGTACGGCAGAACGCCAGACAGTATAAAAGCCATAAGACCAATGAAGGATGGAGTCATCGCTGATTTTGAAGTTACAAGAAAGATGATTACATACTTTCTTAATGAAGCTTGTAAACATAGGGGATTGTTCCATCCAAGACTCATGGTCTGCATACCATCAGGCATCACCCAAGTAGAGAAACGTGCTGTCGTAGATTCAGCAAAACAAGCGGGGGCAAGGAAAGTCATGCTCATTGAGGAGCCTATGGCGGCAGCTGTCGGCGCCGGTTTACCTGTTGAGGACGAAGCAGGCTGTATGGTCGTAGACATTGGCGGTGGAACGACAGAAGCGGCGATTATATCTTTATCCTCAACTGCTTATCAAGAATCTTTGCGTATTGCCGGCGATGAAATGGATGAAGCCATAATGAAGTTCATAAGATATGAACATCAGCTTATAATAGGTCCCTATGAAGCTGAAAATATTAAGATAAAAATAGGTTCTGCGTTGCCTCTAGAAAAAGATATAACCTACATTGCTCGTGGTAAAGACCTTGTGTCTGGAATACCAAAAGCGGTAATGGTCACCGATAGTGAAATTCGGGAAGCTCTGAAAGAACCTGTTAAAGCGATCGTAGACGTCGTAGAGAGAGCGTTAAATAGAACTTCTGCGGAACTTGCCGCAGACATCTTCGCAAAAGGTGTTCTATTGACAGGTGGAGGGGCCCTTCTAAGAGGTTTGGACACTTTCATATCTCAAGAATTGAGTAAGCGCATCACACATGGGACAAATATGAAAGTCAACGTGGCAGAAAACCCGTTGCATAGTGTAGTTCTTGGTTCTGGAAAAGTTCTGGATAACTATAAACTGCTCAAAAAAATATGTGTTAATTAAAAAATGCTAAATCCGATCTTGATAAAGGAATTTCGCACTCAACTGCGAAACCGCAAATACTATACTCTCGCTGTTTTCTATGTAATCACTATCTGCGTGGTTGTCTTCACTATGTTCTGGTCTGCATCTACGAGTAAGAAGCCTACAAGTCCTGAATATGATATCCGACTATCCTTCATCTTCTTTACAGCACAAATACTGGCGATCAGCACAATATGTCTAAATTTTGCTGTCAATTCAATTTCCATAGAAAGACAAAACCTGACTTTTGATATAATAAGGTCTATACCTTTAAAAAGCTATCAGGTAATATCCGGTAAAATTTTAACTATAATTACCTATATCATAATTCTCATGCTTCTATCCCTTCCAGTAGCGCTATTAATAATGCCGATAAACAGGAATATGGTTTATTGCTACCTGATAGCGTTTATCTCTATCACAGCATTCAGCCTGACGGGTTTTGCATGGTCATCTATATTCAGAAATGCAAGGATAGCGATAATTTCAACTTATGCTACTGTTGGAGTTTTTGTATTTGGAACTGCGTTGATTCCAATGATACTCAGTAAAGTTTTTCAAGTTAAAATTGCAGCTATTATAACAGATTTATTAAACGCTCTGAACCCATTGTGGACTATATTCAAAGGCATTAATGGATCAATTTGGTCAATGAATATATATGTTCTGCCGATATGGACAATTTCATTAATAGGTTATTTGCTTCTTTCAGCAATAGCAATAATTATTTCCATTATGAAACTCAAATAATTTTGTAGAGCGGGCATTGCCCATCCTACATTTCTTGACTGAAGTGATATTTAGGATTCATAATTAAATAACTTCCCTATTTTGAGATATTTAGATATATAATACCTATTTTAGTTAGAAATGATACTTATTCTTTTTGACATATAGACTGAACTGATATATAATGGCTAACCGTAGCTATAAAAACCAAAGAAAGAAAGGTG
>Ga0315282_10000480_pt1 | contig 79511 bp, 79 predicted proteins | sample YL17G07_20_MG_FD_203693 | JGI IMG/M metagenome (GOLD analysis project Ga0315282, IMG submission 203693) | Sediment microbial communities from Yellowstone Lake, YNP, Wyoming, USA - YL17G07_20 | ecosystem: Environmental > Aquatic > Freshwater > Lake > Sediment | place: USA: Wyoming | collected... | reverse complement strand
ATTTACCACGGCAAAATCCAGGGTGGAAATATGGCTGTCCATTCCAATATAGTGCATTCGGGTATCTCCTTTCTAAGATCGGGTAAAGCTTTATCATATCTTAGCTTAGGGATATCCATGGTTTCATTTTCTCAAAACTTGCTATTGTGTTGCTCGATACTTTTGAGTAAACTACATTTACTGACATTTGAGATAGTATAATTATTATACTATCTGGTAAGAAAGGAATAACGCCATGAAACGCCTGGCTGTTGATACCGGCGGACTGCTGACGGTGGGGCCGTAGAGTGCCTGGGCTAATCCCGGCCCGATGGCTTATGGGTTGGGAGGTAAAGAGCCGACGGTGACCGATGCCGCCCTGGTTAACAGTTTGATTGACCCCAACTACTTTCTCGGTGGTGAAGTAATTAGTACTCAACAAGCAGACTGAAGCAATAGTATAAACAGGATAGATATTATCAGCCATTTTATTTGTTATTCCCCGATACGGTAATATATAGTATTCATGGCAGAAATTACTCCCCGATTAAAATTTTATACGGAAGGAGGCGTCTATGAGCCTGGATGAGCGTCTCAATAACATCTATGTAATTGATACGAAAATGTTCGATTTTAACAAGTATATGTCAGCCTATATAGTGGCAGGTAAAGAAATCGCTTTAATCGATACCGGCCTGCCGAGCCAGTACAATACTGTGCTAGCCGGCATCAGGGCACACGGGTTTTCCGTGAGCGATATATCCCGTATCTTTATTACCCATTCGCACCCGGACCATAGCGGCAACGTAGCGCCAATACTAAAGGAGAATCCCGAGGCAAAGGTATATATCCATCCCCTGGGAGTAGAACAACTAATCGACCCTTCTATCGAGCTGGCTACCCGGAAAAAGGCGCTTCCGCCCAGGATGCAGGCAAAAATAGGTGAAATGGAGCCTGTACCAGCGGCTCGCATCCGGCGGCTGAATGACGGCGATGTGTTCGACCTGGGTAATGGCGAGAAATTAAGGGTTATTTACGCACCAGGCCACCAACCAGACGGTATCGTCCTGTTCGAAGAGAAAAACAAGGGACTATTCATTAATGACCTGGTCGGCAATTACTTGCAGGACGCCGATGCGCACTATGCCCTCAATCCGCCTAATTCAGACCACCGGGACGCTATTAAATCGATTCAAAAGGTCATTGACCTGCCAATCAAATACCTCTACCTGGGCCATTACGGAATCTGTGACAGACCCAGAGAGGTGATGCAACGTTCCATCGATAAAATGCAACAGCTTCTGGACATCGGTACCAGGTACGTTAGAGAAGGCACGCCCGAGAAGATTGCCCCGGAAGTGTACGCGATAATTTTAGCGGAGCTTAAAAAGCTCAGAGTGGTGAGGGGGGAGGAACTCTACCAGTATGCCGCCAACGAACATATAGCCTCCCAGGCCAAGCTATTCGCCCAGTTTTGCCTGGAGAAATTAAATAAATAATGAACCTTTCGGGAAGCATTCGATAATGTATAAGGTTGGCATTGACATCGGGGGGACTTTTACCGACTGCGTTATTATCGATAATAAGGGGCGGAGCACTATATTCAAAGCTCTCACCACCACCCATGACCCCTCCATCGGCGTGCTGGATGCTCTGGCGGCGGGGTGTAAAACAATGGGCCTTACGGTCGAGAGACTTCTTTCAGACTGCGACGCCTTCTTTCACAGCTGCACCATCGGCACCAATGCCATCATCGAGCGCACCGGAGCCAGGACGGCTTTCATCACCACCAGGGGCCATGAAGATATGCTACTCATCGGGAAAATCAGCCAGAAGGTCGCCGGCCTGACCGAGCTGGAAATAATCCATACCTCCAGGCTTAACAGGGCTGAGCCGCCGCTCGTTCCCCGGGACCTGGTCTTCGGAGTAAACGAAAGGGTCACCTGGAATGGCGAGGTGCTCATCCCGCTGAAAGTCGAAGAGCTGGACAGACTGGTAGCCGAACTCCGGGTAAAAGGCGTCGAGAGCGTGGCGGTGTGCCTGTTATGGTCGTTTATGAATCCTGGGCACGAACAGGAAATCAAGAAGGCGCTGGAAGCAAAGCTGCCGGACATATACTGTTCCATCTCCTCGGAGATAAGCCCGACCTTCGGGGAATATGAGCGCGCCACCGCCACCGTAATCAACGCCTATATAGGCCCGAAGGTCAAGGATTACCTGGTCAACCTTCAGTCGAAGCTATCCGACGCCGGGTATACCAGACCCCTGCTGTCAATGCAGTGCGAAGGCGGCACCACCTATGTCGAAGATGCCGTGAGACGGGCTGTCCTGACGGTCGATTCGGGGCCGGTGGGGGGAGTGGCCGGCGGGAAGTGGCTGGGGAAGAAATATAAAGAGCCGAATCTTATCTGTACCGATGTCGGCGGCACATCCTTCGATGTGGGGTTAATTTACGGGGGCGAGCCACAGCTTGAAGACGAGCCTGTAATCGAAAAATACCGGTTCAGGATACCCAAGGTTGCCATTAAATCAATCGGCGCCGGGGGCGGCAGCATCGCCTGGCTGGACGCCGCTAATGTTTTACGGGTGGGACCGCACAGCGCCGGCGCTTACCCCGGGCCGGCGTGCTATGGCAGAGGCGGCCGGGAACCCACCGTAACCGATGCCGACCTCGTTCTGGGCTATCTCAATCCGGACTATTTCCTCGGCGGGGCATTGAAGCTCGATAAGAAAAAGGCGGAGGAGGCATTATCGGGACTGGCTAAAAAGATGAAAAGGGATGTGGTGGAGACGGCGCACGCCATTTTTAGAATAATGAACGCCCAGATGGCCGACCTGATAAGAAAATGTACGGTGGAAAAGGGCTTCGACCCCAGGAGTTTTTCGCTGATTGCCTACGGCGGGGCGGGACCAACCCACGTCGCTTTCTACAGCGCCGATGTCAAGGCTAAAAGAATATATGTCCTACCTAACGCGACAGTTTTCTCCGCCTTTGGCATCCTGACCAGCCCGATTACCCATTACGCCATGGTCTCCCGCCGGAGGGGTAGTCCATACCCCAAAGACTACTGCAAGGGGCTCAATGATACGATAAAATCGTTATCCAGAAATATATTATTGCAATTTTCCAGCGAAGGGATTCCTCCCTCAGAGGTCGAGCTGGTAAAATCGATAACCATGCGATATAACATGCAGGTACATGAAATCGAAGTGGAAATTAAAGAAGACGATATTTCACCGGGAATTCTGGAAAACGTCATCATTCCAAGGTTCGAAAATAAGTACAGTGAAATCTACGGCACCGGCACCGAGGCCAGGGAAGCCGGCACCGAGATTATCAACTGTCAAGTCGTCGGAAGGTACTATCATTTAGTTGTGGAGGACACTATCCCGGAAAGCTCCGGAAGGGCAGGGACCGAGATTAAATTGAAGGGTAAACGCAAGGCTTTTTTCGAGGTAAAAGGGCGGCTGACGGAAATGGACACAGATATCTTCGACGGCAATAGCCTGGACGCCGGTGATTTGCTGACGGGTCCGTCTATCGTAGAAAGGTACGGCGATGCCATCGTGATACCGCCGGGGTATAAGGGAGAGGTGGATGCTCTGGGGACTATCAGCCTGACGGTGGTGGAATAACATCAACGGCGGGTCGTTTAGCAACCGTTCATGGTGAGCTTGTCGAACCATAGCGTCATACTTATCCTTGCCCTTCGACAGGCTCAGGGTGAGCGGTAATTTGAAAATTATTCAAGTTGCTAAACGACCTCATCGACATATACATGAGGAGGCCTGAAATGCCCAGTGAAAATATCAAACCCGGCAAAGTCGACCCGGTAATGTTCGAAGTCCTGCGCCACCGACTCTGGGCGATAAATGACGAGCAGGGCGCTATCGCCGCAAGAATATCGGGCTCACCGGCGATATACGAAACATTCGATTTTAACATCGGCATATTGACCGCCGCCGGCAAGGGCGTGTTCACCGGAGTGTATATCGGCCATCATGCCATTCCCCTGGAGATAGTGGTTAAATCCGTCAGGGAGAGGTTCGGCAAGGATATCCAGGACGGCGATATGTTTTTCACGAACGACCCCTGGTGCGGCGCTCTGCACGCCAATGACGGTGTCCTGGCGGCACCCGTTTTCTGGGAGAACGAAATCATCTGCTGGACGGCTATCGTGATGCACGATATGGACGTGGGCGGACCGGTAGCCGGGAGTTGGGTCGTCGGGGCGAGAGAGACTTTCGAGGAAGCCCCCCTTTACCCCCCGATAAAGATTGTCAGGCAGGACACGCTCCAGCAGGATATCTATTCCATACTCCGGCGCAACTGCCGGATACCGGAAAAGAATTATTTGAATATGAAGGCCCGGGTAAGCTCACAAATTATGACCCGGCGCCGCCTTTATGAAATCATCCGGGAATACGGCAGGGATACCTTCGTCAATATACTGGAGCAGGTCATCAACCATACGAATTTCGTCGTGAAATCCAGGCTGGGCGAGATTCCGGATGGCTCATGGTGGGAGTACGGCTATCTCGACCACAACGGAATCACGAACCAGGTCTATAAGCTTGTCGTGAAGCTTACCAAGAAAGGGACAAAACTGACTTTCGATTTCACCGGCACCGACAAACAAGCTGCAGGCTCGATAAACTGCACTTCTTCTGGGCTGCGGGGGGGAGTGCTTGGACCGCTCCTGGCGATGCTCTGCTATGACCTGCCGTGGAGCACCGGAGCCCTGGAAGATATCGTGGAAATAATATCCGAGGAAGGAACGGTAAATAATGCCACATTTCCCGCCGGCTGTAGCATGGCCTCACTGCAGGGGGCACATGCCACGCAGCATGTCGCCGCCAATGCCATCGCCAAAATGCTCTGCTGCAGTCGAACCTATAAAGAGGAAGCGCAGGCATGTTGGCAGCCGTATTTGACGGGGATTTTCACCTCAGGGCTGGACTCGCGCGGTCAAAGCTACGTGGACGGCTTCCCAGATGGGGGTGCCGGCGGTGGCGGCGCCCGTACTTCTGGCGACGGTATCGAGTGCGGCGGCATGATACACTCCCTGCGTGCCGCCATCCCGAATGTCGAGACCAACGAATATGTCCAGCCGATTCTTCAGATATACCGGCGCTATTGCCCCGATACAAGCGGTCACGGCATGTACCGTGGGGGCGTCGGACTCGAATTTGCCTATACGCCTCTTGGCACATCCAAGCCCCTTACCTGCGTTTATGTTTCCGCAGGGGTCTCCGCACCCAGTGGCCGGGGGCTTTTCGGCGGTTACCCCTCCAGCATAAATGCCAATGTAGTATTGCGTAAGTCCAACATTCTCGAACTTTTCAAGAAGGGCGTAATCCCTACAAGTATGAACGAGATACAATCGGCAGCTACGGAGATATTACAGGCAAAAGCCAACATCCAGATGACTTCCGGCGATGTTGCCATAACCATGGAAGCCGGAGGCGGCGGCTATGGCGACCCGCTAAAGAGAGACCCCGAGCTGGTGCGCCGTGATGTCGTCAATGGCATGGTAAGTCGTGATGTAGCCAGAAGGGTGCACGGCGTGGTTTTCAGGAACGCCCGGATAAGCGTGGATGAGGCCAAAACGGCGTGTTTGAGGGAAGAAATACTGGCTAAACGCAGGGAAAGGAAATCCATGCGGGAAAAGGACATTATCGATAAGCTCAAAATGCAGGGAATCGAATATAAAGACCTGAAAACAACACGGATAGTCTCCGATTTTCTCGAGGTGAGAGTGCCTGAATCCAGACAAGGCTCTCCGGTTATATTTTGTAGCTCCTGTGGCACCCCGATATGCTTTACCAAGGAAAACATGCGTGAATACATGGCAAGGTCGCAACCTATCGCGATAAGCTTTCTATCTCCGGTCAATGATTTCTGCGCCGATCCTATTTTTTCCATGATAGAGTATTCATGTACCGATTGCGGGACGCTACTATCGGTGGATATCGTGCGGAAAGAAGAACAGGAAACAGTCCGGCCCGAATTACTGCTGACTGTGGTCAAATCATAAATCCCATAAATACCGTATAGGGGGTCTTCTGCACGAGAAGGCCCCCTCTCAGATGCATGGTTACGCTCTAACGTTACAACTAATCTTTCGCCGTGATATAGGTAGAAGACTCCGAAGCTCCATTGGGGTCAAACGTTTTCTTTATCTTCCTCAACCACAGGTGATAATTACTGGAAGTCGGTCCGTACATATCATGGACGGCATCGCTCCAGACGTGGTGAGGCACGCCGAAGTGTTCTTTTATAGAAATTTCATTTGAACCCATGCCGATTTGCCTCTGGACTGCCCTTGGGTCTTTGCACCTCAAAGATATTCGAGCGAGTATTTCCCCGTGCCCGGTATGCCCGTGTTCAATCGACTGTATGAAAGGAGACGTGCCGTCGTTAAACAGCGAGCCATCTTTGATGAGTCTCTCTTTAATCTTGGAAGTACTTTTGATGAAGTAGCTCATAAGAGGGAAGACATCGGTGCCACCGACCATACCTGCCTGCGGTGCTAAAACCCGACCCGTCTCTTTAATGGAGCCGCAGACTCTGATGAAGCGCCATATGAAGCCCCCTTCGTTCCCGGGGTCTTCGGCTGCGGCCAGAGACTTCCCTCCAGTCTCCTCGATGATTTGCTGTAATACCCGTTTCTTGAACTCGAAGTCTCTCGGGGAGGTGGCGGCGATGATAACCATGAAACCCGGCCCCAGTACTGAATCTTTGAACTGATTATAGATTTCAATCTCTTCTTCCATGTTCTTCGTGGCCAGGTTGGAAGCCATCATGGCGGCATTGAAACACATCAGCTCGAAGCCGATTTCGGCCTCACCTATCTTGAGTACGGCATCAATCATTTCGTCCAGCATCTTGAAGGAGAAATAGCGAATCATGAAGCCCGGCGGTATGTAGCTGGGACGATAGTCCGGCGATATCCCTTCTATCGGGAAAGTGGATGGTCCCGGCCAGTGATAGATTTTCTGCGCCGCCTTGGTGAATACTCCGAGACCACCCAAGGGCACGGTATTACCCCGGATGATGCCGCGTAGGGACGGCCCCGGGCCATCGCCGCAGAACCACTCATCCAGCGAGCCCAGCGAGCCGAACCTGACGATTTCGCCATCGCCGGTCACCCATTCCATAGCCAGCAGGTTTCTCTCACCGTAGCTGCCGCTCTGGCTGAGGTGGCCGAGGTTGACATGGGCGGCCAGGGGCAGGGCAGAGCAGTTGGCGCCGGCGCCGGTGAGGTTGCAGTTGAGCCCTCTTTTCATCAGTTCAGCCTGAAGCTGGGCGCCGATGACGTAAGGCTCGACCACGGCGTACATGCTTTTCTCGTTGATTTCTATGATGTGGTTCATGCGCCTGAGGTCCAGCTTGATACAATTCGGACCGGCGGGGTCGCTGTATAGCCAACCGGTGCTGGATGCTTTGTACTGAACCCTGTGCTTGTTACAGAGCTTGACGACTGCCTGCACTTCCTCGGTGTCCTTGGGGAGTGCCACAGCTTCAAACCTGGGCCCTGCCGGCATACCTGCCCGTATAACATTGGCGTATGTCTCGGTTATGACGGGGTCATCGGAGACATACTGCGAACCGAGGATATCTTCTAACGCTTTATAAAAATCTCTCTTTAAAGACATGATTCATAACCTCCTTTCAGATTGCTTTCTCCAGCAGCTCGACGACATCATGCACCTTGAGGCTACTGCCCTTTTCTTTAATGGTGTTGGTGAACATCTGCTCACACCAGGGGCAGGCAGTAGCGATTGCCCCGGCCCCGGTAGCCTCGGCTTCCTCTATTCTTTCGTTAGCCGTCCAGGTGGCAAACTCGGGGTTGGTCTCGTTAACGCCGCCTCCAGCTCCGCAACACCAGGCATATTCCTTTATCCTGTCCATCTCGACGAGCTTCAGTCCGGGGATACTCTTGAGAACATCACGCGGCGGTTCGTAGACGCCGTAAAGTCCCCGCCGGTATTCTTTAGGCGGGTCGAACGTACGAATTTCCCCGACAATCTCTTTCCCTTTCCAGTGTATGTAAGGTTCGCCCAGCCTGCCGAGATAACAGGGGTCATGATAGGTTACGGTTATATCCACTTTCTTCTTCGGCTTCAGTTTACCTTCTTTTATCAGGCGGGCAAGGTACTCCGTGATGTGCAGAACTTCCAGTTTGCCTCTCAGTCCGAACTTGTCATAGAGCACCTTGAAGGCACTATAGCCGTCGGCGCAGCCGGTCACCAACGTCCTGGCACCTGATTTCTTAATCATCTCCATGTTCTTTTTAGCCTGATTAAGGAAATCCTGTTTATAGCCCATCTGGTAGGCGCGACCGCCGCAGCATGTCTCGTTTTCTCCGCCGATGCCGAAATTAACGCCGGCTTTCTGCAGGAGCTTGGCGGTGGCCCTGGCGAGTTTCCACATATCCTTGTTAAAACTTGTCTGGCAGCCGACGTGATAGATAACATCCACTTTCTCTTTAGTGCAGTCCTTCAGATTCAGTCCCGCAGCCCACTCGCCGCGCTTGACCTTGGCACCAGGAACCATGGCCCCCTGTTTCCGCAGGCTGTTGATGACTTTATCGAGGGCGGGATTGGTATGGCCTGCCTCGACACAATTAATCCTTATTTCGTTTATCGGCTCCAGGACGTCCATGTCCATGGCATACTTGCAGGAGATGTCGCAGGCTCCGCACATCTGGCAGTTATAAACTACCTCAAGGAGCTTGTCTGAATAGTCAAGCCTTTTCTCCAGCATGGCCACTCCCATGACCATCCGGCCGCCGCCGGAATAGGTATGGAAGTCATACCTGGTTATGCTCGGGCAGACATTGACGCGCTCAAATCCCTTCACCTTTTCCAGGGGTATGAACTTGCAGGGCGAACACCGGCGGCATGTTTCCATATTATTTCGATAATCTTGTAACGCCATTGCTTATCCTCCTTAGTTGTTAGTTGTTTTCAGTTTTTAGTTATCAGTTTTCAGTTTGGCCATTCTTTTCTTCATCTGTTTACTGTAAACTGAAAACTGTTTACTCGTTCCCTAGAAGCACAGTTTGCCCGGATTCATCACCTTATCGGGGTCCAATATCATCTTAACCTTGTTCAATGCCAACACGGTGGCCGCATCTCTATTCATAATCGTCTTGGTGATTTCGCCGTAAGGCCTCGAGAAGAATGCCCCTTTAGACATCAAACTATTGATGGTGCCGGTGGCGAGTTTCCTGACACGATTGGTTTCCCTGGAATCTTCCGGGTCATAGAACAGGTTAAATTCACAGTGAAAGTTGGCGCCCTGGACCATGGGCTGGACGTAAATACCAAGTTCGGGAGCCGGATAACCGGCTTTATCCGCCGCATCACACATGGTATCGATTAGCCCGCCGACCTTCTGGAAATTGGAGATGAAGAATATATCGTGACAGGCCCCTTTAGCGCGGAGCTTCCAGTACGGCTCGGCGGACGGGCCCTGGACCGCTTTCAACAGTTCAAAAGCCGAGACGCTGCCGACGGAATGGGCAGGCTCCAACCCGACCCGCTGCGCTAGTTCTTTGATATCCTCTACCTGACTGCTTATTCTTTCTTCCGGCAGATATTCATAACCGGCTAAATTATAGAAAAGTACCCAGGCAGGTAAGCTATCCTTAATCTCTTTATAATCATTCGGCCATTTCTTCGCCATGATAAAGGCCAGGTTCGTATTATTTAAGACGAGGCACTCGTTAGGTATTCTTAATCGAATCAACCAGTGTACCAGCTCCATGATTCTATCGAGCTGCGCGGAGCCAACCAGGAAGGGTTCTTCAAGCCTAGGGAGTAATTCGCATCTCGCCGAAGACCAGGTAACGATACCCATCGTTCCCTGAGACCCCTGGATAACCCGATACCATGAGGCTGTGGAAGGCCCGGCTGCCTCGACCTGCGCTCCCCCGGCTGCCCACTGGTCTTCCAGGGAGCCCGGTCCGGCGGCTGCCCCGGTGCGGAACATATCACCGGTGCCGAAAATTATTTCAACACAGTTCAGAGGGTCGGCAATATCCCAGTGGTACTTGGGCATTACTACCGGCTCTCTCTCGAGCATGCTGCTGGTAACCGACTTCGTTTTACGCGGTAGTAACGGCATATTGAGCCTTAGCTTCTCTTTGGTTACCGCTGGTATCAGTTCACCGAAGGTCACCCCGGGCTCAAACATGACCACGCGGTTCAGCCGGTCGACCCTGATAATCTTTTTCATGTCAGTTAAATCGACAATTACCGCCCCGCCAGCAGTGGGGACGGTATCCCCCCGAAAGTGGGGAGGCCCGGAGCTTACCGGCACCAGCGGCGTAAGGGTCTCCCTAGCGAGTTTAACTAACTTTTCTACGTCACCAGTGTTTCTTGGTTTGACAACATAGTCCGGTGTGACTGAGTTAACGAAACTCATGTCGCTGGCATATTCATTAAGCACCGCCTGCTTGCGGATTACATTACCAGCACCGACTATTTTTACCAGCTTCCCTTCTTCTATCATATTTATCCCCTTTCACTTTGTAGCCAGATTCAACAGTCCCCCTCCCCCATCCGGCATCAATTAAAGATAATATTTTCTTAATATGAGCTTTCTTTACCTCCTCTCTTAAAAAATTCTTACAATTCATATTTTATATTAATCCTCAGTGAGTACAAAATTCTACACATCTATTTTTTGGGGGGTTTATTTTTCACCCACTGGAATTCCGGCCTGCCGCTGGCAATTTGTATATCAAAATGAAAAATAGGTCTCTTCACATTTGTGACTGTCAGCAGACAGTGTACCAGACCCTTAGGGAAAAAGGCTAAGAAGCTTTTATTGATAACATATTTTTCGTCATCTATCCACAACTCGGCTTCTGCCCCTAAATCGCTCGAATCGTCCGGGTTTGTCCCGATAAATCCTATAACCTCATCATAAGGGTGTATATGGGCTTCATACACACCCGGATTGGGCCCGGTCGGAAGCCAACAACAATTTACATGAAAAGCCCCTTTGACATTTTCGCCGTTCAGCATCAATATTTGTTTTAAATCAGGGCCACCTTTCTTTTTGGGGAACTGGAGAGGCGCCTCCGTTAAGATGTAGTTTGCATATTTTAACTTCGCCATTTTCGGTTGCCCTCCCTATATAGCTTTTATATAGTCACCTGTATATTAACGGTTAATGTAAGATAATCAGATAACTCGTAGTGCGGTAGACGGAACAGCCCAGTTTCTTATCTATTTTCAAGGTATTGTTCCGCATATATGAACATGTGTTCATATTCTTTATGTTTAATTATATCACGACCTGTCAAGATACTCTAAGGTGAAATTTTATCAATATCCATATGATTTCCTCAACCTGCACCACTTTAATTTATCCCCGTTTTGCAGAATCTAACGAGACCTATAGACAATTAGATTAGAGAAGAATAAATTAATATTAAGGGGTGAAAAAACGACAAACAAATACCAGGAAAACACGAAATAAAAAATACTTGACAGGATATAATATAATATTTTAAGCGAAAAAGGAACATAAGTTCACATAAACGGAACGATATATCGGGTTGAGAAAGTGTTGACCCGGGAACCCAGAGAATAATAAAGATACAGGTACATACGGTTAAAATCATTCTGGCTACCAATCGTATAGTCCTGTAAGAGAAATAGATAGCTAGTGGCGTAATAGCGCCGGTCAATCGTGGCATGGTATCGTTTGGCCGGCACTATTTATTCATATTGAGGGAAGATGCGCCAACTCTCTAAGTCTTTTTCTCCCCGAGCCAGGTTGTTTCATGCTCGTTGGCCAGACAAATGGCGCTAAAACTATACGGTTTATCGACTCTCCTGGTTATCAGCGGACAATGCACCAGTCCTTTAGGGGCAACGACCACCGTGGGGGTGTTAAAGACATGTATTTCCTGTTCCTTGCCCATCGCTATCTCGATTTCTGCCCCTAAATAGTCCGGATTATCGGGGTCGAGACCTACAAAGACCAGGACTTCATCATTAGGATGTACATGCGGGTCCTGTTCATGCCATTTGCCGAGTCCGGTGTGAAACGCCCAGGTAAAATTCAGGTTGAATCCTTTGGTATTTTTACCACTCCACCAGGCGATAAAGTCGGCATTGCCTCCAGCTTTACGCTTCATATCGCGTAATTCCATCTTATTTACCATTTGCCCATATTTTTTCTGCGCCGGAGAAACTTTGCTTCTCTTGGTCAAATCTGTAGCCCTGTCTTCGCCGTCAGGAGAAATAGCCAGGAAACCAAAAGGTTTATTTACCTTTTTAGTTACCATAGGAAGGTGGGGGAGCCCTGGGGGAACAACGACGATGGTGGGAGTGCTAATGATGTGTTTTTCTCCCTCCTCACCGAGCGTAATTTCAACTTCCGCCCCCAGAGTATTGGGATTATCATAGTCGAGGCCGGTAAAAATCAGACATTCACCGGAAGGATGGACATGTCCGCCGCTTCCTCCGATATTCCAGGCACCAACTTTGTGGTGATATCCCCACACAAAACTTAGATTTAGACCCTCCAGGTCCGCTCCCTTCGGCCAGGTAATATATTCAGCCTTGCCTTTTCCCTGAGGTTTACCGGGTAACTCATTATAAACCAGCTTCCTGATAAAATGTCCGTACTTTTTCTTAGCCACTTGCTTTATTCTCCTTTGCCGTTCGGTACTCTCCCGATACACCATAGCCCGATAAGCTCAATAGTAACAGTGATAAAGTTATTTTATATACCCGCTGGGACCTTTTCCGCCGTGACCCCACGGGCGGAGAACTGCGAATATCCAGGGTTTATCCTGTTTATTCACAATTAGCGGACAATGTGCCACCCCTTTGGGTTGTATAGCTACCGATGGCCTGGTAATGACGTGTTTTTCCATTTCCTTGCCCATATACATTTCGACCTCAGCACCGAGGTCACTCAGGTCATCGGGGTCAGCTCCCATGAAAAGCAGGAACTCGGTATAGGGATGAACATGCGGTTTATCAGGTACCGGACCGAACCTGTAAGGAGCTTTGTTCATGCTTTCGTAGGACATGTGAAACTCGAAATCTTTGCCGTGTATTTCCGTGATGGCTCCATCGTGAGTATCCTGATTAAGCCAGCCGTAATGCCAGGGTCCGTTCCGCGTAAAAGCCAGGTGCTGGACATTTTGCACATACTTGGCGCGCATGAATTCAGCGTGCTTGGGGGGCTTATTGTCCGGAGGTATCTGCGTGGCGGTCAATTCCGGAGCCATGGAAATCGTCATAAAGATAAACCGGTCATCCATCCTTCCGATGGTTGCCGGAAAATGCGGCGTACCTTTAGGAACAGCGACCGCCGTCGAAGTGGTGACCATGTACAATTCTTTTTCCTTGCCCATACATAATTCGATTTCGGCGCCGAGATACCCCTCATCGAACGTGTCCAGCCCCATAAAGACCATGACCTGGTCAAAATCATGCACCTCCGCGCCATAGGGTGCCTGTCCCATTTTACCGGCGGCCCAGTATGCCCCGTATTGCACATTGAGGTCGTACCCGAGAAATTCGCCGTTCATCTCGGTTCCCTGTCGACACAAGCCCGGTCCATAGTCTTTGAAAGGAGAGCTTTTTACCAGGTGCCCGTATTTAGTTTTAGCCATTTTTAAATCCTCCTTTTATCCATGCTGAAAAAGTATAGCTTTTCAACCAGATATTTGCAACGTCTGTATTTTCTGATATCGTAGATTCGGTAACCATACGAGAAATGTTGTGTTGCGGAACGGCGTCACTTAAAATAAAAGGAGACAATGGACAACAGGATAAAGAAGGCCGCCGAAAGCTTTATAACGAATCTCACCGGGGCTAACGCTGCGGAGTTCCGGGAATATGTCGCGGAAATCACGGGGAACCGGGAGTTCCATGATGGCATCGAGGAGAAACGGAGCAGCCACGGGAGAAGACGGGACTCCTGGTGGGAGTACGGCATCGGCCCAACACTCGGTACGATTCTTTACGCTATTTGTCGGAGACAGAAACCCGATATCGTCGTGGAAACCGGCGTTGCCAGCGGTGTGTCGTCATCACACATACTCGTCGCTCTGGAGAAGAATCAGCATGGCCAGCTTTACTCCATCGACCTGCCTTCGTGGGAAAGCCGGAGCGGCTGGACGATTCCCGACTACTTGAGACACAGGTGGCATCTGACTAAAGGCAAGAGCGCCGAAACCCTGGAGCCAATCCTAGAGAAGGCAGCGGAGATTGACATCTTCCTGCATGATAGCGACCATTCCTACCAGAACATGATGTGGGAATTCGAGATGGCCTGGGCATATCTGAAAGCCGGGGGGTTACTGCTATCCCACAATATCAACTATAACGATGTCTTCCCCGACTTCTGCCGTGAGCATGGCGTGAAGGGCTATACGCTGGGGGATATGGGCGGGATAGTGAAGGAAGGGTAAAGTAACAAGTATCCCGCCTATGCTAAAGCTTCGGCGGGCAAGTAAGTGACAAGTAGCAAGGAATAGAAAAGGGGAAACAAGTCCTGCGCGGCCGGTTCTGATTCGTTATTCGTTTTTTAAAATTTTTTCTAATTTTTCGAGCGTGAACAGCTTCAATTATTCGTTTTTTGATTTATGTTAAATTAGCTTCATTTTTGAGGTATTCGTTTTTTAATTTATATTAAGCAGGTGTAAGGGCTAATATTGAGTTATTAGTGTTTAGTTACAAGTATATAGTGTTTGGGGTCGAAAGGAAATAGGATTTTGTCGCAATTACGTTTATCCCCGTCTCCTTGCGGGGCAGGGTGACCTGCTCGCCGTCACTACGTGACTATGACAGGCGAGAGGAGAGGGGGAAGGTATAGTGGAAGCTGAAAAAGTTGTATGATTGTATTATGACAATTGAAGACAATGTTAAAATGAACGAAGAAGAAATGATGATAGAAGGCTACCAGGCGATGGCACAAGAGAATAAGCAGTTTGCAGATATGGCTGCTGAGATTGCGCATGAAGTGATACCGGAGTGGGAATAAGGGAAGGCCGAGGTAAACTAAACGATTGATTTGAATATGTTAGCAAATCATTTTACTTTCATGCAATTAGTTTAGTTGATAGGAGGAGTAAATTGGAGGAACAAGAACAGGTCAAAAGGGAGCTAACCAAATATTTAGTATTAACACAGAAAAAACTGGAAGGCCTAAATAAATTTTATGACCCTTTAATCGAAAAAATGAACAAAGGAGAATTAGGTACTATAATAATGAACCAGGATTATTTGAAAGAATATGATAAGGCGTATAAAGAATGGGAAGAAGCTAATGTAAAATATAGAAAACTTTTGGATAAATACTTTCGGTTAAAAGCAATCAAATAAACTTAGCCTGTATAATTGGTGTGGTATAATAGTACTAGGCTCCGTAGCTCATTTGGATAGATCGGCCGTCTTGCGAATGGCTGGTAGTGGGTTCGAATCCCATCGGGGCCGTAATAATTAAATAATGTCTACTATCTATTGATAATTCGAGGCTTAAGCCTTAAAATAATACCTACTATCTATTGACAATTCGAGGCTTAAGCCTTATAATATTAGTATTCGCAAGACGGTCGGATTCGAATCAGAATCGACACAAATAGGCCGGGTAATCCCCGGTCTATTTGTATTTATACCCCCAAATTTGCCCCCCTCTCCTCATTCATACTATAATTATCTGGATACAAAATCCTCATTAAACGAAGGATGCCATCCCCCCCAAGCCGAGATCCTTCACTACGTTCAGGATGACAATTTTACGGAGGCTTTATGCTGAGCTGTTATCGCATCCTCGACCTGACCACAGAAAAGGCTTTTATGTGCGGTCGGGCTTTGAGCGACTTCGGGGCGGAGGTGATAAAGATAGAGAAGCCCGGCGGCGACCCGGCACGCTTAAAGGGCCCTTTTTATAAAGATACCCCCGACCCCGAGAGAAACCTCACCTGGTTCGCCTTCAACGCCAACAAAAAGGGCATCACCCTGGATATAGAGTCCCCAAAAGGGCGGGAGATATTTAAAAAGCTGGTCAAGACGGCGGACGCCGTCCTCGAATCTTACGCGCCCGGGTATCTCGACAGCCTGGGACTCGGTTATCAAGACCTGAGCAAAATCAATCCAAGCATAGTGCTGACCTCCATCACCGGCTTCGGGCAGGAGGGACCATATCGCGACTATAAAGACCCGGACATCGTGGTGAGGGCGCTGGGCGGACTTATTTACACCGCCGGCTACGACGACCGCCCCCCGCTGACCGTCAGCTACGAGCATACCCACAGCCTGGGGGCCATGAACGGCGCCGCCGGCACGATGATTGCCCTCATGCACCGCGTCCATACCGGCAAAGGCCAGCACGTCGACGCCATCACTCAACAAGCCCTCGACATCGTCTGCTCGGCGGAAATCGAGGGGCCTTACGCCCTGTTCGGCCAGATTCCCACGCGGCACGGTCGGGCGCGGGCTACTGTCACGCTCAAAGACGGCTCCACTTTCTACAATCCGCTGCTCTGGGAATGCAAGGACGGCTATATCGCCCTGAACCTCCTCCTTAACCCTACCGCCGCCAAGAACAATCTCAGCATGATGGAGTACATCAAAAAGGACGGCATCGATATCGGCTTCCTGGAGGGCTGGGCGTGGGACAAGAAAAGCTGGGAGGACATGACACGCGAGCAGGCGGAAAAGCTCATGGACACGCTCGGTAAGTTCTTCATGAACCACACAAAAGACGAACTGCTCAAACTAGCGACGGAGAATCGATTCCAGCTCGGCCCCTGCAATAATGCCGAAGATGTCCTTAAATACCCCCAGCTTAAAGCCAGGAACTTCTGGAAAGAAGTCAAACACCCGGAACTGGGCACCATCCTCAAATACCCCGGAGGGGCGGTGGTAACGACCCAGGGATATATCGGGGTACGGCGTCGGGCACCACTCATCGGCGAACACAACGAGGAAATTTATAAAGAACTGGACATATCCGCCGATGAACTAAAGGCCTTGAAAAAGCAAAGGGTGATATAACGATAATGTCATTGCGGAACTTATTCCGAGAATCCTGAACCCCAAACCTCCCCGAGATTCTTCGCTCCGCTCAGAATGACAATCGGGGGAAGGTGGGAATGACAGCATATAATCCCGGAGGAAGATATTGTGACGAAAAAACCCTTTGAAGGTGTAAAAATAATACAGCTCTGCTGGGCAGGGGTGGGCGTTTATACCTGCAATTATCTCAGCCACTACGGAGCGACGACGATACGGGTGGAGACATCAACGAGGCCGGACCCGGTAAGGCTTTTTGCCCCCTTCGCCCCCACCAACAAACCAGGAGAGCCGGTGGGACTGGAACGTAGCGCCTTTTTCTCCATCACCCACACCGCCCCGGAAATGGATATCAGCCTGAACTTCAAGCAGCCGGAAGCCATCGAGATTTTTAAAAAGCTGGTAGCCTGGGCGAATGTGGTCGCTGAGGGATTCCCGGCGGGCGTCATGGACAAGCTGGGCCTGGACTATGAGGGGCTGAAAAAGGTGAACCCGCAGATTATCATGTTCCGCACCTGCGGCTACGGACATACCGGCCCCATGGCTGACCAGCCCGGCTTCGGCAGCATTTTAACCGCCGTGACCATGATGGATACCATCGTCGGCTGGCCGGACCGGCCCCCGGTGCCTCCCTCCACCTACTATACCGACCAGCTATCGCCGATGTACGCCTCCCTGGCGATTATGGCCGCCCTCGACTATAAACGCCGCACCGGCAAAGGGCAGTACATCGACCATGCCCAGATTGAGGCCGGGCTGAACTACATGACCCCGCTTATCCTCGATTACCAGGTCAACCACCGGGAGCTGACCCTCAAAGGCAATAAGAGCCACTACGCCGCACCGCACGGCATCTACCGCTGCAAAGGCGATGCTCGATGGGTGGCTATCGCCGTGATGAACGACGATGAGTGGCGCAGCTTTGTAAAGGTTATCGGCAATCCGCAATGGGCGAAGGATAAAAAATACGATACTTCGGCGGGCCGGGTGAGAAACAGCGACGAACTCGACCGACTGGTGGAAGAGTGGACGGTTAATTACCCGCCGGAACAGGTACAGAAAATGTTCCAGGCGGGGGGAATAGGGGCGGGGCGGGTCGCCAATGCCAAAGACATCGACGAAGACCCGCAGATGAATTACTACCACTTCTACCGTGAGATGGGCCACCCTTACATGGGTAAACTACGCTATTATCACCCCGCCCCGATAAAGCTATCGGCGGTGGAAACGGCGGTGCAGCGTCCCGTCCTCGTCGGTGAGCATACCGACTATATCTGTACGAAGATTCTCGGCATGTCACAAGGGGAGGTCGACCGGTTGAGACAGAAAGGCGTTTTTGAATAACCTAAAAGATGAGGAAAATCCTCTCTCCTCAGGCGGGAGGTGCGGCAATCCCTATTTACGTGTTAATAATGCTATGGTTATAGCTTGAAATCCTCCATGTTCATAGCAGGAGATTGCCGCGTCACTTCGCCCCTCGCAATGACATCAAGATTCGCAGGGGACGAAAAGGTGAGAGGAGTCTTCCTACCACTTTTCCTGTGACAGTCTGGCAATAAGCCACTTCTTTAGGCGCTCGTCCAGTTTACCTACCCAGGATTCAATCTTGCGGATATCGCCGCTGGCAATGGCCACCTTTTCTTCGGAAGTCAAATCATACTCTTTTAATGCCTGAGCCGGGTTCTCGGCGAGTCGGGCTAAAAATTTATGGTCATCCGCCGCCCGACCCAATATTTGAAGGATGGCATCTTTGCCGGATGTAGCCTTTTCTTTCTTCAGTTCGACAGTATGACTGGACAGGTCTTTTTCCAGTTCATCAAGCACGGACGATATGTTGAGAAAATCTTCGTCCCGGGTGCTCTCCATAACGGCCTCCTTCAGTATGAATCCTTCAGGATAAATCCTTTAGGTTTCTCTTTTTTAAGGTTAACATTCAAGCGAACAAATTCCATCCAGCCTCTGGCCTAATGTTCCGTGTCATCCTGGCCTATTTAATGACTAGGCAATTAGTGCAGTTTGATAAGTGGCAGCCCTTATGATGAAGGCTTTTCGGGGGTATCTGGTACGCTTAATCCGTGGTATCTGACAAATGGTTTTGCCTCACGTTTTACCTCACCCCCTTTAGTTCCCCCTCTCCGTCGACGGAGAGGGGGAAGATTGTTAAGAGGGGGGCTTACGCCCCTCTTCGCAGGCTACTCCCTTTTCCAGATGAGAGAAATTTAATGTTCTTCAAACATTTCAGCTAAAGATTGTTCAGGAGTGAGGCAAACCCATCAATCAAATGCAAATAGAACCTGAACAGTTAAATATTTGACGATGACTTAAATAAGTGCTAGTATGTCTATACGTACGGAAGTATATACGTCTAAAAGAATGAAATGGTTATGAAGAGAAAAATGACCGTGGTGTTTCACGATGAAGACCTCTACACTCAGTTGAAAATCGAGGCGGTAAAAAGGCGTAAAGCAGCGAGTGAAATCGTGTCTGATGCCGTGCGAGAATGGCTGGAAAACCGTGAAGACGCCGAGCTATTGCCCGCTATCGAAGCTGCCAGGACAGAATGGAAGAAGAAAGGCGGCCGCCCCTGGTCCGAAGCTGAACGAGAGATAGAGGCATCAACCGGTCACCGTAAAGGAGCTGCCGGGTTAAAGCGTGTATAGACTTGAGGTTTCACCGGCTGCCGACCGTGACCTGGAAAAACTTAAAAGCCGAATACGAAGAGAGGACTTTGAGCGCCTGCGAGACGCTGTTAGAAGCCTGGCCGAAGAACCCCGCCCTCAAGGCGTGAGGAAGATAAAAGGGGCGGATAATGCTTACCGTATCAGGGTTGGCAGCTACAGGGTGGTTTACGATATATACGATAGCGACAAATTAGTCCTGCTCCTGCAAATAGCTCGTCGAAGTGAGACAACCTATCGCTATTAAGCTTAAATAATAAACGTTGAACCAAAACCACGAGATTGTTAGAAAAGATTCCGTAAAGAACCCTAGTGGTCATTGCGATGAGACCCGACTTTGTCGGGTCGACGTGGCAATCTCAATCGATGGATTAAGCCTGAGATAGAGATTGCTTCGCCTTCCGCTTGTAGCGGAATGGACTCGCAATGACAGATGATTCTAAACAAAATCTTAACCACTCTTTTTGAACTATTCCTCCCTGCGGACTATAATGTGAGATTAGAGGTCGAACACCTATTACCTAAAGTCCGCCAATGAACAAAATAAAAGTCTTAATCGCTGACGACCATGCACTTTTCCGCGAGGGAACGCACAGCCTGATTGACCATTAAAAAGATATGGCTGTCGTCGGCGAAGCCAGTGACGGCGAAGAGACTATCAAGCTGGTAACCGAACTCCACCCCCACGTCGTTCTTATGGATATCGCCATGCCCAAGGTCAATGGCATCGAGGCGACCCGAAGAATTAAGGCCGACTTCCCATCGTCCGCCGTACTGATTCTGACCGCTTACGATAACGACCAGTACATCGTAGCGTTGCTGGAAGCGGGAGCCGCCGGATACCTTCTGAAAAATGTCAGCGACCGTGACCTGGTCAATGCCATCCGCGCCGTATATGCCGGTGAAGCGGTACTCCACCCCGCTATCGCCCAGAAGGTCTTCAGTCGTCTTGGCTCGACCGGCCGGGAATCGCATGAGCCGGCACAGCTCGACGAACTCAGCGAACGAGAAATGGAAATACTGAGGCTGGCCGCAAAAGGGATGAGTAACCAGGATATCGCCACTCAGCTCTACCTGAGCCGACGCACGATACAGGCGCACCTGGCCAATATCTTCCGCAAGATGGATGTGGGTTCAAGGACAGAGGCCGTCCTGCAGGCGATGAGAAAAGGCTGGCTGGGACTGGATGATTTAGCATAGTATTAATGTAGGATTATTCTTGTGAAGAGCTTTTACAGGGTTCCGCACTTCTGGATTATCCTGGCCATCATGACTTTTGGAGCCCTCATCTACTACGCCGACCACATTCCGTGGCTCCAGACAATACTGCCCCAGACGCCTTTTCAGCTCGCTCGTTATTCTACCTACCGTATCCTCTCCGTTATTCCGGTAGCTTACGCCGCTTTCGCTTTCCGGTGGCAGGGCGGTGTGATAACGGCCATCTTAATCGGGCTGTCGCTCACGCCGCGCGCCATATTCTTCTCATCACCCGTATCAGTGGCAGTAACCGAGACCATCGCCTTTTTTTCATCAGCCTGCTGGTGACCTGGCTGATTCACCGGCAGCAGCAGGCGGTCCGTCAACTGGAGAATGCCCAGCGGGAGCTTCAGGCAGATATTCAGATCATTAAAGATGATGAGAAGCGACTTTCTGCTCTCAACCAGATATCAGGCACTGTCTCGGAATCCCTGGAACTGAGTCAGGTCCTGAGCAGCGCCATTGATAATGTCGTCGATGTCATGCAGGCCGACGTTGCCTGGATATTCCTCCTGGATGAAAAAAGCGGAGAGCTTTCTCTGGCAACCCACCGTGGCTCTTCCGAGGAACTCTCAAGGGGTGTGGACAAGCTCAAACTGGGAGAGGGTTTCAACGGCCGGGTTGCCCAGTCAGGCCAAGCCCTGTTCGTGGAGGACGCCTCGCAGGACCCCCGGCTTACCCGGGAAGTAGTCAGTAAGTTCCAGCTGCACTCCATGCTAATCGTGCCGGTAAGCTCGAAGGGAAAGGTCAACGGTACTCTCTGCATCGCCATGCGCCGCTACCGGCAGTTTCTGCCGGAAGAAGTGGAACTGCTCACAGCCATGGGCAATCAAATCGGTGTGGCCGTGGAAAATGCCCATTTATACCAGCAACAGCAGGTCACGGCTCAACAACTAAGGATATCCGAGGAGCGTTACCGGGGTCTTTTTGAGAACGCCAGCGATGCCATCTTCGTTTGCTCCACGACAGCCAGAATTATCTCGGTCAACCGGGCGTGCGAGCAGCTTACCGGATACACTCCCAAGGAGCTAACATCTATCGCCATCTACGAACTCTTTTCCGGCGAAAGCAAGGAGAAAATTAAAAGGCTCTTTTCTGAAAACCTGGAGCAGGCTCCGGTAGGGGGTATCGAGGATGCCCGCCTGACCAGGAAAAACGGCACCGAAGCCTACCTCGAGCTCAGGGTCAGCCCCATGCTCAGGAGAAACATGGTAATCGGCCTCCAGGTAATCGCCCAGGATGTAACCGAGGAAAAGCAACTGCGGCGGAACATGGAATACTATATCAAACAGGTAACCAGAGCCCAGGAAGACGAGCGACTGCGCATCGCCCGGGAACTCCATGACGATACGGCCCAGGTACTGGCGACGCTCTCACGCAGTCTTGACTCACTCATTACCGGAGAGAAGACTCTGAAGAAAGCTTCGATAGAGCGCCTGAAAAAGCTGCATGAGATGGCAGACTCCGCCCTGGAAGGAGTACGCCGTTTCAGCCAGGACCTCCGGCCCTCAATACTGGATGACCTGGGGCTGGTGCCAGCCCTGGAGTGGCTCGTCACCGACCTTGAGAAGAACTACAGCATAACTACCAAGGTTGAGATTAGCGGCAGCCGACACCGTCTGGCGCCGGAGATAGAGTTGACCGTCTTCCGCATCGTGCAGGAAGTACTGAGCAATATTAGAAGACATTCTCAGGCCTCTTCGGTGACCATGAGCCTGGACTTCGGCGCCGATGCCCTGACCCTGCTCATAAGCGATAACGGCCAGGGTTTCAGTATTCCGCGGAGGACAAGCGACCTGGCCCTATCCGGAAAGCTCGGCATCATCGGGATGAGAGAAAGGGCACGTTTAATCGGGGGTACATTAATCGTGCAATCGGAAAAGGATGTCGGTACTACGGTAACTCTAAGGATTCCCGGCTAAGTCGGCCTTGAAGTTTTGATATCCGGGGGTGTTCCTTAAGGTCGTTTCGCAATGGCTTACTGTCATTCTTGAGTCCCGATGCAATCGGGACGAAGAATCCGTTATCCATACCAGAAGGACGGATTCTTCAGTTGTCCTTCAGCCGAAGGACTCCTTCAGAATGACAGTTGAAAACGGCCTCATTGCTTTAGATTTGAAGTCGCATACCTTCATACGCCATGGTAATGGGAATATGGAGATTTTCAGCAACTGCGGCTATTTCTTCCCTGATTACCGGCTCGAGGGAGGTATCCATGTGGACGGCGACCACCTCCGGCAGGTAGCCTTTACACTCCCGGAAGCTTCTCAATTCCTGCTCAAGGAGATGCGGGGTAAGATGACATGTTTTTTTAGCAAACTCTTCGCTGGCGTCAGGCAAGGTGACATCAATAATTAATAACCGTGGTGATATTTGCCGCCAGCAGTCCGACAATTCCGGACCGGTATCACCGGTATAAAATATGGCTTTCCCCTGTTTATCGCTAATCTGATAGCCGACGGCATCACCACAATGTTTCACCGGAACAGCCATGATTCCATGACCGTCAATCCACAGCTGCCCGAACGGTTTGATTTCTTTAAAATTTACCGTGGGCTTTGTCTCAGGTATCTTCTGAAATTCAGGGTAGAGTATCTTATTCAGCAGGTGGTTTTTAATAGTTTCACAGACCTGAGAAGTGGAATATATATCGATACTGGCACCATGACGGAAAAGAGTTAAAGCAATTCCGGGAATGTCCCGAATATGGTCGAGGTGCTGATGGGTCAATATCACCGCATCGATTTCCCGCTGCTCTTGAATCGAAAGCCGGGAGGTCAAACCTCCAGCTTCAACAGCCAGAGTGCCATCGATGAGAAAGCTCACACAACTGGTTGTGGATGTTTCACCGTTATGGGCGCCGAGAATACGAATATCCATTTAATTTCCCCGCTCTCTTTCAAGAAATTCGGTATCTCGTAAATCCACGGGGTATACTTCGCCGTAATATAACCTGGGAACCATATTATTACTTCTTATCGGTATTTAAACGAAGTCCGGATATAAAAGCTTTTACGGCAACGGGGCAGAACTGACTGCCAGCGCCATTATGCAGTTCCCTGACCGCGGCATCGACGGACATAGCCGGACGGTAGGCACGGTCAGTGGTCATGGTATCGAAAGCATCGGCAACGGCTATCAGGCGAGCACCCAGCGGAATATTCTCACCTTTAGTTCCGTTGGGATATCCTTTGCCATCGAATCTTTCGTGATGACAGAGTACCAGCTCGCTGGACTTTTCCAGAAAGGGGATTTCCGTTAATAAGTCCGCTCCAACGATGGGATGCTCATGCATTATTTCCCATTCCGATGCCGTCAGAGTCCCCGGTTTATTCAATATCTGAGAATCAATGGCTATTTTCCCGACATCATGGAGAATGCCCGCATATTCCAGAGTCTCCATTTCCTCATTTGAAAGCGAAAGGAACGCACCTGCCAGTAAGGAGTACTCCTGAACCCGCTGGGAATGACCACACGTGTAAGGGTCTTTAGCATCGATGGCCGCCGCCAGTGCCGTGATAGTGTTCTTATACGCCTCCAGAACCGTCTGGTGGAGCCTGGTATTTTCAATCGCCATGGCAGAGGTAGTGGCTACGGAAACAACGGCTTCCAGGTCCTGCTCGCCGAACTCACTGCCGTCCCGCTTATTAAGGACTTCAATCACGCCAAGGATTTTGCGATGTACTATCAACGGTGCGCATACAAGAGACTTCGTGGCGAAGCCGGTAGTGTCATCAATCATTTTATGGAAATTGGCGCTCCGAGTGACATCATTAACGATTAACGGTCTGCCGGTACGCGCAACCTGGCCGGCAATACCATATTGAGTATTCAATTTCACCTGGCGCAATGATTTGCCTACCGGGCCCGAGGCGACTTCAAAGTACAGCTCCTGGTCACTGTCGCGGAAAAGAAGTATCGAAGCAGCCGAGGCATTGAGTGTCTGCTGGGTCATCTTGATAACCTGTTCCAGCATTTGTGTCATGCGCGGAACGGAGCCGACCCTCTTGCTAACCTCGTACACCAGCTCCAGCCTTGCTTTATTTTCCTTCTCCAAGCGACCAGATAATGCTGTTCTGGACTTGGGTTTCACCAAGCTATCTACCATTCCTAATTTCCTCACTTACGAAATCACTCTTAATGTATAATTCAGCCCTGACTTTATTTCCAGCAACTTTTTTGTTTAACCCTTCGAAACATCCTGCCATCAAGGCAGAGGTCTTTCACTATACTAAAAGAATGAATCACCCATTTATGCCGGTACGCTTTCAAGGTTGCGAAATTGCAGCCGGCTTCTTTCCGGTAGCCTGTCAAATTCTTCTTTAACTACCCACACCAGTTCATTATCACCGACGCCCCGGATAGAGATGTACTTGGGTACAAAAAGCTGGATGTATTCCGCGGGCATATACTCCCGGACCTGAAAACCACGATGAGGGAAACAAAAGGTTAAAGAGCTAAGGTGAGACAACCGGGAGGCATTATTGATACAATGCCCAACATAGTCCTTGCCGTTGCCGACACTGAATACCTTCCCCCTGGCCACGCCGCACCGGAGAACGCCCGGCGGTTTATTCACAGCCATACTCATCTGAGGATAAAATTCGTACTTATAAGCATAACAGGTATTATACAGTGTGGCGGCTAACCGGCAAATATTACTTTCCGACATTCTGCGGGCATTCCAGATGAGAAGGAGTCCGTCCCCCAAAAACTTGACCAGTATAGGAAGCTCCGCCCAAAACGAAACGCGAATACCATCGTCTTCTTCAGTGAGACCCTGCCTGATACTGCCGAAAAACCAGTCCAGGAAACCGTTGAGAAATTTGGGAATAGCCAGATATGCATCCACCTGGTTACAGAAAGATGTAAAACCCGTAAGGTCAAATATGGCGGCTATCGCCTCTCTCTCCTGGCAGGGCGTACTGATATCGCCGAGGTCCAGCATAGAGGGATTGAACTTCTTTAGGAGTTCATTATTGAGCAGCCTTATCCCACCCGGCTGACTATTCGTAACAGCAGCTTTCGGCCTGGCGGACCTGACCCTTCTGACTATTATTCTTTTCATACTTATACCTGATTCATCATAATTTCAAGATTGTAAACAAAACATAAACATAGCTATGGAGCGTCTAAACAAATTGTGAACAACAGTAGAATATAGCCTGAATTGAATGCCGGGGAATATCAGCTTCGCAGTGTGCTGAATTAAAGGACAGCCAGAGTCCGCCCCCTACAACTGAATTCTGGCCCTCGTGAAAATGACAATTGGGGGAGGACCGGAATAACGGCTATCGATAATTATTTTCTTGAAGGGGGTATTGACAAACTAGAGGTAACATGTTAGCATTAATATGCGGTAATCGGTTGCCGTATACCGTATATGGGGGAAAATGAAATGAAACAGGTCTATATAAAAGAGCAGGTCTGCATCGGCTGCCATCTCTGCGAGGTGTACTGCCGGCTGAAACAGGCACGGTCGAAAAACCTGGTCAAGGCTTATAAAAAAGAGTCGCCCCGGCCTTTATCAAGAGTCCGGGTGGATGAAAACGGGATTGTTTCCCTTTCGGTACGCTGCCAGCACTGCGTCGATGCCCCCTGTATCCGGGCATGCCTTACCGGAGCCCTATACCGCGACCCCTCTACTTCGCTGGTAGCGGTAGATGAAGAGCGATGTATCGGCTGCGGCACGTGTTCTCTGGTCTGCCCCCTGGGCGTGCCGAAGCTGGATGCAGCACAGAAGAAGATGGTAAAGTGCGACCTCTGCCAGGATGAAGAGATACCGGTATGCGTGGCTAACTGCCCTAACGAGGCACTCGTCTACGCCGACGTACCGGATGAAATTCCCCTGTCGAAAAAGGTCGCCGTCCCAATTCAGTAGGCCCTCTCCTTAAAGCAAGTCAACGATTAAAAAAGGAGGTTTAACATGCCGTACAATTGGGGACCACATTACATCGTTCCTTCCGAGGTAATGAAAAGCTATGCCGGGGCCGTGCAACTCCGCGAGGAGTTCGACGAAGACATGCTTCGCAAGGAACTGGAGGAAATGAACCTGACGGGACCGGTCGTGAGGGTATCCAATCCCTGGTATTACCGGAAGAAGAAGACGGATACCTGGATTAAAATCGGGGAGTCCTCGGATAGACAGCAGAACTTCCCGGTCAGGTGGGATACCACCGGACTAAAGAACGGGCAATACGAAATACTGGGACTGATGCATATTTTTGTCAGGAAAAACGGGGGGGAAATATCCATCGCCCGGGAAAATGTTGTAGAAGTGACGGTGAAGAACTGAACTTAACCGGTATTTAAAGAAAGTGACCCCTCATCTCGAAGAAAGATGGTTAGGGGAGTAGATAAAAGCGGTCTTAATCAAATCAGGCGGTGAAAGAATGGCGGCAACCAAGAAAATTAAATATCTGATAATCGGGAACTCAGCCGGCGGCATCGGCGCTGTCGAGGCTATCCGGGAGGTGGACAAGGCGGGGACGGTAACCATCGTCTCCGACGAGCCCTACCCTGCGTATTCGAGGCCGCTTATCTCCGAGTACCTGGCGCATCCGTACCCCGTGGAAAAGATGCTATACCGCAAGCCCGATTTCTACGAGAAGAACGATATCCAGACTCTTCTCGGGGAAAAAGTGGTAAAGGTCAACCCAGCCGAGCGTACGGTCAAACTGGAAAGCGGGCAGACACTGGCCTGGCAGAAACTGCTGCTGGCTACCGGCGGCACGCCGATTATACCCAGGCTGGAAGGCAGCCAGCTAAAAGGCGTCTTCATCTTTAACAGGCTCGACGACGCTAAAGCCATCGACGGGTTCCTCAATCAACACCGGCGGAATGTGAGAGCCGTGGTCATCGGCGGCGGACTGATAGGCGTCAGCGTTACCGAGGCACTGGTAAAGCGAGGGGTCGAGGTTGCCCTCGTCGAAATGAAGGACTGGATTCTTAACACCATTCTCGATGAAGAGGCATCAGCCCTGGAGGCAGAGGCACTGGCGCAGGCCGGCGTCAACATCATCACCGGACACACCTCCGGGAAAATAAACAGCTATTTAGCCGGCGAGGTCAGCGGCGTCACTCTCGACGACGGACGCGTGCTGCCCTGTGAGATGGTCGTCATCGCTATCGGTGTCCGGCCGCGCCTCGAGGTAATCGTCGGGAGCGGCATCAAGATAAATCGTGGCATCGTCGTTGACCGCCGCATGATGACATCCTCGCCCAATATCTATGCCTGCGGTGACGTCGCCGAAGGTTATGATTTTGTCCATGGTGAAAACCGGCTCACCCCGGTATGGCCCAACGCTTATGAAGAAGGCAGGGTCGCCGGCCTCAACATGGCGGGTCAAGCAGCCGAATACCAGGGCGGGACAGCCATGAACGCCCTGAAATACTTCGGGGTAAATATCGCCTCGGCCGGCCTGGTAAGCCCGCCCGACGATAGCTATGAGACTTTTATCAACCGGTACAATGGCACCTACCGGAAGGTAATTATGAAAAACGATAAACTGGCGGGACTGGTCTTTGCCGGAGATATCGAGAAGTCGGGGATTATTTACAATTTAATGAAAGACGGCGTCAACGTCAGCAGCTTTAAGAAAACTCTTGTCGCCGATGATTTCGGCCTGGCCTCTCTACCGGAAGCTACCTGGCGTGCCCGACTGGCCAAACCAGCCGCGGAGTCGGTAGTTATTACCTCTATCGAGAAACCGGAAGAAGCCGTCATCGGAGACTAGCATTTCGCCCCGAAAGGAATCCCCATGAAAAATTTAAGACAGGTAAATAATACCTATAACGATGATAAAGTAATCGACGCCTGCTCTATATTCGGTGCTATGGATAAGGCGGGCAGGAGATTCTCCGGTGATAGCGTCATTAAAGCTATCACTAACATGCACGACCGCGGCAATGGACTGGGCGGAGGCTTCGCTATCTACGGCCTCTTCCCGGAACACGCCGACCACTACGCTTTACACATCATGTACCTTAGTAACCGGGGCAAGCAGGAGACCGAGGAGCTCCTGGGGAGAAATTTCAACGTGGTCTGGCAGGAGGAAGTGCCCGCACGCCCAACGGCAGCGATAAAGAACCCCCCGCTGGTGTGGCGTTATTTCGTGGACATACCGCCAGGCCTGCCGGAAAATCAGTCCGACGATGACTATGTCGTTGCCAAAGTAATGGAAATAAATACCAGCAAGAATGATAGTTTCGTCTTTTCCAGCGGCAAGAACATGGCCGTCTTTAAAGGCGTGGGCTACCCGGAAGAGATAGCCGAATACTTCCGCCTGGAGAATTATAAAGGCTATATCTGGACAGCGCACGGCAGGTTCCCGACCAATACGGTGGCCTGGTGGGGCGGTGCCCATCCGTTCTCGATTCTGGACTGGACCGTGATTCATAATGGGGAGATTTCATCCTACGGGATAAACCGCCGCTACCTGGAACAGTTCGGCTATAAATGCACCATGCAGACCGATACCGAGGTTATCGCTTATGCTATCGACCTGCTCATGCGGAAGCATAACCTGCCGCTGGAGATAGCCGTAAAAGTGCTGGCAGCACCTTTCTGGGATGATATCGAGCGACTGCCAGAGGGAGAGCAAAAGCTCACGCGGGCGCTGCGCCAGGTATACGGCAGCCTTCTCCTGAACGGGCCTTTCGCGGTCATCATCGCCCATAACGGCGAAATGATAGGACTGACCGACCGCATCAGGCTGCGTCCGCTGACCGTTGGCGAAAAAGGCGACATGCTGTACCTTGCTTCCGAGGAGTCGGCCATCCGCCTGATTTGCCACGACCTGGACAGGGCCTGGATTCCCACGGGCGGCGAGCCGGTTATCGGCAGGCTGAAGGCGGAAGCACCGCTACAGATGTTAAAAAACAAGGAGAAAATCGCGTCGCATTAAATATGAGGCTGTCCGAAAATGAATTATTGTCATTCTGAGGAGCGTAGCGACGAAGAATCCGTTGCCCACATCAAAGGATGCGGATTCTTCACTTCGTTCAGAACGACAATTTTAGACAGCATCATTAAGGGGGATTTGATAATCAACATTCCAGCAATTTCCTGATGATGCGGGGAGGAGAGGAGACAATGAAGACATATATTGCACCCAAGTTTCAAGTAAAGAGAGACAAGGACCGCTGCATCCAGTGCCAGGTCTGCGTGAACCAGTGCAGCTTCGATACGCATTATTATGATGCCGAGGATGACGAGGTAAGGAGTCGCGAAGAGAACTGCGTCGGCTGCCACCGCTGCGCCGTCTTCTGCCCTACCAAGGCGCTGACCATCAGCTATAACCCGCTGGACTACCGCGGGAACTATAACTGGCGTCCCGAGGTTATCGAGGACATCAACAAGCAAGCGGAAACCGGCGGAGTACTCCTTACCGGCATGGGCGACGACAAGAGCCAGCGCATCTACTGGGACCACCTGGTGCTCAACGCCAGCCAGGTAACCAATCCGTCCATCGACCCGCTGCGGGAGCCGATGGAGCTGACCACTTACCTGGGGCGAAAGCCCGAGCGTCTGGAACTGGAAGCGGGAACGCACAATTTAAAGACGAAAATGACGCCGCTGGTCAGGCTGGAAGTACCGGTCATGTTTTCTGCCATGTCCTACGGGGCGGTAAGCATTAACGTACAGGAATCCCTCGCCAGGGCGGCTACGGAGATGGGCACGTTATGGAATACCGGCGAAGGCGGACTTCATCCCAGCCTTTATAAATACGGAAATAATACGGTCGTTCAGGTAGCCTCCGGGCGTTTCGGCGTCCATGCCGATTACCTGGATGCCGGCAGGATAGTCGAAATAAAGATAGGCCAGGGAGCCAAGCCGGGCATCGGCGGACATCTGCCCGGGGAGAAGGTGAGCGCGGATGTTTCCCTGACACGGATGATTCCTGAGGGCACCGATGCGCTATCGCCGGCACCGCAGCACGATATCTATTCCATCGAGGACCTGGCGCAGCTAATCTACGCCCTAAAGGAGGCCACCAACTATACCAAGCCGATATCGGTCAAAATTGCCGCCGTCCATAATGCCGCCGCTATCGCCAGCGGTATCGTCAGGGGCGGCGCCGATATCGTTGTCATCGACGGACTGCGCGGTGCCACCGGCGCCGCGCCCAAGGTGATACGCGATAACGTGGGCATCCCCATCGAGCTGGCGTTAGCCTCAGTGGACACTCGCTTGAGGCAGGAGGGCATACGCCACCAGGCTTCCCTCGTGGTCTCAGGCGGAATCAGGAGCAGCGGCGACGTGGCCAAAGCAATCGCCCTGGGTGCCGATGCCGTATATATCGGTACGGCGGCGCTTATCGCGCTGGGCTGCCATGTCTGCCAGCAGTGCCATACCGGCAAATGCCCCTGGGGTATCTGCACCACCGACCTGCGCCTGACCAAGCGAGTCAACCCGGAAATCGGCGCGCGCCGGGCAGCCAACCTGCTCCGCGGCTGGAGCACCGAACTGAAGGATATCCTGGGCGGACTCGGCGTTAACGCCCTGGAGAGCCTGCGCGGGAACCGCCTGCACCTGCGGGGCGTCGGCCTATCCGATACCGAGCTTGAAATACTGGGAGTAAGAATGGCGGGGACCTAGCCATGAAAAATGTCATAGATTCCATAGTTAATATCGATGCCAGCGGCGTTTACTACAAGGAGTTAAATGCCAGGCTGAGAGAAAGCGTCGCCAACGGCACCACGAAGATTGAGCTGCACAACGTTTACGGGCAAAGGTACATCGGAACCAACCTGAATAAGCCGGTGGAGATTGAGATATTCGGTACCCCGGGCAACGACCTCGGCGCTTTCATGAACGGTCCGCGGATTACCGTGCACGGCAACGCCCAGGACGGCTGCGGCAATACGATGAACGAGGGCGAAATAACCGTCCACGGCCACGCCGGCGATACGGTCGGGCTTTCAGCCAGAGGGGGTAAAATATTTATCCGTGAGGATGTCGGCTACCGGGCGGGTATCCATATGAAAGAATATAAAGAAAAGAAGCCGGTAATCGTCATCGGCGGGACGGCCCAGGACTTTCTCGGCGAATATATGGCCGGCGGCGTCCTGATTATGCTGGGGATGAACCTCGGCGAAGGCACAAGTCACCGGTCAAAATACATCGGCACCGGCATGCACGGCGGCGTTATCTACGTCCACGGAAATATCCAGGACTACCAGTTCGGCAAGGAAGTGGGCGTCGCCGACCTGACGGAGAAAGATTATGATACTCTCCGGAAGTATGTGGCTGATTTCGCCGATAGATTCGGCTATAACACCGGTGATATACTTAGTAATAAATTCATCAAACTATATCCACGCTGGCTCCGACCTTACGGCAGACTCTACGCATATTAAGGTCGAAGGAGTAGAGTATGGTGCGCGTGCTGATAGTCGCACAGGATAGCAAGACAAAAGCCGAGCTCCGCACGGGCCTGGCCCGGTATGACGTGGCCTGCGCTGTTGCCTCCTACAATAACGGCGTCAGGGATGCCATTACCGACGGGCACCCGGATATCCTCCTGCTGGAGATGGGAGAGCAACTGCCCGATACCGGAATATGGGAATCCATCAGGAGAGCGAAAAGAGGGAAAAACCTGCCGGTGATAGCGCTCGTCCCGGCCGATATGCTCGACAGCATCGACCACCAGCTCGATGTCGATGATTTAGTAATAAGTCCTTACGATACCCACGAGCTAAATTTAAGGATAGACAGGCTGCTCCGCAGTACCAGAGACACGGCGAACCGCGAGCAGATAAAATCTACCGGTTTAGTCATAGACCCCACCACCTGCGAGGTTATGGTCGAAGGCAAAATAGTCGAACTGACCTTTAAGGAATACGAGCTGCTCAAGCTGCTGGCGAGCAACAAGGGACGTGTCTATACCCGTGAAGCCCTGCTCAATAATATATGGGGCTACGACTACTACGGCGGAGACCGTACCGTGGACGTGCATGTGCGGAGGCTCCGGAGCAAAATAGAGGACGCCAATCATACCTATATTGAGACAGTACGTAACATCGGCTACAGGTTCATCAAAGACACATAGCCATGCCACCTCCGGTAGCCTAAGAGCTTGTGAATTTATTCAATGCGGTGACCGCCCTGTCACCCTGAGTAAAGCGAAGGGTCTCGGAGTAGGGGCGTCTTATCTCTTGTCCACCTCTCCCCGAGATCCTTCGTCGCCCCGACGATAGTCGGGACTCCTCAGGATGACATTTTTTCACAAGCTCTAAATACAAAGGTTTTCTCGTTCATGTAACACGTTCGTAACATTTGCCAGCTAGGATATAGGCAAACAAACTCTCCGGAGGTACGTGATGTCTATCAGTCCGGCGGATACTGTCTGGATTCTTGTCTCTTCAGCGCTGGTCATGCTAATGACACCGGGTGTAGCCCTTTTCTATGGCGGCATGGTGCGGCGTAAAAACCTTCTTTCCACGATGATGATGAGCTTCGCCTGCCTGGGGCTGGTAGGCCTGCTCTGGGTGCTTTACGGCTATAGCATCAGCTTCGGCTCCGACCATGCCGGCATTATCGGGGGGCTCAATTTTATCGGCCTGAATAACGTGGGGCAGGAACCATCGCCAGTATACGCTACCACCGTTCCTCACCTGGCTTTCATGATATTCCAGGCTATGTTCGCCATTATCACGGTAGCTTTGATTACCGGCGCCGTCGTCGAAAGGATTAAATTCATCTCTCTTCTCGTCTTTTCCGCTTTATGGATGACCCTGGTTTACAGTCCGGTAGCACACTGGGTGTGGGGCGGCGGCTGGCTGGCCAGGCTCGGCGTCCTTGACTTCGCCGGAGGTTCGGTAGTCCACATTAACGCCGGCGTCTCGGCCCTGGCTATGGTTTTGTTGCTGGGTCGGCGCCGCGGTTTTCCCGGGGATGCCATGGAACCCAATAACATACCGCTCGTAGTACTCGGCGCCAGCCTGCTCTGGTTCGGCTGGTTCGGCTTCAATGCCGGCAGCGCCCTGACCGCCGGCGGCCTGGCGGCCAGTGCTTTTGTCACCACCAACACCGCCGCGGCGGCGGCTGCCTTTACCTGGATGGTCATCAGCTGGCTCTACCGCCGTCCGACGATTCTGGGCACGGTTACGGGCGCCGTGGCCGGACTGGCCACGATAACTCCAGCTGCCGGCTTCGTGACACCCCTGGCGGCTATCCCGATTGGCGTTGCGGCGGCTGTTGTCTGCTACTACGTGATGCTAGTCATCAAAACGAAACTCGGTTTCGATGACTCCCTGGATGTGTTCGCCGTACACGGGGTGGGGGGTATCCTGGGGATGCTCTCCGTGGGCGTTTTTGCCAGCCTGGCCGTGAACTCCGCCGGGGCCAATAGCCTGCTTACAGGCAGTGGAGCACAACTTCTAAAACAGTTAATCGGCGTCGCTTCGGTAGGTGCCTATGCTTTCGGTGCTACCTGGATTCTGGGCAAACTGGTCGATGTCACCATCGGTCTCAGGGTAGGGCAAACGGAGGAGACCGTGGGGCTGGACCTCTCCCAGCATGGTGAAAGAGCCTATGGAGGTTTACTCCGATGAAGAAGGTAGAAGCGATTATCCGGGAAGAAAGGCTGGACGCTGTCAAGAAAGCCCTCGAGGAAAAAAGCTACTTCGGTATGACCGTCAGCGAGGTTAGCGGCCGCGGTAAACAGAAGGGGATTCCGCTGCAATGGCGCGTGGGAGAGTACCGGGTGGACCTGCTGCCCAAGCTGAAGATTGAACTGGTGGTACTCGACGAAGACGTATCGACAGCGATAGATGCCATCGTAAGCAACGCCAGGACGGGTGAAACAGGCGATGGCAAAATCTTCGTCCTGCCGGTGGAGACGGTGGTACGTGTCCGTACCGGCGATAGAAACGAAAACGCAATCTAAGCCGATTACAGGTGATATTATATGTAAGAAAAAAGAATTAATGACAAAAACCGAAATATGAATTACAATAACTTTATAACAGGAGGGAATAATGGTAAACAGGAGTAAAGAAGAAGGCAAAGAGTATATCCTTAAGATGGCCAAGGAGCACGATGTCAAGTTTATCTGGATGTGGTTTACCGATATCCTGGGCATACTGAAAAGCTTCGCCATCACCGTGGAAGAACTGGAAGGGGCACTGGAGGAAGGCATGGGCTTTGACGGCTCATCAATCGAGGGCTTCGCCCGCATTGACGAGAGCGATATGGTAGCCATGCCCGACCCCGATACCTGGCAATTACTGCCCTGGAATCCGCCCGAGCACCGCGCTACAGCCCGAATGTTCTGTGACGTGCTGATGCCGGGAGGTCAGCCCTTCGAAGGCGACCCCAGGTATGTCCTGAAAAGGAACCTGAAGCGGGCAGCCGACCTGGGCTATACCTACTATGTCGGCCCGGAACTGGAATACTTCTATTTTAAACAGGGCAGCGACCCAGAAACAAATACTAGTGACCCAAACAAATATACTACCGAATTCCTCGACCAAGGGGGGTACTTCGACCTGACCACACGCGATGCCGCCATCGAGTTGAGGAGAGAGACTGTCATCCAGCTGGAAAAAATGGGCATAGGCGTCGAATATGCCCACCACGAGGTCGCCGAAAGCCAGCACGAAATCGATATGAGATACACGGACGCCCTGACCATGGCGGACAGCGTTATGACCTACCGCCTGGTGGTGAAAGAAGTAGCGCTTAAAAACGGGGTCTACGCTACATTCATGCCCAAGCCGGTCTTCGGCATCAACGGCAGCGGCATGCACGTACACCAGTCACTATTCCGCGGCGACCGCAACGCCTTTTTCGATACCAAAGACCAGTATCACCTGTCACAAGAAGCCAAGTACTTCATTGCCGGCCTGCTCAAGCACGCCCCGGAAATAACCGCCGTCTGCGCCCAGTGGGTCAATTCCTACAAGCGGCTGGTGCCCGGTTATGAAGCCCCGGTATACCTTTCCTGGGCGCGGCGCAACCGCTCCGACCTCGTCCGCGTGCCGGAGTACCGGCCGGGCCGGGAAAAAGCCACCAGGATTGAATTCCGCTCCCCGGACCCCGCCTGCAATCCCTATCTCTGCTTCAGCGTCATGCTGGCGGCGGGACTGGATGGTATTGAGAAAAAATACAAAGTCCCTGACCCCGTAGAAGAAAATGTCTACGAGATGACTGCCGAAGAAAGGGCGAAACGGGGAATCGGCACCCTCCCCGGCAGCCTGGCGGAAGCTGTCCAGTTAGCCGAAAAAAGCGAAATAGTGAGGAAGGCACTCGGAGAACATGTTTTCAATTCCTTCATCGAGAACAAGAAAAAAGAGTGGGACGACTACCGCATCCGGATAAGCGAATACGAGCTCAAGAGATACCTGCCGATACTGTAAATGGAGGCTAAGCCGCGATGACAAAGTGGCCCGGTACCCGCCGACTCCGCATCGGGATGGCGCAGATAAACACCACGGTGGGGGACTTTGCCGGCAACCAGCGTAAAATCCTGAAGGTTATCGAAGAAGCGAGGTCTTCGGGCGTTGACCTCCTCACCTTCCCCGAGCTAGCCATCTGCGGCTACCCGCCCGAAGACCTTCTTTTCAAGCCGCAGTTCATTACCGAAAATCTGCGGTCCCTGGAAAAAGTGGTGGCGGCATCGAAGGGAATCACGCTGGTCGTCGGTTTCGTTGACGCTAATGAAGATATTTACAATGCCGCCGCCATCATCCACGACGGCAGGCTGGCCGGCGTTTTTCACAAGATGTTCCTGCCCAACTACGGCGTCTTCGATGAGAACCGCTACTTCCGGGCGGGTAACGAGTCCCCGGTTTACGTCATCGCCGGTATCAATATCGGCATAAATATCTGCGAGGACATCTGGTATGAGTCCGGGCCAGCGACGACACAGACTTACTCCGGAGCCGAGGTCATCGTTAATATCAGCGCCTCGCCATACCATTTCGGTAAAGCCGGTTTCCGGGAAAGAATGATAGCCACGCGGGCGGCGGACAATGTGGCTATCTTCGCCTTCAATAACCTGGTGGGAGGGCAGGACGAGCTTGTCTTCGATGGCAACAGCCTGATACTGGACGAGAAGGGACAGCTCATCGCCAGGGGCAGGTATTTCAAAGAAGACCTGATAATAGCCGACCTCGACGTCGAAAACGTATTCCGTACCCGACTGCATGACCCGCGATGGCGGCAGGGGTTATTGCGTCGCCAGGAGCAGGGATGGCATAAGAGCGAATGCGTTATCGTCGCGGAAGCGCCGTCCAATAAGGATAAACCGCCGTTGCCTCCCCGAAACCTGGAAGTGCCTGACCTGCCCGCCGAAATCTACGAGGCGCTGGTGCTGGGCACACGGGACTATGTCCTGAAAAACGGCTTCAAGAAGGTATTAATCGGCCTTTCCGGGGGAGTGGACTCCAGCCTGGTAGCGACCATAGCCGCCGATGCTCTGGGCAAGACCAACGTGGTCGGGGTTGCCATGCCCTCCCGGTACTCCTCCACCGGCAGCCTGTCAGACGCCGAGCTTCTTGCCAAAAATCTGGGCATCAAACTTTTGACCATTCCCATCGAAAAGGTTTTTCAAGCATTCCTGAATACGCTGGCCGTACCCTTCAAGGGGACGGAATCGGGCACAGCGGAAGAAAATATTCAAGCCCGCATCAGGGGCGACATTCTGATGGCGCTATCGAACAAGTTCGGCTGGCTGGTGCTAACAACCGGTAATAAAAGCGAGTACGCTACAGGTTATACGACGCTTTACGGGGATATGGCGGGGGGCTTTGCCGTCATAAAAGACGTGCCCAAGACAATGGTCTATAAGTTAGTCAAGTATCGGAATGCGCGGGCCGGTTCCAGGCTGATACCGTCAACGGTGATTAAAAAGCCACCTTCCGCCGAACTAAGGCCCAACCAGAAAGACACCGATTCCCTGCCTCCCTACGATGTGCTCGACCCCATACTGACCGCCTACGTGGAGGAAGATAAAAGTGTTGAGCAGATTGTGGCTATGGGAATAGACGAGAAAATAGCCAGGCGGGCGTCACGGTTGGTGGATACCAGCGAGTACAAGCGAAGGCAGGCGCCCCCGGGCGTTAAAATAACGCCCAGAGCCTTCGGGCGGGATAGAAGGCTGCCCATCACCAACCAGTTCAAAGGGGACTGAGAAGTGATGAGGATGGTTACACTCATCCTGATTCCTCTCCCTTGATGAGTCTTGCCTCAAAAGAACTGTATCCATGTCACCTTGAGCGCAGCGAAGTGTCTGGGGGTGGTGGGGATTATTTGTGCACTGCCAGCCCCACCCACAGATTCTTCGTCATCCCGACACGTCGGGATTCCTCAGAATGACATTTGGGGCAAAGCCCATGTTGGGGAGAGAGGATTTTCATCCTTAATGTTTAGCTTTTAGAGAACGCATGGTATAATAACCAGAAAACCGTATCATGGAGTGGATAAACCTTATATGGACCAACCGGTCGGTGCAGAGGCCGAAGGCAAACTAATAGCTATCCTCAAAGTGCTGAGCGAATCCTCGGAGCCACTCGGGTCAATCACCATTGCCCGCCGTCTGGCACAGGAGGGCGTTTTCCTGAGCGAGCGGGCGGTAAGATATCACCTTAAAATAGCCGACGAACGCGGCTTTACCGAGCCCGGTGGACGCGACGGCCGAACCCTCACCCCCGAAGGCAGACAGGAAGTCAAGGAGGCACTGGCGCCGCAGCAGCTGGGTCTGGTACGCGATAAACTGGAACTGCTGGCCTACCTGACCACCTTCGACCCGGAAAAACGCACCGGCCAGCTGGCGATAAACACCTCGATAATCGATAAGGAAAGGTTCAAGAGGGCCGTAGCTGCTATGACCGACGCTTTCAAGGTTGGAATCTGCGTCAGTTTACTGGTGGCTACAGCTAAAGAAGGAGAGAAACTCGGTTCCGTCGTTATCCCCGAAGGTAAAATAGGCTTTGCTACAGTGTGCGGCGCCTCCATAAACGGCGTTCTTCTCAAGGCCGGCGTACCCACGGAATTCAGGTTCGGGGGCGTGCTGGAAATCAAAGACTCCAAACCGAGACGGTTCGTGGCGATAACCGAATACGCCGGTACGTCCACCGACCCTTCCGAGCAGTTCATCCAGGCGAAAATGACTACCGTCGGCCAGGCGGCGAAGACGGGTAGCGGCAAGATACTGGGCGCCTTCCGTACCATACCGGCACCGGCCAGAGAAGTCGTTGAGGAGAAGGCCGCCCAACTCAAGGAAGCCGGCATTACCGGTATTTATGCCCTGGGCCATACCAGCGAGCCTCTCTGTCAGGTCCATGTCGCCCTGAACCGTGTCGGCGTCATTCAGCTAGGCGGGCTGAATCCGGTAGCGGCGGCCGTCGAGGCGGGAATCGAAATCGATAATATTGCCGAAAGCGGACTAATAGATTATGGGGAGCTGCACAGCTTCTGGCAGCTTTAGTCAAGCGGGGTTTTTTATAATTTCTATTAACCTGTTTCGTCATTGCGAGTCCATTCCGCTACAAGCGGAAGGCGAAGCAATCTCTATCCCAGGCTTAATTTATAGATTGAGATTGCCACGCCTGCGTGCCGTAACTCACTTCGGCGTGCAGGCACGTCGCCCCGATTGTATCGGGGCTCCTCGCAATGACAATGGAATGCTTTTTAGGGTGTTAATAACGTTCTCCCTTTTATAACCACACCAATCGTCACAGACCGGAAGTGTCTTACAGAGCCTTCTTTATCATCTTCAGGATAATCTCTTCATGGCTGGCGTGCTCTTCGATTGTCTGCAAGAGGTGACCGATTGTCTCCTGCATCCTCGATTTCCAGGAAAGCAGTTCCTGCTGGTCCCGTCCATGCGTTTTGAAATCAGATAGAATTTTTTTCGCCTCCTCAATTTGTCCGACTATCTCATGGTGCTCACGCCGTAAAGCCTTCATAAGAATCTCACCGAACAACGGCGGCAGGGACTCTTCTTCAAAAGTAAAGTGACGCTTCAAACCCTGTTCCAGAGCGTTTATCGCCTGCGCCAGGTGTTTTTGCTTTTCTGACAGCTCCTGGACAGAACTCTGGCTCCATCCCGCATATGCTTTACGAAGCATAAATAACGCATCGATATCGGTCATCGAATCGCCGGCGAGCTTCAGGTTCTGCTTGACATCATAATGCTCGGCGATAGCTTTGTTAATAACGGTTACAAGGTCAGCCATGATACACCTCCAGTTTTACTTCTGCGTTTTCTTGACGTAAACCCTGATTTCGCCACCACCCTCCTCGACCCCCAGACATTCGTTCCCGGTGGCCTGGCACCAGGCCGGCATGTCCTGCTTGATACCCTTATCGTCAGCCACCACTTCCAGCACCTCGCCAGTTTTGAGTTCCTTCATTTTTTGCGCCGTTTTCACGATGGGCATCGGGCAGTATAAACCCATGCAGTCCAGAGTATGGTATGCTTTCATATTTCGCTCCTCCCGACTAAATAAACAGGGTTACCTTCGACTGGCGGGCTTCATTGAGGAAATAGGCGGCACCGGCCAGGCTGCCGACCTCTTCACGGAAGGCGCCATCACCTATGCCCATCACCCCGCAGGTAGTAGAACAGGGAATCAGTTTCACACCCATGTCCTTCGCCATGGTGATAAACTCGTCTACAGTAGGCATTTTACTTTCTTTCATGAACTTTTTCATCATCGCTGTCCCCAGTCCGAACATGTGGAATCTGGAGAGCTTCAACCTCTTCGAGCCGCCGCGGTTCATGAAGTTGAGCATCTTCTTCATCAGCCCCTTACTCTTAACACCACCCTCGTTTTTCTTCAGGATATTAAGCCCCCAGAAAGTAAAGAACATGGTAACATCCATACCCATGCTGGCACCGGTAGTAGCTATTATGAAGGCGGCTAAAGCCTTGTCCAACTCGCCGCTTAAGACGACGATGGTCAGTTTTTCTTTCTCTGGCATGTATCTAACCTCCTCCGACGACCGTATTCCGGATATCAGCGCCACAGTGAGGGCATTTCTGCGCGTCACGGGGCACGGGCATCTCACACCTGGGGCAGCGTAACACTTTTACGCCGCAGGCTTCGCAATAAGGGAATGCCGCTTCAGCTATCTCCGCATCACAAAACGGACAGGAATGACGTTCTTTTAGTACCTTATTTTTACCTGCCATGGTTATTTGCCTCCCTCTTTCTGTTTTTTCCGGTAATCCTCGATGGCCCGGTGCAAAGCCTGGGCGCCCAGGTTAGAGCAGTGGAACTTGTTCTTGGGCAACCCTTCCAGCTTATCCGCTACCGATTGCGGGGTAATTTTCATCGCCTCTTCCAGAGTCTTGCCCTTGGCCATCTCGCTGACCATGCTGGAAACAGCGATAGCCGCCCCACAGCCGAAGGTCTTGAACTTCACGTCTTCGAGACGATTATCCTTCACCTTGATATAGAAGGTCATCATGTCCCCGCAGACCGGATTGCCTTCCTCGCCGACACCATCGGGATTTTCGATTTCCCCCACGTTGCGGGGATTCATGAAGTGTTCCATCACTGTTTCGTTATATACCGGCATTCTATTTGCCTCCTTGGCCAGTTTTTACAAATTTGGCGTAAAGCGGAGACATCTGCCGCAGCCTGTCGACAATGGGCGGCATCGCCTCCAGAACGTAATTTATATCCTCAGGGACACTATCCAATCCAAGGGTGAAAAGCACGGAGCCCTGGGCAATCTCATGGGATAGCCCCAGCGCGATGAGCACATGGGATGCCTTGAGCGCCCGGGAGGTGCAGGCCGAGCCGCTGGAAACGGCAATGCCCCGACTGTTGAGAAGCATGAGCATGCCTTCGCCCTCGATGAACTCAACGCAGAAGCTGGCAAGCCCCGGCAGGCGGTTTTGCGGGTGGCCGGTGACGACTACATGCTCAATCTTTGCGGGCAGTTCCGTGAGCAAACGGTCACGCAGGGGCGTCATCTGTTTTATCCGTGCCGCCATATCAGCCACGGCAAGTTCCGCCGCCTTGCCCAGCCCGACGATGCCCGGAACGTTTTCGGTGCCACCCCGCCTGCCCCCCTCCTGGATACCTCCGTCGAGAAGAGGAAAAATCCGCACGCCTTTCCGCAGCCACAGAGCACCCGTGCCCTTGGGTCCGTAGAACTGGCTGCCGGCCAGGCTCAGGGCATCTAAACCGAGTTCGTTGACGTTAACGGGTATCGTTCCTGCCGTAGCTACGGCATCGGTATGGAAAGGGATTTTCAACTCCCTCGTTATTTTGGCTATTTCCTTTATCGGCTCGATGGTGCCTATCTCGCCATTGGCATGCATGATGGATACCAGCACCGTGTCCTTCCTCAGGTTCCGACGCACTTCTTCGGGGTCGATAACGCCGTATTTGTCCACCGGCACCTCGGTTACCTCGAAGCCCCACTTTTCCAGCGTTCTCGCCGAGTGCAGCACGGAGAAATGTTCGATGGCGGAAACGACCACATGCTTACCCTTGCCCTGCTGTGCCAGGGCCAGTCCCTTGACCGCAAAATTATTGCTCTCCGTGCCGCCGCTGGTAAAGATAATCTCCTCGGGGTCTGCCCCGATAAGGTCGGCCACCTGAGCGCGAGCAATTTCTACAGCCTCCCGCGCTCCGTCTCCCCAGTCGTGCAGGGACGATGGATTACCGAAGACTTCCCCCAGATAAGGCATCATTGCCTCCCGCACCTCGGGGAGAAGGGGGGTGCTGGCAGCATTGTCCAGATATACCTTTCTCATATCTACCTCCTCAGCTAAAGACCAAGAGAAATCATTGCGCCTCTTATATTACTCATTATCAGCATAATATTCAATGGAATTATTTAAAATGACTTTTATCTCATTCGCAAGGAAATAACTGCCTTGCCTAGATGAGTTTCTTCTCTCTCCCCTAGCGGTGATCTTGCCTCAAAAGAACTGTATCCATGTCACTCTGAGCGTAGCGAAGGGTCTGGGGGTGGTGGGGATTATCTGTGCGCTGCCAGCCCCACCCACAGATTCTTCGTCATCCCGATAATATCGGGATTCCTCAGAATGACATTTTGGCAAAGCCCATCGAGGGAGAGGGAAATATAATAAAATTATGAGGATTTATATTTTTCCAGGGCGCCATAGAAAGCCCTCCAGAACGGGTCGACGATGGGGTGTTCCAGCTTCTTCTCTTTGCCCTTTTCCACCAGAACCATACCCTTTTCCGGTTTCGTCAGCTCGCCGACTACAGATGATTTTATATCCTTACCGGACAGCGCTTTTACGACGTCTTGAGCCTTGTGCTCCTTGCAGGCGATAATTAATGTGCCCTCGCTGATTGAGGTATAAGGGTCGATATCGAACAGCCGACATACACCGGTGACAGATTCTTCGACGATGATTTTCTCCTTTTCTATCCTTACTCCCAGGCCGGTGGCCTGCGCCAGCTCATAAAGCCCTCCCCACACCCCGCATTCAGTAGCGTCGTGCATAGCGGTGACTCCGTTCTGCCGGACGCCGACACTCACGGCCGTCAGGGCATCCTCAACCACCGACATTTTATAGAATACCTGCTGGGCCCTCCGGCTGAACTCCGCCCCAAACTCCTTCTCGATAATATATGGGAACATAGCCGCAAAAATGCCAGTAGCCTCGATGGCCGGCCCCTTGGTAACGATTATTTTATCTCCTGCCTTACAGAATTTTGGAGTAACGTATTCATCAAGCTCCCCGATACCAACAATAGTAGCCCCACCCACCATCGGGTAGTGACAGTTTTCATACCGGGCGGTATGGCCGGTGATAACGGTTATGCCCAGTTTCTCGCACTCCCGGTGAATGACCTCCCAGACTATCTCAAGCTGTTTTTTGGTCATCTCCATGGGGAGGTTCAGGTCAATGCTCAGTAGCTTCGGCCTGAGCCCACTGGTGACGGAGTCGGAGGCGATGATGTGAATGGCGAACCAGGCCGCCCTCTCCCAGCCGTACTCGGGCACGATGAAAACCGGGTCGGTGGTAAACGATACCGCTTTCCTCCCGATTTCCACGATACCCACATCTACCCCGTGTTGAGGGCCGACCAGGACTTTATTACTCCGGGCTCCAAGTCGAGGAAAAATCAACTCGTTAAAGATTTCCGGGGAAATTTTACCGATTTCGGGCATTTCGTTAGCTGCCATCGTTCCTCCTCTATTTTTTATATAGTGGCGACATAGCTCTGAGCTTGGTGACGATACCAGGAAGCACATCCAGGACTCGCTCTATTTCTTCTTCGGTAGTCCATTTGCCCAGAGTAAACCGCAGCGAGCCATGGGCCCGTTCATGAGGTATTTTCATGGCGAGAAGCACATGGGACGCCTCAAGGTTTCCCGAGCTACAGGCGGAGCCGGTGGAAGCACAAATACCTTCCAGGTCCAGATTAAGGCACATTGATTCCCCTTCGATAAAATCAACGCTTATATTGACATTATTGGGCAGCCTCTTTACCGGGTGGCCGTTCAGGTGAGTATGGTCAATACGTTCCAGGAGACCTTTAATGAGTTTGTCCCGGAGGCGGGTCAACTGCGCTATTTCGCTGTCAATCCCCTCCCGGGCAAGTTCCGCCGCTTTGCCGAAGCCTAGGATGCCGGGGACATTTTCGGTGCCGGCCCGTTGTTCTCTCTCCTGCCCGCCACCGTGCATAAAAGAAACTATTTTTGTCCCTTTTCTGATATAAAGTGTCCCGACTCCCTTAGGACCATAAAGCTTATGTGCCGATATGGAGAGCAAATCCACGCCGAGTTCATTTACAGCCGCCGGGATATGCCCGACTGTCTGGACGGCATCGGTATGAAAATAGACGCCGGCTTCACGGGCAATCCGGCCTATTTCCGCCAGCGGCTGTATCGTGCCAACCTCATTGTTAGCGTGCATCACCGAGATGAGAATGGTCTTTGAGGTAATCGCTTTTCTCACATTGTCAGGGTCGACCATTCCATACCTGTCCACCGGAAGGTAAGTAATATTAAATCCTCTTTTTTCTAAAAAATGGCACGTCTCCAGTACGGCGTGGTGCTCGACAGAGGTCGTAATAATATGATTGCCCCGACCTTCGCTGGCGAAAGCCGCGCCCTTCAAGGCAAAGTTATCGGCTTCAGTGCCGCCGCTGGTAAAGACTATCTCTTCACCTCGGGCACCAATGAGGTCGGCGACCTTAGTCCTTGCCTCCTCGACAGCCCCCCTGGCCTCCTGCCCACAGGCATAGATACTAGAGGGGTTCCCGAAGGTCTTGGTAAAATAGGGGAGCATCGCCGCCAGGACATCGGGATGTACCGGCGTGGTAGCGGCATAGTCAAGGTATATCCTTCCCATAATTCACCTATAAAAATACCAGGTACAGCCCGGGACAGGGCTTTGTGATTTCGAGGTTACCCTGCCCCGGTGCACTTATACCTGTCTGTCCGACCAGAGTTACTCTATATTACGTTCTTCAAGGCTCTTGATAGCTATATGGGATTCTAAACCCGGCAGAGGCGCGACCGACTCAGTCAGGGTAAACTCTCCCTTTTGTATCCACTCTTTCAGAATCCGGGCAATCTCCACAGCCCCTGGGTAGCTGGAAAGGGAGGAGGTGGGCACCTGCTTACCACGCACTTCTATCCTGCCGGTCTTAAGCTGGGCATAGCTGACCTCTCCCAGGACGTCCGGTTTTCTCTGGGGGTAGGCTTCGGAATAATCCACAATCGGCGCGACAATATCCGCGTCCGTCACCGTGGTGTACTTCAGGATTTCCTCGGAAAGAATGGGGACAGGCACGCCGATACCGACAATCAAACTGGCACCGTAGCCCTGCATACTGATACCGCGGAGCCAGGCTGACTTCATCTGCTTTAAGTCGCCGATGACCGCCAGCGTCCCGGCAGGTTTTCGCGGTACCCCATTTTCACCCCGCGGCACGCCCGGGTTATGCTGAGTGCCCTGCCAGGCGACATAGCCGATGCCCCCACCCAGGAATATCTTCGTCCCGATGCCGATAGTCTTGTACAGGGGGTCGTTGAGAAGAGGGGAAAGCTGCCCGGCGCTGCAATAGTTGGCATTCCCCAGATTGGGCTTCAAGACGCCCATATAGGTGTAAATCGTCTTATTCGATAGATTTACCGCCACGTTGTAGTTCTGGTAGGCGTTCCGGGGATTGAAAAGGACAGCCTCGTTGACGTCTCTGAGATTTATCAGGGTCTCCAGCTTCTTTTTCGGATAGCAGTCCGTGCCGTAGGCGGTAGCGACCAGCCGGACATCCCTGCCGGCGACGAGCTCCTCGATGACATGGCCACCGCCGTACTTGAAATCGCCGGGGTGTACGCGGTTCCTCGGGTCATCGTCCGGCAACGCCGTGCACCCGATGTAGATATCCACAGCGGCAAAGCCGGTATAGGCCGGTATATCGTTGAGATAAACCCTGCCGCCGCCGAGCTTGATGCGCGGTTTTGTATGCCCGACGTTAAGATAAGCGCCGGAGGAACACATCGGGCCGAAAGTCCCCGTGGTTACCACATCCACTTCCCTGGCCGCCTTCTGAATTCCCTTCTCTTTAACGATATCTATTATTTCTTCAGCAGTCACCACCACTGCCTGGCCTTTACGTATACGTTCGTTAATTTCAGCGATTGTTTTCATTTTTATTATTTTTTACCTTTCTGGATTTATTTTACTCCGTCCTGAAAGCCCTTACGGGCAAGGCATGGTCCATAAGAGGTTTATCACCCCCCGTCCAATACCCGTAATGGGCGCCCCAGGGGATAAAGTCCAGAAAGGGCTATCATTCTCACCCTGTAAGAAAATATCGTTTAGGATTACATCTATTTTCATGCTAACCTCTCGAGATTGTCTATATGTCATTCTCGGGCTTGACCCGAGAATCCAGACCACCTTTTCCCCTCCACTGGATTCCAGCTTTCGCTGGAATGACAGCGGTAGTGAAAATTACTCCTGAAAAAGCCAGGTGGACAGGTAACGCTCACCGGTGTCCGGTAAAATAACGACAATAAGCTTACCCACATTTTCCGGCCTGCCGGCGACTTTCAGGGCTGCCCAGGCGGCGGCTCCCGACGATATACCCGCCAGTATCCCTTCCTCTTTGGCCAGCCTTCGCGCCGTGGCGCCCGCATCCTCATTGCTCACGCTGATGATTTCGTCAATCAGGTCCCCTCTGAGGACATCCGGGACGAAGCCGGCGCCAATCCCCTGAATTTTATGCGCCCCCGCCTTACCTCCCGAAAGTACCGGAGAGCCAGCCGGCTCAACGGCTATAGCTTTAAACCCCGGTTTTCTGACTTTAAGTACTTCGGCAACGCCGGTAATCGTACCGCCGGTGCCCACGCCGCTGACCAGGATATCCACCCTGCCGCCCGTGTCCCGCCAGATTTCCTCGGCGGTGGTCAGGCGGTGTATTTCAGGATTGGCCGGGTTTTTAAACTGCTGCGGCATATAATAGTTACGGTTCTCCTTCACAAGTTGCTCTGCTTTTCTAATGGCCCCCATCATCCCCTCCGCCCCCGGGGTCAATACCAGCTCGGCGCCGAAAATAGAAAGAAGCTGCCTTCTTTCCAACGACATGGTATCGGGCATGGTAAGAATGAGCCGGTACCCCTTAGCCGCGCAGACAAATGCCAGGGAGATGCCGGTGTTGCCGCTGGTTGGCTCGACAATTACCGTGCCTTTCTTAATCCGCCCTTTTTCCTCGGCGTCCACAATCATCGCCACGCCTATCCTGTCTTTGACGCTATGGATGGGATTAAAGGACTCTAGCTTGGCAACCACCTCCGCCCCGGCCCCATCCGTTATATGGTTCAGCCTGACGAGCGGCGTATTCCCTATCAGCTCTGAGCAGTCCCGAGCGATACCCCTGGTCAGCTTCGGTATTCTAATCGTCCTATAATTTGTATACTCTATTTCCTGTATAGATACTGCCATCTCCCTGCCCCCCTTTTGTTATTAAGTAACAAGTGTAAAGTAACAAGTAGCAAACCCCCTCACCCCCCTGTTACTTGCCGGTTGTTATTTGCTGCTTTCATATGTAATACATCGATGATTCGGGATGGCCCTTCTTTTTCTGCCTTTCCACCAGGTCCTGCAGGGTCGTGGACTCCAGGACACCATCCATCGCGTCTTTGAGTTTACTCCAGACTTCACGAGTGACGCAGAGTTCAGAACGGCTACAAACCTCCGGATGCTCGACACACTCAACGGGGGTCACCGAGCCTTCGAGAAGTTGCGTAATTTCAATCAGCTTTATCTCCTCCGGTTTCCTGACCAGTTTAATCCCGCCTTTAGGGCCCTTGGTACTTCGTATAATGCCGCCGGAAATCAAAGGAGTGACCAGATGCTCCAGGTAAGGCAACGAAATCTGCTGCTTTTTAGCTATGTCTTTCAGAAAAACCGGCCCCTCCCCCTCATGAAGAGCCAGTTCCAGGAGAGCTCTTGTCCCGTAGCGTGTCCTGGTAGAAAGTTTCATCAACTCACCTCTTGGTAAATGTATTGTTGACTGGTTTAATCTATTTAGTAAACAATAGCATAATTTAAAACTAATGTCAATACCATATTTTCAAAAATCGTCTCCGTTGGGTTTTTGTTTTTCAAATATTATCTAAACCTCACCTCATCTTACCTCACCCCCTTTGTCCCCCTCTCAAACCAGTAAGATTGAATAAGACCCTTGGTGAGTCTGTTTGAGAGGGGGAGAGAATATGAGAGGGGGCTTCGCCCCCTCTCTCTTAAACTCCCCTCTCCAGCCAGCAGTTACTCAGATGCCCAATATATCCGGGCTGGAGAGGGGCAAGGGGTAAGGTGAAAGCATCAACCAAATGCAAACAAAACCAAAATACTTTCCTTGCTCGTAGCAGGTTAAGCTGCTAAAATAATTGTACCGCTTTGTAGAAAACTATTATCGCATTTCAGAATTTTATTTCGGGGAAGTAGATATGGTATCAGCACCGAGATTCGACCTCAGGTCTTATGGCCACCACGCCATCTTCAAGGCCATGGGTTTTACCGCCCGCATGACTCGCTGGAGGCGGCCGCCGAAGGGACCATGCAGGGCAAGGTAGGCCCCGGCGATGCCCTCGTCGTTCGCTACCAGGGACCACGCGGCGGCCCCGCCTTTGCCGAATGCCTGAGCGCGCTGTCAATGCTCAAAGTAAAAAGGATTAAGGACGTCATCGTCGTTTCGGATGGTCGTTTCTCGGGGTTCACTCAGGGCTACCTTTCTATCGGCCATGTCTGCCCGGAGGCACAGGTGGGCGGACCGCTCGCTCTAATTAAAGATGGCGACCGCATTAACCTAGACATTCCCGGTCGCAAGCTTGACGTCGAGGTATCGGAAGCCGAGATGAAAAAGCGAAAGGCTCAATGGAAACCGCCTTCTCAGTCTAAAGTGACCGGTCTGCTGGCGATATATGCCAAACTGGCCCTTCAGGCTGATAAAGGGGCATGATGGCCGGCGCGCTGGGAAGACTTCGATTAATTTTCAGTTCAAGTGGAGAGTAATATGAAACTGACCGACGAAGAAAAAACCCTGCTGGAAGGTAGTGAAGGTATTGCTTACCAGAAGGCCATGGAACTGCTGGTAAAGTACGGGGAAGCCCTGGGGGCGGAGAGGCTGGTCGATACTAACAACGTTTGTGTTTCGATTTCCGCCGGAGCTTACACCTCGACTAGACCTGGGGCAAGCATCAATGAAATAGATGCCGTGCTTTCCCGCATGTACCTTGACAGCGATGAGCCCTTTGAAATCCCCCGCGCTAAAGTCTACACCTGCCGCCTCATCCGTGAAATGGACCCGGAAAACTGGCAAATCCAGGGCATCACCCCCGAACGCCATGAAATGGGCATCCTCTCGGAAAAAGTCTGCGCCCGCATCGGTATGCAGCTTATGCATAGTTGTACCCCTTACCTTCTTGGCAATGTCCCCGTCATGGGTGAGCATTGCGCCTGGATAGAATCATCGGCCGTCATCTACTGCAATTCCGTCCTGGGCGGACGCACCAATATCGAGGGGATGGAGAGTGCCACGGCCTCCATGCTGGTGGGCAAAACGCCTTACTGGGGCTATCACCTCGATGAAAATCGACTAGGCACCCATCTGGTGGAAGTTGAATATCAGCCGGAAAGCGTGATGGACTGGGGTCTTTTAGGGTACTACGTCGGGGAAATAGTACAGGAGCACGTTCCCGTGATTAATGGTGTACGTAAAGCCCCCAATATCGCCCGGCTCAAGCACCACGGCGCCGCGGCCGCTTCTTCCGGCGGCGTCGAACTGTATCACGTCGTCGGCTTTACGCCGGAGGCGAACTCCCTGGAACAGGCTTTCGGCAAGAAAAAACCCGTAGCGAAACTGAAATTCGGTAAGGCGGAGAGGAAAACGGCTTACGACAACCTGACCTCTGCCACCGATACTAACGTAGACTTTATTATGCTGGGCTGCCCTCACTATACGCTGGAAGAGGTTGGGAACGCGGCCCGTCTGCTGGAGGGCAAGCATGTCCACACTAACGTTAACCTCTGGATTTTCACGCCGCATGCGCTCAAAACTATCGCCGACCAGGAGGGACTGACAGACGTTATAAAAAAAGCTGGAGCTGTCCTGATGACCGATACCTGCCCCTGTATCAGCCATATCTCGCCTAAAGGCGTTAAGACGGCGGCTACCGATTCTGCCAAACACGCGCACTATATGCCCGCTATGCTCGGCTTCCCGACATGGTTCGGTTCGCAGAAAGACTGCATCGAGACGGCTATTACGGGGAAATGGAGGGGAGAACTCAAATGAAGAAAATCGTGCTTCACGGCCGGAAAGTCGTTGGGGGTTGTATTGAGGGCGAAGCGCTCGTCACCAAAGATACCATATCAGGCTGGGGCGGCATTGACGCGGTTAAAGGCATCATTACGGAAAGGCGCCACGAGCTCAGGGGGCAGAGTTTCAAGGACAAAATTCTCGTATTTCCCGGGACCAAGGGTTCTTCGGGGACATCGATGGCTTTTCACGCTACCCGGTTGGTCGGCACCGCGCCCAAGGCTTTAATCTTTAACGATATGACCACCAAAGCTGCTTTATCCGCCGTACTTTTACACGCCCCGGCGATGACCGATTTTGACAAAAACCCTCTGGAGGTAATTGCAACCGGCGACCGCGTAAAGGTTGACGCCGATAACGGCACTGTAGAAATAACTAAAAAGTAAGGAGTCGCAACATGCCCAAAACAAAATATGATAAATATATTTTATCCGGCCCAAGGCCATGGAACCCGGCCGGCACGGGTGCGATTGTCGCCTTTGTGGATGATAAAGTCAATAATAAAGCTTATGCCGGCAGCCACCAGTATTACATTCACTGGGTGCCTGTCGTTCCCCAGGGACTGCCCGGAGTTTCCTCGTGGGAGCAGATGGGGCACGGACCGCATAAACATAAATATCCAGAGGTAGTGATACATCTCGGAACAGACCCGGAAAATCCCCTGGACCTGGGTGGCGAGGTGGAGTTTTGTCTGGGCCCGGAGCTGGAAAAACACATTATCACAACTTCCGACCTGGTCTATCTGCCGGCCGATTTTATACACGGCCCCTGGATAATTCGAAAAGTGACGAGGCCGTTTATCATGGTGACCGTCGAACAATCTCCTACACACACGGAAAAATCTTTCCAGGAACTGGTGTCCGCTAAGGAGAGAGACAACTTGCTGTTTATCGACCAGGGCTATGAGAGCGAGGAGAGGGTTCTCAAGCTGGCGAAGAAGATGAAACGCGAGTGGTAATTCGTAAAGGGGAGGTGACCCATGCCGGAACTTAGTCTGAAAGAAAAAGAACGACGCTGGTCACTGCTGCGGAAAACATTACAGAAAGCCGGGCTCTCGGCACTTATCGTCTACGGGGGCACCCAACTGGGCGTGCCAGTCCACTACCTAGCGCGGATATGGGGCGGTAAGCAGAATATGGTGATTTTCCCGGTCGATGGCGAGCCTATTTTCCTCATCCCCAGCAACACCGGCATGACCGGCGAGCAGTTGGTCAAACAGGGCTGCTGGGTGGAAACGGAGAATATCCGCTCCTCATTTAACCTGGCCATAGACGCAGCGAAAATCATTACCGACCTAAATCTCCAGAAAACGCAGGTGGGCATCGACAGCTTCCGCTTCTGGCCGGTGTTCGAATACCAGACTTTTTCCGAACTATGTCCGAAAGCACAGCTGGTCGAAGCGCACCGCCTGTTCGGTGAAATAAGAGGTCCCAAGAGCCGCGAGGAGCTGGCCATCATGGAGAACGCCATCCGCATCTCCGACCTGGCCCACTACACCTTCTTGGCTAATCTGAAGCCCGGCCTCACCGAAGAACAGGTCGCCAATAAAGCCAATGAAGTCCTGACCGCCCACGATATTATCGACAGGATTATCTTAATACACAGTCGACCCGAGGCGGCTTACCCCTACCGTCCCGGCCCGACGGTGATACAGAAGCCGAACCCGGTGACGTTTTCGCCAGAATTCACCCGTAACGCGGGCTACGGCGCCCAGATGATACGCGGTTACTGGTGGGAGGAACCCAGGGGGATATACAAAAAAATGTTCTCTCTGTGGGCTGAAATGAGACAGATGATAGTGCGGGAGTTCCGCCCCGGCCTGGAAATTACGGACGCTGGTAAAAAGATAGAAGATTTAGTCAGCGACCGGGGCTTCGAATGCGATAAGCTGGGCCATGCCGTCGGGCTATCCTACGGGGACGCCCCCTATATCACCGCCGGCCCCCATGAGCGCGACTACATGGAGTGGACTATCCTGACCGACGAAGTGTATGCCGTCCATCCCATGGTGAGGTGTAAAGGCGGGAAGGCGCCGTTTACCATGATTGGAGATATGTATTTCATCGGCAAGGATGCCACCAGGTGGATGACCACCGCCCTGCCGGGCCTGCCCGAGATGATACCGCAATAACCGATATGAAAAGCATCGTTATCTATTACTCACAAACAGGCAACACCAAAAAAATTGCCGAGTCGATTCAAAACGGCATTATCGATGTCGCGCAGCAGTGCGATATCGCCAGATTGCAGGACGTGGATACTCCTGATTTAGCCGCCTATGATTTAATCGGGCTGGGCGCTCCGGTCTGGCACCGCCGCGAGCCGGCCAACCTCATGAATTTCATCGAATACACCATGAATTCAGTAGAAGGGAAGCACGGTTTCGCTTTCTGCACCCACGGCCTTCTCCCCGGTCGCTTCCTGGCAAGGGTGGTGCCGATGATGGCGCAGAAGGGACTCACCGTTATCGGCTGGAAGAACTGGTACTGCAGCGTCACCATGCCGGAGAAGCCCAAGCCCTATTTTACCGACGGGCATCCCGATGAAATCGACCTTGACGAGGCTAAGAACTTCGGGAGGAAAATGGCGGAGCGAAGCAGCAAGATATATGCTGGAGATGCTGGACTTGTTCCCGCTTTGCCGCGGGGAAGTGAATATGATGAGCTATATCCGGGGCGGGGCAATAGCTGGCAGCTAAAAAAGGGGCGGAAGACCTTCGCGCCGCCGAATGCCGAGCGGATGGAGCAGACAGGCCTGCGTAGCTTCGATTATAAGTTCAATAGAGAAAAATGCCTGTATCCCAAATGCACACTCTGCATCGACAACTGCCCCACCAACAGCATTAACATGTCCGCATCCCCGCCGATTCAAAGGAAAAGGTGCGACCGGTGCTGGTACTGCGAACAGATTTGCCCCCGGGGTGCGATAGAGGTCGACTGGGAAGCTATCGTTAAGGTTATTAACGAGCACGTTGCCCCGGGTTTCATCGAGATTGCCGAAGAGGCGGAAGCCAAAAAGCGTTTTCGCAGGCTTATACCGCCTGATAAAGTTGGCTGGAAGACGTTCTGGTATACGGTCAAGAAACACCCGCGCCTGAAGCCACTATGAAAAGAATTAAATGAGGAAACAATTCGAGGCTGGGTAGGTGTGAATTGTTTTTAGAGTTATGTTAAGTGTATTTTAGATAAGGAGTGAAACATGGCCAAAGCAAAATACGATAAATATCTCACCACGGAAGTCGTTAAAGAGGACCCGAAACATGAGGGCTCCCACGTTACCAGCACCAGGCACCTGGAGAAGTTCGGCGGGGGTCACCTGTCTATCGACAGTATTTACGTCACGCGCCCCCACCTGATGATATCCCAGCCCCACAAGCATGAGTTCCCCCAGTATTTGAGCTTTTTCTCAGCAAACCCGAATAACGCCAGGGACTTCGATGCGGAAATCGAGATTACGCTGGGCGAAGAGCAGGAAAAACACATTATAAAGTCGCCCACGGCGGCATATATCCCGGCCGGCCTGATGCACGGCCCGCTTAACTTCGCCAAAATAAATAAGCCTGTCCTGTTCGTGGATGTCGCCGTGACGGCAAAATACTCCAGAGTGGGCAATACACCGGACTAGTTGAAAATAACCAAATTATAAGAGACAATAACCAGACAATGACCAATAACCAAATTCAAATAACCAAAATTTTGGACATTGGTTATTGAATATTGAAATTTGTTTGGTACTTGTATCTTGGTTATTGGTTATTCAATAAATGAATTAAGGAGGAAAAATGTTACTAAAGGACAGAGTAGCCATCATCACCGGGGGCGCTAAAGGAATGGGGAGGGGCATGGCCGTTAAATTCGCGGAGGAAGGCTGTGCCGTCGCCATCGCCGATATCGCCATAAAGGAAGCGGAGGAAACCGTAGCAGAGATCAAGAAAAAAGGCGGCAACGCCATCGCGATAAAGTGCGATGTCACCAGCGGCCAGCAGGTCGGCGAAACCGTGGACAAGGTCGGTAAAAAGTTCGGCAAAATCGATATTCTGGTCAATAACGCCGGGGCTATCGCTGCCCACATACCTATCGAAGATATGTCCGAAGAGACATGGGATAAGGTCATGGCGTTAAACCTGAAAAGCCATTTCCTGTTTTGTAAATTTGTCGTTCCTTACATGAAAAAAGCCAGGTACGGGAAGATTATCGGCCTTTCTTCGATAGGGGCTATCCAACCTCCCGCCCATGAAATCAACTATAATACCGCTAAGGGGGCTGTCATCAGCTTCACATATGACCTGGCAACGGCTCTGGCGCCTTTCAATATCAATGTTAACTGTATATTACCCGGACCTATCAAGACCCACTTTTATGATTCTACGATAGGTAAATTGCCAGAAAATCAGCGGGATGGTATGTTTGGTATGCTGGGTAAGAAAGTACCTTTACAGAGGATAGGTATGCCTGAGGATATAGCCGGAGCCGCTTTGTTCTTAGCCTCGGAGCTAGCGGCATACGTTACGGGTCATGCCCTGTATGTCGCCGGAGGGCTGCCGCTTTTACCGCCGGCGCCACCGCCTCCGGGGAAGTAACAAGTAACAATAATCAAGTATCAAGGAAATGATAAAGAATAAGGCGTAACTGGATTCCGGCTTCCGCCGGAATGGCAGTGGTAGTAGAATGAGTTGTGAGATTGCCGCGCCTCCCGACTGCGGTCGGGATGGCTCTCAATGACCCGCCTACGCCAAGGCTACGGTGGGCAGGCAGGGGGGAAAAGGAAGAGGGGAGCATAACCCCCCTCTTTTCCATATTTTATCAGCTTCAAATTTTATCTACGGCTATTTAGTCTCTGTATGTTTTGCAGTTATGCCCGCTAAATCTCCGATGACATTCACCAGGCTCTGGCCGGTGGGTAAAACAATCTTGGAATTGGATAGCAAAGACCGCTCGACGGCTTCCAACCTCCGCAACAGCTGAGCATTGCCGATAAAGTACTGGTTGGCGGCCTCATTCACCAGTTTGATTGCCTGCGCCTCACCCTCGGCTCTCAAAATCCTCGCCTGTCTTTCGCCCTCGGCTACTTTGATAGCCGCTCTTCTTTCACCATCGGCCTTGGTTTCGGTGGCGGTGGCAAAGTCCTGAGCAGCGATTTTCTGGTTGTTGGCGACGACAACGCTATTCATGACCTCCTGAACGGCTTGCGGGGGCTGGATTTCTTTTAACTCCGTCCGGACAATCTCAATGCCCCAGTGTCCGGTCTCTTTGGCCAATTGCTCATATAACGCCATATTGATTTTATTACGTTCGCTGTTGGCTTCCTTGAGCGTCATCGTACCGATGATATTACGTAATGTCGTTTTAGCCAGGGCGACAATCTGCTCACGGTAATTGTAGACTCCATAAACCGACTTTTTCACATTATCTTCTTCCGTTTTGACCTTGAAGTAGACGTTAGAGTCTACTTCCGCATTAAGGCTGTCAGCGGTGATAATTTCGCGTTTTTCCGAGCTGACCATCATTTCCGTGATATTCACCCTGACCAGTTTTTCGATACCAAAGGGAATAATAAAATGAAGCCCGGGCTGAGCGAACCTATTATATTTGCCGAACCTTTCTATCAAGCCCCGGGCAGTTGGTCTGACTGTTCTTATTGAGATGAAAAGGAGGACAATAGCGATAGCGATGATAATATATAGTGCAATCATTTTTACATCTCCTGTTCCTGCCGTGATATTATCGGCTTTTCTTTTTTAATCCCACTCATGTCGGATGATAATTGTCACCCTCACCCCTTCGGTAGGCTCAGGGCAAGCCTAGCCTCTCCCTTCAGGGTGAACCCATCAAGGGAGAGGGATAAAGCGTTTACTTAATATCTCACGTAGTTGGGCACGATACTCTTGTATTTCTTGACAAGCTGCGCCCATTTAGCCGGCAGTTCCACTTTTTTAGTGATGGGCGGGCCGCCGCCCTGTATAAAGCCCATCCAGGAGCCGAATCCGCCGAAGACGAAGACCTGAACAGGGTCGGGGTCGCGGGGACTGGGATGAAAGATGGTCGGGCCGACGCCGGGGCCGGTGACATTACCCCGGTCGAAGGGCTTATCGGTCTTCAGTCCCAGCCTCTTAAAATAATCGTCAGGGACAATGGTATTCTTAACGATGTAGTCCTTGACGGCTTTCTTGGTCCAGCCGCGGCTGGATAACGACCCGGCGTTGGTGGGGGTGAGCAAGAGGGCGAAGGAGCCCATGCGGGCCGGGACGATACTGCCGACCACAGTCGCCAGTATGCCCCTGTCATCGGTGCCGAAGGGCATCATCTGCTGGAAGGACTGGGGGAACATCAGGGAGATAGTGCTGTCCTCCTTCTTAAAGCCGCGGTCGACGTGGAAAGGTTCCCATGGGCTATCTTCTTCGTTCTCAGCGGTTACCCAGGAGTATTTGCCGGGATTGCCGAGCACGCCCATGTCTTCGATTTGCTTACGAATGCCGCGTACGTTCTTGGTAATCAAGCCCATAGCGCGTCCGATAGTGGCGTTAGCGATATCTCCCGGATTGGTAGCGCCGTAGGTAGAGCGAACGTTAATATCTTTAGCTATCGGTCCATTGACGAGCCAGAAAGGCGAAAACGAGCCGGTGCTGGCGGCCATCATGCCGCAGACAGGGTTTGCCGCCAGCGCCTGCACGCCGGCGATGAGCAGCGGCATATAAGTCGGCAGGCAGCCGGCCATGACGGCATTGATAGCGATTCTCTCCACCGTGGCCTTGCCCAATCGCGGCTCCAGCTTCTCTACCAGATGATTTGCCGGCAGGTCGGTGCCGGTGAGCATTTCGGCTAAAGCTTCCTCGGTCGGGGGGATAATGGGGAGGCCGTCCGTCCAGCCACGCTGGTAGAAGAACCGGTTGACCTCCTCCAGATTGCCCTTGAAAACAATCCTCGGCGGATTTTCCGGCTCTCTCCGCCTGGGCGACTTTTCATCGGCGGTCAGCGGTCTGGTCAGTGCGGCGACCATATTATCGAAGACCGCGGTGATAGCTGCTTCGATGGTCTCGACAACGGTGCATTCGGAGACGATAGCCTCCGGTACGATTCTGACGACAGGCATGCCTTTACTGGAGGCCGCCGACATGGCGTCGTTGGCGAAGTGTTCAAAGACGAATGTAACGGTGGGCTTACCTTTCCCTTCGATATAAATAGCGTCGTACACAAGGTACTTGGTGCATGCCCCTCAGTCACCGACGGCGGCGACAACCGCATCCACCCCCTTTATCCAGTCGTTGAACTCCCCTTCCCGGTCCTTTTCCAGGGAAGACACCGAGAACGAACGAGAATTAAACCAGCTTATGGTGGCGGTGGGGAATTTCTGCTTCAATAGCTTCTCGGTGACATTGAGGATGAGGGGGGAGGCACGCTTGTTGTTGCATAGCAGGCCGATTTTCTTACCGTCCAGTTTGTCCAGACGGGGCGATAGACCTTTCAGGGGCATAGGGTCAGCCTCCGCCCAGGGACTGAGAACCTCATAAACGGCACCTGTTTTACTTGGACTCATAATAATTACCTCCTTACACTATAATATCTAAACACTAAATACTAAATTCTAAACGTTTATCATTTAGACTGTTTACTGCGGGACTGCCATTCTTTACGTCTTTTCACGAAGTTGTCCCAGTGCTCTTTACCGCCGGGGGCAACGGCATAGGCGTCCACGTTGGTGCCGGTAATCATCCGCGCTTTGTCCGATGCCAGAAAAAGCACAACGTTAGCCGTGTCCTGGGCGGTGGTGATATCTCCCAGCAGCGAGCCGTCTTTCATTTTCTGAAGCACCTCGGGCGGGGGCATATGCTCTCCCCCCATCACCATGCCCGGGCAGACGGAATTAACGGTAATCTTATAGGGCCCTACTTCAAAGGCGAGGTGGCGGGTGAATCCCATAACCCCGGCCTTGGCCGAGGTATAGCCGGCGCACCCGTTGACGGTCATGGACTTGCCGGCCGGGGAGGCGATATTGATAATCCTGCCCCCGCCGCGACTCTTCATGGTCGGTATGACAGCTTTGGAGCAGAAAAAAGTGCCGTCCAGGTTAACGCCGATGGTGCGGTGCCACTGTTCGGCGGTCATATCTTCCACCAGGATAGGATAACCGAATCCGGCGTTATTAATGAGGATGTCGATTCCTCCCAATTCCTTGACCACCCTTTCCACCATTTTATTGACTTCATCCTCATTGGAGACATCGGCCTTGATAGCTATCGAGCGGCGTCCTAATGCCCTCACATCTCTGGCTGTCACCTCAGCTTTAGGCAGGTCAATATCGTTAACGGCAACATCCGCCCCTTCGGCGGCAAAAGCCAGGGCAAAAGCCCGGCCCTGTCCGCTGCCGCCGCCACCCGCTCCGGTCACCAGGGCAATTTTACCTTTGAATTCCATGTCCGGCCCCTCCTGCGTGTTTAATCTAGATTAAAATAGAGGAAAGTAGATACGAATTCTCAATAGGGTTTCCGCTGAGTTTAACATCATTTTTTACGGTCTGTCAAACGTCCCGACGGGCTGGATTTTTGCACCTGATTAGCGACGGATATGATGCTTTTCTATCCTGATATTCGCTTTTGAAAAACTTCTACGTTGTTATAGAATCGCATTTTTGATTTATTAATATTTTATGACTACCCCGAAAGAGAAATTGACAGATATAAAAATTCGTGCTAAACTCTGCCAAATCGTAGTTTTTAAGAGTTAACCCCCGGAGGACTCATCTTAATAGCACCATAAAGACGATGACGAACAGCTCTCACACCAACTTTAGATGCTTGAGCCAGAAAATAAACAGTTTTTAAAATAAATGCTCGCGGTATCTTAAGTTTGAGGCACGCACAGGAACGATAACTGATAATTATTCTATAGTGTAAAACGTGCCTGTTTTGACGAGTTTAACGCTAGTTAAGGGAGAGCAAACATGACGGCCTATATTATTCGTCGGGCAATAATCGGTGTTATCATACTCATCTTAGTTACCATGATTGTGTTTCTATTCATGCGTCTATTACCCGGAGACCCCCTGATAGTCTACATGGCAGGTTATGATATCAATAGAGTAAACAGCGTAGGCCCTGCGCAATATCAAGCCATGTTACACTTTTGGGGATTGGACAGACCGATTCCCGTCCAGTATATCGATTGGCTAGGTAAAATCTTTCGGGGTGACATGGGGACATCTATTAAACTCCAGGAAAACATCAGTGTTCTTATTGCCGAGCGTATGCCACGCACTGCCTATATAGGCATCATTACCTTCATTATCGGTACGGTAGGAGGAATTTTTGTAGGCATCATATGTGCTTTGAGGCGTGGCTCGTGGATGGATAATGTTCTTACCACCATATCAAATATAGGAATGACCATCCCTACTTTCTGGCTGGGTATTCTCTTAATGTACTTCCTTGCTTATAAGATGGGCTGGCTGCCGACGAGCGGTTGGACCAATCCTTTTGAGGATTTCTGGATGAGCACCAAACAACTCATAATGCCAATTCTCTCTGTAGCGTTAGGGAGTATTGCCGGTATGGCGCGTCTGACCCGCTCCTGCATGTTGGAGGTCATGAGAGCGGACTACGTTCGTACCGCCTGGGCTAAAGGCCTGCAGGAGAGGGTTATCGTGGTAAGGCACCAAATCAAAAATGCCATAATTCCCATAGTCACCGTTCTCGGTGGGGCGCTGGGTGGAATCCTGGGCGGCTCGGTGTTTATCGAGACGGTATTTGCTATTCCAGGTATGGGGCGGTTGATGACCACGGCAATTTTCGACCAGGACTACCAGATAGTCCAGGCAGGGGTCCTGTTATTCGGCGCAATTATAATATTCTCTAATCTTGCGGTTGATATCATATGGGGCTGGCTTGACCCGAGGATTAGATTAGCTTAAGGAGGGCAGGAATGGCCGATGATATTGAAAAGACAGCGAAGAATAGTGACGCCATAGGCACAGCCGTGGCACCGCCTCGCCACAGCGAGTGGCGGCGGATATCCAGGGTCTTCTTCGGGCGCAAGCTCTATGCCATCGGGTTTGCGATTTGCGTACTTCTGATATTAGTCGCCATTTTTGCTCCCTGGATAGCCACCCACGACCCTCTGAAGACAGACCTACGTCATAAACTGGAACAACCCAGTTGGACGCATCTCCTGGGTACCGATTCGGTCGGCAGAGATACATTCAGCCGCATAGTATACGGCACGCGAACTTCTCTACTGATTGGCTTTACAGCAGTTTTCGCTTCCGCTATAATCGGTACGCTCATGGGACTGGCAGCAGCCTACTTCGGCGGCTGGGTATTTGCCATTATCATGAGATTCACCGATGCCCTCATGGCGTTGCCTGGTATCATATTAGTTCTGCTTATCGCCGGTCTGGCAGGCGGCGGCATACCGGTTGTTATTTTTGCCCTCGGTTTCGGTGGTATCGCCGGGATGTGCCGCATGATGTGCGGTCAGGCACTGAGCGTCAAACAAAATGATTATGTCCTGGCGGGGCGTGCTATAGGTATGAGCGACTGGCGCATGATGCTGACGCAGATTTTCCCCAACGCCTTTCCCCCGCTCATGGTGGGAATAACCATGGGCATAGGAGGCGTTGTCCTGGGGGAAGCCGGCTTAAGCTTCCTGGGCATAGGTGTCATGCCGCCAACGCCTTCCTGGGGCGGCATGGTTAACAATGGCCAGTCCTACCTCCTGACCAATCCGATACTTTCTCTAGCTCCGGGGGTAGCTATCATGCTGCTGGTATTCGGTTTCAATATGCTGGGAGACGGGGTCAGGGATGCTGTTGACCCGAAGCTCCGGGGTGTGCTCTAGAGAATAAATGATAATATTTATGTAGGAAGGTATTATGGCAGCAGTATTGGATGTCCAGAATCTTAAAACCTATTTCCACACTGAATACGGCCTGGTCAAAGCCGTAGACGGTGTATCTTTCCAGATTAATCAGGGTGAAATCGTCGGACTGGTGGGAGAAAGCGGCTGCGGCAAGTCGGTCAGTATCCTTTCGGTAATGCAATTGATACCGACGCCGCCGGGAGAGATAGTTGATGGCAAGGTGCTGTTCGAAGGCGATAACCTTCTTCAGTATAAAGCTAACGGTCCCCAGATTAGAGCCATCCGGGGCAGCAAGATAACCATGATATTCCAGGAGCCCATGACCTCGCTGAATCCGGTATTAACTATTTGCCGCCAGCTGACGGAGTCACTGGAACTACACCTCGATATGGACAGACAGGCGGCCAGGGAAAGGGCCATCGAACTGCTCAAGATGGTAGGCGTCCCCGATGCCGCCAGCCGGGTGGATGACTACCCTCACCAGTTCAGCGGCGGTATGCGGCAGAGGGTGATGATTGCCATGGCATTGTCCTGCAACCCCATGATTATCTTTGCCGATGAGCCGACTACCGCCGTAGATGTGACCACACAAGCACAGCTACTAGAGCTCATGAAGGACCTGGTCACGCGCCAGAATGCCTCTCTGGTTATCGTGACCCATAACCTGGGCGTGGTTGCCCGCTATGCCCAGAGAATCTACGTCATGTATGCCGGACGCATTGTCGAGTCCGGGCTTTCTGAAGATATATTCGGCCATCCGCATCATCCTTATACTATCGGACTGTTAAACAGCGTACCCAGGCTGGGTGAGAAACACGGAACCAGAAAACTGGTGCCGATTGACGGTTTACCGCCTGACCTTATCAATATGCCTCCAACCTGCGCCTTTCTCCCCAGGTGTACCTATAAAGTCGAAAAATGCCAGAAAGAACCCTGGCCGGCACTCCGGGCCGTGGGTGACCAGCATTATATATCATGCTACGTTGATATACGGGAGAAGTAATGGAAGCAAAACAGAATAACTTAATGGTAGAAGTACAGAATCTTAAAATGTATTTTCCTATCACCAGAGGGCTTTTACGACGCCATGTTGCTGATGTGAAAGCCGTGGACGACATCAGCTTCGAGATAAAGAAACATGAGACTCTCGGTCTGGTGGGAGAAAGCGGGTGCGGAAAAACCACCACCGGCCGCTGCATCCTTCGCCTGTATAATCCCACATCCGGGAACATCTTTTTTGCCGGGCACGATATCTCTACGATACCGGAGCGCAAAGTCAAACCACTGCGCGCACAGATGGGCGCGATTTTTCAAGACCCGTTTGGCTCTCTCAACCCCCGGCAGACTGCCGGCAGTATTGTGGGAGACCCTTTAAAAGTGCATAACATGGCTACCGGGAGTGAACTTGAAGATAGAGCAACGGAGCTTTTCCGCCTCGTCGGGCTGGACCCCAGCATGATGGACCGTGTTCCGCATGAGTTTAGCGGCGGGCAGAGGCAGCGTATCGGCGTGGCGCGCGCCCTGGCCTGCAGTCCCTCACTGGTTATCTGCGATGAACCTATTTCTGCTCTCGATGTATCCATTCAGGCTCAGATAATCAACCTGCTTGAAGAACTGCAGGAAAGGCTGGGCCTGACCTATCTCTTTATCGCCCACGACCTTGCCGTGGTGCAACACATCAGCGACCGCGTGGCCGTGATGTACCTGGGGCGTATTATGGAATTAACCACTTCGGAAGAGCTTTACGAAAATCCCCTGCATCCTTACACCAGAGCTTTACTTTCGGCAATACCCATACCCGACCCCATTGCGGAAAGAACACGTATGCGCATTGTTTTAAAGGGAGAGGTGCCCAGCCCGGTTAATCCTCCACCAGGGTGTCACTTCCACCCCCGCTGCCAGCTAGCTATTGCGGATTGTAGCGCAGCAAGACCGCCTCTGCGCGATATAGGGGGCGGACATTTCGTAGCCTGTATCAGGGTTTAACGTTAATTAATAGAACCATCAGATACTGCCCTTTTTGTCTTTTCCCTGGAATGATGTCGAGTAATCGGCTAAAAAAAATTAAAAAGAGGAGGTTATGATGAAAGCAGCAATCTGTTATGAAGCCGGTAAACCACTGGTTATTGAGGAGGTGACTCTGGACAAGCCGGAGAAAGGGGAGGTAAAAGTCCGTGTCGGTGCGGTGGCCGTCTGCCACAGCGACCTTCACGCCGTAAAGGGAGAGCTCCCCGGCAAGCTGCCCGGTATAGCGGGGCACGAAGTGGCCGGCTATGTCGAAGAGATAGGAGAAGGCGTCACCCAGGTAGCCGTCGGCGACCATGTCGTGGCGTCGGCCGTGAGCGCCGGCTGCGGGCACTGCTACTATTGCAACATCGGTCTCCGCCACATGTGCACGGGTATAGATATGAGAGCCATGATGGCCAAGGGAGGGCATCACATCAACAAGAAAGGGGTGCGCCTGGCACCTATGGCCGGACCGGTCGGCGGATTTGCCGAGTACACCGTGGTCTCTCAATATAACCTGGCTAAAATACCCAATGATTTAGCGATGGACCGCGCCTGCCTCCTGGCCTGCGGCGTTATGACCGGTTTCGGGGCGGTGCATAACCGCGCTCAGGTGAAACCTCTCAGCAGCGTTATAGACATAGGAGTCGGGGGCGTGGGCATGAATATTATCCAGGCGGCCGTACACGCCGGGGCTTACCCGATTATCGCCGTGGATATCCGCGATGATAAGCTGGAGATGTCCAAGAAGTTCGGGGCAACACATACCGTCAACACCGCCAAAGAAAAAGACCCCGCCGATGCCGTGCGTAAAATGACCAACGGTAGAGGGGCTGATTACGGATTCCTGACGGTGGGAAGCATGGAAGCCCTGCGCACCGGTTTTAACATGCTGGGCCGGCGGGGAATGATGGTGGTCATCGGCATCGCCATGGGCAAACTGGATGCCTTCACAGCCGGGGAATTCATCGGTAGCGAGAAAATCCTCACTGGTTCCATGATGGGCTCGACCCGACTGGATATAGACGTCACCCGCTACGCCGAGCTTTACAAGGCGGGGCAACTGAAACTGGACGAACTCATTGCCGGTCACTTCCCGCTAGAAAAGATTAACGACGCGATTAAATCTCTTGAGGGCGGGGCGGTACTGCGCAACATCATCACGTTCTAGAATCACCGGTATTTCGTTCAAGACCCCAAAACAATACGGGCTGCGGTAACCGCAACCCGTATCTTTTATCTCAGGCCTGTTCTACCGCTTTCTCAGAAACGTTTAATCCTCTATCCAGGCAAAGGCGTAGGCGTAGTTGGAATGGTTATAGTCATAACCCTTGAGCCTGGGGGAAGTGGTGGAAATCATGGGGGTCCAGTACAGCCAGCACTGCTGAGCGTACTTATCCGTGAGCATCTTCGATAATTCACGGTACATTGCCACCCGCTTCTGAAGGTCAAGCTCAGAGGTTGCCTTGTCAGCTAAAGCAAGAGCTTCTTCAGGCTCATTGTTGCTCACCCAGGTTGTATTCCTACTGAGCGGGCCGTTCATGAGCGCGTTGGCCGGGTCTACCGAGGCTCCATGGAAATCACCGCCGACGGCCAGTCCTGACCAACCTTTACCACCGCCACCGCCAACCTGGAAGCTGAACTGGGGCAGGCTGACGCGGTCAAACTCGAGCTTGATGCCTACATCCTTGACCATGTCCTGTATCGCTATCGGCATATCCAGCGGCATCATGTCCACCATGAGTACCTTGGCGGTAAAGCCATTGGGGTAGCCCGCTTCAGCCATCAGCGCCTTGGCTTTAGCCGTGTCATAAGGATATGCAACCACATCCTCGTTGTAAACAGCAGAGCCCTTTATGAAGCACTGGTTGCTAACGACACCATAGCCGTAGGTCAGCCCATCGACCAGGGCCTGCTTGTCGATGGCATACTCGAATGCCTGCCGTACCCTGATATCATGGAAAGGAGAATCAGGATTGTTGCTATCCGGCAAGAGTGACATGTTAAAAACAAAGGTGGAAACTACATTGACCTCATAACCACTCTTTATCATGTCCGCCGCATCTTTGGCCTGAATGCCGGCCGTAAATACCTCTCCCGCTTTGAAAGCCAGGAGAGATGTCGTCGGGTCGGGTATGATGACCATGTCAATGCCATCAAGGTAGGGCTTACCTCTCCAGTAGTCGTCAAACCGGTCATACTTGATAATCATGTCGCGCTTGAAGTCTACCAGCTTGAAGGGCCCGGTGCCTATCACATGAGAGCGTTTGTATTCCGCAGTGTTGTTTTGCAGGAAGGTCGGCGAGAACATCATGCAGCTAAAGAAGCCTCCGAGGCTGTTCATCACTACCCAGTCGAACCTGCCTCCCTTGAAGTTCAGTTTGACCGTGTAATCATCGATGACCTGGCAGCTCTCTACGGACTTCATGTTACCCCAGGTTATGGTGTTTATCTGGATGTCCACGTTAACCTTCACCGCCTGGGCATTGAAGGGGGTGCCGTCATGGAACTTGATACCTTTGCGCAGGTAAAAGGTGACGGAGGAGCCATCCTTGGCGATTTCCCATCTCTCGGCCAGCCAGGGTTCGAGATTGCCTTTGTTATCGAACCTGACAAGGCCTTCGGTACAGACAAAGCTGTAGCCGGAGTCTGTGGGGTTGCTTATTTCATCGGGGTTCCCGATGTTCGCCAGATTGGAGCCAGCTGCCAGCTTCAGGCGTCCACCAAATTTGCCTCCCGGCTCTGGCCCTGGTACCGCTGTCACCGCTTTTTCCTTTGGTATTTCAGGCGCGGCAGCCGGTTTGGCCGGTGCCGGTGCTGCCGGTGCTGCCGGTGCTGGTGCTGCCGGTGCCGGTGCTGCCGGTGCCGGTTTTGCTGGTGCCGGAGTCTCCTCCTTGGCACAACTAACAAGAGCCATACCGGCTATTAAAACAAGTGATAAAACAAGTAGCACGAATTTCTTCATTGTCTTATTATGCCTCCTTTAATATAGTCTGAATACTACACTTGGACTCCTTACCCAGTCATATATCACCCCCTTTACCTGAACAACCTGTAAAAACCGATAAAAAGAAAATTGTTCGTCATTTAAAAACTCCTATTATCCCCCTTTTCTGTGTAGTTGTTCAGTCCCTTTAAAAAATCCTCAGTTGCCAAAAATATACATCGCTGTTTCAAGCTTGTCAAGTCAATTTATTCATGCACTCTCTTCTGGCTGGCGGCAACTCCAACAATTTTCGCCGTTCAGCCCGCAATTCTACCAGGTTATCAGTAGAAGCTCATCGGCAATTGTAATCTTTTGCCTGCGAACCGACAAATTGTCATCCACCGGTCATGGGCACCAGCAAAGCGATACGGTCACCCTTGTGAAGCTGGAAGTCCATGCCGGCAAAGTAGAAATGTCCGTTTATGTTGAATTTATACTGTTCAACCAATTGGTCTTCCCCGGTACGAATCACCGGTCCTTCCAGCGATGGGACTTTTTCTCTGAGTGCGGCTATGACTTCCGACATGGTGGCGCCATCCCTCAACTCAACCTCAACCTCCCGCAGCTCCGTTATCTCGCGCGGGAGTCCATACATCGGTATTATACATTTAAACATATTGCAATTCCCTCATTTTTGTTCAAACTGCTATCGAGGCCCTCCAGGACCTCCAGGCCCCATTCTGGGCATTTTGTCCGGCGGCCAGAGTTCCGCGGCAATATCATCCAGTCCGAGTTCCAGCAGCTTATTTCGACTCGGCCTGGTCGTTATGCGGTCCCAATCGAGGGCGCCAAGGTGCCACCATGCTTCCGCCTCGAGGTCGGATGTAACGCTGGCGAGGGGACCCTCCTTCAAGGGCGGCCGGCCGATGATTCTGCCATGTATGAAGTGTTGCAGAGGATTAAGGCCTTCACGAAGATTGAAGAGGTGCCTCATAACACCAATCCTCTCGCCGCACTGGAGCAGTTCCTCCATGGAGCGGTCCAGACCGGTCACCGCCTTCATCATCGGCTGGGTGTACGGACCGCGGGCAGACCGCCACTGGAACAATATCATGCAGGTGCCCATGGCATTATTGAGATGAGTGATAAAACCGTTTTTACCAAAAGCCTGGGTATGGCGGCCGGAATTCATCCAGTACATAGCCGCCGAGGGCATGCCGGCAAACTGGTGACCCAACACCTTGGGGTCGTGCATGCCCAGCTCCTGGCCGCCGGCGTGAACCGCGAATTTTTCGGAGCCCTTGCCGATTCTCTGGGCAGCCCTCACGACACCGTCAGCCAGAACATCGCCGAAGCCCTCACGCTTTACCAGCTTTTCCGTCATAGCGACGAGCGCCCGGTGATTGCCCCAGTTCAGCTCAATACCGCCGGTATCCTTCTTGGTAATAATGCCATTCTCATAGCATTCCATGGCAAAGGCGATGATAGTACCGGCGGATATGGTATCCATCCCGTAGGCGTTGCAGAGGTGACTCGCCATATTGATGGACTCCACATTGGTGTTGGCACAGTTTACTCCGAAGGCGCCGATGGTCTCATATTCCAGCCGATGAGTTCCGGCCGGGTACGGGTACTCGATACCCTTTTTCAAACTGCCTTTACAGGCAGCCGGACAACCCCAGCACCCGATTCTCTTATCAAGGTTGGATATGACCACGTCTTTATTGAGGCCGGAGACATCAGGCGTATCGATAACCCCAACGCCGCCCCAGTTTTTCACCGGCGAATCGCCGCTGAGGGCGGACGTATCACCGTGTCCACCCGTGCCGTACTGGTGAAAGTGCTTAATAAATTCTTTTAAATCCTCGATGTGCTCCAGTCTTAATCGGTTAGCCGTCTCCGCATCCGCGATGGGTACTTTCTTAACTCCTTTAGCAACCACAGCCTTGAGTTTCTTGGAACCCATCACGGCCCCCAGGCCGGCGCGTGCGGCGGCGTCTCCCTTGTGAGTGATAATACTGGCAACGAGCGAGAGCTTTTCCCCGGCCGGGCCGATGCAAATTACCCGCGAGGTATTCCCGTGTTCAGCCCGCAGTGTATCTTCGGTCTCATAGGTGTCTTTACCCCAGAGGTGAGAGGCGTCTTTTAATTCGGCTTTGCCATTATCAACAAGCAGGTAAACCGGTTTTTCGGAAATACCGGTGAAGAACACTCCGTCATAGCCGGCAAATTTTAGATGAGGACCGAAGTGACCTCCGGAATTAGCATCTCCAAACTCGCCGGTAAGCGGTGACTTGGCAACTGCCTGGTAGCGGGCACCTCCTATTGCAGGAGAACCTGTCAGCGGGCCGGTAATAATGCCGAGAATATTTTCCGGACCAAGCGGGTCCACCTCGGCCTTCATATGGTCGTAAAGAATTCTCGCCCCGATGCCGTAACCCCCGATATAGTTCCGATAGAGACTTTCATCCGGCGTTTCATCTTTGATTTTCCCTGTGGAGAGGTCTACCCACAGGAGTTTTCCCATGTAGCCACCAATCATTTTACATTCCCTTCAAACACAAATATTTTCTCAATTGCCCATTGTACCATCGGCCCAGTGTCAGGTCAATGCCATCATGAAGAATTGAAATATGGGGATGATAATTGTTATGATTTTTCGGTAACGAGGTTAAAAATGACGGAAAAGAAACGTGCGATATATATTAGCAGCCCGCCAATAAAGGGCGACAAAGACACGAATTAGGTGGAATTTGCCGGCAAAGCTTCGGCAGAGCCTTTTAGTATACCGAAAAATCCACCTCCACGAAGCATTACCATTCCGATGAAAATCGGAATCCAGAAATATCGCCTTAAATACGAGACACGAACTCCTCGTACAAGTCCTTCCACTCAGGATTCACCTTTTCTATCAATTCTAGCTTCCACTTCCTTTTCCATTCCTTTATTTGTTTCTCCCTTTGAACTGCGGACTCGTAACCTTCACACTGCTCAAAATAAACCAACCTGTGAACGCTATATTTGCTGTTGAACCCCTTGACAAAATCGTTTTTATGTTCATGGACCCGTCGTATCAGGTCATTAGTAACGCCTACATACAACGTCCCATTACGTTTGCTTGCTAATAAATAGACATAATATATACTCACCGGGTCAACCTGGATTCCGTCTTTCGACGGAATGGTAAATTTATTCAGATTTCTCAGGAAAATATAATTCAAAGGGGGTAAGTAAGACTTTTTATCAAGAAGTCTAAGCTACCAGTTCCGGTGAGCTTAGCGTCTGGTACATCTTATAGTAAAGTCCCTGCCTGGCCATGAGTTCTTTGTGAGAACCTTCCTCGGCGATTCTTCCCTGTTCGAGGACGATGATGCGGTCGGCGCCGGTCACCGTAGAAAGCCGGTGAGCGATGGTAAGGCAGGTGCGCCCCCTGGTCAACTTGCGCAACGCCCTCTGCATGATACGCTCGGTATTTGTATCCACGCTGGAGGTGGCTTCATCCAGTATCAAAATACGGGGGTCGGCCAGTATAGCCCGTGCCAGGCAGATAAGCTGGCGCTGGCCGGCGCTGAGATTGACCCCCCTCTGCCCTACCGCAGTATCGTAGCCCTTTTCCAGTCGGCTGATGAAATTATGCGCGCCGACCATTTTAGAAACTTCGATGACCTTCTCGCGGCTGGCATCCAGTTTCCCGTACTTTATATTCTCCTCAATACTGCCGGAAAAGAGGATGGGGTCCTGGGGCACAATGCCAATTTGCTTCCGCAACGACTGCTGGGTCACGGAACGCACGTCATAGCCATCCACGGTCACCGCACCCTTTTCCACCTCGTAGAAACGCGTAGAGAGACTTACCAGACTGCTTTTCCCCGACCCCGTCTGACCCGCTATGGCCACCGTCTCCCCGGGCCTGACGGTCAGGTTAATATCGTGGAGAACGTCTTTATCAGGCTCATAGCCGAAGCTCACGTGCTGGAAGTTAATTTCACCCTTTACCGGCGGCAGCTCAATAGCACCAGTCCTGTCCTGAATATCCGGCGCAATATCAAGCAACTCGAAAATACGCGCCCCGGAAGCCATCGCCCGCTGGAGCTCCGTATACTGCATGGAAAGCTCCAGAACGGGGTCGAAGAAACGCTGGACGTAAAGTAAAAAGCTCATAAGAACGCCGATGCTCATAACGCCATCCAGCACCTGAAAACCACCCACGATGATGACAATGGCAAAGGAGACGCCGGTGATGATATTTACCATGGGCATCATAAGCGCTTCAAACTTTACGGCGGTAACATTGGCGTCAAGGTGAGCCTTATTCACCTCGTTAAACTGCTCCATGTTTTCTTCCTCGCGAGAAAGGCTCTGGATGACCCTCACCCCGGACATATCCTCCTGAAGCTGGGAGTTGACCGTGGCAATAGCCCGCCGCACCCTAATAAATGCCTGGCGGGCGTACTTCTGCCAGACAACGGTCATAACGACCATGAAGGGTATGACAGCCAGCGTGTATAAAGCCAGCCTCCAGTTCATCGTAATCATGATAATGGCGATGCCCACCAGCGTCAGTACACTGGTGAGAAGAGTTAAAATACCCTGGGTGACGAGCTCCTGTATTTGTGACACATCGTTTTGCACCCGGGACATGAGTTTGCCAACCTGGTGGCGGTCGAAGAAACTCAAGGAAAGCCGTTGCAGGTGTTCGAACATCTCGGTGCGCATTCTGAAGATAATGGACTGTCCGGCATAAGCCAGGTACATGTTTTCCAGATATTGCCCGCCCCAGCTTGCCAGCGAAATGGCTACATATATAATGACGATAATACCGAGTCCGCTGAGGTCCCCGCCAATGATACGGTCCGTGGCGATGCCTACCAGGTAGGGTGCAGCCAGGGTAGCCAGGGTACGGACTAACATGCCGCCTGCCCCCAGGCTAATCCAACCTTTAACGGGTGCCAGATACCCGGGCAGCCGTGCTATGACCCGGCTGTCGTATACCTTGCCCAGGACATCGTCAGCATCGAAACGGCCACCCTGCTGATGCTGGTGGTAGCCTATCCCGCCTCCGTGAAACATAATTACGCCTCTACCTTACCTCCTCCGGATTCCTGATTTATCATGAGCTGTGATTCGTATATCTCTTTATAAACCCCGCCCCTGGCAATCAACTCCCTGTGCGTGCCTTTCTCCACCAGTTCCCCATCCTGGAGTATAAGGATAAGGTCAGCGTTCTGTATGATGGGTAGACGGTGAGTAATAATGAACGTGGTCCTCCCCTTGATGAGCTTGTCCAGGGCCTGACGGATAAGCTTCTCCGTTTCCGCGTCCACACTGGCCGTGGAGTCGTCCAGAATAAGGATACTGGGGTCCACAAGCAGGGTGCGGGCGATGGACAATCGCTGTTTCTCCCCGCCGGAAAGGGTATCGCCGCGTTCCCCCACCCAGGCATCATAGCCATCGGGCAGGGCTTTGATAAAATCATGAAGGTTAGCCGCTTTGGCCACATCGATAATCTGTTCCATGCTGGCGTCTACAGCGCCATAGGCGATATTTTCACGGATAGTAGCGGAGAAAAGGAAGACATCCTGCTGGGCGGTGACGACGTTTTTACGCAGCGACGACAGTGTGACGTCACGGATATCGATGCCGTCCACCGTGATTTTGCCTTCGGTAACATCGTAGAACCTGGCGAGCAGGTTGGCCACGGTGCTCTTGCCGCTGCCCGAGCGCCCCAGCAGGGCTACCAGCTGGCCCGGCTGCACCTCGAAGCTGACATTTTTTAAAGCTGACCCCATATTACTATAGCCGAAACTGACGTTCTGAAAAGAGACACGGCCCTTGAGCCTGCCCAGTTCGATAGCGTTCGGTTTCTCTTTGACCTCCGACTCGGTATCCAGTATTTCCAGAATACGCTGGCCGGCGGATATAGTCCGCGAGTAAAGGTTGACCATCATCCCCAGCCGGCGTATGGGCATCACCAGCATGCCTATGTAAAGGATAAACTGGGTAACCTGGCCCACCGTCATGGTACCGGCCACTACCTCGTGCCCACCGTACCAGAGGATGATAGCCGTCGGAATACCGAAAAGGAGCACCATGGTCGGCGAGTTAATAGCCATCAGGCGGGCGGCGCTGACCTGTTCATCGTAAAGACTGGTCGCCTGAACCGAGAACTGCCGATTGTTTTCTTTCTCATGAGAGAACGCCTTGACTACGCTGATACCGGCCAGGCTCTCTTCCAGAGTGGTACCCATGAAACCCATCACCGCCTGGACTTTAAGCCAGATAGGCCGGATACGCCTGCCGAAGCTGATAGCCAGCCAGGCCACCGGAAGGACAAAGACGAGTGTAAACAGCGCCAGCTTCCAGTCCATGGACAGCAACATATAGGCCACGGCAATAATCATGAGCAGCACCTGCGCCATGCCGAGCAGTCCCATGGCGAAGAACATACGTATGACCTCGACATCCACCGTAGCCCGGGACATAAGCTGACCGGTCTGGCTCCGGTCATGGAAGGCGAAGCTCAGCCCCTGTATCTGCTCGTAGAGGGCATTCCTCATGACATAGGTCGCTTTCTGAGCAACGACCTCATTGAAATAGCGCTGCCCGTAGCCGGCCAGGCCCCTTAAAGCGCTGGCGGCGATGATAACCACCGCCGCGATAATGACAAAGCTGCGCGCGCCCTTATCGATTACGGTATCGATACCATTACCGAGCATACGGGGAATAGCTATCGCGAAGACAGTGGCGATAATCAGACACAAGAAGGCGAGGACCAGCATGTACCAGTACCCTCGCACAAATGTCAATAATCTCAATACAATTTTCATGAAAAGCTGCCTGACATGGGGAATTTAATCCGATATAACGTGATATATTATACTACGATTCCGGTGCTTTCGTAAAGTGCAAATTGAATGGTACTATTCGGTTTTAGTTGATTCATCTAACATCACCCCCTTAAGTTCCCCTTCAGGGAGAACCTTCAGGGTGAACCCCCTCTCCGTAGACGGAGAGGGGGTTAGAGGGAGAGGTTTTTAATATCAACCAAATGCAAACAGAACCAATTGAATTATTAATAATAATGCTTTCGCTGTAATCTTAATATCTCAAAATAAGCATAAATACTTAATGTTAATAGGCTACAAAATAGGTATAAATACCTAAGACTAAAGGGCATAAATAAGTACCAATACGGAATCTATATCAGCCATCCTGATGTAATATTCTATTTGACTATGGAGAGGAATCTCTTTAGCTCAACCTCGTGGCTTGCAGAGTTATTCTAAAAGGGGGATTATTTTCCCGTTTTTTCTTTGAAATAGCTGAGTACCATAGCATGTATTATTATTAATATTGGATAACCAGAATAAGTTAATCGTTAGTTTACAAACCAGCAGAGGGAGGTTTTATGGTAACAGAAACAAAAACTAACACCTTTATAGATGAAATTTACGATATCCCCGGCGGTGAAAGTATTCGTCTCTGTATCCAATGCGGGACCTGCACCGCTTCCTGTCCCAACGCCGATAGAATGGAGCATACACCGTCGCAGCTAATAGCGATGGCACGCGCGGACATGCGCGAGGAGGTCTTATCCAGCAATGCCATGTGGTATTGCCTGTCCTGTTATATGTGTACAGTGCGTTGCCCCAGAGGTATAAAGTTCACCGACCTGATGCATGCCCTGGAATATCTATCAATCCAGGCGGGTCTAGTCCATGCTAAAACGCTCACACCAACCATGTATCGTCTTTTTAATCACTACTGCAGCATGGGTAATCTCTCTGAACTGTGGTTTATGACCCGATTCTATCTTCAGACTAATCCCTTACGGGCCTGGAGAATGATTCCAGTAGCTCTCAATATGCTTAAGCGAGGTCGCCTGTCTATCAGGTCAAGAAAGCTTACCCGTGCGGGAAGTAATCAGCTTCAGGTCATCCTCGATAAAGCTGAATCTCTGGGAGGTGCCAAGTGAAATATTATACCTATTTCCCCGGCTGTTCCTGTTCCTCCGAAGGCGGTGCCAAGGCATACAACTGGTCAATGCAGGCAGTAAGCAAGGTACTGGATTTCGAACTTGTCGAATTGGAAGACTGGAACTGCTGCGGCTCGACGCCATCCGGCTCGGTTGATGAACTCGGCGCTTTTTGCCTGGCAGGGCGTGACCTTGCCGTTGCCGAAAAAAGAGGGCTTGACATGGTAACACCGTGCAGTGCCTGCTACGTCATTTTTAACCGCACCAACTCTTACCTTAAGCAGTATCCCAAACTTAAAGCTAAAGTAGACGAGGCTCTGACTGCCGGTGACTTGAAATATCACGGCACTGTTAAGGTCAGGCACATGCTCGATATTATAACCACCGACGTCGGCTATGATGCTATCAAGTCTAAGGTGAAAAAAAACCTAAGCGGGCTAAAGGTAGCACCTTACTATGGCTGCCAGATAGTGCGCCCCGGATTTGGCTTTGACCACCCCGAGTCACCCCAATCCCTGGATAAACTGATATCCAGTCTGGGCGCTGAGCCTACTCCCTTCCCGCTGAAGACTCGCTGCTGCGGGGGCTCCCTCATTATTTCCGAAGAAGCCCTGGCCCTGGAGCTGACTCAAAAGCTTCTCGAATCTGCTTCAAGCAATGGCGCCGAGTGCCTGGTTACGGTCTGTCCGTTGTGCCAGACGAACCTGGATGCCTACCAAAGCCGGGTTAACAGGAAATTTAAGACCAACTATAGACTGCCCGTTTTGTTCTTTTCCCAGCTGATGGGAATCGCCTTCGGGATTGATGGCAAGACCCTGGGGCTGAATACCAATATAGTCTCGCCGAATGCAGTGCTGGACCGTATCTACAACCCTATCAGCTACACGACCACTCACCAGATAGTCAGTTAGATGGTCTGGATAAAATATCATTAAGGAGCGGAATATGGAGTGTAAAATTGGTGTCTATGTCTGCCATTGCGGCGCCAATATTGCCGGCATCGTAGACGTGGCGCAGGTCACCGAATACGCTAAAAGTCTTCCGTATGTAGTCGTGGCACGTAACTACAAGTTCATGTGCTCGGACCCAGGCCAGGACATCATCAAGAACGACATCAAGGAGATGGGACTCAACCGGGTAGTGGTGGCATCCTGTTCGCCCCGATTGCACGAGGCTACCTTCCGGCGAGTTGTAGCCACGGCCGGCCTGAACCCCTATCTCTTCGAGATGGCGAATATCCGCGAGCAATGCGCCTGGGTACATCAGGACAAAGAGAAAGCCACCGAAAAGGCGAAAGCACTGGTCAGCGCCGCGGTAAGGCGGGTCTTCTATCAGGAGCCGCTGGAAACGAAGGAGGTAGCCGTAAATCCGTGCACCCTGGTCGTGGGGGCGGGTATCGCCGGGATACAGGCCGCCTTAGAGATAGGTGATGCCGGCCGCAAGGTCTACCTGGTGGAGCGGGAGCCTTCGATAGGCGGCAATATGGCGCGGCTGGATAAGACCTTTCCCACTCTCGACTGTTCCGCTTGAATACTCACCCCGAAAATGGCCTCGGTGAGGTCACACAAAAACATCGAACTGATGACATACAGTGAAGTTACGGGTGTATCCGGCTTTGTGGGCAATTTCAAGGCTGTAATAAAGCAGAAACCGCGCTATGTGGACGCCAGCAAATGCACCGGCTGCGGCACCTGCCAGGAAAAATGCCCCATGAAGGCGGATAACGAATTCGATGTCGGGCTCGGCAAGAGAAAAGCAATCTATACACCCTTCCCGCAGGCAGTGCCCAATGTACCCGTTATCGACCCGGCGCACTGTACCTTCTTCCTCAAGGGTAAGTGCCGCGCCTGCGAAAAGTTCTGCGAAGCGAAAGCAATTGACTACGAACAAAAAGAAAAAACGGTCGAGGTGGATGTCGGCAACATCATCGTTACCACCGGTTTTGATTCCTTCGACCCATCAGTGATGGTACAGCTTGGCTATGGACAATATGATAACGTTTTCACCGGCATCCAGTTCGAGAGGATGAACAATGCCTCCGGACCAACGGACGGCAAAATATTGCTTAAAGATGGCACGCCGCCGAAAAGCGTGGCCATACTGCACTGCATAGGCAGCCGCGATACCAACTATCACCGGTACTGCTCGCGGGTCTGCTGCATGTACTCGTTGAAATTCGCCCACCTGCTGCGGGAGAAAGTGCCCGAGGCGACCGTCTACCAGCTATATATCGATATGCGCTGCGCCGGCTCGGGCTATGAAGAGTTTTACGAACGTCTCCAGGAGGAGGGGGTCAACTTCGTACGCGGGAAGGCCGGCGAGATTACCAATATCGCCGAAAAACCGGAGGAAAAGGGCAAGCTGGTGGTCATCGTTGAAGACACGCTGGTACGCCGCAAGCGGCGTCTCCCCGTGGACATGGTCGTCCTGAGCTGCGCTTTAGAGCCCCGCGTCGATGCGGAGAGCGTCGCCAGGCTCTTCTCCTTGAGTCGTAAGGCCGACGGTTTCTTCCTGGAAAAGCACCCCAAGCTCGACCCCGTCGCCACCACGACGGACGGCGTTTTCGTCGCCGGCTGCTGCCAGAGTCCCAAGGATATCCCGGACACGGTAGCCCAGGCATCAGCCGCCGCCGCCAGGGTCCTCGCCATGATAAGCAAAGGCAACGTAGAGATAGAGTCCGCCACAGCGGTCGTCGATGAAGAGCACTGCGCCGGCTGCAAGATATGCATCGACTTGTGCGCGTATAAAGCCATTACCTTTGATGAAGAGAAGAAGGTCTCCCATATCAATGAAGCGCTCTGCAAGGGATGCGGCACCTGCGTGGCCGCCTGCCCCAGCGGCGCTATCAAGGGCAAACACTTTACTACAGAACAGATTATGTCTGAGATTGAGGGGGTGTTAGCATGAGCTTCGAGCCAAAGATTGTAGGCATTCTATGCAACTGGTGCTCCTATGCCGGCGCCGACCTCGCCGGTACATCGCGGAAAAAATACGCTCCCAACGTTAGAGTAGTGCGGGTCATGTGCTCCGGCCGGGTGGACCCCACCTTCATCCTGAAAGCCTTCGAGAAAGGGGCCGACGGCGTCCTCGTCTGCGGCTGACATCCCGGTGAATGTCATTACCTGGAAGGTAATTTGAAGACCGCCCGTAAGATACCCCTGCTCAAGAAAATGCTGTCTCAGTTCGGGATTGAAGACGAACGGGTACGCCTGGACTGGGTCTCGGCGTCGGAGGGAGACCGCTTCGCCACCATCGTTAATGAGATGACAGAGCAGGTAAGAAAACTGGGTCCATTCAGTGGTAACGGAGGTGGCAAGAATGGCTAAACCGAAACTGGCGCTGTACTGGGCGGCGGCCTGCGGCGGCTGCGATGTGGCTGTCCTTGATACGAACGAAAAGATACTGGATATCGCCAACCTGGTCGATATCGTATTCTGGCCTATCGCCGTGGATTTTAAATACCACCATGTCAGGGCTATGGCAAATAAAAGCATCGACCTGTGCCTTTTCAACGGGGCTATCCGGAGTACGGAACAGGAGGAAATTGCCAAACTGCTCCGCGAAAAGTCGAAGGTAATGGTTGCCTTCGGCGCCTGCGCCTGTTTCGGCGGCATACCGGCGCTGGCCAACTTCACCAGCCGCGCCGATATATTACAGCGGGTCTACCAAGAAGCGCCCTCAAATAGCAACGAACAAAAAACCGTGCCGCTCACCAAGGCCAAGGTAGTGGAAGGCGAACTGGAACTGCCCGAGCTATTCGACACGGTGCTGACACTGGAACAGGTAGTCCCCGTGGAATATTTCGTCCCCGGCTGCCCGCCGCCGGTCGACCTTATCCTTAAGCTGGTCGACCTCTACGCCACGGGCAAGCTACCTCCGGCAGGAGCGATAATCGCCTCGGAGAAGACGCTCTGCGATGAGTGCGACCGTACCAAGGAGGAAAAGAAAATAACCAGGTTTTACCGTCCCCACGAGATTATAACCGACCCCAAGAAATGTCTCCTGGAGCAGGGCATAATCTGCTGTGGTCCGGCTACGCGCGGCGGTTGCGGCATGAGATGTATTAAAGCCAATATGCCCTGCCGCGGCTGCTTCGGACCGCCGGCGGGAGTCGCCGACCAGGGTGCCAAGCTGATAAGCGCTATCGCTTCTATCTACCAGGGGGATGGAACCGAAGCGATTAATAAAATGCTGGAGGAAGTGGTTGACCCGGCGGGTACTTTCTATAGATTCGGGATGGCGGATTCCATGTTAAAACGAAAACGCATCACTAAAACTTAGGGAGTGTGAGTATTTATAAACAAAATGTCATTGCGAGTCCTTCGGCTTCCCTCAGGATAAACTCCGCGAAACAATCCGTAACTCAGATTTAAGACATAGATTGAGAGAGGTTATCAGAAAATATATAATTGTCATCCTGACCCTTCCGCTGAAGGGGAAGGATCCCGGCTGGGGGAGGAACTCGTCTCTCCTACCCCCCACCCCGAGATTCTTCAGTCGCTTCACTCCTTCAGAATGACATTTTCGGACAGCCTCTGGCAGGGTGTTAGTAAACAATCTCAAGGGAGTGTGAGAAATGACTAAAATAAGTATCGACCCCATCACCAGACTCGAGGGACACGGCAAGATAGAGATTTTTCTCAATGCCGACGGCGACGTGCAGAACACCTACCTCCAGATTCCAGAGCTGCGCGGCTTCGAGAAGTTCTGCGAGGGCAGGCCCGTCGAGGAGCTGCCCCGTATCGTGCCGCGTATCTGCGGCGTCTGACCGGGCGCTCATCACATGGCCTCGTGTAAGGCCACCGATGCCGTCTATCACGTTGACCCACCCCCGGCTGCCAAAAAGCTGAGGGAGCTATTCTACTGCGCCCACATGATTCACTCCCATATCGCCCACTTTTACGCCCTGGCCGCCCCGGACTTCGTCCTCGGGCCAATGAGCGACCCGGCCCAACGGAACATCCTCGGGGTGGTGGCTAAAGTCGGACTGCAGATTGGCGGCG
>Ga0315282_10000479_pt1 | contig 79540 bp, 89 predicted proteins | sample YL17G07_20_MG_FD_203693 | JGI IMG/M metagenome (GOLD analysis project Ga0315282, IMG submission 203693) | Sediment microbial communities from Yellowstone Lake, YNP, Wyoming, USA - YL17G07_20 | ecosystem: Environmental > Aquatic > Freshwater > Lake > Sediment | place: USA: Wyoming | collected... | reverse complement strand
AGAACTCGTAACGAAGATAAACATCCACAACATATTTACCGTTCCTGACTCGAAATTCGTTTTCTGAGGGAAAATTTGAGAACCTAAATTGGTTACCTATAAAATTACCGATTTATTGGACACTCAAATTTGTCACATGGTGGGTGTTATGTGGGGCTTGGTGGGCTTGATTTAGCCAGTCTTTATAACGTATCTTAATTTCATACATAAATTATGTTTTATATATGTTTTATATATTATAATATTTAACATATATATCAAAATTAGTGATAAAGGTTCCTTTATATGCCCCTTCTACAGCAACTACACCCATGATAGATATTTATACGGGGTTGGGCATTATATATGCGTGGTGGAGCCTAAACGAGTTGAGTTGAATTGCAGTAATTGCAATTATCTAATTATAACTCGTCTCTCTACCCTCACCAACCACAGGCTCCACCCACATCACCCTTTTCTCTGATTCTCCCGATGCTTTTGCCTTTGTAATAGTCGTTAAAAGCATCCGCAAAAGGTTTATATATTATAGGTAGACTCTATTTATAACTGAGTTATATTTTGTGCGGGTTATGTGGTATTATGCCAAAAGAGCAAGGCTTAGGAAATGGACTTGTGGTCCAGCGTGAGCAGGAATACAGGGAAAGATACGGCTTCAAAGATGATATAAAGTATGTTGAATTCAAAAAGGGCTTGACAGAGGATACAGTTAGGGAGATATCGAGGCTCAAGAATGAGCCAGAATGGATGCTAAAGAATAGGCTTCTTGGTTACAAGATCTTCAAGAGCAAGCCCGTGCCGACCTGGGGCGCAGACCTTAGTGGCATAGATTACGATGACATCTATTATTATCTAAACCCAAAGGCTGGCATAAGCGATAGCTGGAAGGATGTGCCTGAGGATATAAAAAGGACATTTGAAAAGCTGGGGGTGCCGGAAGCAGAGAGAAGGTTCTTTGCCGGCGCAGAGGCGCAATACGATTCTGAGGTTGTATATCACCATCTAAGAGAGGGACTTGAAAAGCAGGGTGTGATATTTACAAATACTGATGATGCAGTTCAGAGGTACCCAGAACTTGTAAAGAAGTATTTTGGTACGATTATACCGCCAACAGACAACAAATATGCCGCGCTAAATACGGCCACGTGGTCTGGTGGCAGTTTCATCCATGTGCCTAAAGGAGTTAAGGTTACCATGCCATTGCAAGCATATTTCAGGATAAATGCTGAAAAAGCCGGCCAGTTTGAAAGAACGCTTATAATAGCAGAGGATGGTGCGGATATTACTTACGTGGAAGGTTGTACTGCCCCCGTATATTTGAGTTCTTCTCTGCATTCGGCTGTCGTCGAAATAATTGCTCATAAAAATGCTCATGTTAGATACGTCACAATTCAGAACTGGTCAAAGAATGTCTACAATCTTGTAACTCAAAGAGCATACGCCTATGAGAATGCGCATGTGGAGTGGTTCGATGCAAATATTGGATGCCTCGCCAAAGGCACAAAGATATTCGCCGATAATGATGTAAAAAACATTGAGGATGTAGATGTTGGGGATAAGGTGTACTCGCTTGATCAAAATTTCGAGATTTCATCAAAAAATATTGTTGGCAAAAAAGAGAATCCACCTAGTGATGTTTATAAACTTACAACAATGAATTATCGTGAACTTTTAGCTACACCAAATCACCCGCTTTTAGTTATGAGGAAGAAAGGTAAGTTTAATTATGTGGGGTGGAGGCCGGTGGCCGAACTAAAGATTGGGGACCTAATAGCAATTGCCACCCGGTTTCCAGATAAGGGAGTGTCATACAAGATCAAAGAACTTGAAACCGTCAAAAGAAGTAGGATAAAGTTTATTGCTCCAAAAGAAACTAATGAAGAAATAACGTGGTTGTTGGGAGTTTACCTCGGTGATGGCTTTCTAGAACGGGCTAGGGTGAATTTTGCCGTACCTGAAACAGATCCCGCTAACCAAAAGGTTAGATTGATCATAAAAAATATATTTGGTTTGGATAACAAGCAACATGGAGTAACTATAAGGGTAGATTCTGTTAATTTTGCTGAATTTATAAGAGCAATAGGTTTTGGTGGAAATGCGAGAACAAAAACCATACCACAGTGGGTTTTTAAATTACCTAAGTCACAAAAATTAGCTTTTATAGAAGGATACTTAGCCGCCGACGGTCACATGTTAAAGGGCCATAAAAATTTGAGTATAACAAGCGCTAACAAATCCTTACTAGAGCAGGTAAAGACACTAGCAATTTCTTGTGGTCTGAGTCCTGGTAAGATTAGCAAGTGGGAGAGGCGGGAGAAAAAACCGCTAGGAAGAGAGGAAAAGCTTTACATACATTATCAGCTATATTTTTGGGGCAATAGTTTTGAAAGGCCAGTTTGCTTTATTCCAGTCAATAAGATAGAATACTTTGGTAAGGAAGTTACTTACGACATTGAGGTAGAAGGCACGCAAAACTTTATAGCCAATGATATTTTTGTTCACAACAGTAAAGTTAATATGAAATATCCCTCAGTATATCTCAGGGAGCAGGGTGCAAAGGGCGACATAATATCCATTGCTGTTGCTGGTGACGGCCAGGTTCAAGATTCTGGAGGCAAGATCTACCATCTTGCACCAAATACAACCTCGCAGATAGTCTCGAAGAGTGTTTCAAAAGGCAGCGGAGTAACATCATATAGAGGCTTAATACACATAGACAAAAGAGCAACCAACTCCAAATCTGGAGTAAAGTGCGATGCACTTCTGCTTGATGACAGGGCTAAGACTCGCACATATCCCTATAATGAGATATATGCTGATGACGCCATTATAAGCCATGAGGCATCAACGGGCAAGCTCAGCGAAGACAAGATGTTCTATTTGATGTCAAGGGGCTTATCTGAAGACGATGCCATTGCAACAATAATCATGGGTTTCATAGATCCGCTTGTCCAGGCCCTTCCTCTTGAGTATTCTGTAGAGCTTAAGAGGCTCATAAAGATGGACACATCAGGCTCAGTAGGCTAGGTGCAAATATGCAGTATAAGGAGTTTCAGGCGCAAGCCATACGCGAATATGAAAGACTGCCATATGAGACTAGCGAGCTCTATAAGCGATACAGCATCAAGTTAGATATAAAGGGCGGTGCACAGTTTGGCAAGGGCATGGGCGATGTAAAGCAGATAAATCAGATAGGTATGGGTTTTGCAAAAACACTCAGGACCAGATTTGATATCATTATAGGAAACGGCAATATAATTTTGAACAGCACAGAACTTGCAAAAGCGCTTTCACCAAATGAGCTTGACAGTTCATTTTTTGAGAGTAAGCTCTACAAAAGCGGCGAAGACAGGTTTGTTGCGTTTGTCCACGCTTATTCAAAGCTAATATTGCAGGTAAGAATTCCAGAAGAGGCGAAGCATACATTGAATGTGCTGTTTGTCAACACGCAGCCCGATGCAAGCCCTGTGCAGATACTTATAAATGCTGCGGAGCGCTCTGTGTCCACAATAAACGAGTTCTATACCTCGAATGAAATTGCATCTGTAATGGCAGTCATGCATGAAATAAGTTTGGTGGGCAATGTGAATATGGAGCTGAACACTATACATGTTGAAAGCAATAATGCAAATGTGCTGGGCTTTCTGAAAGGCAATGTCAAAGAAAAATCAAATCTTTTTGTAAATCAGGTTTATACCGGCGGCAACCTCACACGGCAAAGAAATAGCTTAGAAGCTAAAGGCCCATTTAGCAATGTTGGGATAAACGAACTTCTTATTGGAATGGGAAATCAGAAGGCTGATTTATATACGGAGATAATAAATGCGAATACAGACACGGCCTGCCAGTCTGAAGTGAGGGCGGTGCTGTTGGGGAATTCAGCTGCAGATCTCAAAAGCTTTGCAAATGTCAGGCATGGGGCAAAACGCTCCAAATCATATGTCAAGGAGCGCGGGATTCTATATGATAAAGGCACTTACATGAATCTGCTGCCTGACATGCTTGTTGATGAGAGCGAGGTCAAGGCGACTCATTCCGGAGCTTCGTCGCCAACAAATGAGGACGAAATATTCTATCTTACAACAAAAGGCATAGAAAGGGAAGAGGCGAAGAGGCTCATAGTTACGGGTTTTCTTGGAGAGATGATTGCAAGAATCAAGAACGGGGGGTTGAGGATGGCTGCACTCACAGTTGTCAATGAGAGACTCAAGAATAGGCGCTTTGGCATACCTGCTGAACTAGATATAAGCGATGCTTGGGTGCCAGACCTAAGCCAAGAGGTTGAAAGTTCATCAAGAATGTTTGAAGGCAGTTACAAGTACACAAAATGATACTATGGCAGAATATGAAGTTGTGTTGAAGGAGTTCCTGCCGCTGCTGAAGAAGGATCTCGCAGTAGTCATGAAAAGGCATGGGATGAAACAGGAGCGGATAGCAAGGCTTTTGGGTGTCACGCAAGCTGAAGTAAGCAAATATATAAACGGAGATCAACCAAAGAATATGGACATCAAAGTCACTTACACAGAAAAGGATCTTGAAAAGCTTGCAGGGATGCTCATGAATGAGCAGCATTATGAATCGCAGAAAATCCTATGCAAGTTATGCCCAAAGGGCTCCGTGATGGAGTGCAGCCTTATGGTTAAATAATTTGATTGATGGCATGATATTAGAAATAAAAGACCTGCATGTGAACATAGGCAGCAAGCAGATCATAAGAAGGCTTAGCCTAAAGGTCCGGGGTGGTGAGTTCCACGTGCTCATGGGCCCGAACGGATCCGGAAAGACAGTACTTGCAAAGGTTATTATGGGCTATCCAAGCTTTACGGTTACTGGCGGCGATATTCTCGTAGATGGGAAGAGCGTACTCGGGTTAAGCCCAGACAAACGCGCAAGGCTTGGCATATTCATGCAGTTTCAAGACCCTATAGAAATAGAGGGCGTTGGCTTTGTCAACTTCTTGCGCTCCGCCGTTGAATCGCAAAAAGAGAGCACTGTTGACATGGGCTTACTCATGAAGGAACTGAAAAAATATTCATCAGACCTTAAGATAACTAAGGGGGTTGTTGGCAGATCCTTGAACAAGGGCTTCTCTGGAGGCGAGAAGAAAAAGGCAGAGCTGTTACAGATGGCTGTCCTGAAGCCTAAGATAGCGATTCTTGACGAGCCCGATTCTGGCCTTGACATAGACGCGATAAAAGTGGTTGCGAAGAACATCAACGAGATAGCAGCAGGGACTGGTGCTGGTCTGCTTGTGATAACGCACTACAATCGAATATTGAGCTATATGAAGCCGCAGTTTGTGCACGTGATGGCAGATGGACGCATAATAAAAGAGGGTACAAAGGAGCTTGTCGAAGAGCTTGAAAGACATGGATATGAGAAACTTATACAAAATGCAGTTGATTGAATGAGTTCAAGACGCATAAAGAAAGTTAGAAGGTTGGAGAAAGGAATTAATGCAAACGCAATAAAGGCGGACTTTCCGATATTCAAAATAAAAGTGCATGGGAAGCCGCTCGTTTACCTTGACAGTGCCGCAACTTCGCAGAAGCCCAAGCAGGTCATAAATGCGATAGTAAATTACTACTCGACATACAACGCCAACATTCATAGGGGGGTATATGAAATATCGGAAAGGGCTACGCGGGCGTATGAGGGCTCTAAGGAAAAGATTGTAAAGCTAATAAATGCGGGCTCAATTGAAGAAATTATATACGTAAGAAACACAACAGAAGCAATAAATCTTGTGGCGTTGAGCTGGGGTAATGCCAACATAAAGAAGGGCGACCACATACTAATATCAGAAATGGAGCATCACAGCAACTTGGTTCCATGGCAGATGCTCGCAGAAAGGAAGAGGGCTGTGCTAGATTATATAAAGCTCGACAGCGCGAAAGCCTTATTGGACGTAAACAGCCTGAAAGAGGAACTTGAAAAGAGACCCAAACTTGTAGCGGTAGCGCATGTTTCAAATGTGCTTGGGACAATTAACGAGGTAAAGGAGATTACCAGACTCGCGCACAATGCAGGAGCGTCTGTATTAATAGATGGGGCACAGTCAGTGCCGCATATGCCAGTAGATGTCTCAAGCATCAATTGTGACTTCTTCGCGTTTTCTGGCCATAAAATGCTCGGCCCGACGGGCGTGGGAATCCTGTATGGCAAAAGGCAGGTGCTTGAAGGGATGGAGCCCCTATTTGGTGGTGGGGACATGATAAGAACAGTGGGGATGCACACCCACACATGGAACGACCTGCCATGGAGGTTTGAGGCGGGAACGCCCAATATAGAGGCGGGGATAGGCTTGGGCGCTGCTGTGGACTATCTTAACGGTCTAGGGATGGGCAGGATACTAGAGCATGAACACCGTGTTACAAGATACGCGCTTGAAATGCTTAAAGATATAAAAAATGTGAAGGTTTTTGGAACAAATGACATAAATAGGCATGGTGGGGTGATAGCATTTGCTATAAAAGGCGTTCATCCGCACGACGTTGCTGCAATATTTGACAGCGAAGGTATTGCGATACGTGCTGGACAGCACTGTGCAATGCCGCTTGTCACACAGGTATTGAAAGAGAGCGCGGTGGCAAGAATGAGCTTTTATATTTACAACGATGAGGATGACATTGACAAGGCCGTCAAGGCCATAGAGAAGGTTAAAAAGATATTTAGGTTATTATAAAAATAAGTGGGTGTGTTCCTTGCCCTTGAATATATACGCGGAAGAGCTCATAGCACATTACGAGCATCCGCATAACAAAAGAGTAATGAAAGATGCTGATGCTTCTATACACGAATACAATCCATTGTGCGGAGACGATGTAACATTCTACATAAAGGTTGGGGATGGTAAGATTGCAGATATAAGTTTTGATGGGAAAGGCTGCGCAATAAGCATTGGCTGCTCAAGCATGCTTACAGACTATGCAAAAGGCAAAAGCCTCGAAAGTGTAGACAAGATGGATTTTGAAACCATAAAGAGGCTGCTTGGAATGGATCCTGGGCCTGCAAGGGCTAAATGTGCAACAATTGGTTTGAAGGCCCTCCAAGGCGCAACATTTGCCTATGAGCATGGATCAAAAGCTGGGAAACAGAAAGGCTAAGCTGGTGTGGTTTTGAGTAGATCTGGTTATTTATCTTTGAGGTGGTGGTATGGTTGTAAGTAAATCTAGAGAGGCATTGACATTAAAGACCGTGCAGAGGCATTTGTGGAAAGAGGTTGCAGACCCCAAACCAATAGCCAACGACCTACTTTATTCTGCGGTAGAAAGATTGGTGAGTGGGTTTAGGCCTACTCCCCCATACACCACAGAGCTCGATAAAAGATGGCTGGACCTTTACCTGCCTGTCACGGATGGAATAAATCAGATATGCCTGCCCTTTGGAGTGGTGAGGTACAAAGACACATACTTTGTGCATTTTGGTAGGCTTGGCCGCTTTAGCATTAAAGGAGGAGACGAGAGTTGCAGCGGCATATACTTCAGCATGCTTGAAACAGCAGAATCATATAAACATATAAACGATGTAGAAGAGCTGGAAAAGCGCGTACCGCTATGGTTGAGAAAGGGGAAGATTGCGAGAAAGTATCTTGTTGAAAGGTCGGAGTTGCTTGATGAAGGCGCTGCAAAAGAGTTGTTGAAAAGGTACGAAGAATACAAAAGCAGGGATCTGAAATCGGGTCCCATATGCTTGGACCGCTACCTCGAAGTTGCAGCGATATGCTACAGGGCGATTTATGGGGAGAATGGTGCAGCTCCACAAACGCTTTACGAAACGTATGCAGACGGAAGACATGGTGGAATGCTTGATATAAAAGACCGTAATAGTGTGAAGCAGTTTAATGAATGGCTGCAGAGCACAGAGAGGCATGGAACACATCCGTTTGAGATTGTTGCCGGAGCTAGAATGCATGGCATAGAGCTGGATCCTCCAGGTCTTTTGATGGGGGAGAGCAGGAAATTCTTGTTGACCTGCGATGATCCTTATTGGGAAGAGTACCTGAAAGCCTTAAACGTGTTGATCGATGCGAATATACCTTTTGAAGCGCCTCATCTGCTTAGGGTGCTGAAATATGCTACGGGTGGGAGCTACTACACGATAAACGCCATCTCAGAACACTCTGTCGATTATGGGGATCTGGTTCGGCTGGAACATATAAAATGGGATAAGCTAAAGGTGCTGAAGCGTCTGATAAGGAAGTAACTTTGTGGATTGTGCTAGCTAATGGTTATCTCTACCCTTTTGCGGTGGGAGCCCTTGTTCTCATAATTCAGTAGTTTAAGCTTGCCGATCTCTTTTGTGTTTGCTACGTGCATGCCTCCATCAAGTTGAAAATCAAGCCCATCTATCTCTATGATCCTTACAACATCAAGATTTTTTAGAAGTTCTTCACCTGGCTCTGTACGTGCAAGGTTGGGAATCTTTTGAGCTTCTTCTTTTGAAAGGAACTTTACATAAACGTCGTGTCCTTCATCAATAACCTTCTGAGTTTCATCAATAAGTTTTAGTATTGCCTGCTTGTCAAAGCCAGTAATGTCAAAATCTGCTCTTGCCTTTGTCTCATATATTTGACCGCCGGTGATTTTTCCATTGGTGTATGATCTTATCAGTACAGCGTCAATCACATGCAATGCTGTATGAAATTTCATATAAGCATAGCGCTTTTCCCAATCTATTTTGCAATGCACCTTGTCTCCAATACTTAAACCTGCAACATTATCAAGCAGGTGAACAACCTCATCATCTGATTTTTTAACCTCAATTACATTATATGTGTGGTTGTTGAGTTCAATCTTACCAGTATCGCAAGGTTCGCCACCGCCCACGGGATAAAAAATGGTCTTGTCCAGGGTTATTTTATTGCCGTCTATTGAAGTTATACTTGCTTCAATTTCTTTTATGTACGAATCCTTTAAATAGATTTTTTCTGTCAATTTACCATCAGAATATATTACGTAATTGCCCTTTTCCGTTTTCTTTTCTACCTTCAGAACTTCCCAATGCGAGTTGCACAGGCCCGCATATCTGCTCTACACTAGTAATGTTTAGTCTCCTAAGCATACGCCTGCCTAATAACTCATCTATTCGATAATCGCCTTGTGATTCCAACATTGAAATCAGCTTTGCCCGCTTTGTTTCTCCACCCTTATCATCATCTACAAAAATGATTATTTTTTTATCATGTGGTAGAGAATCGCATCCGTGCAATACAGAATCACATGTATGTGCATTTATGCCTAGGCGTTTTAATTTTTCAACGTCGTGCCAACCTTCAACTATTACTGTGCTGCCCCTAAGGTCTTCTAACCCATTCGCTACCCATTTACTCTTTTTATGGTCTTTTTCAACCCTCCTCACGACACGGCCCCGTTCATATTGTAAATGGAACAATTATAAAATACACTGAAATGAGCATTAGAACGGCAAGTAAAATTTTTCTTAGAATGTTAGTTTCTTTAAAAATGAGCCCTCCTATGAGTGTTGTTATTATCACATTGATGCTATATCTGACGGGTGCTACAAGGCTTATGAATGCGATGGCTGTTGCTGTATAGTAAAACGCTCTGTCTACCACTGTTAGCAGTGCTATGGATATTAGCGGGACCTTGTGGTGGATGAGGTTTGACATCACCTCTTTTATTCCGCCGTATTTTATGGTCATATACACAGCCATGTTTAAAGCCATGGAGAGCTGCGTTATCACTAGAAACGCAAAGACATCAATTCCCGCAATCAGAAAGTACCTGGTTAGTATTGCAGCAACAGCAGTAAGGAAGCCGCTAAGCGCGATAAGATAAGTATACTTTGTCTTTTCAAAATATTTTTTGTCCGGATCTTTGGTCTTGTTACGCAAAAGCAGACTAGAGAATACTATGAGCAGTGCCATGAATAAGTATTGTGTGTACGTGAGACCTTCGCCCAGCAATGTGAATCCTAAGACAACTACAAAAAATATTGGGAGGGTGCTGAGGAGCGGTGATGCAACGGATATGTTCCCATGCCTGTAGATTCTTGCATTCAGTAGAAATATTAGTGCTAATATTGCACCAATTATGTAAAAGGCAATTATATCATACATGCTTACATTGAATTTTGCAAATGGTATAAAAAAGAGCACTACAATCGCAGTAAGCATCGTAAAGCTTGCGTTGTATGCCGAAGCATACTCCTTGCGCAGGGTTCCTTTTTCTATTAGTGTTTCTATGCCGAGCAGGACGGATGATGCAAGTGCGAAATAATACCACTGAAGCATACAAAAACCTTTTAGTTTATTAGCTCCAGTCGGATTCGAACCGGCGTACGCGGGTCCAAAGCCCGCAGTCCTTGACCACTAGACGATGGAGCTAGGTAAGATGTTTAATATGATCTTGCAAAATCTACTATGTGCTTTGCCTTCTTTCCGCAGTATATGCATTTTTTGTCCTTTTCTTGGCCTACCTTGTCAAATGGTATGTTCGTTGCCTTCGCGCTAGTCTCTTCCTTTATCTTTTGTTCGCATTCTTCTGAGCCGCACCATGGAACCTCTGCAAATCCTCCTTTTGCTATAGCTTTCTTTAATTCATTATGGCTATCAACCTTGTGCGTATGTTCTTGCAAGAACTTTTTTGCTTTCTCATAAAGATGATCATGTATTGAACTAAGTAGCTCATTTAGTTTCTTGTTTGCATCAGGCAGCTTTATGCTAGTCTTTTCGCCGTTGTCGCGTCTGACAGCGACAAAGCCGCCGAAATCAACCTCTTTCTGTCCTATCTCAATCCTTATCGGAATGCCCTTAAGCTCCCATTCGTTGAACTTCCAGCCGGGTGAGTAGGCATCAGAATCATCTAGGTGTGCTCTAAACGATTTTTTTATGCTGTCATAAACATCTTTTGAATAGCTTATTATTTTTTGCTTGTTTTTATCGTTGTATATTGGCACAATTACGACTTGAATTCTTGCCAGCTTTGGAGGTATGATTAGGCCTTTGTCGTCACCATGAATTGCAACCATGACTCCAAGTTCCCTAGTAGATATGGCAAATGTGTTTTGGTACGCGTATTCCTTTTTGCCAGCCTTGTTTATAAAAGATATGTCGAAGGCTTTTGCGAAGTTTTGGCCATCCAAGTGAAAATCGGGGCCTTGGCACGCCCAGCCATCTGGTATCAGGTGTTCTATGCTAAAGCTAGCAACAGCCCCTGCAAACTTTTCGGAATTGGTTTTCTGCCCCATTATACCTGGCAATGCAAGGTACTCTTTCAGTGCCTTGTCGTAGATACCGAGCACAACGTCCCTTTCAGATTCGGCTTCTTCCTTTGATGCAAATACGGTGTGGCCCTCATTCCACATCATCTCTCTGCTTCTGATTAATGGTGTTGGGTGCTTAAACTCCCATCTCACAACTGTATTCCACTGATTTAGCCTAAGCGGCAGATCGCGCCAAGACCTTATCCACTTTGAATAGTTGTAATACATTATAGTTTCTGATGTGGGCCTGATTGCGAGCCTTTCGTTTAACGTGGTATTACCTGCAGCGGTTACCCATGCTACCTCTGGGGCGAAGCCCTTTACGTGCTGCTTTTCCTTTTCGAGTAATTTTTCTGGAATGAATAAGGGGAAGTAGACGTTTTGTATCCCGGCTTCTTTAAATAATGCATCTACTGCAGAGCGAAGTGTATCCCAGACGAAATAGCTGTCCGGCCTGAAGACTATGCAGCCGGAAACAGCACTATAGTCTATAAACTCCGAGTTTATCAATACCTGTGTGTACCATTCTGAAAAGTCTTCAGATTTTTTTATCGCGGCGGTGTGCTTTTTTTTCTCTTCATTCATTTACACGACCTGCTTTTCAGATATAAATCTCAATAATAACTTTATGCTGCTAGCTTCTTTAAGCCTTACGTAAAAGTCACCAAAAACGCATATTCTATTCATGTAATACCAAGTTTTGATAGACTTTTAATCAGTGCCTTGTAGGATGTAAAGCGTATGCTGTGTATGCCGACGTGATTTGCCCCATCGACGTTTCTCTGCAGGTTGTCTATGAATACGGCTTCCTCTGGTTTGAGATTAAACTGCTTCAATACATATAGGTATATCCTTCTGTCGGGCTTTCTAAATCCAATATAGCATGAGGCAAACCTTTTATCGAATAACGACTTGTCAAACAGCTTCCTTGCCGCTACGTTATATCTGCTCATGCTTACATTACTGAGCAGGGCGATTTTGTATTTTTTCTTTAGTTTTCTTGCAAGTCTTAAAACATCCTTTTTGGGTGCTGCAACGTGCTCATAAATTGCATTCCATTCGAGCTCCTTGAACTTTATATGAAGGTCGTTTAGGGCTATTCTGTAGAAGTCTTTCATATTCAGCTTGCCGAGCTCCATCTTTATAATAAATGGATTTAGATCTTTTTCTATTAGTTTGGGGTTCTTGTGTATTATGTTGGAAAGGATTCTGAAGTAGGTGGCCTCGTCAAAGTCAATTAAGACGCCGCCCATGTCAAAAATTATTAGTTTGATCATGAAACCAAAAGGTAATGATTAATAGTTGTTATTAAGTGTTCTGGAAGTATTTTAATCTCTTGTCCAACAATATAGGAGTATGAGAAAGATAGTGATAGCGCTTGGTGGCAATGCGTTGTTGCAGAGGAGTGAGGAACCCACCTATGCGAACCAGCATAAGAACATAAAAAGAACCGCTAGCGTAATTGCAAAGCACATAAAAAATTGTGAACTCGTAATAACGCATGGCAACGGACCGCAGGTTGGCGATGAGCTTATAAGAAACAGATATGCAAGCTCTAGGGTGCCACCGCTGCCCTTGTATTTGCTTAATGCTGAAACGCAAGCGCTTATTGGCTCGATATTTGAGATCGCGTTGCAGGAAGAGCTTGGCCAAAGGGGCATTGAGAAGGAGATTGTGACTGTAATAACGCATGTTGTAGTAGACAGGAACGACCGTGCCTTCAAAACTCTAAAAAAGCAGATCGGACCCTTTTACAATAAGAGAGAATTGCAGTCTGAATTAAGAAAAAACCGGTTTATGTACGTCAAAACGGGTGGCTTGTTCAGAAGAGTTGTGCCATCTCCTAGACCTAAGGAGGTATTAGAAATGGAGAGTATTAAGAAGTTGGTGAAAGCGGGCAGGTATGTCATATCTGGCGGTGGCGGAGGCATTCCGTTATACAGGCATGGGAGAAACTTGGTTGGGGTTGATGCTGTAATTGACAAGGATCTTACGACCCAACTTATAGCAAGTGCGATAAATGCTGATACATTGATCATACTTACGAATGTTGATTGCGTGTATGAAAAACTTAGTGACAAACGCTCTGGCATAAAAAATATAAAAGCAAGCGAGCTTAAGAAGGAGTTGAAGAAATTTGAAGAAGGTACGATGAAGCCAAAGATAGATGCCTGTATAAGATTTATAGAAAAAGGTGGCAATAAAGCTTATATCGGCAACCTTTTCAAGTTTGGTGACATACTAAAGGGCAGGTCTGGCACGGAGATCTATTGAGCAGTACATGGTGAACCCAATGAAGGTTAGATTAGTCGTGGATAACTATCATAAACTAGATGCAGTAAAGACAAGAAAGATACTTGCTAGTCAAGGAGTAGGTGTGGTGAGAGATGGCTACGACTTCGTGCTCATTGTCGGCGGCGATGGGACCTTTTTTGACAGGTCGCTCGACTATGCCTCAACTCCCATATTAACTGTAAAAAGCGATGGGAAGAGACCTTTGCGAAGCAGGGGCTTTACGGTAAAATGCTCTTTAAGCAACCTAGAGGAGGCTATAACGCACATTAAAAATGGCTGGTTCAAGATAAGGAGAGAGCCGGTGATAGAGCTAAAATACAAAGGGAGGAGTTATTTTTCAATCAATGACATGTTTGTTGAACGTATCAACACCAAGAGAGCATTGAGGTACAGTATTTTGGTGAAAGACGGCAGAAGGGCGTTTTCTACATACGGTATATCAAACGGCTTTATAGTTGCAACGCCTATCGGCTCTACTGGCTATTGCGCTTATCTAGACAGGTTGGCTAACAGGTGTGTTGCCAGGGTGAATGGCTTGAGTGTGGCACACATACTGCCCATACACATAGCAGATTTTTATGGCAAAAGAGCAGTTAAATCAAAAATAAGAAGGTGCTTCTCGCTAAAGGCGAGCATAGAGGTGAAGATTGTAAGGGGTCCGAGCCAGTACTTGTATGGAATAGCGAAAAAAGAGCGCGGCATTAGGGTTTATCAAGGAGACAGGCTGGTGTTTAGCGTTGCAAAAGGCAAGACGTTAAAGCTTATAGAGCCGTATTGAACACTATTTATTTGGTAGATCTGGCAGCTTCATATATTTCTGCAATTCCCCTTATTGTGATGTACGCCACGAGTATGCTAACTAGTGCATAGCCTATTGGGATCGGCCATTGCGCCAAGTACACCAAAGAGAGGTATGCAAACGTTACAACTTTAACAACATTTATGCCCCCCCTGCCGGCATTTGAAGAGTAAACGAGCCTTGCAAATTTTGACTTCATCTTTGAGGAAGTGCCCTTGGCCCCGAACATAGCATCTGCAATAGAATGGACAATTATTACCACAAAAAACACGAATAACGGCACAATGTTTAGATAGACAAACACCGCAAAAAGCACATACTCCGTTATGCGGTCGCCCGCAACGTCCATTCTGGGCCCATAAAAGGCACTCTTTGATATGCCTTCCTTATATCTAATTAGTTGCGCTGTTGCAGAGCTGTTGCCCAACATAGAGCTTAGGTAGGTCCCGAAGCCCATTTTGCCCTTGCTTTGCTCATAGACTGCAAAGTATCCATCGATTGCGTCGAGAACAAATGCGGTTGCAAGCATTATCACAACTGCAATGGGATTAAACCTTGCTATTATGAGATACACTACGAGCAATATCAGCGCAACCCTGATTGCCTCTACAACATCCGCGCTCCTCATGCAATGCACTTAATAGAATTGCTCAATAACTTTATTATATCTTGCAGTTCGGCAGCACTGAGCACCCTTACATTAAGGCTTTCGAAATAATTCTTATAAAAACTGCTAGCTTGTTCATTCACGGCAATAATGACTAATTGGAAGCTATTCTGTCGTGATTTTATCATGTTTATTGTTTGGTTCAGGGGCTTTCTGCCTGTTTCGTATTCTATTGCAAACCTTTTGCCATGCACATAAGCTATAATATCAGGGCCCTCGGAATTATCGACAATTTTGTGGTTTATTTTGTTGGTTTCTAAAAGCTCTGAAATAATGCGCACATTCACTTCATGTTCTATACTTAACGCCTTGTTGTGGTACATAACCCATGTGTCCATGGTGCCGTTATTATTTGTTTTGTATGTATCTAACCTTCCTAGCGCCCTATCTGCGATCTCCTTATCTTTCATTGCCGCATAAAACTCGGTAAGTCTTATGGGCTTTCTTGCAATGGAAAGCAGGAAGTTGTCAGATGGCTCGTGCTTTTGGATGCTGGTGTTGCTGATGTTTGTGGTGGGCCTTCTTGTAAGCACTTGTATAGGGTCTCTGTACCTGAAGCTCGTCATTATTATCTCGTTTTGATTTAGATTGCACAGCCTTTCTTTTATGCGGTCGGCCTTCTTCGAATCGCTACCTGCAAGTATGCTTGAGGTATAGGCTATTTCGTGAGGCTCTCTTGCATAAAATGATATGAAGGTTGATGTATTGGCAATTATTTGTTTTGGAATTTCGCTTGCCGTGTGCATGACAATTATAACTCCAAACCCGTATTTTCTGCCCTCTTCTATAATCTTTCTTATTATGCTTGTGCCTGTTGAATAATCGTCAATGACAAATTGCGCTTCGTCTATAATCACATAAAACTTTATGCCGCGCTCTTTTTCTGAAGTGTGCATTCTACTGTAGAGCCTGTTGAGCAGTTCACGTATGTATACAAATCTAACTTCAGAGTTCGAAAGACCAGCAAGAGAGAACGAGCTTATTCCATTACTGAGTGCATCTATGCTTATGAAGTTTTTGTTAAATGAGATGTTGTTGAGCAGGGAAAGCCTCTCCTTGACATGAGTCAGTGTGTTTGCTTCGCTGACACTTTTCGAATTTTTGATAAATACGCTGAGCTCGTTTATTATATCTGACATGCTAGGATAACTGCTGAGCTTCCTTTCAAAACCAGTGACAGAACCGTGCTTCTTATAGCAGTACTGCATGCATGCACTCAGCTTTGTTTGCTGTACATGTCCTAGGGCGAACAGATCTTTGAAGAGGTTAGCAAGCTCGTGTATGCGTTCATTAACGGTTGAGCCGTTAAGCTCGAAAATGTTGATTCCCTCATAAAGCGCGTTAAAAATCTTTCCGTTAAGCTCTTTTACTATATTTGCATGTTCGTTGTGTGCATCAAAAAGTATTGCTGGTACATTGCTTGAACTTAAATCTGTAAGAAATGATTTGAGTAGGGTGCTTTTGCCGAGACCGCTCATGCCTACTATAAGTATGTGTGGGTTTGGCTCGTCTTGGGGAGATATGTAAACATGCTTGTAATCGCGCTTCCAACGCCAGGTTTCAAACCTTTCTGGTTTTGAATATGCGCCAAAATTAATTATGTATGTGTGCCTTTTAAGAATCAAATTTGAAGTGCCGAGATTGAGAGCTAGCTTGTTGTTGCGCCTTCTGGCGCCTCTTAAAGACTCATAAAGCTTAAATAAGAACTTTTTCATGTTATACATACAAGCACCTGAATGCCGGGGTGGCGGAATCCGGTAACGCGCCGGTCTTGAATTCTTTCAAGAGCTGATAAGTGATGCAAACAAGGCAACCGGTTTCCTTCGGGAAATTTGGGTTCAAATCCCAACCCCGGCGCTAGGAAGGGAGAAGAAGAGTATTACCCACTGTTTTTATTACTTATTGTAGGATAAAGATTGATGGCTTTTAGTATAGGTGCGGTATTTGCACTTGGAGCCCTAATGTTATGGGGAATTGGCGACTTTTTAATACAGAGGACAACAAGAAAAGTTGGTGACTGGGAGGCGCTTTTCCTCATTGCGGCACTAGGTACTCTGATAATTACTCCTTTTGTTTACAAGAATCTAATGGGTTTCGTAGGAACCTATGCTACCTTTATAATTCTGCTTGCTGCGGCTATGGTCATGTTTGTTTCTGGAATTGTAGACTTTCAGGCCCTCAAAGTAGGTAAATTAGCAGTAGTAGAACCATTTTATGTCTTGGAAATACCTATTGCAGTTGTTTTAACTATTTTTATAATAAATGAGATGCTGCATCCATTAGAGATTTTTCTTATTATAACAATGTTGGTCGGTCTTTTCTTAGTGTCTATAAAATCTCACCATCTAGTTAAAGCCAAATGGCTTGAGAGGGGAGTACTTTTAGCTATTCTAGCAGCCATAGTATTCGGAATTGCTGATTTCCTGGTTGGTATAGGCGCAAGGGCTACGAACCCACTCATTATAAACTGGTTCTTCGACTTTATCATTACCATATTTACGTTCGTTTACTTAGCCTTTAAAGGCAAAGTACACAAACTTTTAAGAGACGCTAAAAAGGACATTAAATTGATATTAGAAGTTGGATTTATAGACAACCTTGCATGGGTATCATATGCGTTTGCAACGATCTTCATACCAATATCCGTTGCCGTGGCACTATCAGAAAATTTTATAGCGGTTGCCGCTTTGCTGGGATTCGTAGTAAATAGGGAAAAATTTTTGCTGCATCAGAAGGTGGGGCTTATTGTAGCGCTTGTAAGCGTGATTGTTCTTGCACTGCTTATATAAGATGATGCACTTAACACTCAGCTTGGCAAGACTCGTTTAGCTTATTCTCTTCAGCCTTTTGCTGTGCTCAGCTTCAAACTCTTTTTCCTTTTTAAACCATAATTCCAAATCCTCTTGCGAGCTGAATGAGTATCTTGAACATAGATACCCGGTTCTTAGAATAACATTGCCGAAGATTTGAGTATGGCCGAAGATCTGCGCATCACCAAATACTTGAGTATGGCCGAAGATCTGCGCGTGGCCGAAAATCCGTGCTTTGTTGAAGACTCGTGAATGGCCGAAGATCTGCGCACTGTCGAAAATCAACACATCGTCAGAAACCTGTGCATAATCGTAGACCCGAGCGTGGCCGAATACTCTTGCATTATCAAGCACTAGGGCATTCTTACCTATATAAGCCGCATCACTAACTTTGGCTGTGGATTCAACAAATCCGCCTACTGTTCCATCTTCGTTTATGTGCCTGCTGAAGTGTCTGCCTTCAAAAATAGCACGCATTTCTTCTAGTTTAGGTAATTCACTGAGGCTAGCAACTTCTACAACATTGTTTTTTTTTGCTCCTGTTCTTTCCATCATACCATATGTGTTTTTTATATTTGTTTATGTTTTTAAGCTTTATGTGTTGGGTTTTTGACCTTTGTTCTTACAACCTGTGCATGAGCTTTGCTTGTGACTACCTGTAGGGCATAATAAAAAATATTTATGGTAAACGGCCGTGGGGTTAATTTTAGACAAATTCCTCTTCGGCCTTATATAATTAGCCGAGTTTGTAGCCGAATTTTCTCATCAAAGCACGCCTTTCCTTCTTGTGCTTTTCTCTCTCTATGCCTTTGGCTGACTTACCATCAATAACGCCGAGCACCGCACCGCCTTGCACGGTAGTTGCAACTACGACTTGAAGCGGATTTGATGTCGCACAGTAAAGCCTTGCTACCTCAGGAACGGTTTTTAATGAATTTGCAATGTTTATCGGAAATGCGTTCTTGAACAACACTATGAACGTGTGGCCCGCCCCTATTGCAAGTGCATTTTTCTCTGCCAGCTGCTGAAGCTTCTTGTCGTTGCCCTCGCTTCTTATAAGGCAGGGACCGCTGGCTTCTACAAACGCTAAGCCAAATTTTATGCCAGGCACCGCGTTTACGAGCGCTTCATAGAGATCCTCTGCTGTTTTAATGAAGCCCCCGTGCCCTATAACACACTGCAATTCATCAGTTTTATCTATATTTACAACCTTAATTTTTGCCATATAAATACCGTTATTATTTGGATAGATAGATAAAAATAATATGACATATAGGATAATAATAAAGGCATTTGTTATCTTCTGAGGCAAGCCAACTCCATTACTCTATCAACTCTTTCAAGACCCGACAGCTTATCAAGCTCTTCTTTATGCTCTTTATAAATTTTTTGGAGGCTTAGCAGCTCGGGCAATTCATCCACATCTTTAATTATCGGACGCCACTTCCCATCTTCCCCCATTGTCACACCCACGCGCTCATTTTCACAAATCATGCTTTCTAGTTCACCTAGGTCCAATCTCGTTATCTTGCCGTTGGGAGTTTTTGGGTCTGGGTGCAAGATGAAGATGTGGGGTTTGTCATTCATAATGGTAAGGAGGGGATTTGACACAATGCCTGATTCAGTTGTAATGAGCGCGTTATCGTATTCATTACCTGTATTCGTTTTTATTTTGTATAGGTGCATATGCTTCTACCGCTATGACTAAGATGCATACTCTAACAAATAATGTTTGTTGTTTATTAGTATTTATGTTTTTATGATGCTGGGTGCAAAATCCCCTAGCGAGCTAATGGAAGGTTAGTACGACTATGTCTTCAAATGTGTAATGCTCTTTTTTAATGATTTTGACGTAACGGAATATTATGTATGTTAAAAATTAAAAAAAGAAAAAGAAACAAATCAATCGGTTGGCGTAACGTACAATGCATGCGTTAGCGGTCCACAGTTTATGTCTATACGAAGTTCATAGTGCCTGTCTATCAGCTCAAGCTCTGCCAGTTCCTCACACTGCTTCTTGTATTTTATAAGTCCTTGTATCAGTTCAATTATTTCTGTTGCGAGTTTCATATCAGCTATTTTTGCTTCATGCTCTTCATATAGATATGAGGCTGTGCTTGTCGCGTTCGCCTTTTCTATTAGGGAATTGACCAACTCCCATATTCGTACCTCTAGATTGGAGAGTTTACACTCCGCTAGGTTATTTGCCATGCGCTTGCCTTTCTGGCCTGCTTGCTTGCCTCAGAAAAAGTGCTTGCGTATGCAAGCTAAGATTGCAGGCTTATACCTCAGAAGCAGATCTGTGAAAACACAGGCTTTGACTTACTTGTATGGCGCCAGTCGTGCGCAAATTTCTTACGTTTATATTATTATAAAGGTATTTATACTTTACTACACGTGCTTTTACACAAGTAGAAAGACTTTAATATTTTAAGTATAATATATTACTGCCTGGTTATGCCAGGCGCTTACCTCAGAAGCCTGTGCGAAAGCACAGGCTATTAATAATCAGACTTTTCTTGTGAGCATTTTTTCAGTAAACATTTTAAGATACGATTTTGCTTTTGTGTCTGGGATTTGCTTACCGAGTTTTAACCATGCCTGTTCAATCAGTGATTCGCTCTTCTTCGTTGCATAATCTATTGAGTCTGCTTCTTCTAATATTGATATTGCCTCTTTTACTAAGTTTTGATCCTTTGTATGCATTTTGAGTATTTCTATAAGTCTTGATGCCTTTTCTTTTGACGAATTGTGTAACGCATGCACGACAAGAAGGGTTATCTTGCCCTCTGTTATGTCTTCGCCAAGCGCACCCTTATTCTCAGATAATTTTGATTCTCGGATATTGAGCAGGTCGTCTTGTATCTGGAAGGCGACGCCCAGCGTAGCGGCGTACTCGCCAAACGCTTGGACCACCTCGTCATCCGCCTGCGCTATGATTGCGCCTAGCTTTGCTGCAAAGCTTGCAAGACCCCCTGTTTTGTCGAACGCCACCCTAAAGTAATTGTCCTCTGTTATCTTGAATGGGTCGACCATGAAATTGTGCCAGGCAAGATCGGTGCCCTGACCTATCCCGAGCCCAAGCATGTGCTTGTGGTATACCTTTTCTATCCTGTGCTTTGTTGGTTCATCGATCTTTCTGCTCGCTTCCAAGACGGGCATGGCTATGAAGTAGAAAACGTCGCCCACATTAAGCGCTATGTCATTGCCATAGACCGTGTGCAGAGCCTTGCCGCCTCGCCTAAACTTGGATTTGTCTTGCACGTCGTCGTGTATTACCGTGCCTTCGTGTATTACCTCAGGTATTATCGAAAACTCGATGTAGTTGGTTGGGTCTTTGCCGAGGGCTTCAATGGCCATGAGGGTGATCAGCGGCCTTACGCGCTTGCCGCCGAGATTCACAAGGTAATTTGCGGGTTCCATGACACTTTTTACTATCGCGTCCATGTCAAAGGTGTAGCCGCTCCTTTCAAGCACTTTTTTGAGATAGTACTCTGACTGCTCTTCGTTGAGGAACTCGTTGAGCTTCTTGTTTATCTGCATGATGCGCTTCGCAATATAAGCTTCAAATTCCTCTTTTGTTATGTCGGCATGCTCTGCTTCTGAGTTTTTTTCGTCTTCGTCGGGCGCAAAATCTCCTCATAGTAAGCTCTCATATGCAGTATTAAAACGTTATGCCGATTGCGACAAAAAAAGAAGTAGTAATAGAGCTTCGGCATTTAGATGCTTATCGGCATCGTGAAATTAGAACTACGCCGAAACTATTATATGTGTGAAGTTGAAAAACTTACTTAGCATTTAACAGTGAGCTAGTTGATTGCATGAAAAAATGTCTCTACCTGTTAAAGATCGGGGGAAGCCTAATTGGGAGCCAACGAGGTCCAAATAAGATAAAATACGCTGAAATAAAGAGGATATTAAAAGAGATCTACGACGCCAAGAAGAGCAAAAATTTTGATATAATAATCGGTCATGGTTGCGGAGTCCTCGGTCATGCTCTATCTAAGAGGTATAACGTTGGTGGCGGCCTACAGAACGAAAACACGAGGAAAGGCAGCTTTATAACCGAGCGTTTTTGTAACAGGTTAAATGATGTTGTTACAACCATCGCCTTCGGGCTTAGCATGCCTGTTTTTTCATTTTCCCCGCACTCGTTTAGCATAGTGAGGAGCGGGAAGGTATCTAGTATATATACTAGGCCCCCTAGAAACGGCGCTTAGCTATGGCTTCATACCTATAACTTATGGGGATATATTAATGGATTCTGCCCGGGGATTCTCAGACATTTCAACAGAAGAAGTGCTTGCCGCACTAGCCAAAGCACTTAAACCAGAAAAAATAATCTTCTGCACAGACGTTGATGGGATTTTCGATGCAAACCCAAAAATAGAGAAGAGCGCAAGGTTGATTCCATTAGTGGACAGATGAAATGTGAAGGCGGTACTTGAATACGCTGGGCCGTCGTTGAAGGTAGACGTTACTGGCGGCATGAAAACAAAGGCCATCTTTCTATACAATGCTGTAAGACGCACTGATTCTAGGGGGTACATTTTGAATGGTACTAAAAGGGGGATAATCTATAAGTTGCTGGTTGGCGAGAAAGTCAGGGCCACAGAAATGAGGTGGTAAACAATAGTTAGCGAGCAGATGCTTTATAGGCAACTTGCTTGCTATTACGATTACGTCTATGCTTGGAAGGCCTACAAGAAAGAGGCGCGAGAGATAAGGCGACTTATCTCTAAGTACAAGAAGTCACTAGGCAATGATTTGCTTGAAGTCGGATGCGGCACTGGAAACTATCTTAGATGCCTTAGCAAGGATTTTTCGTGCACTGGACTTGACATAAGCAAGAACATGCTTAGGATAGCCAGGAGCAAGATAGGCAATGTTAGATTTATTGAGGGAAAATGGTTAAAATGAGGCTAAACAGAAAATTTGATATAATACTTTCTTTGTGGGGCGTTATATCATATGCAAAAACGTATTCTAATCTAGAAAAGACAATAAAAAACTTTTCAGAACACCTCAAGAAAGGTGGAATATTGATCGCCGATCCGTGGTATACTCTACTAGGCAGCAACGGAAAGACAGAGCCCTATTACAAAGATGGAATGCCATATGTGACAATCTATGATGGCCCAGAATTGAAAATTGTCCGTGTAAGGATTCCAAGAACCGTCGGCTATAAACAGATAATGGACATAAATACCCTGATCGCACAAAAAGGTAACAAAAAAATTAGATGCTTCGTTGATAGGTATGTGGTTGGGCTTTTCGAAATCAAAAGGGTTTTAGAAATCATGGAAACTGTCGGGGTTAGAGCCTGGTTTGAGAAAGATTTGATAGGTAATGGCACTTATGTTGGAATTAAAAACTAGTCCTGTCGTTCATTTCGTGTCGGGATTAGATTAGTATCATACTTATAAAATGCCTGATTAGATAACCTATGTTTACCTATTCCTATAACTAAGGAAAGGATTAAATAAAATAACCGCCACAAATGAAAAACGGGGTAGATTGTGTTGGGCTCTAAAATAGACTTTAGAAGGATCAACTTCGTACATAATGCGCTTCCTGATTTGTCACTTACCGAAATCGATACTTCCTTAGATATTAGAGAATTAAAGATCAAGATAAAATTTCCGATCTTTATAATTTTAAACAAGCGAGAAGATGCAAAACGGATTTCTGCAGAAAACAAGGATATTCCGATACTAACTAAGGTCAACAACGAATTAGATATCTACACTGATGGCACGGGTCTCAGAGTGCCAGTGGGTAACTATAGGTTTGAGAAGATTGAGGATGGACTTGAAGCGGCAAAAGCATTAAGAGCGGGCGTCATGCCATTTATTGAAGCCAGCCAAATGGATGATTTTGAACTCTATATGAAGCAGCTCAGGATAGCTATGTTCCTGACTGACTCAAAAAACATAGCTGCATTGAAGAAAGCACCGATATATAAAATGGGTTGATATTTTGCCAGACGAGTCAAGAGAAACACAGCAGAGAAAAATTGAGCATATAGACATCGCACTGCATAAGGATACAGAATACCACAATAAAACTACATTATTCGAGTGTATTGAAGTCTTACCTAGTGGAGGTAGCATCAAACAAGGTGGCGTAGATATCTCAACAACACTACTTGGCAGGAAGGTTGGGGCGCCGCTTTTCGTTTCAGGTATGACAGGAGGCCATGCTTTGACATTTGAAATCAACAAAAACATTGCAACTGCGGTATCAAAGGTGAATATCCCTATGGGTGTTGGCAGCCAGAGGGCGATGGTTGAAAACAAAGACTTGACCTTTTCATATGACGTAAAAAAAGTGGCGAGCAGTATAATCCTTATAGGCAACATAGGTGCATCAAGGTTGCTCAAGTATGACAATTCAAAAATACAGGATATGCTGGATGCTATTAACGCCGATATGCTTGCGGTGCACACTAATCCAGGGCAGGAAAGTGTACAGCCTGAAGGCGATATAGATTTCAGCGGTGTTTATGAAAGAATTTGCGAAGTGGCAGATGAGATAAGGCAGCCTACGATCCTAAAAGAAGTAGGTAATGGCATATCAAAAGAGGTGGCTAAGAAAATTAACGGAAAGGTATCCATTATAGACGTCCAGGGGGCGGGAGGCACAACCTGGATAGGTATAGAGGTATACAGAAGTAAAGGGGGGTATGGGAGAACTTTTTGGGACTGGGGTATACCTACCGCATTATCTGTGCTCGAATCCAAATCTGTATTCCAGGGGCCAGTCTGGGCAAGCGGCGGTATAAGAACTCCCTTGGATATATTAAAGGCGCTGGCGATTGGGGCCGAGATGTGCGGCATGGCCAAGCCGATTTTGATTAGTGAGAATAAAGGAGGTGCTGAAGGTGTTTATAAGTTCCTCACTGACATGATGAATGGACTGAAAGACGAAATGGGCAGGTTCGGGTTCAGCACGATAGATGAATTGAAAAACGCAAAAGTTAGAATTAGGGGGCCGCTAGCGGATCTATTAAAGCAGAGGAGAATAAGAGTGGGAAACGTCATTAAATGATTACCAGATCTGCAGAGGCGATATGGTATTATCCAAATAGCATCCAGTGGTGGAAAGGAAATGCATAAAAGCTTTTTTGAGAATAAATAACTGCCAAACGGTAATAGGAGCAGGGAAACGCCTAAACCCATTCCGAACTTAGAAGCTAAGCCTGCTTACGATATGACGTACTGCCTTCGGGCGGGAAAACATATTGCTGTTTGGCACTCTTATTTTAATTAGGGTTAAATTACTTTGGTTGGGAGTGCTTACTGATGGTTCTGCCGCGCCTACAAGAGGTGCAGATCCCAATTTTTGAATCATAGTGCTCATCACAAATTCTTCTGCCGCATAGTTTACAGGTGTGCTTTGCGAGTTTTGTTTGGCAGATGTCGCATAACATCGTAATTGAGCTCATTTGGTTTCACCCTTGGTATTTTGTATGATTTCAAAGTCTATCAGGCCACTCAGAAGCTCTTTCGCCCTTCTTAGCGACAAGGGCCTTAAGCCACGGTTCTTTGCGTAGTTGCACTGGTATCTTATGTACGTCTCGTTAAGCTTTGTGTCGGGATTGAGCTTTTTGCATTTTTCTATGTAGTCAGTTATTATCTTGTATGCGTCGTCAACGCTCAGGCGCCTTACATTTACGAGATATGGTGCTAGAATGAGATTCACGACCCTGTGCCTGACGTCGGATATTGGATTTGAAAGTAACCTGTCTATCCATGTTGCACCGCGGCGTGGCTGTATGGGCTCGCTGATTTGCCATTTTATTGCAAACTTTGCCTCTTTGGAGAAGGTCAGCACCTCTTTTGGGAGTTCGGTCTTTGAGATAGGCAGGCCGGTTCTCACAGCTTTGTAAATCGGTTTGTTTAGGAGTTGTACCAGCTGCTCCTTTCTGAGCAGCACTATGCCGTCTTTGAGCCTTTGGTTTACAAGCTTGAATTCTGCACTGCTTGGCGCATTCATGAGAAAGTCCTGAAGCCTGACAAGAAACTCTGTGTTTGCATTAAGTTCGATTGCGATGCCTAGCATTCCGGCAAGCTTTATCGTGTTGTCATTTGAATCGCCCTTCAGTGCCTGAACAGAGCGCTCTGTAGAGCCGCGGGCGAAGGCATATGTTAGAGGCTCTATGTTGACCGCGCTCACAATCATACGCGCGTAAGCGTAGCTTATTAGGTTGTTCAGCCTCGTCTGCTCGTTCCTTACACTTGAAAAACTGTTCGTGCTGTTTATGCAGTTGTCTAAGAGGTTTTTTGCCATTTCTAGATAGGCGTACTCGATGCCTGGATTGAGGTCGGTTATGATGGATTTTGCGTCCTTGGAAAATGGGTACCTATATGCGAAGTCAAGGGTGCTTTGTGCGTACATATATTAACACTGGTTTTTAACAATAAATTCTTTCCTATTGATTTTTGAGCAGCTTCATGAATGTTCTCGCATTAGAAAGCATGTTGTGATCGTTGTTGAAAAACGCAAATGCTCTTTTTGGATTCTTGATTTTAACTGTTTTTGCAACAGCTTTAAGCTCATTTTCGCTGTATTTGTAGGAGTACCATGAGGACCTGCCGTGGAATCTCATATAAATGCAATTGTTTTTGTAGAAAGGCTTGTCTTGAATTTCTGGCGAATCTGGAGTTACTATCACCCCATCAAAATCTAGCTTGTCAAAGTCAAAATTGTACCATTCCTCGTTCCTGAATTCGAATGCTATCTTTGAACTATCAAGGTTTTTTATGAATTTTTCAATGTTATCCAAAGACGATGGCTTGAACCTTGGTGGCATTTGAAATAAGTACAGCGCAATGCTTTCATCAAGCGGCTTGAAAAGCTCAAGAAAACGCTCGTATACGTGATGGGCTTCGCCATGTAACATATATGTGTGGGTTATTAACCTATGTACTTTTACGACCCACGTCAGAGTACTGCCCCTGTTGTGCCAGCCTTTTACTTGGTTAGGAAATGGGAATCGGTAGAAGCTCGCGTTAAGCTCAATTGCATTAAGTCCAGAATTTTCAATGTACCAGTCAAGGCTGCTCTCTTTATTCCAGTCGTACCACCAGCCCGATGTGCCAATATAAGCTCGCATTAATTAAGCTTTTGATTTAAGAAATAAATAAGTTAATAGGTTAGGGGCTGTACGCTAACCTGGCAGACTACCAGCCTCGGGCGCTGGCGATCCGAGTTCAAATCTCGGCAGCCCCGTTCCAACTCGAAGGCTCCATTGGGGTCTTTTTAATACTAATTACGTAATATTTGGGGGTTATATGGGTAATAGCAACTTTATTGTGGTAACAACTAACTATGTTCCTGGAATGAAGATAAAGAAAGTTATTGGACCCGCTTTTGGTCTTATTGTCAGAAGCAGAGGCATAGGGGGAAATTTTGTTGCACAGTTGAGGACTATTGTGGGGGGCGAGATACATGAATATACAAGGATGCTCTCTGATGCAAGAGAGGATGCAATTGTTAGGCTGATAAATCACGCAAAGAAGCTTGGCGCAAACGCGGTTGTAAGTATGAGCTTCGATTCTGCGGACCTCGGGCAAATAATGACTGAGATAGTCGCGTATGGAACTGCAGTAGTTGTAGAGAAGGAAAGTGCGAAGGCAGATCCAGTATCACTTAGGTAGGTCTTTGATTTCCAGATTTCACATACGTTTTTATTTGTTTATAACAATATAAGATACGCTATTTAACAGAGATGCAGGGGGTATAATGTTCGAGATAAAAATAGATGACGCAAGATATTGGAAGAACTGCGTTGACTCTATAGTCAACATAGTTGACGAGGGCGCGTTTACCATCGCTAAGGAGGGTATATCCTTAAGGGCTATGGACCCATCTGCAATAAGCATGGTCTCATTTTTTATACCAAATAAGGCGTTTTCAAAGTATGATGTGGAGAAGCAGGCTACGGTTGGGTTGAATCTTGGAAACCTTAGCAAAATACTGGCAAGCGCAAGAGTTGGGGAGCAGCTATTAATGAAAGACAGCGCAAATAAGTTCCATCTGGAATTTATTGGGGAGCATAGCAAGCGAAGATATAAGCTGCCAATGCTAGATGTTTCGAGAGAGGTCGGCAACGAACCAAAGGTCGAATTTGAGTCGCATGTGGAAGTAAAAAGTGATTCTTTTAGAGAAATCCTAAATGACGCAAACCTCATATCGACTATCATCGGCTTCAAGGCTGAGAAAGACTCCTTTAACATAATGGCAAAGGGTGATGCTGGGGAGCTTGAGGAAGAGCACATGAACGCCAAAGAAATAGTAAAAAAGATCGAAACCATAAAAGCTTCATCTGCCTCGTTCAACCTCGAGTATCTGGAAAGGATTGTAAAGGCCTGTCCTTCCAGCTCATCTGTTGAGCTTGCGCTCAAATCAAACGAGCCTATAAAGGTAAATTATAAGATAGGGGACGCATCTGTCACATACTACCTTGCGCCATACATGGAGAGCTAAGCTTATTGATTTCTTTTTGATCGGGCGCTTACCTTAACAGTGAGATAATTACTATGCCCTCAAAAACAAGAATGCACCTTCTTGGCACATCGTTCTATGACCGTCATCCAAAGGTAGTTGCTAAGCAACTAGTGGGCAAAGCAATTCTTCGAAGAGAGGGTCAAGAATCAGTCAAAGCGATAATTATTGATGCGGAAGCGTATGGCCCGCTTGATGAAGACAGGGCAACTAGAGCAGAGGGGTGGCAAGCTCTTCGCGGGTGGGGGCCAGGTCTAGCGTGGACAACATACTACATGTGGGGTAAACCCACGCTTGACGTCACCACAAGAGGGCCCAGTGCCGTACTAGTACGTAGCATCCTGTTAGAGTTAGCTGACACCAAGCACCGAGTAATCAGAGGCCCGGTAAATGTGGCAACTGCCCTTCATATCGATAAATTTTTGGATAAAACAGATCTAACACGCATATCCCCCATTTCTATCTATCAAGACGCAAATGTGATTGTTCATAAGATTCAGTCATCTCACAGAATCAATTTACAATTTGACAGCCGTGAGTCTCGCAGATTTTTCATTCAGATTCGGGACTTGGAGCTGCAGGGGAGCAGTCAACATAACCTGAGCAAGTAAGCTAAACTTTTTAAAATCTCAGTCCCTTATAATAAAGAGATAAATGAAGTTCGTAGTGCTAATATCACCTAGAGATTTCAGTGACGAAACCATTTCAATGATAAAGCTTCTTTTTGACAGATGGGGCGTTAGGTACGATATTGCAAGCTATACGAAGGGAGAGTGCGTGGGCAGCCATGGTGCAGTCTACAAGCCGGACATCAACGCTGGGAAGATCTCTACCTCGGACTATGATGGAATTATACTGATCGACGGAGAGGGCATAAATTCCTATAAGCTTCATGAATTCAGGCCTTTGCTGGATCTGTTGAGCCTGTTTGACGATAAGAAAAAGAGGATTTGTGCAATAAACAACGCGATAAAAGTCGTTGCAAAGGCTAACATAATAAAGGGCAAAAGGATATCAACGCCCAGAGACGAAGAAGTTGTGAGATTAGTAACACTTTTCCGTGGGCTCCCTTCAGAGAACCAAATAGAGATAGCGGATAATTTAATTACGATAAAAGACCACAGAAACCTTGAAGAAAGCATTGGCTCGTTCTTAGATTATATAAAAGCAAGATAAGATCTTATGGAAAAGAGGCGCCTTATAGCCACAATTGCTGAACAGAGAATTGAAATTCTTTTTAGTCTTGCTTGGGATATTTTTCCTAAGGATCCTGAGCTTGCAAGGCGTTACGTGAAACTAATCAAGGAGCTTGGCAGACATTACAGAATTAAAATTCCAAAGGAAATCAAGCATAGTATTTGCAAAAAGTGCAACGGTCTGCTTGTGCCTGGAAGAAATGTTTTGGTTAGATTAGCTAGCAGCAAGGGCTTCGTCGTATATAAGTGCTTGAACTGCGGTGCTGAACTCCATGTATATTACAAACCTTGGCGTGGTACATAAGCGCCTTTAGGACTGGCAGTTATACCAATCTGGATCCGCAACTGCTACAAAACTTTGCATCTGCGTTATTTTTTGTTCCGCATTTTGTGCAAAACATATAGGCACCAAGCACCTTATCTGCCTGCTCTCTTGTATTTGTTTCAGGGCTGTCTTCCAACCTTCGATTTATATAATCTGAAAGTGCTTTTGCATCCCTGTTATTGAGGCCGTCTATCTCCCCTTCCTCTTTGCCTTTTTTTAGCAGGCCTTTATCTCTATCATATCCTTGAACGCGTATGAAAACCGAAGATGATAATATTCCATTTTCAAGCCTGACGCTGGTTATTTGGTTGTATGGGATTACTTCGTAGTCTTTTCTTATTCCTAATGTCGCCTTGTTTACTATCATCAGTCTCTTGTTTGTTGCTATCACAGAGGTTGGCACTGTCAGTGAACCTCCCGGCCCTATTCTTCGCTGCCTTACCGTCAAATCAACGGTTTCGTCGGGCCATAGCAGTTCTTTGACCCAAGCTACCTCATTCGGATCAACAGCCATTCAACCAATAACTGTTTGGTGAAGAAAATATATAAGACGGTGGCGCTTTAGCGATAAAATATCAGTGGGTATCAGATCCATTGGCGACCCTAGGTAGTAGGATTAAATATTTAACTTGAATAGAGTTTAAATGAACACGTGGGTGTAGTGGATGACACTGGTAGTTGCGCTTCTCGCTGAGGATGGGGTGGTAGTGGCTTCTGATACAGCAGCGTTCATGGAGGTTGGAACTGAAGAAATGCTAATGCAGGTGGATTGCAGAATAATATACAAATTAGGTGAGCATTCAATATTTTCTGCTTCAGGAGACGAGGGCATGGTGCAGCTGGCAATCGAGGCTATAAAACCGTTTTCAAAAGAACTTGATAATGGGCTTGTACCTAGTCTTAGAGAGAGGATATTGGAGGCGCTCTCCTCTGCAATAATCCCTAAATTCGAGCGGATCAAGCTTGTGGATGAGGATTTAAAAGAACCAGAAGTTGAAATGCTCTTGGTGGTTAGAGATGAACAGGGCAATAACAGGTTGTGGGCCATAAATGGGGATGGGAGTGACTGGTTCGAAAATGAATATGGTTTTGCGTGTTTTGGTAGCTGCAACACTTTAGCAATGTCTTTTCTGAAGAATTTTTCAGTCGAAATGAAAAGACATGGAAGAGACATAACAAAGCTTGATACTCTTGCAAACGCATTAATAGCCTATAGAGTGGTGAAGGATACCATACGTAGTGGTCTATCTGAAGTCGGTGGTGAGGTTGATATCTGGCGAATGGGCAAAGATGGAGTTGTAAGCCAACTCAGTAAAGACGAGTTGAACGACGAATTGCAAGCTGCATGCAACCTCTGGCTCAAGAAAGAGTTGGTTGCCTTTGAAGACACTGTGGCAGTGCTATCAAAATACGGCATGTCCCTTCCTAGCATTCGCACAGAAAAAGGCGTAAGAAATAGGAGTTTAGCGTGAGGGGCCTAGTTTCTGAATTTTGTCATAATTTAGGACCATTCATTTTATCACAGGATGTGGTTTAGCCCATTAAGACCAATATTATACAGATTAGTAGCACAGAAACTATGTGATGGGTGTTGTCTACAACAAATAGTTTCGTGTCCTTGCTGCCCATAATCAGGTCTACAAAACTTTGAGAGAAGAAGAAACCTGCCCATACGAGCATTGCTAGGCCGACCCCATAATACAGCGTATTAATTCCTAAAAACTTAATGAGCACCTCCAATGCAAATGAGGTTAGCAGTGATGCAATAATCATGAATACGTATCCGCCCTTCCTGACGTTTTGTTGCATCTTCTTGTGAGCGATGGGATTTCCCCTTGACCAAATACCTCCAAAAAGTATTGGAGAATACCATACTAATCCAAACACGATCGCAACAACAGCTGCGACTACTACTGCAAGATAATTTATTGTTGGCATAACTACCATAAAATCACATAATTAGCTAGTAAAAAACATATTTAAATATGAGGTACGGGTTTAAAACAAACTACGCATGATTGCATCACTCATCATGCATGTGCTTTTATCAGATTAGGTGGCCCTTGTGGTCTCCATATAGCCATACTATGGTACCAACTATTATCAAAGCGACTCCTGCCCATATGTATGTAAAGTTGCCGCCACTGTAGTCTGCATAAAGCCATAACAGAGTGCCTATCAGGATCAGTGCCACACCCAAAAGGATTAGCCTTGAGGATGGCGCTTTCTTTACAGTCATTGCTATTGCCATAGCTATCAATATGATTACAACCTCTACAAGCAGCAGATATGCATTGCTAAAACTATAAGATAGATTATACGCGATGGTTGTGGTTGCCGTAGTGCCAGAACTTATTGTTGTGGTGGCGCCTGGGTTCGAAACAATTACTGTTAAGGTTACGTTACTTATTGAGGGGTCGTCACCAGTAGCTGCAAGGATAAGTTGATATGTGCCGACCTGTGTTGTACCAACATGTACTGTCAAATGACCAGAGAACGGTGGGTCCCCAGATGGATTGCTTGCGATTACTGTTATGCCGTGCGACGCGAGCTCGTTCTGATTCGCAACAACTAGGTTTGTACCCCAAGTGTTTCCACTCGCCAAGTTTACAGTATAGTTTACGTCTGCACTGCCCCCAGCGGTTAAGTTAACGCTGTACTTAGATAATGTTATGCTTGAGGTTCCGTAGCCGTTGGCTGCCACAGTCAAAGGCATCATAATGCCAGAAATAAGAAGCGTTATTAAAACACATGCCAATTTTTGCCCTTTGATATAAACACCTATTAATTAAATTATTGGAAGGTATTAAAACCTGATTGGTGTTTGCCGGTTGTTGGTGTAAGGTTTTTGCACTAAAGATGGGCCCGGAGAGATTTGAACTCTCGACCTACGGCTTTCTTCTTGATTAACTTCTTTTTAGGAAGTTTATTATAAGACCGCCGCTCTGACCAGGCTGAGCTACGAGCCCGCAACTACCTATTAGTAGCATATGTTTTAAGTGATTATGCCGGCATCGTGTAGTTGTTGTAGACGTAGGGTGGCTTTTGTAGGATTTTTGGCAATGAGCCAGTGAAGTTGTCTAGTCTGAAAATTCTTACCGGTGCGGTAAAGTTTACCATGTTTATCCCAGTAACGTTATGCTCAGGATATACCTCTGTGAAACCTGCTAGGTTGCCAAGGAAAAAGCCTTTGTAGAAGTTTGAGTTATAGAAACTGGAAGGCGCGTTCGTTATAGTTCCGTTTGGTGCATCTGGCGTGTATATCATAAGCAGTTCAACGAATGGCAAACCGCTCAATCGGACGAGCCCTGATGAGAATGAGGCCTGCACTACCGCATTTAGTTTCGTGCCGTTTGAACTGTAGACATTCAGCACGCCTTTCACATCCGGCTGTGGATTTATACATACTGTGCCGTTGGAAAGCGACTGGCCAGTTACAAGGTAACCTCTGAGGTACTGCACGGTGTTGTTGGAGATTGTGCAGTAGAAGCTCAGTGATGAAGTAGCATTTGTAATATAGGGCAGCAGGACAAATTGCGGATCATGCGACAGTTCACATGGAGAAGTTCCTAGTACATATGATGATGGGGTCGATTGCGACTGTCCTTGTGATATGGCATAGGCGCGCGATGTCGCGTTTATATGCACGCATGCAAGGAAGTCAAGAGCTTGCCACTTCTGTACGAGATCCTGATCGAACAGCACATAGCCTGTTTGGTTTGTGTTCATAAGATTTGCTAGGACTTGCGGGGTGTAGCCGTTTTTCGGGCCTAGCACGAACGTTGCTGCGACTGCATAATCCTCCGATGCAGCTGCGTTGTCTCCTCTAAGAACAGCAAAGCTGTTGCCAAACCAGTTTATCCAATCACCGTAATCCCACCACGACAGCACGCGTGGAGCGTGCGGACCCACATTGTTTTTTAACCATGACATTGCCATAAGCCAGTATTCTGGTACAACATTGCAGTATAGGTCGTAACCTATGCTGCCACCTTGGCTTGCGATGGTGTTGCATGCCGACTGACCAGCAGAACCAGAAGCAATAAATGCAGACCTGGCGGCGTTTATTATGGAGGATATTTCACCTAGTATGAATGAATGGTTAATCACCAATGAACTTGCCTCGATTATTATGAAGAGCATGACCATGAGCCAGAGGTGAACAGATTTGCTGGTGAGCTTGTTTGTAGAGGCGAGCCATATTAGGTAGATGATTGCAAATATGGGTGAGATGAAAAACAGCCCTACGAATAGTGCAAAAACAATTGTGGGGAAGCTAGGCTCTTTTACCTCTTGCTGCGGGGTTTCATGCACGTTCTTTGCGCTAAGTGAAAAGTTTCTGTGTGCAATGTTGATCAGCTCGCCAATTACTATCCCAAAAAACATTATGTATGCCGCGCCAAAGTGCGGGAGGTATTTGACTTCAGAAAAGCCCGCATACATTAATGGCACCGCTATTGCGAGATACAGAACTCCTGTCTTGCTGTTCTTGAGTGCTATATTTAGAAAGATGAAAAATATTGCAATCGCGCTAATAAGCCACACCGTTATGGGTATATCTGCTATGCTTGCACCCACCAACCCGAAGCCTGCTGATCCAAAGTCGTATAGCGCGCCCGTAGGTATGTATTCCTGAACAGTCATGAAGAGTGGCGTCGATGGTGTTGTGAAGTGCTTGCTTAATTGTATGTAATCTTCTATGGGCTTGCCGAGAGGCGTCAAAAACAATATGAGCAGCACGATTATGATGAATGTGGCTAGCCATACCGTCCTTGTCTTGAAGGTGTTGCTCTTAAGTAGCATCTGTCCTTTGTGCATAATCTTTGGGGTGTAGTCAAGGACCATCACCGCTATCAACGCTGCAACGGGTCCTCCAATTGTTAGGGGGATGCCAAGCACCTTTGGTATTGCAGATGAGAGCGCTGACGAGTACGGTTCATATAATACGAGAAATACTGCAATTATTGCTAATACTATAATATTCATCTTGTAAAATTCTTTGTTTGATTCTCCCCTGATGAAGTTTATCGCGCCTTGTATGAGTATATATAGCGTTAGAACCCCTGCGTCTACCGTGTAATAATGCGCACCAAGAAACGTGGATGCAAATGCGATGCCCGCAAGTATTGCGAATCTTTTGTTCTTCATATCCTTTACAGCGAGCATGTAGGCCGCAAAGAAGAAGAAGAGCGTCATTATGCCCCATGGCTCAAGAAGCTGCTCTCCCGCTATGAAGGTTGTAAACAGTATGGGCATTGTGGCTGTTAGTGCTGCGCCTATTAGCCCAATCCTCCCATCATACTCGTAATAAAGAAGCACGAATATCACGAAAACCAGCAGGGCTGCGGTTATTGGAGGGTAGAAGCTGCCCACTTGGCTCATCAGTGTTGTGTCGAATATTGTGCTATTCGCACCGAAAACATTTGCCAGATCGTACCAGTACGCCTCAAGGTATGGGATTATTGGTTGTATCCTCATCAATGAACCATTGGTTACTGGCCAAGCGGAATTGGTATACAGAGGCTGGTAACCATATGTCAGCAGAGCCTGCGTATCAAGCATGTCAAAATATGGATCGAACTCGAAGAACTTTGGTGCTATGCCTATGCTCAGCATGCGTGTTGCAAATGTGATCAGCATCAAAAGCAGCAGTACCGCCCAGACCCAGTTGATGTGAAGCTCTTTCAATTCCTTTAACAGGCCGCTTTTGAAAACACCTTGCTGCCAGCATAATATCAGACCTGCAATTGAAAGCACCACGACATTTGCTGCAAATAGACTCAGAGAGTAATCAAACTCTGGTATATAATTTGCTAAATAGCTCTCGAGCCAGGTGAGGGTTGGCGCAGCTATAAGCCCAAATATGAACCCTATGACAAGTATCTCAAACAGGCTCAGCTTGGTTTTTCTTAGCAGCGCCAGTGAGAACAGCACCCCAGGTACGAATGCTGAAAGGAACGCTATTATGCCAACAACTAAAACATCAACCATCTACAAACCTACCTAACCATGCAGTATTGCTTTAGGAATCTCTAATTGCTTTACCTCCCTGTCTGGGAACTTTGTTCCTGCTGGCACAATCCTGACCTTAACGCCTATGGCACCGTATTGGGGATATGCTGCCGCATAGCCCTCGAGCACAAGCTCTGTGACATTGCCAGCTTTTGGTATGTAGCCGACACTCTTCTTTATCTGCCGGGCCTTTGCACCCTTCGCCGCAAGCTTGCCTCCGACGATTATTTCAGCGCCTATGGCTCCGTTTTCTATTACACTCTTTAAGGTTTGCTGGATTATCTTCCTTGCATTTTGGCCCCTTTCAAGCCTGAATATTATCTCCTTTGCAACAAGCAAAGGCTCAAGCATCTTGTTGGTAACCTCGATGACGCTGATCTGGGGGTTTTCGACATTGAACATTTTCTTTATATTATCTGTGAGGGTATCGATTGTGCTGCCACCCCTGCCTATAACAAGCCCTGGCCTTAAAACATAGACGGTTATGCGGGTCAGAACCGGGGTTTTTTGTATCTCAACCCTTGAAAAGCCCGCTCTTGCAAGCTCCTTGTTGAGATATTTGGATATCCTGTATTTGATCAGTGCGTCTTGTATGAACCCTGCCTCCATTGTCATGCTTCCACCTTTACTTCTTGAGCCTTAGCTCCCTCTTTTGGCTGTGATGGCTTTTGCCATTTCTCGTGCTTTGGCTGCTCTGGATTTTCAGCTGGCTGAGGCTTGCGCTTTTTAGGCTGGATTTTCTGCTTTACTGCTGTATCTTTAAGAAAAGCGGCGTTTCTTTTTAATATGTGCATGGCTTTATCGCTGAGTTTGGCAGAATCAGGCTCTGCTACCCCTACTTCTATTTTTGCAAGCTCTATGTTGCTCCTTCTTGCTGAAGCATAGCCGCCAAAGCTCGGATGGAAGAGTATTCCCCGCGAGGGTTGCCTTGGAATGGTTTGGGTCTTGTTTGCGCAGGCGTGGACGACGAACAGGCTTGATGAATCATAGCCTTTTGATTCTGCTATTGAAGTGGCATTTTGCAATGTGCTCTTTACCAGTTTTGCGCATTTCTTGGGATACCTGCCCTTCTTGCCTTGCAGCTCGTGCCTTGCACCAATGTGCTTGTTGTGCCTTCTGTAATAGATTGGCATGCCGTTGTAGATTACACTGTCAAGAATCTGGATTGCGGTGCCTACGTCCTTGTACCTTATAGAGTCGCATACTGCGCAGAGGTCCTTGTAACTCGCGTTGATGTCGCTCGTGCCTGCGAAGACTACATCTTTGGCGTTCCTGTTGAATGAATATTTCATTTTTAGACCTCACTTGAGCTCTACGAACTTGCTGCCACGGGTCGCTTTGACTCCTGGAGCAGAATGTATGACCCTTTTTACAGTATAAACGAAATCGCCCAGCCTGTAGCCGAGCATGTTCGGGGTTATGTCAACACGCTGAAACTCCTTTCCGTTGTGCACATCAAAGCTTAGCCCTATCCAGGATGGGAGTATCAAAGCTTCCCTGAAATGGGTCCTTATTGGCTTGGGTGGGCTTTTGGCCCTAAGCCTTTCGATTTTTATTGTCAGGGCCTTGTATTGAAGCGAGTTGCGCTTTAGCCAGCGCCTCTGCCTTGAGCTTATTAGCTTGGTATAATCGCTAATGGAAAGATTAGCAAGCTCGCCCGGCAACTTTCCTTTAAAAGCTACTCTTTCTGGCATTTTCTTACCTCTTCTTCCTGCCTACGCGCCTCGCTGCAATGTGACCGACCTTTCTTCCTGGCGGCGCGTTTCTTGATGTCATGCTGCTCTTTCCCTTGTGGTGCTCCTTGCCGCCGAATGGATGGTCAACAGGAGCCATCTTTACGCCGCGGTTTCCGGGCCATATCCTGTTGAGCCTGTGCATCATATAGAAATTCTTGCCTGCCTTCATCAATGGCTGGTCTGTCGCACCGCCGCCGGCAACAACACCTAGTTGTGCTCTGCACCTGCTGCCTATCAAAACTGCCGCTTTTGAAGGCAATAAAACTGAAACCTTGTCAGCGACCCTGCCTATTATATACGCGGATGCGCCCGCAGCCTTTACAAGCTTGCCGCCATCGCCCGGTTCTGACTCAATGTTGTATATTGGTATGCCTTCCGGCACCTGCTCCAATGCCACAACGCTCCCGAGGGAGTAGTTTGAGTTTATATAAATTTTATTGCCTATTGCTATCCCTTCTGGTGCGAGCATGTAGCTTTTTGAGAAATCCTCATATATTATTTCCATAATCGGTGCGGTATGCCCCGTATGATTGAACAGGCTTATCACTTCGCCATATGTTTTCTTGCTTTGATCGCTGGTGTAGCTGACGCTGATGTCATATGTGCCGGGCAATTTAGTATAGGCGTTCGAGCCCTTGCCGCGTCTTTGCTGCCTTAGTTTCCTTCCCAATGTTACACCAGTTTAAGCTTCATTGCTATGTCGCTAGCATTATAGCCTTTTGCTATTTTTATAAATGCTTTTTTGTAGTTTGTCGGCATGTTTGTGGTCCTTATGCTGCTGATTTTTACCCCAAAGGTGGTTTCAAACTCTTTCTTTATCTCAGGTTTGGTCGCCCTGCTGTCCACAATGTATGTTATGAGGTTGTTTCTTGATATCAGGTTTATCGCTTTTTCTGTTGCAAGTGGGTATTTCAATACGACCATTTGATCACACCGTTGTATTGCGTATGGAAAGCTTCTGGGCTTGTGCGCTAATGCCCTTAACAGCGCTCTCGCTCCATATTGTTGGTACGACCTCTTTGCCGTTAGGCGACAGTTTTGAGACTGTAAGGTTTTTGATTGTACAGGCACTTACTCCCGGTATGTTGCGTGCCGCTTTTACTGCGCCATTGTCTTTGCCAAGTATCAATAGCAAGGTATGCTTATAGCCCTTCTGCCTTGAGCTCCTTCTCAGGCCTTTTCTCACTCTCGGCTCTGCTGATTTATGAAGAGCATTGCCAAAGCCCAAAACGCTAAAAACCTTAAGCATCTCTTTTGTCTTCTTGATCGATTCTATGCTGTCTGAAACTATGATTGGCAATGATCGGTTCTGACCTGCCACGCCGCTTGGGGAAGAGGTGGCTGCGATTGCGCTGGCTAGCGCGCTTTGGTATTCCTTTCTATTAATCTGTTCGTGAATCCTCTTTTCTATTAGGTGCGGATGTGCCCGCCTGCCCTTGACTGCAGAAGGTATTCTTCTAACTTCGCCCTGCACTCCACCGCCAAGCTTCTGTTTTGGCCTTATTGCTATGCCCATGTGCCTGCCAGATCTGTACGCATGCATTGCGCCATAGTATGTTGCTGTGGTTTGCAGGCCGGCAAGAACGTAGTGAGCTTGTGGCTGAAACCTTAGGCTCTGCTCTGCAAGCACGGCTCTTTGTATAAGCCATGGCTTGTATGCCAAGCCAAATATCTCTGGCAGTTCTATGGTGCTAGACTGCTTGCCTTCTAAATCTAAAATGTTTGCCGTAGTCATAAAACCATCAGAAAGCTATTTGAACGATTTTTGGCTCCTTTATCACTTTTGCGTTTCTGTTGTTAATGGATTTTCTTAGCCTGACAAGGCGTGCTGCGGGGCCGGGAATGCTGCCCTCAACAATCATGTACTCGTTTTTTATTACACCGTAACCTTTGAAGCCTGATTTTTTATTAATTTCATTTACATGATCTTTGCCGCCAATCTTTATTATGCGTTTGTTCTGCTCTGTGCGGTAGTTGAAACCCATCTGGCCAGGACGTGGCACGTTGAAAAATACCTTGCCTGGTGAGAATGATCCCAGTGGTCCGACATGTCTTATCTTTTGCGTTGCTTTGTGGAATTGCCTTTTGGCGCCATGCCTTTTTATAGCACCTTGCCAGCCCTTCCCTTTTGTTATTGAAGTTATATCTATGTATTCTCCGGGGGTAAAATAGGATTTTGGATCTACTGTTTTTCCAAGAAGCTTGGCAGCTGCATCGAACCTCTCTTCAATGCTTTTGCCCATAACTGAACTTTCAAACCGCACGGTATGCTTTTGGCTTATGTTTAAAGAGCTAGGATAGGCGGCAATCAGAACAGAAACGTCAGAAAACTCTTTCAACTTGCTTTTTGCACTTTCCACGCTTGTGGTGTGCTTTGGGTTTTTCATGCCTAGTTTTTGTGCTAGGGCCTTATCAATAATTTCTGATTTCGAATTTTTGTAGCCTGTGTTGCTATTCTGAATATAAAGGCGCATCCCATAAACCTCCATTGGGGGTATTTCCAGAACTGTACACGCTCTTGAAACTTCGATGCCTTGCGCCTCTGCGCTGTCGTCCACAAGGAAGGCATTGGTCATGCCCGCTTTGTAAGCGATTATGTTTGAAATCGTCGGTTCGGAGCCATAATTAGGAATAGCCCTGATCCTGGGAAGCCTTCTTTGGGCTCGACGTCTATGCCAGTACTGCAAGCCTGTCATAATAACACAGAAGTATTAGACATAAAAAGAAATTTCTGTCTTAATTTATTATCATAAATAGGTATTTATATTTTCTTTTTATTCCTGTATTTGCATATAAATTTTATTTATACACTAGTTGCTTTTTCTTAGCGTATTTCCCAATACTTAAGCTTTGTGAATCGAGTTTAAAGATTTGACGGTACTTTCTATGGTCTGTATATCTTTTGTTATGGAATTAATTGAAGCCCGCAAAGCAGCCAAATCTCTTGCTATTATTCTAAGTTCTAAGCTCCTTTTGCTTTCGTGTATTGTGATCTTGCTTCGTTTATAGTTCCTTATGTTTCCTAACGCCTTTTTATATGACATTTGTGTTGCTTTGCTGATATTCAAATTTGCACGGTAAACTGGCTTTGTTCTCATTCGAATCCTCTGTACTTTTTGCCTGCACGCGTCAGACCTCTTTGCGCCCTGCCTCTTTGAGATATTATACTTTTATAATAAGGATCATTGTATATTGAGGGCTTATCCCTTTCTAGCAGCAACACCTCATAAAACCTTTTGTCGCCGATTTCACCAACAAAATAAGAATTAAGAACTTCGCAGTTTGAGAATTTTCTGCCTGCTCTTTCCTCTGCTGTTGCCTGCAATGACTTTGTCCTTGAGAAGAATCTGCCGCTCTTCGAGGGCTTCCTGCCACCGCCGTGCTGTGCCCTTTTCCTCCTGCCCTTTTTTACTGATACCCTTGCAACAAGCACGCCCTGTTTTGCCTTGTAACCTAGCTCTCTTGCCCTTGCTATATTTGTTGGTCTTTCAATGCCTTTAACTGGCGGTTCCTTATTCCATGTCGTTAGTTTTGCTTTGTATCCCTCTGGGCGCATCCTGTACTCTTCTTTAAATGTTGCCTTTATGTGTTTGTACATGCTCATAAAAATTCACTTTAAGAAGTTGAACAAACGTTTTTTCTCAAGAAAGTATAGATGTCAATTCAGGTATTTAAGCTTACTGCAGGATTCTAAATTTTCAGTAGTTTGGCTTTTTAAGTATTATGAGGGGCGTGTGGCCGAGATTCTTGATTTTTGCAATTTCTTTGAGGGTTAGCCATTTCCATTCGCTGGTTTCATTTGTTGTTTTTAGTTTGCCTCCAATCGCCTTGGCTTTATAAAAGAATATTATTCTATGTACCCTATTTTGCGGTACGATCATCTCGTGGACTGTTATTAATTTTGTTGGTCTGATTCTTAGGCCCGTTTCCTCTTTTATTTCTCTTATTACTGCCTTTTTGGCGGTTTCTCCATATTTAATGCCACCACCAGGAAATGTCCATATACCGATTGGAAATACCACCCTTTTACCTATCAGAAGCCTTCCTTTTTTATCTTCAATTAGCGCAGACGCACCGGCCCTGACAACATTCTGCTCGCCCCCATCTGATCACTCTTTAGTTTATAAGAATATGCTGGATTTGCTGCTTCTTGTTTGACCTTAAGATTTTTATATTAGATTACATTTTGCATGAAATAAAATTATAGTAAGGTTTAAATAAGATAAAAATAACAATATAGGCAGGCAAAGCGGTTCTATGAGATTAAAGGGCAAAAGGAGTAATAAAAAATCGTCTAAACATGCAAAGGTAAGGCATAAAAGATCAGTTAAAAAGACGATTAAGCGTATTAATAAGACAAAGCTCACAAAGCAAAAATTAGCAATGGCTGCAAAGCAGAAAGAGCAGGCGGTAATAAACTCTGGTGCGATAGTAGATGATCTGCTTGAAGATAGTGTAATTTCGAATTATCTTATAAAAAATGTCAGTAAAAGGGCCCCAGAAATCATGAGAATGTTGGAGAAACCACAAGATGATGAAAAGATAGCTGAGGCACTCGGCATGAAAATAAATGCTGTAAGGCGTGTATTAAACATACTGCAAGGTTATGGAATAACTGATTATAAAATATCAAAAAATGAGAATGGATGGCTTCAGTTTGAGTGGTCTATAAATTCTAGAGAAGTAAGCAAGTTTTTAGAGTACGTTGAAGAAACAATAAACAAAAATTCTGTAATACGTGCTGATTGCAACGACTATTTTATATGCAGTAATTGTTATGGGGATAACAAGCTTGTATTCAGTTTTGATGCTGCTTTTGAAGAAAAATTTAAATGTGGTTGTGGTAAAGATATGGTAAGAATAGATAAGGAAGAAGCGCAGAAACTTATTGAAGAAAGTGGCAGAGGCCGCATCGAATCAAAAGAGCTCTCGTTGTTTTAGCTTCTGTATTAATACCTTATCGTTTGTAATATAATAAAGTATTGTAATTTTATTCATTTTTAAAGCGAGGTAGGGTAGCTAGGAGTGCCCGCCGGGCTCATAACCCGGAGATCGACGGTCCAAATCCGTCCCTCGCTACTGGTCATACTTCCGCTATTACAATAAACAAATTAACATTTTCAGTATTAAAAAATAAATTTAGGTTTTTATTATTACATATATATATAATAAAACAACAAGATTATCGGAAGTGTGGGGTGTATCTACTTATGGAAAATCTTACATATGACTATATTTGGCAGATATATCAGAAAGAAAAACAAACAAATGAACTTAGTACATTACCAAAAATGTTTTACAACGATGCCCATATTTTTATAAAGAAACTTACAGACGAAGGTGAAAAAGAGGATTCAAGCAGCATAAAAAATAATACACAAAAACTAATCAATCTAATATTTGAAAGACGCAAGCAGAAAATAATGATGTATATCGCGCTCAACAAAAACATACCATCTATAACAGAAGAAGAAATGGAATTTTACAAAAAAACAGCAGAATTGTACAGCGGCACAAAACTTACACGTCAAGATACACAAGAAGTCAAACAGCAACTTACAGCAACCAAGGACATACCTGAAATCTTGTTGCCATCAGGTAAAAAGATGGGCCCGCTCAAAAAAGAGCAGGAAGTAAAAGTCGATGACCCAAATGACATAAATTTTCTTCTTACTACCTCTTTATGCATATACGCTTGAGGTCTAGAAATAACCCTCATACTGCGAATCCCGTCGTAACCCGAAAGGTTAATTAATATTTGTGCGGCATACATATTTACATAAAATATTTTGATTTTAGAGGGTACCATATTCTTCTAAATTCTTATACAACTGATGACATGAACGTACCAAGGCAAATTAATACATACTGCCCCAAATGCAACAAGTACACAACACATAAAGTCATTCTCTACTCTAAGGGAAGAGAGAGTGGCCTTAGTATCGGCACCAGAAGAAACATCAGGAAGAGAAAAGGGTACGTAGGAAAAGTAAAGGGGCAAGCAACCATCATAAAGTCTGCCAAAAGACAAAAAGTTCTTCTTCAATGCGCAGTATGTAAATATACTGTCGAAAGAATCCTAGGCTCCAGAACTAAAAAGAAGCTAGAATTTACAATATAAGGGTATTTATGGAATTAGAGCAAATCAAGATTATCCCAAGGGTCAATGAGCTTGTTATCGCACAAGTAACCAAAATTGCAAGATTTGGGGCTTACTGCAAACTGCCCGAGTATAATGACACGGTCGTATTCTTACCTTTAAGAGAGGTTTCTTCAGGTTGGATAAAAAACATCCACGAATTCTTACACCAAGGCCAGAAGCTAGTATGCAAAGTAATTTACATAGACAGAGCGAAAGGCACAATAGATATATCTTTGAAAAAAGTTACCCCAAAGGACTCTAAGGAGAAAATAAGTGCATATAACCTAGAAAAGCGCCTTGCCGCACTTTTTCAGCAGGCCATCAGGGCCGCTAAGGAAACTGACCAGCAAGCAGCCATAAACACAGCAAAATCAGAGTTCGAAACCTTTACTAATCTCGTATTTAATGCCACAAACGACACAGACCAATTTAAGAATTCAAAACTTTCTAAGAAGCTGAAGACCTCAATTCTAAAGACAGTAGAGGCAAGCAGAAAGAAGAGAGAATACCGAGTGTCATACATAATAAACCTTACAACCTTCAATACAAAACAAGGCATAACAGAGATAAACAATGCACTGAAGGAGGCAGAAAGCAAGGGCGTTACGATAACGTACATAAGCGCACCCAAATACAAGATGGATGCGGAAGGCGAAAATTACGAGGATGCCGAAAGAAAGATAAAAGAGGCGGTCGAAACAATCAAAACAATGGCAAAAGAGAGCACCTTTTCAATCGAAAAGGAAAAAGTCAGGAAAGAAAAGCAGGACATAATAAGCAAGGCGGGTGTATAGTTGCAAAAAACGCACATAAAAATTAGGAAAGGTGTGAAGCTTAACAAATCAGTATTGATAGTTGGTTTGCCTGGAATAGGCAATGTAGGCAGGCTTATTGCAAAGCACCTCATAAAAGAGTTTGATGCAGAAATAATTGCGGTTCTGTATTCCCCCCACTTCCCCCACCACGTGATAATGCTCAAGAATGGCGGCGTGAGGCTTGTAAGCAACCGCTTCTATCTATTAAAACAAAAGACGAAGGCCGGCAACAGCATAATCATCCTTACTGGCGACTTCCAGGCTTTGACCCCATGGGGTCAATACGAAGTCAACGAAGGTATCGTCAATTTCTTTAGGAAAAGGCTAAAAGGGGAGTTTATATACACCTTAGGCGGCTACTACACTGGTACTCCAGCAAAAGAACCAAAGGTTTTTGGCAATGCAACGAGCGCAAAGGTCATTAATAACTTTAAGAATAGCGGGGTTATATTCGGTGAATCAAAAGGTGCAATACTTGGCTCTGCAGGCCTTGTAATAGCATTTGCGAAAATGAGGGGCGTGGACGGAATATGCATAATGGGCGAGTCCTCCTCACAGTTGGATCCCGATGCGGCAGCAGCAAAAGCGGTGCTAAAAATCCTTTCTGATAGGTTGCAACTCAGCATTGATACATCTAAAATAGATTCTCTGATAGAAGCGGAGGCAAAAGCGCTTAGGGCCCTAGAGCAGCAGTTTATGAACCTTCAAATACCAATAGGCCAAGAACTTGAACAGCCAGAGTCCGGCAAGCTTTCTTATATCAGATAGGCGCTAATTACTTTAAGCGCCAGTAATCTAGCCTGGTAGGATTTCACCTTCCCATACTAGGAAAAAGGTGATAGCTCGGGTTCAAATCCCGACTGGCGCATGAAAAAGTATTAATATTTGAAAAAACAACACATTGTTTGAAGTGATGACGTGAGTACAGGGACAACAAAACTGCGAGATACACAAAGACGATATAGTCTTACTAAAGAATATTTTGCACTCCGCGGGTCTGACATACTAACAGCTGGAAGAGAGTTGCATGAAGTTGAGGGGGAGTTTAGAGATCTGATGAAAACAGGTGTAACCCAACTGGCGGTCATCTGCCTAAATAGCTCATCCTTATCCCACCTCCAGCCTCAAGAAATTTATGGGGCAACTGTAGAAAACGTGCATTCTGATCTTACTGAAGAATTGAAACGAACGTTAGCTCTGAATACTCTCGAGTCAGAGACGGAGATAGGCGAAATCATACATACTGCCCTAGATTGGGCCAAGGCGCAAGCTTTGATGAGAAAGCCAGAAGACACACTAAAACTGCTCCGTCAAGACGCAAGGCAACCGCATGTCTGCTGAAAAGAAGATTAGTGATAGCATGTCCCACACAGCAACAGAACAAAAAAACAGGCAAGTCAGATACATTAGCCTTAGAAATGATTTTATACACCACTGGCTTGGTACGATAACCAGAGCAGAATCATCACATAAGATGGAGAGCGAGCTTAGAGATCTAATGCCCCAAGGCATGCTCCAGTTAGTATTAATCCATCTAAGCGCTCAACCTTCATCCAACCCCCAAGCAGAAGAGATTTATGACGCAATATGGTTTGTGCACTCAGATCTGCACGACAGAATGCAAGAAGATTTAATGAACTCGCGAGGCTTTAGTCTTTTAATAACAAAGTCGTTGGCACACAAAGTCATGGATTCTACCTTAGACTGGACAGCAGAAAAAACCCGCCATCTTCTGAACATCCCAATAATTGCAGATTCACTTCATCAAGCGATGCTTAGCCCAGAAGAGTTTGCCGAGCAGTTCAAGGCAGCAAAACACGCTACGTTGTCGGAGCAGCTTCGAAACGCTTACGCAAGTTACAAGGAACGTTACAAGAGAGTGCTCCTAAGACGGGGCTAGTGCTTTAGCTGGATCGTTAAAAGATCCAAATCATCAACATTCCCACTACGCTACCAACAATGCCCGCGAAGAAGTTTGATGAAAATTTACTACCAATTCCTTTCTCTTCAAAATAGCCCAAGGCAGAGTCCACGACGGTGCCGAGGAAACCACCAAGAGTTACAACCAATATAGTTGTAAAAAGATCCAAATTGAAATACGACAGAGCTTGGTTTCCAATCAACAACACACTCACGGCTATTAGAAATGAGCCCAGAAGCCCTGCCAAAAGCCCTGCTATTGTTATGCCGCCAGACGTGCCCTTTCTTACCCTTCTTGAGGTGAATATCATTCTTGGCATGCCATCTAAAACGCCCAATTCGCTGCTGAACTTGTCAGCCGTTACCGTTGCAACACTAGAAAGAAAACCTATGAATGCCAGCATCGATAGCCAATGAAAGTATGCTACTTGGGCATAATAAAAGAGGAAGACCATAAGCAAGGGTGGCAAACCGTTAGCCAGCACGTTCTTTACCCCTCTTCTTTCTTCAAAAAGTCTTAGGAGCCTCTTTTTCCTCATGCCTACAAACGTTACCATTGCAGAAAGTACAAGGAAATAGACCATAACTGCAAAGAAAAGGGGCCCAACGCCCAACCCAAAAGCCAAAATAAGCCCTCCGACGACAAGTGCGACTAACCCTCCATCTCTGTCAAGTGTCAAAAAATACATAAAATCAATCGAAAATTCCGATACTTCTGCTATAAAGAAAGGTTTTTAAACATATAAGTTGAAAGTTTCTTACGGGTTCTCTACTGTAGGAAGGTCGTGAAGAACTGGTCGCCTTGCCAGCGTGTCGAAACACGCTGGCACTAGTTCTCTTGAACATACAATCTAATGGTAGTTATACTCAATCCTTATAATTATTTTCCTAGCAATTTTGCTATTACCTAATTTCAAAACTCAACAATATAAATGCATACCAGCATAATATTAATGATGTTATGCCTAAAGAGAAAAGCGTAAAGGAACTTGAGGACCTGCCTGGCGTTGGACCTTCAACCGCGGACAAATTAAAGGCTGCAGGCATTACAACATTAGAGAAAGTTGCAACTACTTCCCCACATGAGCTAGCGGAAAAAGCGGGCATAAGTGTAGAAAACGCAAAGAAGGCAATAGCCGCGGCGCAAGAAGCAACAACCATCGAATTTGAAACAGGTGAAACAGCTTTAAAGGAAAGAGAGCAGTTGGGAAAGATAACAACAGGCTCTGAAAGCCTTGATGCACTAATTGGCGGCGGCGTAGAAACGAAGGCGATAACAGAGGTTTATGGAAGGTTTGCAACAGGCAAATCCCAGCTCGCGTTTCAGCTTTGTGTAAATGTGCAATTGCCTCAGGAGAAGCACGGCCTTGACGGCAACGCCCTATTTATAGATACAGAAGGCACCTTCAGGCCTGAAAGAGTCAAAGACATAGCAAAAGCAAAGGGCATAGATCCGAAGATCACGCTCGAGAACACAATCATAGTGAGAGTCACCTCTACGGACAAGCAAGTACTCACAGTGGAAAGGGCGGGCAGCCTCATAGAGCAGAAGAACATTAAGCTGATTGTTATCGATTCACTTACCTCGTTATTCAGATCGGAGTTCATAGGCAGAGGCGCTCTCAACGAAAGGCAGCAGAAGCTTAACTCGCACATACACAAATTGCAGATGCTTGCCGATAAATACAAGTTAGCGGTTTACATAACCAACCAAGTAATGGACAACCCCGCCATACTTTTCGGCGATCCGACCACCCCAATCGGCGGCAACATCATAGCCCATGCAGCAACCACACGCCTTTACATAAGAAAAAGCAAGGAGGACAAGAGGATAGTGAGACTTGTAGATTCCCCAAACATGCCCGATGGGGAATGCGTTATAAGAATAACTCAAAACGGCATTATCGACTAACAGTCCTTTCTATATGTATGCTATGCTCGGAGGGTGCCACCTTCAGCTTTGCATTCTTGAACCGCAAAGCGAGTTCCCTGCCGGTATAAAACGTGTAAAGGAATGTTGCTATCGCAGATGCGTTTGTGTGCGGTTGAGGCGTTATACTTACATTGAAATCTGAGCGTTCAAATATGGGCTTGTAGGTCTCATTCATGGTAACTATTACTATCAGATTTTTGTATGTCTTTATCATACTAAGTTTACTGTTTATAGGCATACCGAAGCGTGTTAGGTAAACAGACTTGTAATTTCTTTTTTCCTTTAGGACCCTGCGCCAGTCGTTCGTGAAATAAACATCAAAAACGCCACCCCACTTATTGCACAGACCTTTCGCATACCTTGCTAGCCTTTCATTCCTTTTGTCGGTCAGTATGAGGCTTGAGGCTCCGAAGGCTCTGGCTGTCATTATCATTTCTATGTAATTCTCAAAGCTGCCCTTGCCTATGATAAGAATGCATATCATAACCTCACCCCAAGGCTTAATGCGGTATAATAACAAGAGACAAGCTCCATAAACTTATGCTTTTGTAGTATTACTTCCATTATCTTTTTTAATTACTTGCGCGTCTACGACAAACGATCCCTCCTCAAGCCTCATAAGCCTGACTCCGCTCGCATATCTACCTGTAACTCTTATTGAAGAAATATTAATTTCTATTGATAACCCTTTTGAATTGACTAACAGAAGATTATCAGACTCTTTGCCTGCAACAGCCTTTACAACTACCCCTGTTTTTCCGCTAAGCTTCATGTTTACCACACCTTTACCACCCCTGTGCTGAAGCCTGTACTCTTCTGTGGCTGTGGCCTTGCCATATCCTTTGCCAGAGACGGTTATTGCATATTCATTCTGCTTTGGCGCAAGTATGTTTACAACCTCGTCATTTTGGTCAAGCCTTATTCCTCGGATTCCTACCGCGCCCCTGCCCACAGGCCTTACATCAGTTTCCTTAAACCGCAGGGCAACGCCCTGTTTTGTAGTTATGAGCATCTCCGAGTTTCCTTCAGATAGGCATATATCCGCAACCTCATCATTCCCCTCAAGCACCAATGCACGTATTCCATTTGTTCGCGGCCTTGAAAATGCCTCTGCCATTACGCGCTTTATCTTGCCCCTTTTCGTTATAAATGTCAGGAATTTGTTCGAGAATTCGCGGGTGTTTATTACGTTGCTTATCCTTTCCCCTGCCCTCAGACCAATGTAATTTACCATTGCATTGCCCGTGCTGTACCTTCCAGTTGCTGGCACTCTATAGGCTTTAAGCCAGTATACTGTGCCCATATTCGAGACCATTAGCAAATAGTCCTTTGACATGCAATTTATGATCTGCTTTACAAAGTCGCCCTCCTTGAGGTTGGTCGTTATTATTCCCTTCCCTCCCCTGCCCTGCTCTTTATAGGTGGATGACTCAAGCCTTTTTATGTAGCTGTTCTTTGTCAGAAGCACAACACAGGGCTCATCTTTTATGAGGTCCTCGCTTTCAAATTCCTTCAGAGAGGTGCCGCTTTCTATGGTTGTCAGCCTCTTCCTGCCGTATCTCTTTTTCAAATCAGAGGTTTCCTCCTTTATTATACTGTATATCTTGGAATCACTTGCAAGAATTTCTTTGTAGTTTGATATGCTTGCGTTCAGACTTTTGCTTTCGGCTTCGAGTGTTGTGCTCTCCATTGTGGTAAGCCTGCTTAGCCTCATTTCCAGTATTGCATTCGCCTGTTTTTCCGATATAGAATATTTACTTATAAGGGCCGCGCGTGCAGCTTTGATATCGTCACTCTTTTTTATCAAGGCGACAATTCCGTCTATATTGTTTATCGCAACTATGAGCCCTTCAACAAGATGGAGCCTTTCAAGTGCCGCGTTTAGGTCATACAAAGTGCGACTTTTAATAACTCCAAACCTATGCGCTACAAAGTGCTTGATCATCTCCTTTACATTCAAAGTCAAAAGCCTTTTGCCGAGCGTGGCAACATTCATGACTGGTAAGGTTATCTGCATCTGTGTGTGCTTGTAAAGAAGGTTAAGCACAAAATCCGGTTGAATGCCCTGTCTTAGCTCTATAACAACCCTCATGCCCTGTCTGCCGCTTTCATCCCTAACATTTGTTATCCCCACAATCGTTTTATTCCTTACAAGTTCTACAATTTTTGTAACAAGAGAAGCCTTATTCACAGCATATGGTATTGCCGTAATCACAATCCTATGCACACCGTTTTTCTCTTCTTCTATCTCGCTTCTTGCTTGTATTGACACAGACCCCCTGCCGGTAAGATAGGATCGCAAAAGACCCTCATCATAAAAAACAATACCTCCCGTTGGAAAGTCAGGACCTTTGATATAATTAAGCAGTTCATTTGGAGTTACGTTCTGATTGTCTATGTAAGCAATTACAGCATCACATACCTCCTGCAGATTGTGCGGAAGCATCCGCGTTGCAACACCAACTGCTATACCCGTGGCGCCATTTAACATCAAGTTTGGGACTTTAGACGGCAAAACAACCGGCTCGGTTTCAGTGTTGTCAAAGTTCGGTATAAATTCAACAGAGTTTTTATCTATATCTTCAAGCATTTCTTCTGCAAGCTTGCTCAACCTAACCTCTGTATAACGCTGTGCAGCAGGCGGGTCTCCGTCAACCGAACCCATGTTGCCTTGGCCTTCAACAAGGGTATGGTTCATTGTAAAGGTCTGGGCCATTCCGACAAGAGTTTGATAGGCTGCAATATCTCCATGCGGATGGTACTTTCCAATAGTTTCACCCACAATCCTTGCGCTTTTCTTTGTAGGCTGGTCGCTGGAATTGTTGAGCCTGTACATCGCATATAGGATTCTGCGCTGAGCAGGCTTTAGCCCATCTCTAACGTCCGGCAGGGCCCTGCCTATTATCACACTCATCGCGTAATTGATGTAGCTTACCTGCAGTTCGTTTTCTATACCAGATTCAACATTTTCGGCCATGCAATCATTCTATACATCTAGGAAAGATACCTCTGTGGAATGCTCCTCAATGAATCTTCTCCTAGGCTCGACGTCCATACCCATGAGTATGCGGAAAAGTTCATCAGCAAGTTCTGCATCCTTTATTGATATTTTCTTTAAGACCCTCCTCTTGGGATCCATGGTTGTCTCCCAAAGCTGGTCGGGATTCATCTCACCCAAGCCCTTGTATCGTTGTACAGCGACCTTGCTGTTATTGCCAACCAGTTCTTTGAGCTGTGCATCAGAGTAAGCGTATGTAATCTCCTTCCCCTTTGATATCCTGTACAATGGAGGCTGCGCAATGTAAACGTTGCCGTTAACTATCAACGGCCTCAATTTATTATAGAAGAAAGTTAGCAGCAGAGTGTTTATGTGGCTGCCATCGACATCGGCATCTGCGAGGAATATTATTTTCTTGTAACGCAGCTTAGTTATATTAAACGATTCGTCAGTGCCTGTTCCTAGAGCTGCAACTAACGCCCTCAACTCTTCGTTATTTAGTATGCGCTCCTCAGAGGCCTTTTCAACATTGAGTATCTTACCTCTCAAAGGCAAGACCGCCTGATACATCCTATCGCGGCCCTGCTTACTCGATCCGGCAGGGCTTTCACCCTCTACAATAAATAGTTCTGCCTTTTCAGGATCGGTTTCTGTGCAGTCCGCAAGTTTTCCAGGCAAAACGCCGCTATCGAGAAGATTCTTTTTTCTTGAAAGCTCTCTTGCCCTTCTAGCTGCCTCTCTAGCGTCCGCAGCCCTTAAGACTACTCCAACTATCTTCTGAGCTTCCAATGGATTTTCTTCGAGAAAGTCAGACAAGCCGCTATAAATTGCGTTTTCGACAATCTGCTTAATGGTCGTATTGCCAAGCTTTTCCTTTGTCTGGCCTTCAAACTCTGGGTTTTGCATCATCAGCGATATTATCGCGATAAGCCCTTCTCTAGTATCTTCGCCTTCTATCGTAGGAAGGTTTTGCCTCTTGACACGCTTTTCCACATAGTTGGTTATGGCGCGTGTTAAGCCTGCACGAAAACCAGTTACATGGGTACCTCCCTCTGTGGTCTTTATCTTATTTACGAACGAAAGAAGCTCTTCATTAAAACTTTTTACGTATTGCAGAGAAATCTGAATCTTTGTACTATCTGCTTCTTTAGAAATTGCTATAGGCTTTGAGATCTGTTCCCGGTCTCTTCGTAGATTAGTAATAAAATCTATCAGGCCAAGACTCGAATAAAATTCCTCTTCCCTAGGCTGATCGCCACGTTCATCCCGCAATCTTATCCTAAGCCCTGGGCTTAGATATGAGATGCTTTTGAGCCTTTCTGAGAGAAGCACCCCGTCAAAACTTTTAACCGAAAATATTTCCATGTCTGGCTTGAACCTTACTGTGGTGCCAGTTTCTGGGCTTTCACCAATAACCTCTATTTGTGATGTTGGCATGCCCCTACTAAATCTCAGTCTGTATATCTTGCCATCCTTTTTCACCGTAACCTCTGTGTATTCTGACAAAGCATTCACCACTGTCAGGCCAACCCCATGAAGGCCGCCAGCGACCTTATAGATTTTGTTGTCAAACTTTGCGCCAGAGTGCAAAGAGGTAAAAACAACTTCCAAGGCGGGCCTGTTCACCTTTGGTATAATATCTACAGGTATGCCCCTACCGTCATCGCTCACCTCTGCAACGTCGACCTCACCCTCCTTCGTTAACTTTATCGTTATATTATGGCAGTATCCTGCCATCGCTTCGTCAACAGCGTTGTCGATAACCTCGTATATTAGGTGAAGGAATCCAGCCCCCCCAGTGGATCCTATATACATTGCAGGCCTTTTCCTTATTCCGAGCGGACCCGATAGCACTACAATATCTTTAGCAGTATAACTATTCTCTCCCATTTTTATCAGCTGTTTAAAAAGCAGTTGTCGCCATTTACTAATTATTTATACACATTCAAGTTTAAAACCCTTTTGGTAGTGTTTTGTCGTCGTAACAGGCTTTACCAACAGAATAAAAATAAGCCCCCATTTTAGGTGCTATGAAAGCCATACAAACTCTAAGAACAAGATCCCTACTGCTTTGACCGGCCCCTTATAAAAAGAGATAAATATGTGAAAACTAAACAATAGTATTATGATAAAACCAGCTATTTTATGGGAGAAGGCTGAAAACAACAAGGTTGTTTGCAATGTGTGCGCAAGACGATGCCACATCCCCGAAGGATCTAACGGATTCTGCTTTGTCAGGAAAAACATAGACGGCAAACTATGCCTGATAAATTACGGGGTGCTCGCATCAATGCAGGTCGATCCTATAGAAAAAAAGCCATTCAACCATTTCATGCCAGGCAGCTACGTTTTTGGCATAGGTACAACATCATGCAATTTCGGCTGTATGTTCTGCCAAAACAGTAACATCTCAAAGGAAAAAGAAATAATCGGCATGGAAGTAAAGCCAGATGAAGCCATAAAGCTAGCATTGCAGCATGATACGCAGGGCATAGCGTTCACATACAACGAGCCAGCGATATTCATCGAATATGCGCTTGATGTTGGCAAGCTTGCTCATAAAAAAGGGCTTTTCAACCTGTTTGTAACTAATGGCTATATGACTAAAGAAGCTGTATCAAAGCTAAAGGGAATCATAGACGCCACGGTCGTGGATTTCAAAGGCAATGGCGAGCGCTCATTTGTAAGCAAATTTGAAGGCATACTTAACAGCGAGCCCGTCAAAGAAGCACTCATAGAACTAAAGAAACAAAGCATTCATATAGAAATAACAGACCTTATAATACCCAAAGTTGGCGATTCATTAGACGCTTGCAATGACCTTACAAAATGGATTTATGAAAACCTCGGCCCAGACACGCCAACGCAGTTTACAAGATTCCAGCCCGAATATAAGATGACAGATTATCCCCAGACGTCTTACGAAACCTTGAAAGCCCACCACGACATAGCAAAGAAAAACGGTCTAAACTATGTTTACATAGGCAATGTGCCTGGCAATCCATACGAACATACATACTGCCCAAAATGCAAGGAGCTTGTTATCGAAAGACACGGTTTCTACATACAGGACTGGCGATTAGACAATGAAGACAGATGCAAGAAATGCGGCACGCAGATATTAGTTGTTGGCAAAAGGCCGAAAAAGTTTGTTTACCGTGAGATAAGTTCAATATACTAATAAATTTGCCTGTTTCAAATAGCTTATAAATTCTTAGTGCTAAAATCTAGTAGTGCTATTTATGGAAAAAAAGAAAATCATAATAATCGGAGCGGCCGGAAGGGATTTTCATTGCTTTAATGTACTCTTCAGAAATAACCCGAATTATGAAATTGTTGCATTTACGGCAAGCCAGATACCATTCATCTCCAATAGAATTTATCCTGTTGAACTATCTGGCAATTTATACAAGGATGGTATACAAATATACGACGAATCAGAGCTTCCAAACCTCATAAAACGCCTTAAGGCAGAAATATGCATATTGGCATACAGCGACCTTCCATATAATGCAGTCATGAACAAAGCGAGCATAGTAAATTCTAACGGTGCAGACTTTTGGCTCATAGCACCGGAACATGCGTATATAAAATCAAGAAAGCCCGTTATAGCAATTTGTGCCGTTAGAACGGGCAGTGGAAAAAGCCAAACTACGAGGTACATAGCGAAGTACCTCAGAAGCCGAGGCTACAAAGTTGTAATAATAAGGCACCCGATGCCTTATGGTGATTTAAAAGAGCAAATAATTCAGAAATTTGAGAACCTAAAAGACCTTGACAAGTACAAATGTACCATAGAAGAAAGGGAGGACTACGAACCCCACATCAGAAACGGCTTTGTTCTGTTTGCAGGCGTGGACTATGAAAAAATCTTGAGAGAAGCGGAAAAAGATGCAGATATAATATTATGGGACGGCGGCAATAATGATGCATCTTTCATAAAACCAGACCTTCTGATAACGGTTGCCGACCCGCTGCGTGCAGGAAACGAGCTAACCTATTACCCGGGCGAAACCGTTGCGGAGATGGCAGACCTTTTGCTCGTAAATAAAGTAAACTCTGCTTCCAAAGAGGAATTAAAAATTCTTGAAAACGATTTTAGAATAATAAACCCCAAAGCAAAAATATCCCTTGCCAAGTCGATCGTCAAACCTGACAATGCAAGCCTGATAAAAGGAAAGAGGGTCTTAATTGTTGAGGATGGCCCAACAATAACTCATGGCGGAATGAGATTCGGTGCAGGCACTGTTGCAGCCAAAGAATTTGGTGCAAAAGAGATAGTGAGGGCAAAAACTTACGCGCAAGGTACCATAAAAGAGGTTTATAGGCAATATCCACATTTGGATGAAGAGCTGCCAGCGATGGGCTACTCGCCAAAAGAGATAAGAGACTTACAGGATACAATAAATCTTGCAGATTGCGACAGCGTCATCTCTGCCACACCGACAGACCTAAAAAGAATATTAAATGTAAACAAGCCAATAGTTCAGATCAGCTATGAATTAAAGCCCATCGACAGCGTTCTTGACAATGCGATAGTTAAATTTATATCAAAATATCTAAAAAATAAATCGTGATAAAATGAACAGGGCAAAGCTGGCAATCCTCATACTCTTGACAATTGGCATTTTGGACTCGATCTATCTTACTATTGAGCACTATAACACCAATCTGCTCTACTGCCCGAATATAGCGGGCTTTGTAAGCTGTTCTACTGTTCTGGGTTCAAGCTACTCTGTAATTCTCGGAATACCGCTTGCAGTACTTTCACTTGTATGGACTGCTATAATGATGCTGCTGTTTCTAAGCTATAAGAACAAAGTATCAAGCTTCATAATGCCCATATGGTACATACTCGGCTTTATTGGCATTGCATATTCTTTAACTGCGCAAATGCTCATAGGCAAGATATGCATTTACTGCGATCTTCTTGATGTTATAATCTTAGGGTCAATACTGTTGATACTGTTTGCAAAACCCTTCAGGCAGCAAAAGGTTTTATAATCGGCTTATCATTTATAATGAAGTGGGTCCGTAGCTCAGCCTGGTCAGAGCGGCTGGCTCTTAACCAGTAGGTCGAGGGTCCAAATAAACTTTACCAAAAGTTAGGGAAATCCCTCCGGACCCGCTAATACCGTACATATTCGCTTTTTATCGAACATGACTACGTCACTTAAAATGATTAACTTTTGCAATATGAAGCATGGCTGGTAATCTTACAATCCCTGTCAAGTATAAACTTGCAAAAAAATATCTGAGGGGCAAAATAAAGCTAAGCGAACTTTCTGCAATGGCCGGTTCGGAAGAAAATGCGATGGCTATAAGAAAAGAGGCCCTCAGAATAAAGTACGGTGCAGAATTAAACGATACAAAGCCGGACTTTACTGATATTGCAAAAAGAAATACGGAAAATCTTCTAGGTCTTGTCAGTGTGCCTTACGGTTACGTTGAAGTTAGCATAAAAGAAGGACTAATGCGGGGAACCCATCCTGTTTTTCTTGCCACGACCGAAGGCAGGCTTATTGCAGGAATAAACCGCGGTGCCAAAGCGATAGACGAAAGTGGCGGCGCGACTGTAGAAATTTTTGGTAATAAGATGACACGCAGCGTAATAATTGAAACCAAGGGCATAAAGGATACAAAAAAGATTATGGATTTTGTCAAAAGCAACGAAGGCCTTGATCTTGCAAAAAAGGAGTTCTCAAAACATACAAAACACAGCGAACTTAAAAGCATAGAGTGCCACCAAGCAGGCAAATACCTATTCTTAGTTTATGAAGCTGATACCAAGGCAGCGATGGGTATGAACATCCTCACAATCGCCTCGAGTAATGCAACCGCGGCTTTGATACGTAAGCTTAATGATCTTGGCATTACCTGCGAGTTGGTTAGCGAGAGCGGGAATATGTGTGTAGATAAAAAGCCGTCCTATCTAAATATCCAAAAAGGACGCGGTGTGTCGATAGTTGCAGAAGTCACAATCCCAAAAGAGATTATAACAAAGCATTTTGGTATTGCCCCTGCGCATATAGTTAAACTAAACACCGTAAAAAACTACATAGGCTCAGATCTTGCTGGTTCTTTGGGTCATAACGCCCAAGTCGCAAATATATTAGCGGCAACCTACATAGCGTACGGCCAAGACCCTGCACAGGTAGCTGAAGGTTCGACAGCGTCTGACTACGCTGAATTAACAGAAAACGGCGACCTTAACCTTATTGTAAAGATACCCGCTTTGGAAGTTGGCACTTACGGCGGGGGAACAGTCAGAGAAATGCAAAAGCAACTTCTTATAGCTTCTGGCGTATATGGTGAAGGCGATGAGATCGGAGTCAGCAAGTTAAAGCTTGCAGAGCTGATAGCAACAACAGCGCTCGCAGCCGAGCTTAATCTTATTGCAACACTTGCCAAGCACGAATTAGGCAAAGCACACGCAAGCTTAAAACGAGGTTAGGAAAACTATTCTCAACCACTACAATCAGAGCAAACTTAGCACAACAGCTGCCACAACGGATATGATGAGACCAAACAACTGTAAACTTGTAAGCCTTTCCTTGTAAAACGCAAATCCGAGAAACGCCACTATCGCCGGCTCAACAGCAGTAACTGCAGAACCTACCACAACAAAGTGAAGCAGAACAAAAAGGGTAAGTCCGACATGGGCGGCCCCATTCAATAAACCTGCCGATAATGCTGCAAGGTTTGGTCTTGCAAGTTTTTCTCTGACACTCTTGCTTAATTTTTTTGTTGCAATTAGATATGCAGTCAGCATCAAAAATCCCGATGCCCCTGCCACTAGAAAGAAGCCAGTAGATACAGACGCAGAATAAACCGATATGCCATATACCAGCAACAATGAAGACAATACCCATGAGATGTTTCCAATCAGTGCCGGCGCAAGCAGCTTATTGAATTCAAAATCTTTAGTAATAGTCACCAATAGTACTCCGATAAAAACCAAAATTATACTTATGAACCCAAAAACGTTAACGTGCTCTTGAAGTATAAAAACCCCAAACAGTATCATTGCGGCCGGGCTGATATTTATCAAAGCCCACGTATTAGAGGCCTGCTCTGTTTCTAAAGACTTATAAATAAATACATAACCCAAAGCCAAGAAGAATCCTGCGGCAACTGAGATTAATAGAAAGTCATAATTAGTAAAGCTTTGAGGTAGGAAAAAGAGCGATATCAGAAGCGGTATCAATCCAAACCCCATGATAAATAAGGCAGACAGATAGTTTCCAAACTTTGTTGATACCTTCTTGCCTATCGTGTCTCCAAAAGTAAATGAGAAGAGGGTGAGTGCTACAGCAAGATAACCAGTATAAAACATCCTATCACAATCACTATGCAAAAAAACTGTGCTTCTAGACCAACGCCTCACTAAGGCTGCATCCAGTCTATCTCGTAATACTCATATTCGCTTTTCGGAAGGTCTATCCTCCTAACTTTGTAGTAGGTTACTGAAGTCTCCCTGTCTGCTATCGCTATTATTAGTTCAAGCTTCTGCGATTTAGCCTCGTTTATTATTGCTGACAGCTCGCTACCCCCGATATACTCATTTTCGCTCAGCGAAAGCATTGCAAATCTCGCCGGATCTTTTCCAGGCGTTTCTATGTTGTTTCCCCTCCTGTGATATAATACAAAATCTATTGCGAGCCTTTTTTTCCTGCTTCTTCCAGGTATGGCGAGTATGAAAGTCTTCCTAACAGAATGCGCAACCCTTATTGCCCTGGCCCATTCTGAAATCAGAAGCTTTGCATCCCTTGGAAACACGTGCAGCACGTGTTTTGAATGCACCCAGGCGCTATCCTCTCTTATTGGTTTTGCTCCAGGAAAATAGATCCTAAAATGAGTTCCAAACTTGAACCCGGTTTTTATCACATAACCTTTGCTGCGCCAATCCCTGTAAACCGCATAAAGCTTTGAGAAATCCGACCTTCTCCTGTTCGCCAAGCCCATTATCACGTTTTTTGTGTGATTCTCCACCTCCAATGCGCCATTCTCGATAAGATAAAGTGTCTCGTAAACATCAAGTTTGTTAAGTGCCCCATGCCCGCTTACCTTATATGTTCCATACTGCCCTATCCAGAGCTGCTCGTATATTTCTTTGCCCTGTTCTGGGTCGTCAACAACCGTTGTTAGATCCTCTGCAAAAAACGTTCCCTTCATGCTGTATCCCTTAAGTTTTGTACCGTCTGCAGGATATCTTTTCGGCATTAGCTTTGTGCCCTCTTTTCTAGGCAGCTCTGGCCGCTTAATAATCAATCCTCTGTCCCGCCAGTCTTTGTACGTGAAATATCTTGCCATCAACTTCCTGTTCTTTGTGAATTTGGCTGCAAGCTCATTGAATGACATCTGCGTGCTTGCATTAGAGGTGCATTCTGTCTTTCTCACATCTATCAAATAAAGTGCTTCTTCTATGGTTAGATAGAGTACGCCTTTCTGAAGCTCCCCAAAGAAACCGCTTCTTAAAATATCTATCGTAGACTGGTCAGTAGAGAAGATCTTCTGCGTATCGTCATTATAATTTATCAGCAACGTCATGACATCCTCTCTTCACCCTGCTTGTACATAGCGTCAATCGTCTCTTGCTCGACCTTTGTGAGCTTTGCTGGCAATATCAGGGTTATTGCCCCTTTGAGGTTGAGCTCCTTAGCTTCATTAATTTTCACAAACAACCTCTGTTCGCTTTCTAAGCTTAAATTTCTTAGGATTATAATATGCGAATCGGGATTCACGACCCCCCTCCTGTAGTGCGCCTCAGCCTTTTCAATGTTTTCTATCGCCTCGTTCGTACTTAGCGTTGATAAGCCCCCAGGATCGTAATCTAATAACATCAGGCTATGCAGGTTATTTATATGGTTGGTATATAACGCATCATAAAATGAGAGAGGCTTGTAATGGACGCTGAATTTAGGTATCGTGCACGTCTTCCCAAACCTGTAAAAATCAAGCCCACTCTCACCCATTGCTGCGGAGATTATTGAGGAGCTGTGCCAGATTTTTACTTTCACCCCGAGTTTCAAGGCCTCTATAAATAAGATTTTGTGGGTCGTTGCTATTAATGGGTCGCCTCCGACCAACAGGGCGATATCTTTTTGCTTCGCCCGGCTCAAGAATTTGCTGACATTTTCTTCAAGGTCCGATCTCTCGAGCTGCGGTATGCGCTTGCCTATGGCCCTTGACAGATAATCTAGTTTCTTTTCACTAAACATGCTGGTATAGGTTTCCGCAAATACCTCACACCCTCTGCAGATTTCCATAGCACCCAGCGATATATCAGTATCAGAAAGTCCAGTGCCTATCATATGCAACATATTCTCAGCTCATAGACCAATATTTTTTATTCTTAATAAACTGTCTCTGTGCATCTATTAAATCTGTATAAAACAGCTTATCTTCCCTTCTCAACATCATAAGCACCCTTGCTGCCGATACGGGCCCAATTCCATATGTTGACAGCGCCACCGCCGCCCTTCCACCATAAGCCCCAAACAGGCTCGCCTCCTTTAAAAGCTCTGAAAATTCCCTTTTGCCCCTCACATTTAACTGCTTCTTCGCCATACTCTTCTCTAAAACCCCTTTCCTATCCTCGGTGTAGATGGCTATCATAGGACTCTTACAGCTTGGGCACACGATTTTCTCCATATCCTTTATCTGATCGACGCTCCTTTCAAATACAAATCCACAATATGTGCAGACAAGCTTTATCTTTTTGCTGAGTATGAACTTTGCAAAGCTTTCTAGTATCTCAGAACTCGGCATTAATGGCATTATCAGTTCTCTTGTATAGTACTCCTCACTTATTATGGCGCTGCCCAAGCTTGCCAGCTCATCATTTTCCAGCGCCTCAATCTTGATGTTACCCGATCTAATCCCTTCAAAAAATCGCCTCAAATTATAAATATCAAAATGATCTTCTATCAATTCTCTGACCGCTTCGTTAAAGATTGGAGTGCCATCATATATTTTGACAAGCTTTCTAGTTATGTTCTTTGATACTACCGAATCCCTCTCTATTACTCCAAACAGCTTTGCCACGGTTATGAACTTGTATCTAAACATGTCCGTACTTGGAAGTATCTCTTTAAGCATGTCTTCAAGCTGATCTGACTTGATGTTCCTTAAGATCTCTTCAATATCTATAACGGGCTGCACCTCTATAACCAAAATATAGGGCGACGCCTTTATGTTGACACTATAGCCCAATTTAGTTGTTATAATGCTTCCAATCAGCTTTGCAAGCGCCTCGTTTGCTTGGGTGCCAAGCCACGTATAGACCACCGTATAATTGGCATGCGACTCAACAAAGACGGTGTCGGCCAATTTGTGCCCAATTTTTATTTTAGATCTCAATTTTTGTATGCTTGCAGCCGCGTTTTTCGTTAATACGCTTTGGGCGGATTTATCCACATCTAAAACATTGGCAAATCTCTGCGCCACAGAATAGCTTACTGGTATGTCTTCGCCAGTCCAGTCTGGCACCGCGGCTTCTAGATCGGTGCTAGGCTCTACGCTTATTCTATCGTTATCTATGCTTACTACCTTCCACGGCAGCCCCTTCGTTATGAAAACAGATCCCTCTTCTAAGTAATTTGCTACAAACCTATCATCCAAAGCGGATATCGTCCTGTTATTGAGCATGTTCTTTACAGCAAACCTTTTGGTGTTCGGTATAACGCTCAGGTGATCGTAATAATACATCCTTGTTCTTGCCCCTGCAGATATGGTCTTACCGTCAAAGCCTATCAATCGTTGTGAAGTCATAAACTCAAGCAGATCGTGCAGGCTTTCACTAGAAATATCCGCATATGGTTTCGCCCTTTTTATTATCGCTTTCAATTCGTCAATGCCGCATACGCCCTTGTCTAACGCAATACCACATAACTGATTCGCAAGGACATCTAGGGCGCCAAGTGGTATGTTAAAATCCTCTAACATACTAGAGCGAAAATTTTCATACACAGCAAAGGACTCTATTGCATCCACGACCCCCGTCGCTATTATTACGCCATTTGAGCGTTTTGTAGTGGTGTGGCCACTCCTGCCCACCCTCTGCACAAGCCTCAGGGCTTGTCTAGGCGATCCGTACTGTATTACCAAATCAACACTCCCTATGTCTATGCCAAGCTCCAAGGAGCTCGTGGCTATAATGCTTTTTAGCGTTCCTCTCTTGAAAGCGTTTTCAATTTTTATGCGCTCATCCCTAGCAAGCGATCCATGGTGTACGTCTATGCCTCCAAAGGGCTCTATCGTGTTTAGGTAGATTAGCCTGTTACCAAGCGCCTCAACAATCTGTCTTGTGTTGGCAAAAACAAGCGTTGATGTTGATTTTGATACGTGCTCTGTAATCGCTTCGAGCCTCGCCAAGGCCTCGTCATCAAGACCGAAGCGCTCCTTAAATCCAGTTATTGCCTTCTTCGGATTTTCAGGCAACTCTATCATTATATGCATATCCTTTTTGCTGCCAACATTCACTATCTCACACCTTCTTTCCCCGCATAAAAACTGCCCTACGATCTCAGTGTTGCTTATTGTCGCACTTACTCCTATGCGCTGAAAGCCAGGGGCCCGCTCTTCAAGTCTTTCAAGTGCAAGTAAAAGCTGTATGCCCCGCTTCGTATGATAAAGCTCATGTATCTCATCTACAACTACCGCCCTGACATTTCTCAAGGCAGCACCAAGATACTTTGTCGGTAATATACTCTGCAGCGTTTCTGGCGTTGTTATAAGAAGCACAGGCGCTTTCCTTGCCTGCCTTGCCCTTTCAGACTGTAGCGTATCGCCATGCCTTACCGAAATGCTGATATTAAAGTGCTTGCAGATGCCCTCGAGTCTACTTATCATATCTCTGTTTAAAGCCCTGAGTGGAGTTACATAAAGTACGCTAATTCCCTCATCTATCTTGTTTTTTAATACATTGTTTAGCAACGGCAACACTGCAGCTTCTGTCTTGCCAGTACCTGTCGGTGCAATAATGAGACAGTTGCTTCCCCCTTCCAGTATAGGTATAGCCTTCTCTTGTATCTCAGTGAACTTGCTGTATACGCTAAGAAAATAACTGTAGACACTGTCCATATTAACCCATTCGCAGACTATTTGCTCATCATTTTGCCTAATTTTTCTCCGAATATTAGTATAAACGAGATTATTGCTATCCCCGCTATTATAATCACAACCAGCGTAGGTGTTATAAAGGTAAGTCTAGCATGCACTCCTCCATCAACATTAATCCCCTCCATTATACCAAAATATTTTGCTGAGCCCTGCACGTAACCAAGTGGCACGTCATTAAATCGAAGTGTTCCAGAGTCGCCCAAGTAGCCTTCAAATATCGTGCCATTCTTGAATGTAATGTTTATAATCGCATTAACGGGTGTTCCAAACATGCTTGAAGCTGAGATAACAACATCATATACGGGAAGCGTTATGTTTACACTTTCGGGCTGCGTTATTGTCAGCTCTTTGCTGATAGGAATAATTACGTCTTTATAATCGACATAGCTTAGATAGTACGTTTCATTAGGATACAAGTATGCGGTTGATATGACGGCCATACCACCTAGATACATTTTTGTTATATTAATGGGTCTGCCATACTGGTCCTTTGTCAAAAAGCTTACTAAATACTGCGTATAGAATAACGGACTCATCATAATGCTCTTATTAACTCTTAAATAAACGCTACTGTTTGCATAGCCGTTGCTCCAACCACTAAATTCCAGCCTACTATTGTTTGTTAACTGCACCGAATGATTGCTCATATAGACATGGGCCAAGCTGTTGTTGTCATACCACCCACCACCATACACGGTACCATACTGTGACGTTATATTTACAAGATATTGCAACACCCAGTTTGCTGTGATGTTAACCGCCTTGTTCACAGGAACCTTTATCATAGTTGAATTGGCTCCCGTGCTCCAGTTTTTGAACACTACTCTGGAACCATAACCAATGTTTATTGTGTTTGTATCTATTCCAACTGTCGCAATGCTGTTGTTGTCATACCACCCACCGCCATACGCACCCCCATAAGCGCCTGAAACGTTAAGATAAAACTGTGTTTTCCAATTTGCCGTTTCTGTTATATCTCCATACATTGTTACCTTTGTTGAAGTGGAGTTACCACTATACGCACCATTCCCTACCCCCACCCAGCCAGTAAAAATCTCTCTCACAGCTGGGGTTATATACACTACCGTAGGCGCCTGAATCTTTACCGTTGAATAAGCTGAATAGTTTCCTGACGGCGTAAGGTTTTGCACATACTTAGATATTATATCTAAATTATAACCAAACTTCCATAGTTGTGTGAAATTTGACATATGTGGTATTTCAGAACCCACCTCAAAATAATTCACCCGATTGTTGACCTCTTCTATACCATACGGGTTTTTCAGAAATTCATCGCTACCACTCCCATACCCTATATAAGACAGCCCCTCGGAGACTGGCAGCCACTTACCGTTTTGATAAAATGAGAGATCCCTAAACTTTACAACATTCATAAAGGTGTTATTAGTGTCCGTACTTCCGTATTCGGCAAATGCTGTTACTGGATTTGATCCAGATCCAGAAGCATCTAAATCTACGCTCCCTATTAGTTTACCATTAAAGTAAAGATACCAAATATTTCCAACAGAGTTGAAAGAGTATGTGTTGAACGAGCCTATTGCCCCCACAGAGTTGTTGCCTCCAATACTACCAAGAAAATTGTTGCCGTTGTAATGCGACGGAAAATATTCCCAAAACCACGTTGGCACCCCAGCGCCTATATAAACTGAGTCAGAGCAACCCGCAAGTGTGCAATTTGTCTCATAATTGCCCGATTGATTCTCAATTGTATACCCGACCTGTATAAATGCACCATTGCTCAAGGTTTCTCCAACCCAGAAACCTAGGCCACCAACAGTAAGATTCTGTGAAACTGTTTGTATTGATATGCTACCTCCATTGTTATAAAAGGTTTGTGAGGTGCCTTCCGCACCAGTTTGGAACCAGTATGCCGCTTCAGCAACCCGCACCACACAAAGCACAGACACGACAAAAATTAAGAGCATCCCCCCGACTCTATTATATTCTAGCATACTCGATACCCATCTCATTCAGCTTGTTTATTATACGCGTCCTATCCAAACTATTTACGCTTTTCCATTCTATCACTGCCACTTCCGGTTTTATATTCGAACGCTCAAATGCTTGATCTAGCATGTCTACCTCCTTTACACAGTACTTCGGTATTATATGAGCAAACGCGTACTCGCCATTTAACGCACTCTGCGTGAACTTTCTTGAGTAATGTAAGCCGCCAATACCAAATGCCACATTCTTATAACTCTGATTGGATTTTTCAAGAGCATCTACCACTGCCATCGCAAGCATTTTTGCTAAGCCCGCATCCTTAATCGTATCTTCATTACCACCAAGCTCAACAAACAACGACGGTGTCTTAAGCAAAGGGCCATGGTGGGTGGCCTCATAAGTTACCTCCACATCGCTAACGTTAAGCTTTGAAAGCTCAGTAAGCACAGAAAGCATTGTAACTGGGGCGGCAACACTGAGCTGTTTTGGCTCACCTCCGAGTTTGTTGTCGACAGACCAGTTGCCTTCTGCGTGTACAGTAAAGGAACGCGTACCAGTTACACTAGAATGCTTGCTTAAAAATATGATAAGCTCTGTATTGAGTAGATTTCCTAGAAAGCCCGCATTTAGTGCTGGATTATGTTCTCCCCCGAAAGGCTCCATACCAAGTTCGAGCATATCAAGTTTGTCGTGTTGCCAATGCAGCATACCTTTTATTCTATCTGCCTCCTCAAAACCGAGTACGTTTCGAATAACCGTTGCTGTGTTATACGAAGCAGGATCTTCCTTTGCATACACTATAAAAGTCATAAAAGTCAGGTTAAAATATGTCCGGTACACTTCCGAGCCCGGAATAGTAATCGAAAGCAATTTCTATGCCCTTGTTTAACTCTACTGATGGCCTAAATCTAAGGACTTTAAACATTTTAGAGGTTTCGGCTTCCACAACATCCACATAATTTTTTAGAGGATTTTGGATGTATTTGACTTTCACTTCTTTCCCAGTCACTTCTTTAATTTTTGATATCATCTCATTAAAAGAATAAGAGACTCCAGTGCCAACATTAAAAACGCCGTTGGTGCTAGTGCCATAGGCTTGGAGATTAGCAGAGACAACGTCCTCTACGTTTATCAAATCCCTGCGCTGAGAACCATCGCCATAAACAGTGAGCTCTTTACCAAGCAGAGCCTTCCATATTATTTGGGAAATCATATTTGCAAAGCCCCTCTTGCTTTCCTCGCCGGGACCATAAACGCTGAAATATCTTAGCGCGGCATAATTCACCCCAAACATCTGGCTATATAAGCCTGCCAGCCTTTCCATCGAGTATCTCCCCTCGGTATAAAAGTCTTTGACGAAGGGCATCATGCTCTCTTTATGTGGTGGTTTGTGTCCGTTATAAATTGAAGAAGAGGAAGCAAAAACAAGTTTAGATTTGCTTTTAACGCAGTACTCCAACACATACATAAAGTCTTCTATGCATTCCACTACCAACCTCCTATTATCTCTGTATAAAGGAGTAGACGAAGCAATCCCCTGATGGAATACAGCATCGACTTTAGGCAAATCTGCTATAAGATTGGCCCGCCCCCTAATAAATTTGTATTTACCTTCTACTTCCCTTAAATTATCTAGGGAGCCGGTAGTAACGGCATCTATCACAGTAACTTTACTGCCGCTTTTGACCAATCTTTTTACCAGATGCGCGCCAATAAATCCTGCACCCCCAGTCACTATTACATTTTTTCCTTTGAGCTCCATATAAAAATCCCAATCATTTATTATTTCCAAAAGGCACTAAAATCTAAAATCACCCAATTTAATACATAATTATAACTAAGATATATTAAATTTAGCTCATAATAACCTGAGGTGCGCCAATGTTTTATGATTACACAACCATTTTGTTGATGGGTGGCAAGCATGTCTAACAAAAAGCCATACACTGATGAACAGCTGCTTAACTCAGAGCGAAAGATGCACAAGCTTGTATTTGATTCTAGCAGAAAATACAAACAGCCCAGTAACGTTATTTTTGCAAAACTGAGCGATATTACTCGAGCAATCTCAAAAAATCTTATAAAGCAGAGCCGTACCAACCCATTACGACCGCTTCATTTCGAACTTGCCTGCTGCGCAATTGAGCTTATGGATTTCGGAGCCGCAGGAATTGATACAAAAAAGGAAGGACCCCCCACGTTTACAGACAATCCAAAACAATGCAACGTCATGGTTACTGCAGGTTGGGTTACAAAATCAATGGCCCCAAGGATAAAGAAGCTTTATGAACAGATGCTCAACCCAAAATATGTAATAGCATATGGCGAGTGCGCAACGTCTGGAGGCCCATGGTATGAAAGTTACAATATCATAAAGGGCATAGACCAGATACTACCCGTGGATGTTTATGTCATAGGATGCCCTCCTAGTCCGGAAAACCTGTTTGATGCTTTTGTAAAGCTGCAAGAGAAAATAAGTGGTAAGAGTGTTGGAGATACAGAAAGAAGTGTTAGTGAAAGTATGCGAAGAGCTGAAGAAAAACGGCTTTAGCTACCTCAAGGCAATCACCGCCGTTGACTACAAGGACCATTTGGAAGTAATGTACATACTTTATGACGTCCAATCCAAAAAGCAGGAGGTGCTAAAGGTAAGCCTACCCTTAGAAAATCCGAAGATCCAAAGCATACTTAAAATCTATCCAGCTGCAGACTGGCTTGAGCGCGAGCTTTACGAAATGTTCGGTATAATAGTAACGGGTAGGCAAACCAAACGGCTGCTTTTAGAGGAGTGGAATGGGGTTGATACGCCACTCAGGAAAAGCTTTGTTTGGGGAGCCCAATACAAAAAAGTGGAATAATGCCTATTACACAGATAAACATAGGTCCTGTGCATCCAAGCACGCACGGAGTGCTAAGAATGGTAGTTGATGTAGATGGCGGTATAATAAAAAGATTAGATATTCACATAGGCTTTTTGCACAGGGGAGTAGAAAAGCTTATGGAAACTCGTATGTACATGCAGAATCCATCTTATGTAGAAAGGCTTGATTATATTGCGCCCCTCAGCTGGGACGACCTTTATGTTAGTACTGTAGAAATGGCACTTGGCATTCAGGTTAAGGAAGCAGCGCAATATGCAAGGGTTATAATGCTCGAGTTCCAGAGAATAGCCAGCCACCTATTCTGGTTTGGCACATTTTGCAATGATATTGGCATTCCAACTATATCTACGTGGGCATTCCGAGATAGAGCTACGATTATTCGTCTTTTGGAGAATATCTCTAGAAGTAGGGTGTTTTATACAAACCTCAGACTTGGTGGGCTTAATACGCCACTACCGGCAGATTTCTCAGAACAGGCACTCGAGCTTATAGATTACTTGGAAAAAGTAATACCACAGTACAAAAAGTTTCTTAACAACAGCCCATTTGCAGAAAGAACCAAAGGTATTGGGGTGCTAGAAAAGGATGAGGCTATAGCATATGGAGTTTCCGGCCCTGTCTTGCGAGCTTCAGGAGTTGATGAAGACGTCAGGAAATCAAACTCGTATTACATTTACGAAAAGCTGAACTTTGTTGTTCCTGTAGAATATAAAGGAGACGCATATTCGAGGTTCATAATACATTACAAGGAAATGCTTCAGAGCGTCAAGATAATACGCCAAGCCCTTGGTAAAATGCCAGGAGGAGACGTTGTCGGCATGCCGATAAAGCTCATAGGCTCAGCAGCAAAGCCAGAAGCGGTTATAAACAGCCGCGAACTGCCAAAAGGCGAAGGACTGATCTACATGGTACCCGGTCCTCAAAAGCCATACAGAATCTATCTAAGGTCACCAGTCTCCAGCAACCTAGCGGTTTTGTCGCATGTAACAAAAGAGTGCAAGATGGTAGACCTGTTCTCCATAATCAGTAGCCTTGACGTTGTGATGGGCGAATGCGACAAATGAATCAAAAAAATTTAGGATTGTTTCTGCCAATACTTCTAGTACTTGCTATGCTCATCGGATATGCTAATGCTAACAATTCAAATGTTACTTATTTCGTTGAAAATGGATTACCTTCTGGTGCAACTTGGAATGTTGCATATAATGGAAACTTAAAAAATTCCACTTCCCTCTCATGGTTATCGACAAACCCATATCCTCTTGCTATAACTGAAGATAAGTGTGTTTCTTACAGGAATAATATATATTGTGTAGGAGGCGTTTTAGCCCCCCACCTTACGACAAACGCAGTATATTATTCGACTATCTCTTCTAACGGGATAGATAACTGGACTCAAACAACAGCATATCCAATCTCAATAGCTTATCATAGTTGCACGGTTAACAATGATTATATTTACTGCATTGGAGGGTCAGTAAGTAACGGCGTTTATTACGCCAAACTCGCATCGACAGGAGTAGGTGCATGGAATAAAGCAAATCCGTACCCCATAATAATAACCAAAGAGCAATGTGTTGCTAATAATAATTATATTTACTGTATTGCAGGAGCAAGCGCTTCTGACCAAGATTTAAGAAGTTCTGTTTATTATGCACCAATATTATCAGATAATTCAGTTGGAATATGGAAATCAACAAACCCATATCCTATCGCAACAAGACACCTTGCTTGCACAGCTTCCAATAATTATGTATATTGCGTCGGAGGAAATACGGACATAGGAGTTATAGACAATGCCTACTATGCTAAATTATTATCAACGGGAGTTGGAACATGGACGGCGACAACTAACTACCCAGCAACAATCCATAATTTACCCTGTGCAAATAACGGTAATTACATTTACTGTGCTGGAGGACATACCAATCATACAGTAATAAGCGGGGTTTGGATCGCTCCAATTTCAGCCACAGGCATAGGCGCATGGAGTTCTGCAACCGATTATCCTACTGAAATAAATGCGGAGAGTTGCACCATACAAAATAATTATATATACTGTGTTGCTGGCGCTTCTGCGGTCACATCCCTTAGTTATAACTCTGTTTATTACAGTTCAATCGCCTCAACCACCGTTACAACAACCACAACAACCATTTTAACAACGATACCAGCAACTACAACGATATCACAACTAACACAAACCCCCTCTTCTAATTTCCTTTCTAATATTTCAGCAGCAATACAAAGCGCTATTACTTCATTCTTATGGTGGTTGCACTCACTAGGATTCCAACAAAACTAAAAAGCGTCCTAATATAAAGTTTAACATAGTATTACAGATGATATTATGGAAAAAGAGCAGATAGAGAAGCTTACAGCCACATATCAAAAGCTAAGCGAGCAGCTCCAGTCGCTTGCGCTTCAGACTGAGCAGTTCAAACTTCAAAAAGAGGAGTACAAGCAGGCAGAAGAAGAACTCACAAAAGCCACAGGTAAGGTATATACAACAATCGGCGGAGCCATAATAGAGGCAACAAAAGAAGAGGCACTAAAAAACGTCAAAGACAGGCAGGAGTTCATAGAGATGCGCATGAGCATACTGAATAAGCAGAGTGAAGAACTTTCTAAAAAGGAGCAAGAATTGAGGAAACAGATAACAGATGCGCTGAAGTCTGAGAAGGGAGCTTAAGCCTTGATCAACTAGGAGCGCATATTCCGATACTATGGAAAATATAAATTTTGACAAGCTCAAGCAACTCGTCATGCAATTTGGCAATAGCAGCGTGATGCTTTCATTTCATTCAGTTGGGGATACAGATGCAGTTGCATCTGCCATAGCACTCGCAAAAATGTTCCCAAATTCTTCAATCTCCACACCAGACAAGATATCATATAATGTAGGAAGAATTCTGCAAAAACTTGATTACAAGAGCAAGATCTCGACGGGTTTCAATCACGATGCTAATTTAATTGTGCTCCTAGACGTTAATAATTTTGAGGACTGCGGTTCATTTTTGCAAAATCTTTCAGGAACAGCAACCGCTATATTAATAATAGATCATCACAGCCCATCAGAAATAAAAAAAGATAACGTTTATGCGTTTAACGACGAGTCCTATGCATCAACATCGAGCATAATCTACAAGCTTCTGAAAGTACTGGGCATTCAAGTAGACCAAAACACCGCAAAGCTTTTGGCGTTGGGCATAATTTCAGACGCCGCCGAGTTTAAAAATTCGTCATCTTTGACGTTTAGACAGCTTGGCGAACTTTTTGACATTGCAAAAACAGATTATAGTACATTACTAAATGACTTCTTCTACACTCCAACTGCAGAAAACAGGGCAAGCATAATCTCAGAGCTTTTCAGTTCGAATGTCGCAATAAAAAATGACATAATCTTCCTATATGGAAGTACAAGCGTGCATCCGGGTAGCACAGCCGATATAGCTATAAAGATAGGTGCAGACGTCGCCATTTTTAGAGGAGAACATAAAGATAGTATATCATTTTCAACAAGGCTTAGGACGGGCCTAGACAAAAAGTACGGAATCGACCTAGGCAAGATCATGAAAAAGTTATCCCATATAATAAGCGGCTCTGGTGGAGGTCATCCATGCGCCGGAGGCGCGTACGGCAAGGCCAAAGAGGGCGGTGATGCTTTTGTCGAATACTTTATTTTGGAGGTGTTGAAGAACATAAAACACCAAAGGCAAAAGTAGAAATACCAATTCTTGCAATGATATTAAGGGTTGTAAAGTGAAAATTGCGATTGTTTCAGATTTTCATTTAGGCTACGAAAAGTTTGAGGAGGACGCATACAAACAAGCAAAGGAAGCGCTTGAGGCCGCAAGCGTAATGGCTGACGTTATACTTATACCTGGCGACATATTTGATAAAAGGGCCCCAAAACCAGATAGCCTAGCACAAGCGATAAACATATTCAGAGAGCTTTCTAAAAAGAAATGGAATGCCCGCATAAAAGAGGTCAAAGGCAGAGTAGTATTCACAAGCGTTCCTATAATTGCTATTCCTGGCACACACGAAAGAACAACCCTAGGAAGGGAAAATGCACTTGAACTGCTCAGCCTTGCGGGGTTACTTGCCGACATAAGTGAGGCAACAGCAATCATAGAAAAGGGTAATGAAAGCATTGCGGTTTGTGGACTTGGCGGGTTGTCCGAAGAAAGGGTAAAGGAAAAACTTTCTGATCCTAGCATAAAACCAGTTAAAGGAATATTCAATGTATTCATGTTTCACCAGTCTGTGTACGAAATTCTGCCCTTCGGCCAAGATCTTATCCACTTTGACGATCTCCCAAAAGGTTTTGACCTGTACATTGACGGGCATATACACGACAGATATGAAGGAAAAGCACACGGCAAGCCCTTTTTGATACCTGGCAGCACCGTAATAACCCAGCTAAAAGAGTCGGAACAGAAAAGCAAAGCCTTCATCCTTTTTGATACAGCCACAAGCTCATACAAGTTTGTGGATATAAACTCCAGAACGTTTGTATCAAAACACATAAAAATAAAAGACAAAAGCCCAGAGGAGATATCTAAAGAATGCACCTCTGCGATAGAAGAAACGTTAAGCAAAAATCACGACAGACCAATAATAAGGATTGTTCTGGAAGGCACACTTAAAGAGAGTGCCGGCAAGGGCATAAACGTGCGTAGCATAGTGGCGAAGTACAGCAACAGGGCATACATTGATATTGATGCATCACGGCTGACAAGCCCCGAACTTGAAAGGAGCATAGAAGAGCTTAGGGAGAACAAGCTTGAGGGGGTGTCGATCAAAGAGCTCGGCATGAGCATTTTGAGATCAAGGTTAAAGGAACAGAAATTAGACAGCAAAATAGACGTCTCTGCACTGTTCGATATCCTAAGCGAACAATCATCAAAGAAAGAGAAGACAATCGAGAAGGTACTAAAGTTCCTCGAATCGGGCTGAAACCATCAGTGCTTTTGTACAGGCACGCTTTCCTGCTTTTTCATAGTTATGCCAAGCGCCTTGTAAACCTGTTCCTTATTGTTCACATCTACAACCTCATCAAGGAACTCCAGGTGCGCGGCATTGCACCTGCGCTCCTTTGGCCGCTTTGAGGTCATAACCTTAACGAAGTTGTTATCAATCAAGCCAGTTATCACAACTCTGCTGCCTGCGTCTCTTCCAAATTTTTTTACACACACTCTCCCTACTTGTAACAACATTTTTTCACCTATCTAAACCTCAACCTTTCCCTTTCTAATGCGAGCATTGCTATCAAAGACACGCACTCCTTGTGGCTAAGCCTTTCTGTATTGAGTATCAGATCAAACACCGAATTATCATTTCTATCTATCCCATAGACTCTCTTTGCCATCTTTGAAACACTTCTGTCAATTCCGTTTATCAGTTTTCTTGCCCTTTCTTTACTTACGCTAAGTTGTTTTGCACGTCTTCTCGCTCTTTCCTCGAGACTCGCATCAAGTTTTACCCTCAAAGTGGCATCTCTCATAAGCCACGGCGCAAGATGTGCCGTCACAACGCAGTCTGTCTTGCACGCCTCTCCTAATATCCTTCTGTCAAATTCTTTTGTCCACTCAGTATCTGACTTATCTATAAAGCCGGCCATCTTTGAGAGGTCTTTCTCCATGGCTTTATAGCTTGCTGATATGTGCCTTATGTTGAGCTCTTTTGCAAGCATCTCACCTAGAGTCGTTTTACCGCTCGCCGTAAGGCCCGATATGCATATTCTGAGCATGGACGCACTTTCAATGGGCAACAAGTTGTAATACAAACGAACGTTGCTTTATACTTATATCATCAAGCTTCATGTCGCCGTGTTCTATCCTGCTGCCGAGTTTCACAACCTCAGCGGTGCAGTTAGCGCACAGTACCCCACCAAACAGCCTAGTATTTGTTCTTCTAGTGCGGCCCCCCCTCACACTTATACCATGGAGTTCTGTCCCGCAAAGTGCGCAGTGCGGATTAGACAGCTTAGCTCTTCTATAATGCGTTACTGTTCCGCTCTTCACATGCCTCTTGAACTTTCTAAAGCTGTGCGATCTAAGCATGGGTTTTGGCATAAAAACACTTTTATAATGCTGAAAGTGTTGTATTTTAAGGTATTTATCTCTTGCTTTATTAAAAGCCTAAATCCAACATTACAATCAGCTTCCATCTTCTCCAAGCAAGTGTAAAAATAGTAAGCACAGCACTACCTCGGTTCAGTGTTGTTTTTCAGGCATCGAGGTTTCTTCGCGCATCTTCTTCTTATCATAAATCGTTATTATTATCGAAGATATAATCCCAAATATGAGTACAGTGACAAAGAATAAACTAGTGTAATTAAGAGGTACTATAAATGTGAATGTCTCTCCTGCAAAGCTGTTAAAGCCGGCGGGCAGCACCACGTAATACAGTATTAAAAACAAAGGCAGTGCGACAATCATGGGTTTTATCATCATGCCCATGTTTTCTTTCATAAGTGCCATTATCTCGTTTTGCTTTGCTGTTAGGACCTCTTTTGAAGCACTGCTGCCAAGCCCCTGGAGTTCCTTTGACAGCCTATTCATTTTAGCCTGCAATTCCCTTGCACGTCTTGGATTTGACAGCTTACGCTGGACTACTATTGATATAACGACCTCTACCAAACCAAACGCTATTATTGCAAGTGCTATAGGCAACGGCATGACGCTCATTTAACTACCTGTCATGTCCTTTAACGCGTTTTTAAATGCTTTAATGGACTCTTTTAAGGAATTCTCCTCGTTATGTATTACATATATTGGAATATTTAATTGTATGCTGTAATATGCGAGCATAGCCGCATGTATCATTCTTTGCATGTCTAAAATCATCTGGCTCTCGGTCTCCCTAATTCTCATTTTGTCATTGCCCCTTCTTGATAATAGTTCGTCTGTTGTGGCATCTATGTAGACTATGCCTACAAGGCCCTTCAAATATTTCGAAATCACGCGTGGAAGCCCCGGCACAAATTTGCCTTTCCTCTCCACGCTCATATGCGTGTCTACTATAGTGTTACCTTTCAATGAAGCGAGTTGCTTAAAGACCGCTTCTCTAAACTTTTCTATGGTGTCAAAGTCAAGATAGCGTATTTCGTCCCTGTGTTTAATAAGCCCCCTTTTGATGCCTATGTCTTCCATAATCGTGCCGACGTTAACAACCTTGTATTTTTTGTCAGCTTTGACGCTATCTATTATCGAAGTTTTGCCTGCTCCGGGCGTTCCAGTGACTATGATAAGCTTACCATATGGCATTCTCCTCACCATATTTGCATATTGCACTAAATCATTATAATGTTTACCTTGACTGTGAAAGAAAATAAAGAAAAAGATAAAAAGGTCAGTCCATCTCGCCGCCTGGTCCGCCCCCCATGCCGCCTGGTCCGCCTGGTGGCGATTTGCTCCTAGAACTTATCACATCGTCAATTCTCAGTATCATCTCTGCTGCTTCGCTGGCGCTGTTTATAGCCTGCCATTTCATCCTTGCGGGTTCGAACACGCCCTGCCTTTCCATATCACCTACAGCATTCTTGAATATGTCTACACCGTAGACGCTACCACTCTTTGACTTGTGTTTGCTTCTCAGTTGCACAAGCGTGTCTATGGAATCCATGCCCGCGCTCTCTGCAAGCACTTTTGGTATTGATTCAAGCGCATCGGCAAACTTCTGTATGGCGAGCTGCTCCCTTCCGCCAACAGTGCCCGAATAATTCCTAAGCCCTTCTGCGATGTCTATTTCTATACTTCCACCACCAATCACATATCTGCCATTATTTTCGATGGTTGTTGAAATCGTGCCTACCACATCGTTTATGGAGCGATCTACTTCATCAGCAACCTGCACAGTGCCCCCCCTGACGAAGATCGTTACGCTTTTTGGATCCTTGCACTTCTCAACGAAGATCATCTGCTCGCCGCTAATTTTCCTTTCCTCAACAAGGCCGGCATAACCCATATCTTTTGCAGATAGGTCATCAAGGCTTGTAACTATCTTGGCGCCTGTTGCCATCGAAAGCTTCTCCATATCACTTTTCTTTATCCTTCTTGCGGCAAGTATGCCCTCCTTAGCGAGGTAGTGCTGTGCAACGTCATCAATGCCCTTCTGCGTGAACAGAACGTTTGCGCCGCCTTTCTTTATCCTACCTACCATATCTTTAAGTATTTCTTCCTCTTGTTTCAGGAACGCCTGCATTTGGTTCGGTGACGTTATCTCTATCCTTGCCTCTGTCTCGGTCTTTTCTATTTCGAGCGCCACATCCAGCAGTGCGATCTTTGCATTTGCTATAGATTTCGGCATGCCTGGGTGTGTAATCTCCTTGTCTATCAGTACGCCACTGATAAGCTCCGTGTCGGACACGCCACCGCCGGCCTTCTTCTCAACCTTTATGAAATCGTGGTCTATGCGAATCTTTCCTGAAGCATCCTTGCCTATAACCTGCTTTATCGCCTTGATAACGAGCTTTGCTATATGCAGTTTTGTTGACTCATCGCCAACATTCTTTGATCCTAGCGCCACAAGCCCTATCTTTTGCAGTGTAGCATCATCATTGATGTCCACAGTCAGGCAGTGCTTGTTCAGAACCTCCTCTGCTTTTGTAGCAGCAAGCTTGTAGCCCTTGATTATTATTGTAGGGTGTATGCCCTGCTCTATGAGCTCTTCAGCACCCTTGAGCAAAGCACCTGACATTATCACAACGCTTGTTGTGCCGTCGCCAACCTCCTTGTCTTGGGTTTTTGCCACCTCCACCATGATCTTTGCAACAGGATGCTCTACATTCATCTCTTCGAGTATTGTTGCCCCGTCGTTAGTTATTACAATGTCGCCGAGGTCGCTTACCATCATCTTGTCCATGCCTTTTGGGCCCAGCGTTGTTTTTACAGCGTCAGCAACAGCGACCGCAACAGCAATGTTGGTGCGCTGCGCATCTCTGCCAAGAAGCCTTGATGCCCCCTCTGGAAGCATTATGATCTGTTGTCCGCCTAGTCTATCTTCTGCCATATTATCACTAATAAATCGAATTTAACAGTACCCACTATACCAAGATTAAATCACTGTATTTGGTATATACATGTACGCATACAATTCAAAAATGCTGGTATATTCTTGTTGATAAAGTATATATATTTTACGTTTTTACGTCAGAAGTAACTACCCTATTTACCTATTTTCTACGAAGGGCGAGATACTCTTTTACCCCCTTAAGCCACCCTCCTTTGAAATAGCGATTTGGATTAAAACTTTTAACAGAAACCCACATGGCTTCTGTATGCTGGTGGGAAAGTCTTATCTCCCCACCAAGAAAAGCAACACGGTAACCCACCGCAAAAATTCTCACTTTAGTCCCTCCAAGATCACTTTCTTTCCTTTCATGCCTCATGAAGACAACAGGCTTTCCAACCTTATATATAACCCCCTTTCCAAGCTCCTCTTTCAGTTTTCTCTCAAGAACCCACTCAAGAGGCACACCAAATTCATGCCGCTGAATCCTACCTCCAGGTATATCCCAATCCCCATACCTATCTTTAAGAATGAAGAACCTGCCATCTAGTTCAAGAAAAGCCTTTACAGCAACATAATACAAATCTCGCTCTGAAGTTGCCATACAACTCACATAATTATTTAAAATAACTTTCTTACTTTGTTTGCAATCTCTTTAAAAGTTTCATCACTCGTGCCGCTCCGCTGTTTCTGACACATATAAAATACTCGGCTCATGATTTTTAACCCTTGCTATGCAATAGCGGAACAATACGAAAAAATCTGCCAAAGGCTTAAATAGTTTGTTGTGTTATAAAATAACTAATACCCTAATTATAAATTAGATTTTGGTGTATTTAATGAAGATAAGCGAGCTAAAAGCAGGAGCCACAAACGTTACGGTACAAGGGACTGTTTCCCAGAAAGAAGAACCAAGAGAAGTAGTTACAAAATACGGCAAGAGATTAAGTGTTGCAAATATAACCTTGCAGGATGAAACAGGCAGCATTGCCATGTCATTGTGGGGCAATGACATAGACACAGTGAATCTTGGCGACGTCATAGAAATAACAAACGGTTATGTTGGAGAATTCAGAGGCACTCCCCAGCTTTCGACTGGAAAGTTTGGCAAAATAAAGGTTGTAGAGAAGTCAGGCAAATCTGAAGAGCTTTCTGAAACCGAAACAGACAATGCCGATTCAGATATGCCAACCGAAGAAGAATAGCACACACTTTCTATTCATGCTAATACTGTAGAAACATAGTGCTCATACTTATTCCTTCCAAACCCGCATGTAACCTACTTTCTTTGACCCGCCATCTACTCTTACATTAAAGCCCTTGCTTCTAAATATGCTTGGCATGCGCTTAGAACCCTTATGATATTCCAACATAATCGCATAGACTCTACTTAGGTTGGCACTACCATCAAATATTTTGTACTCAGTGCCTTCACAGTCGCATTTTATGGCAATATCCTCGTAGCCATCATTCTCAGCTAATTTAAGTATAGTGTTAAGCGGCACAACGGGTACGCCCCCACCCGATTCTTTTATTGAGTTGTAATCACTGCGGTACTTATAAGTCATTTCTGCAAACCCGCGACTGTTGGATACCGCTGAGTTATAAGCCCGTATATTCCTGAACTTGGAATATTTTATATTCTCTTTTAAGTCTTGAAAGTTTCTGGGATGCGGTTCAAATACCCTAACCTCTTTTACATTTAGGTTCATTGCAAAATATATAGCGGTGTCACCAAAAAAGCCACCTATATCTATCATTAGGGTATTTGGTTTAATTCTCTGATAAAGCCAACCATAAGCTTGATAAAAGAATATCTCTTCCAAATGCATGTATAACCTAGCGTGTTCGCTTACTTTATTAAGATTTTTAAATATCTTAGCCGGGTTTCTTATTAAATTAAAATCTCCCTTATGCAGAATCGGCATATAACCCCATTACCTAATACTTAAGGTTTTTGTACTCCTGCGGTTGTCCAATAATCCCCCTATTCTAAATTCGAATCCCAGGGTTTAAACCCTGGGGTACATACTGATTTTGGTGACCAGTATGTACAAACAAAAACGAATTTGGAAATTATATAACCAAGAGTTGGTTAATCGGGGAGACTTTACCCTATACATATCTCAGGAAGCACTGAAATTGATAGAAAATGTACCAGAGAATAGG
>Ga0315282_10000478_pt1 | contig 79747 bp, 62 predicted proteins | sample YL17G07_20_MG_FD_203693 | JGI IMG/M metagenome (GOLD analysis project Ga0315282, IMG submission 203693) | Sediment microbial communities from Yellowstone Lake, YNP, Wyoming, USA - YL17G07_20 | ecosystem: Environmental > Aquatic > Freshwater > Lake > Sediment | place: USA: Wyoming | collected... | reverse complement strand
AATCGACTTTGAAGCCTCGCTGTCGGCATCCTGCCTCCAGCGGGCTTCCAGGGGCCCTTATACCCCCGCCCCAAGGGGCGAGGCTCTACGGGCACCTTGCAGAAGCCGTAGACGCTATTCTTTCTCGATATACAAAGGCATGGCTGCGCGGGGGCATGAAATCGCAGGCAGTGTGTTCGTTTTGGGGGCGGTAACGCCGCCGGAGCTAGGGCGGAGGAATTCACCGCAGAGGCGCAGAGGGCGCAGAGGACGCCAAGCACCAAAACGAAATCGAAGGCAGTTCGTAGAGCATCAGGACCTATGAAAGGAAGCGCGGGTAGACGAAGACCGAAGGCTTTTTGTCTTGAAGGTGTTCTCTGCGTTCTCTGCGCCCTGCGGTGAGACAGGCAGTTGGTTTGTCCCCGATGGCGGCGACTTGGCGGGGAGACTTACGCGTGAGGCGGCGTTAGCGGGGCATTTCTTATACTGAATACAGAGGCATGGCTGCGCGGGGGCTAAGACCGCAGGCAGTGGGTTCGGTTTGGGGGCGAAAGCGCCGCCGGGGGTAAGGCGGAAGAATTCACCGCAGAGGCGCAGAGGGCGCAGAGAACCCCAAGAACCAGGACGAAATCGAAGACTGTTCGTAGAAGCGTCAAGACCTATGAGAGGAACTATTATGAGTAGATGAGGAACGAGGGTCTTCTCTCTTGAAGGTTTTCTCTGCGCTCTCTGCGTCTCTGCGGTGAGACAGGCAGTTGGTTTGTCCCCGATGGCGGCGACCTGGCGAGGAGACTTGCGAGTGAGGCGGCGGCGTCTGCGGCGGCGGTGGCGGGGCATTTTCCTCTGAGTACGGAGGCATGGCTGCGCGGGAGGCTGGGCTGGTGCGTCGAGTGATTACCTGCGGGCGGAAACGCCGCCGGATGTGAAACGGAAGAGTTCACCGCAGAGGCGCAGAGGGCGCAGAGAACCCCAAAGACCAAATGCATTCTGCTCTGCTTGCAGTCAAAACCATCGAGAACACCAAGGGGGCCATGGGGAGATGGAGAACAGGAGTTCTTTCTCTTAAAGGTGTTCTCTGCGTTCTCTGCGCCTCTGCGGTGAGACAGGCAGTTGGTTCTCCCCAGTGGCGGTGAATTGGCGAGGCGATTCGCGAAGTGAGTCGGCGGCTTCTTTACGAGATCACGCGGAGCTTCGCGTCCAAGCGCGAACGATGGCGATGGCACCGTGTCGCGAGAGGAGAGGAATGCGGTTTGACACTCCGTTCGGCGCGGCATAGAATCGTAGACGCATCGAATTGCGCCATGTGAAGACACTTGAGTGCAGGGCGTTGCGCATGGTGAGCAGACTGAGGCTGGCACTTGGTTGTGGGGGGGGTGACATGGAGAATCCGGTGACGAAGCCTATCGTGTTCCTCAGCCATTCATCGAGAGATCAAGCCATCCTCAAGCGACTTAAGGACGCGCTGGTAGACAAGACGGGTGGAAGCATTGACATCTTTCTGTCTTGTGATGGGCAGAGCATTCCACTGGGGCGCAATTGGGTGCATAGAGTTGAGGAGGCGCTGGACCATTGCAAGCTGATGCTGACGTTCATATCGCCGCAGTCGATCAATTCAAGTTGGGTGTTCTTCGAATCGGGGTATTCCTACGCGAAGGGAATCAGGGTTGTTCCCGTTGGCGTTGCGGGCGTGGATCTGGCAAAGCTGCCGCCACCTCTTGGGCTGCTGCAGGGATTCAACATTACGTCGGAGGATGGGCTCAATAACATTATCGAGGTCGTCAACAAGTCTTTCGACCATTCACACAAGGACGTCTTTGTCGCGGATGATTACAGAGCTATTTTCGGCGCCAGCGTCGCTGAGGACAGGAGTGGACTGGAGGCGCTGGCATCGATCGTGAAAGAGATTGTGTTCAAGCTTAAGGGAAACCAGAAGGATATGCTCAGGGAAATTCGTGCCATCCTCACCGGACGATCCATGCCCTTCCAGGAGACCGATGAAGGTGTTAATGCTTTTGGGCTGTCGGTTCTAAATGACGGAGAGGGTCAAGTGCGAGTAGCATTTGACCCACTGGCAGCCTCGACTGCACTTCCGGCCTTAGATGATATTCTGGAGCATATAACGACATCTACTCCTGGTCCTCATCCTTTCAGCGTTATGTTTGAACGTGCGGTGCAGCACTTGGTTGAGCACCATAGGGTCAGTGCAAGGTTGGTAGCAACTGGTGCCTGTCTGGGGCAAGGAAGTGCCTTTACTTACAAAGGTATCGAGTTTGAGATACAGAGGCAGTGCCTAATGTTCCTCGACGGGGCGCGTACGTGGAAGAATAGGTCGGGAGTAGTTTACATCGACGGCAAGTATGTGGGCGGACGGTTCGGCGAAGCTCCATTGGCAGAGTTGATTCAGCTCCTGTTCGAGAAGCAGATTCTGTTCCTGACAGAAGGGCCAATATCTGAGCGGTAAATGACGCTGAGGACAGTCACTGGCGGGAACCGCCCTCTTCAGCAACGCTCGTCCACCCGATCTCAAGCCAGCGCCTTTGTGCGAATTCGTCTCAGGTATGACGCCACGGCTCCCTGAGTGCAGACGAAGATTCGGGCAATCTCGCGCTGACTGACGCCGCACTTGTAGTAGAGCAGAGCGACACCCCATTCAAGCGGCGTGAGCTTCTCGCGGCTGTCGAGGATCTGGTCGATGAGGGCGAGGCGGTCTTCGCGGTAGATGTCGCGATCCATTTCGTCGGGATTGAGCCAGGTGGGGCCGGAGGGCTTTTTGTGGTGGCTGTCGTCCTCGAATTCACGGTCGTCAAAGTCGCGGTCATCGAAGTCGCGGTCGTCATAGTCGGACATGGGTCAGCTCCTGTGCGGCCAAGGGCCGCGGGCTTGGGGCGCGGCCAAGGGCCGCAGGTGCGAAGAGTGCGAAAGGTGCGAAAAGTGCGAAAGGGAAGTGCCAGCGATGCGCGCCGATGACTGAGCGGGCGGCATGTTATCCGCAATTCGGAAGTCTGATAGAACGCGTGCGCTGAAGCGCACCCTATTCGATGAATCGCGATGCGCGGACATCAGTCGGCTCCTGAAAGGCAAGTCATGCGTGATCGCGCTCGATTGAAGCGGACGGCTTTGGGGCAGTGGTCGAAGAAGTCGAGCCAGATGCGGGATTTGAGAGAGGGGCTCAAGAAGGAGAAACCGCGGGCGCGGCCGGAGTCGGTGGGGAGTTCGTCATAGGCGGCGCCGGAGATCCAGGTTGTGGAGTCGACGGAGTCGAAGGGGAAGCGAGCGATGAGGCGGCGCTCGGTCATGCGAAAGCCGTGGAAGCGAAGAAGCGGCCGGCCGCGGGAGTCGCTGTAGCGGTCGAAGATGGTTTCCAGAAGCCGCCACATGCCGAGAAAACCGATGCCGGGGCCGCGGCCGATGCCGACGTGGTCGTAGCCGGAGACGAGGTCGTCGAGAAGCGACAGCGGCTCGCCGAGGTGGAAGACGGGCAGCGGCGAGAGGCCGCGGCGCTCAAGCGCGGAGAGATTGCGGAGGCTCGCACGCCAGTCGGTGATTGCATCGAGGTTGGCGTACCAATCGACGCTGTCAGACATCGAGGCGCAATAGTCGGCGTACTCGCCGATGTCGACGGCTGCGCCGCGACGCCAGACGGAGTAGGCGCCGCTGTCGAGAGCAACGCCGGAAAAGCGGGAGAGGTCAGCCCAGGCGCGGCGACGGCGGGCCAAGTAGGAAAACATTACGGCGCGGCCGGAGAGGAGCGAAAGATAGTCGGCGACAGCGATCGGCGCCCCTGTGAAGTAAATTCTCATCGCTGAGTCTCCTTGCGATTGACGGCCGCAGAGGAGAGGCAGCATTGGGAAAAGAAGGCTTGAGGCTTGGGGCCTGAGGCTTGGGCGAAGGCACAAAACCAGACTGGAGACTGAAGACCGGAGACTGGAGCAAAGGCGTGAAACAGAGGCCAGTCCGACATCCGAGATCCCGGCTTCGCCTTGCGGCTACGCCGTGGCAAGCTTGAGTCCGAAGACAGACTATGAACGCATCGGCGCAAGAGGCGGCGCCGTAAAGTGGCAGACAGGAATGTTCGCCCCACCCGGCGGCCAGGGGCCGCAGATGGTAGAACAGGAGAGCAGTGGAACAGTAGAGCATTAGCGCAGCAGCCCAAAGGCAGTCCCGAGTCCGTTTGGTCTGCGGTAGTGCAAGGCGTCACGGCCCTCACCCGGCGGCCAGAGGCCGCAGAAAGTGGAGCAGGAGAACAGTGGAGCAGTAGAGGAGAAACAGACCTACACCTGCTCTCCCAGAGGGAGAGGGGAATACCGGCGGTCTGTCGGCAGGAGTTCATTTGGCGTCCTTTGAACGCAGGAAGCCTTCGACCTGGTGGTCGCAGCAGACGAAGACGCGGTAGGGGCGGCCGTCGGCGCTGGAGCGGGTGAATTCCCACTTGGCGCGCTTGCGGCAGGAGGGGAGGTCACAGGGGCGGTATTCGTCGATTTCACGCACGTGGATCATACGATTCTCCTTTGGTCATGCCATTTGCCATATGTCATGCCTCGGCCGACAAGGACAGCGAGGCGACGCATCAGTCATACTCAAGAACGCAAGGAGGAAAGCTCCGGGTGAAGATATGACGTATGGTACGTCAACGGCAACGGTGCGTCAAGAACAAAGTCTGACGTGGCGTGAATATTTTACAAATGTCCTAAGTGCTGTAATTGCAATAGGTAAAGGCGGCTGCCGCTGGCTAATCCCCAGGATGGAAGAGGAAATATCGCTTGAGGAATGAGAATTCGTACACGAACGTAGCGGGGGAGGCAGTCAACAAAGAGGTGGGATTTGCCTTGTGTTCCAGGGAACATGGCGGGCTGACCGCCGTCCAAATGGGATATTGGGGCCTTGCGGCGCGGCCGGGTATCGCAGGCGGCGGGAAGTGGGAGATTCTTCTTGAAATGAGGGGCGAAATGGGGTAGAACCTTGCACGGGAGAGCAAGGTAGTCGCCTCGTGCCAGGTTCACGCCGCAAAGGCCATCCGATGTACTCGTCGCCGCTGCGCAAGACGTGGCGATTGGATTTGGAGTCAGCGCGAGGCGCAGTCGGAAACTCTTGAGATATCGACGTCGCAGCAAGGGAGACAGAAGCGTCCGATCGCGCACAGGACAACTCTTGGTGTGGGGAAGGAGAAGAAGATGCAGCGCAGAGGAGCAGCAGTAGCAGTTGCGGTCGTTTTCCTTGCGCTTGCCGGCATGGCGACGAGCGCTTGCGCGGCGCAGGCGCAGGGGGCGCAGCAGGCGACGCAGAGGACGGGCAGCGCGCCGGTGGGGCCGGGGAGCGTTTTCTCCGCGACGATGCCGAGCACGGCCAACGCGTACGACTATGCCAAGGTAGTATACCAGGGCAAGTATCTCATCGTTGTAAGCGGCAATAATCCGGCAGGGTCAGGCTATCCACCGTCGATAGTGGAGCGCTACGACCTCACCAACCAGGTGTGGTCGAGGGCGGACGATCTGCACTATGGCCGATCCGGAGCCGTAGTCGAAGCCCTTGACACGAAGGTCCTCGTGATGGGCGGAGACGGCCTGGAAGAGGGTCATGATCACGTTGTGGAGGCATTAGAGGAATACGACTACGGATTAGACCAGTGGACCATGATATACTGGTTCAATCCGCGCGCTGACGCGGTAACGGCGGTAGTCAACAGGAAGCTATACATCGCGGGCGGCCGGTATACTCCTGGGGGCGCCTCGGTGGACACATTGCAGTCATACAATTTCATTGACCGGTTCGCGGCGCTGGCGCCGATGCCGCAAGCGGTCCTGCGCGGGGCGGGGGGAGGCCACGACGGGAAGTTCTATGTCTTCGGCGGAACGGTCGTGGTGAGCGACATAGAGAGCACCGCAACGGATATGGTGCAGGTGTACGATATTGCGACGAACACCTGGAGCACAGGCGCGCCGATGCCGTACGCGCTTTATGGGAGGCTCGGGTCGTACGCGCTGGACAACGACTCGGTGTATGTGGTCGGCAAAAACTCGGCGGACGACGAGTACCACGCGAGCACGATTTTCAAATACACATACGCGAGCGACACGTGGGAGACGATTACCGAGACGGAGAACCTGCCGATCAACTTCGCAGTGACCAGCCATAACGGCATCGCGTACGTGGTGGGGGGCAATCCCGCGACGAACGCGGTTCTGTCGACGGCATTGCCGGTGCAGATGGGAGACATACAAGTCGTTCCGAACTATTGGGAGTCGAGATGGACGCTGACCGGCCCGAACGATTTTGTCTACCAGGGCGCCGGGACTGAAACGGTGCCCGGAGTGGAGCCAGGGTCGTACACGGTCACGTGGAACAACGACGTATCGGGACAACTCCCGCCGCCGCCGCTGACCCAGGACGTGCCCGCGGGCGTGACGACGACGTTCAGCGGGTCGTACTCGTCGGCTCCCACGTACTACTTCGCCGCAAACGATCCCGAGGCCGGGACGACCAACACGAACTACGTTGCCAGAGTGACACTCAACATGAACCCGTCAGTGGAAGATGACTGGATCATTTTCGGGTTCTGCGAGTACTTGACGCCGCTGAGCACCGTCAGCGCGGCGTACTCGCAGCTCTTTATCGACGGCGTTGGAGAGGGGCAGAATACGAGGAAGCCCGTCTCCCCGAACGACGTCCTGGGGTTCATCACGGTGAAGGTGAAGCACCTGACGGCGGGTCCGCACAGGCTGCAGATAATGTTCCGCACGTCATCGTCATCGTCGCCGGCGTATATCAGGAACGCAAGGGTATGCGCGATCCGCAAGGAGTTTATCGAGTTCTGGAACGTAGCGCAGGACAACGCTGTGCCGCTCACGGTCAACCTGAGAGACCTCGTGACGCTTACGTGGACGCCGGCGACGCAGGGCAATTACCTTGTCATCTCCACGGCGGAGATAAACGCGACCACGACGGTGTCGACGCGGCTGCAGACGGTATACAACGGCGTGGTCAATGATGAAGGGATAATGCGAGCGGCGGACAACGGGGACTATACGACGTTCATGAGCTTCAATTACCTTCTCGGCTGTCCGGCGGGCGTGCCGATTACGCACAAGATCACCGGCTGCAAGATGGCGACGGATCCGATCAACCATTATATCAGGCGGGCGAGAATCCTGGCTTTGAGGCTGACTGACGGCAGATTCAGAGAGACCGGAGGCTACTTCGCGACAGAGAAGAGCACGATTACGATCACGTGGGTGCAGGCGCTGACCGGGACCATTTTCACGAACAACGTGCGCCAAGAGCCCGTGCTGATGCTCAATAGCGCCAGAGTTCTCAATACTTCAACGAGCTGCGCCACAAGAGTGCGGGCGCAACTGCGCGACACATACACGATGGGCGACCAGAGGATGCAACCGAAACATGCGACGGACCTTCTGAATTTCGCGTCCATGGATATGCGGATGTCGGTACCGGGTTACAACAATCACGTCGACATGGACTATTGCACGAGCGGGTCTTCAGGCACGGCCAAAGTGAGACGACTGAGGGCCTATGAGTTGCCGCTGGCAGCGCGATACCGGCAGGACTTCTGAGGAGCAGCGCTGAGGAGAGAACAGACGCGCCCCCTGCGCGAGGATGCAGGGGGCGCGTTCATTTCCGGCGGCGGGGAGGGGCGCGGCGATCGGGAAAAAGTAGAATGTCCCCTTTTCTTCTGTGTCTCCATCCCGCGGGGGCTCAGGGGCGTGCCTGGGCGGTCATGGTTTCGGCGACGGAGGATTCTATGGCGTCGGCGATGAGGGAGGGGACTTCGAGCATGGGGAAGTGGGTGCGGGCGGGGAGCTTGCGGACGCGGAACCAGGGGTGGTCGGCGGCGAAGGATTCCTGGGCGGCGAAATAGGAGGGGTCGTCGGGCTGGGAGTAAAGATGCAGAGTCGGCACGGGCGGCTTAAGGGACGAGAGGAGCTTGAGCGGCGAAGCGAAGCGGGAGTAGGCAGCGGCGATCTCGCGAGCGGCGCGCGACCACATATCGGCCGGGCATGAGTTCACTTCTTTGCGGACGAAATCGGAGACTTTCCGGTTATCGGTGTTCTCGAGCCACTGGGCGAAGAGGGAGTCCTTGGTTTCGCGCCAGCGCTCGGTGGAACGCATGCCATCAAGAACGGCGACAAAGGAGGCGGGCGCCTCGGTGATAATCCAATCGAGGAACACGAGGAGGGGGATCCGATCCTTGAGCGCATGGCGGAGCTCGACGGCGACCCAGCCGGCATGGGCCTGGGCGACGGGGACGATGCTGCGGGCGCCGCTTGCCTTGATTACGGCAAGGGCGTCCTCGGCGAGGGCGACGTCGCCGAAGTCGGACGAAGAGGGCGCCGACTCGCCGTGGCCGCGCCAGTCGAGAGCGAGGACGCGGCGGTTGCGCGAGCACAGAGGCAACAGGTCGGCAAAGACCGTGCGGGGCACGCACCAGCCGGGCAGGAAGAGCAGGGCGGGCTCGCCCCTGCCGAGGTCGTCGTAAGCGATGCGAATGCCGTGAGAGGATGCGTGAGGCATGGGCGTCTCCTTCGGTCACAAGGTGCGGTGTCGCGAACTCCACAAGACAAGACGCGAGAACGTGGCGTGAGGTTGCAGGAAAAAGGGGCTTCGGAGAAGAAGGCTGGAGGCGGGAGGCGGGAGGAAAGGCATGAAAATCAGGCTGAAGACTGAAGGCTGAAGGATGAAGGAACGGCATAAGGAACGAAAGGCATCGGCGCGGAAGGCGGCGCCGTGAGGTGGTCCGCCGATGGCGGATAGGGCGCACCAAACGTCATCACTGGCGGGCGAGCCGCCAGTGGCACATAATTGTTAGTGAAATCAGGCCGAAGGCTGAAGGTTGAAAGAGACCAGTCCGAAGTCTGAAGTCCGAAGAAAAGAAGGCTGAAGGCTGAAGGCCGAAGGTACTGCATAAATGACTGATGACCGGCGCGGAAGGCGGTGCGTAAGGTGGTCCGCCGAAGGCGGATCCGCCCCACCGAGGGCGCACAGCCGTGCGCCCCTACGAGATCGAGCCCGGCAGGCGTGAATCCGCTGCGAGTTCAGACAAGGGCGGGTACGGAGCCCCGCCCCTACGATATGTCAAACAGAATGGCGTGTGAGAGTCAGGCCTTTTGGAAAGGGGAACAGATGGCGACGAGGATTGTGGCGGTGATGGCGCTTTGCGCGTTGGCAATCTCTTGCGCGGGGACGGCGAAGGAGGTGGTAGCGGTGAAGGCGGAGCAGGCGAAGGATGCGTATGCGGGGGAGGGGTACAAGCTCGTGTGGTCGGACGAGTTCGATACGCCGGGGAGGCCGGACGGAGCGAAGTGGACGTATGAGACGGGGTTCGTGCGCAACGAGGAGGCGCAGTGGTACCAGAGCGAAAACGCGAGAGTTGAGAACGGGATGCTTATCATCGAGGCGAAGCGGGAGAAGAAGGCGAATCCCGATTACCAGGCGAACGGACGCGGCTGGAAGAGGACGAGGGAGTTCGCGGAGTACACGTCGGCGAGCGTGACGACCCAGGGGCTCGCGAGCTGGACGTACGGGCGGTTCGAGATGAGGGGCAGGATTGATACGAGGGCGGGGATGTGGCCGGCGTGGTGGACCTTGGGGGTCGAGGGGCGGTGGCCGGCGGGCGGCGAGATTGACATTATGGAGTACTATCGCGGGATGCTTCTCGCGAACGTGGCATGGGCGTCGAACAATCCGCACGAGCCGATATGGGCGGACACGAGGACGCCGATCAAGACGCTGGGCCTGGGGTGGTCGAAGAAGTTTCACGTGTGGCGGATGGACTGGGACGAGAACCTCATCAGGCTCTACTGCGACGGAAGGCTTCTCAACACGGTGGACGTGACGAAGACGATCAACCAGGACGGAGTGTACAAGGACCCGTTCAGATATCCGCAGTATATGATTCTCAACCTCGCTATTGGGGGCGGGAGCGGAGGGGACCCGTCGAAGACGAAGTTTCCGGCACGCTTCGAGGTTGAGTATGTGCGGGTGTATCAGAAATAGGCTGAAGACTGAAGGAAGAACAAAGAATAGATCATCCGCAGATTGCGCAGATTACGCAGATTGTGTTGAGATATTTTGACAGATCCAGCCGGTGCGCGCGAAGAGAGTGATGAGTGGTAGCGGACTCCAATGGCATGGAATTGACTGCTGCAAGGGATAGACAAATGGGGGCGGGGGAGGAGTCGTTAAGGGAGCAGGTGAACAGGTGATCAGGGGAGCAGGTGAGAGAAAAGAGAAGAAGTAGCCACCGATTCACACCGATGCACACAGATGAGAATCAGGCTGAAGACTGAAGGCTGAAGGCTGAAGGAAGCGGCACGGACAAATACACTGTGCGGACAAAGGGCGGGATGAAGGCGCTGAGGCTGCTGAGGTCGTGGAGGTTCTGGGCGGGAACGGCCGGGCCGGTGGCCGTCGGGGTGATCGCGGCACTGGCGATGTGGATACGGGCGGGGAGTCCGGAGAGCATACTTGCGGAGAGGCGAGGGCCGGGAGGGGAGCTGACGAGGGACCAGGTGGAACGGCTCCTGGCGTGCGCAGAGAGGGACGTGTCCAACGTGGGCAGGCGCGGGCGATATAGCCTGACCATAGGGCCGGAATGGGCGCGTGGAGCCTTCGGCAGAATGCTCATGGCGGGGTTTCCGAGTGGGAACGCGTACGTGAGACTCGCGCGCGAGGGGCACGCGGCGTCGCGAGAGCTGCTCAATGCCGCGATCGATCCGAAGGAGCCGTATCGCAGGAAGTGCCTGGCGATACACCTAAGCTGCACCATCAATCCGAGAGGGACGCTGGAAGCGTTGCGTCCAATAATCGCATCAGATCAGTTAACGCTAGAGATGTCGGCATTTGTCGGGGGGCTGTGCCTGCCACGTCCGGCTGATGATCAAGTCGTATCCGAGGATGGGAACTGGATGGGGGTGTTCAGGGCAGACATTGCCTCGGGAGTTACCGACGAGACCTACCTCAAGTGGCTGGACCTCACTGTGGAATATGCGCAACGGCCCAACGACGGCGAGATCCTCTGCTGGCTGAACCGGTACGAGGGGATGGACTTTGACGAGTGGCTTTCGAAGAACGCGCCGGAGGTGCTCGCATTCAGGAAGAGGGAGATCGAGCGCGGGTACGACCCCGTGAGGCTCATAGAGCAGATAGGATGGCAAACCGGCAGCAGCGCAGATTGCATAAGGAGGGTTTACAGCGGCGAGCTCGGGCATGAGAGAATGGAGAGTCTCGTCGACATATACCGGGACTCAAGGAACTGGTACGGGGGCGCCAACTGGAAGGCGACGCTGACGGAGTGGTATCGAGCGAATCGAAGCAGGCTGGTGTATGATCCGAGGGTGATGCACTTCGTTGCAGGGCCGAAGCCGGTGAGGCAGGAAGTGAGCGTCGAGAGTACGGGAGGGAGGGAAGGGAAGTGAAGGCGCTGGAATTGTTGAGGTCATGGAAGCTGTGGGCGGGCGTTGCGGCTGTGATGATCGCGGTGGCGGCGATGGTGTTTATCACCGGGCATTCGGGGGATGCGGACAGGATACTTGCGGAGCCGAGAGGGGCGGATGGGAAGCTGTCGAGGGGCCAGGTGGATCGGCTCCTCGAGTGCGTGGTGAAGGACGAACAGAACTTCAAGAGGCGGGTGTGGTATCCGACGCTCAAGTATCTTGTGTCGCAGGGGCGGATCAGGAAGCCGGGGCCCGTGGACAAGGCGCTTGCCATGGGGCTGCCGTATCGCAATGTGAGGGCGAAGCTCGTGCATGAGGGGCGCGCGGCGTCGGGGGAGCTGCTGAAGGTCGCGCTTGACGCGCAGAAGCCCATGAACATAAGGAGCCAAGCGGTATTCGCGCTTCAGGAGCAGGACCCTCTTGGGACGCTGCAGGCGTTCAAGCAGTCTATCGTAACGGGGCAGGCGCCGCCGATGGTCGCGATGCTGCTCACCAGTTACCTGCCGTTTGCTCCAGCGCGCTACACGGCAAGCGGGCTCACATACACGGCAAAGATGATGGCGTCGGACCTTTCATCGAAGAGTGTGGAAGAGATCTGCCTGGAGCGGCTCGACGAGAGTGTGAACGACGTCAGCCTGATGCCGAACGACGAGGGGGTACTGTGCTGGCTGAACCGGTACAAGGGGATGGACTTCGATGAATGGCTTTCGAGGAATGCGCCGGAGGTATTGGCGTTCAGGAAGAGGGAGATCGAGCGCGGCTATGATCCCGTGCGGTGCGCCAGGTGGATATTCCGGAAGCAGTACCCCGACGTGGGCGACCTCGATGAGGGCCTTATGAGGAAGCTCTATCCTGACGAGGCGGATCGCAAGGCCGTCGCTCATTTGTGGAAGGTCTGCAATGACATGACGCCTCCGCGCGAGACGCGTAACTGGCGGGCGCTGCTTGCGCCGTGGTACAAGGCGAATCGAAGCAGGCTGGTGTATGATCCGAAGGTGATGCATTTTGTTGTCGGCAAGGATCCTGTGCGGCCGGAGTTGAGCGTGGAAAGCACGGAGGCGGGGGATAGGGGAGATTGACGGGGGGACCCGGGGGACAGGGGGAGAAGGGGAAACGGCTGAAACCCATGTTAGCCACCGATGCACACCGATGCAAACAGATGAGAATCAGGCTGAAGACCGAAGGCTGAAGGCTGAAGGAAGAGCGGGGCACAGGGACGCACTCTGAAAGAAAGGGGCCGGATGAAAGGGTCCAGGCTGCTGAGGTCGTGGAGGTTCCGGGTGGTTGCCGCCGTAGCGGTCGCGGCGTTCGTGTCGCTTGTGCTGTGGGTACGGTCGGGACAGCCGGACGCGATACTGGCGGAAGGGCGAGGGCCGGATGGGGAACTGACGAGAGACCAGGTAGAGCGGTTGCTATCGTCGGCCGTGAGGGATAAGGCGAATGAGGAGAAGCGCGAGCGGTACAAGGTGGCGTGGAGCCTATGGCCGATAGGCTACGCGGTCAGCGGCTTACACGGTACGGCGTTTCCCGATCGAAACACACGATTGAAGATCGCGCATGCCGGCTTGCCTGCTGCGAAGCAACTGCTTAACGTGGCGCTCGACGCGCAAGAAGCCCCTGCGATGAGAGAGATGGCTGTCGATATGCTGGGCGCCGTCGACCCGCATGGAACGCTTGAGGCGTTCAAACAGCCGATCCTGTCCGGCCAGGCTGGAGCGCTTCTCGCCGGGCATGTCCTGCGATACTGTCTGCCGGGGCCCGACTATTGGGGCGCCGACTGGAGTTTCGTTGGCGCCGGAATGCAGGAATTCACGCCGGAGCTTTCGTCGAAGGTCGCGGACGCAGTCTATCTCAGGGCGTTGGACGCGGCTGTTGAGTGCGCGCCGCAGCCCAACGACCTCGGTGTTCTCTACTGGCTCAACCGCTACAACGGGGTGGATTTCGGTGAATGGCTTGAGAAGAACGCTCCCGAGGTGCATGCTTTCAGAACGAGAGAGATCGAACGCGGATGCGATCCCGTCAGGCTCATAGAGTCGATGCAGTGGTGGCATGGACACATGGTCGGTGAAAGCCTTGTGAGACAGCTTTACAGCAGCAAGTCCGACCAAGCCGCGATGCAAAGACTTCTTGAGATCTGTCGGGAGTCCGATGACGTGTGCGAAGACATGGGCTGGAAGGATAAGCTCACGCAGTGGTACAGCGCGAATCGAAGCAGGCTGGTGTACGATCCGCAGGTGATGCATTTTGTCGTGGGGGCGAAGCCGGAAACCGTTAGTGAGAAAGTGGGAAAGTGAGAACGTGGGAGAGGAAACCTGCGGTGCGAAAGGTGTGAAAGGTGCGAAAAGTGCGAAAGGGGCGCCCTGCGGCGTGGGAGCAGGAGAGCAGGGGAACAGGGGAGCGGGTGAGGAAGAAGGATTAGCCGCCGATACACACCGATGCACGCAGATAGGCGCCATGGGCGCGTGAATGGATAGAGGACGGGATGAAAGCGCCGAGGCTGCTGAGGTCGCGGAGATTCTGGTCGAGTGTCTGTCTTGTTGCCGTGGTCGCGGCGGTCTGGGTTGCGCTGTGTTTGTGGTCGAGGGCGGGGGATCCGGACAGGATACTGGCGGAGCCGAGGGGGGCGGATGGGCGGCTGACGAAGGGTCAGGTGAGGCGGCTGCTCGAATGCGACATCAGAGACGTTGATGGCAACACGAGGCGTTACAACTACTTCCAGACACTAACTGAGAAGCCAAGCTATCACGGGGAGTTTGACTGGGCCATCAACATGCTGTGCGCGAACCGGCGGACGGACGCGAAGGTGGCGCATGAGGGGCTGGGAGTTTCGAAGCAGTTGATCGAGATAGCGCTGGACACTCAGGAGTCGAGCATGATGCGAAGCGCGGCATGCATGAATCTGCGGTCGGTTGATCCGCACGGCGCGCTTGAGGCATTCAAGGAGTATTGCAAGTCAGCAAGGCCGACTACGCTGGATTACCACCTGTTCCGCGGCGGTTTGCCGGGGGCACAGCGGATCAACGGCAAGGCGCCTGCGCGCTATTCGTACCAGGCGTTCGTCGCGGACATCGCGACGAAGACGGTGGATGACATATACATCGAGCGGCTTGACGAAGCGATAGCGGATGAAATCCTGGAGTCCAATAACGTGACTATGGTCCGCTGGCTCAACCGCTATCATGGGGTGGATTTCGATGAATGGTTGCGGGCAAACGCGCCGGAGGTCTTCGCATTCCGCAAGAGGGAGTTGGAGCGCGGCTATGATCCTGTGAGAAACGCGTGGCTGATGAGAGATATGAGAGCCGGGAGAGTTTCAAATGTAGTGACGGATGAAGGGCTTGTGCATAGTCTGTATAAGGACGAGGGCGACCGGGCGGCGGTAAGGAGACTGCTGCAGATATGCGCGGACGAGACGCCGCGCAGGGGCGAGGAGAACTGGTGCGAGACGCTCAGGCAGTGGTACAAAGCGAATCGAAGTCACTTGGTGTATGATCCGCAGGTGATGCACTTTGTTGTCGGGGCGAAGGCGGTGAGGCCGGAGGTGAGCGTCCAAAGCACGGACGCCGGGGAGATGAAATGAAGGGCAAGAGGCTACTGACATCGTGGAAGTTCTGGGCGGGGGTTGCGGGCGTCGTGGCGGCGCTGTGGCTTGCACTGTTCTTGTGGTGGAGGGCAACGGACCCGGACAGGATACTGGCCGAGTCAAGGGGGGCGAATGGGGAGCTATCCAGGGGGCAGGTGGAGAGACTCATGACGTGCATGGGGAGGGACTCGATGAACCGGCACAGGCGCGACCGGTACGCGCGGCTGTGGTCGGCGGCGGGCTCCGGGGTCGCAGCCAGGGTGGCTGCCGTGATGTTCACGGATCGCAACGCGCAGGCGAAGATCGCACACGAGGGGCGGGCGGCGTCGCCGGAGCTGCTCAAGATGGCGGCTGACGCACAGGTGTCTCTCAACACGAAGCAATGGGTGCTTGCGGCGCTCGGCATGATCGACCCCTATGGGGGAGTCCAGGCGATGAAGCCGCAGATTGTGGGCGGCCAGACCGCCTCACAGGCGAACATGCTGGCGGTGCTCACGTTGCAGTATTGCCTGCCGTTCGCGAGGGGATTTCCCGGCAGACGAGGGGCCATATACACGCCGCAAATGCTCATTTGTGACCTTGCATCCAAGAGCGTGGATACGATTGTCCTCGAGCGTCTGGACGTGGCGCTGGCCAATCCCGATCTGTGGCCGAACGACCAGATGGTTCTGCCGTGGCTGAATCGTTACCGTGGCGCCGATTTCGACGAGTGGCTGGCGAAGAACGCAAAGGACGTGTTTGCGTTCAGAAACAGGGAGATGGAACGAGGGTGTGATCCTGTCAAGTTCGCGTGGATCGTTTCGAAGATGCAGGACGCGCGTTCTCAGTACGACAAAGATCCCTTGAAACAGATGTATCCGAACGAGACGGATCGGAAGGCGTTTACGGACCTGTGGCGGATCTGCAGCGACTACAAGGCCAGAAGCGAGGACGGCGATTGGAGGGGGACACTCACGCAGTGGTATAGCGCGAATCGGAGCAGGCTGGTGTATGATCCGAAGGTGATGCGTTTTGTAGTCGGGCCGACGCCGGTGAGGGCGGAGGTGAGCGTTGATAGCACGGATGCGGGGGCTGCGGGACAAGGGACGGCCGGAAGCAGGACGCCGTAGACGCGCGGGCGCGATGGGGACTTCTGCGGCAGAGGCACCATGGTCTTGCCGCAGAGCGCGCAGGGCGCAGAGAAGACCGGCAGGAGAAGGCTGAAGGCTGAAGCCGCCAGGGCTCTTATCACGACCCTTGGTGATTTCGAACTGCCACGGACGGAAAACCGTGAATTTGGGCCGGCGGCGGCACGTCTATAGGTGTGGAAAGCGCCGAAAATGGGCGATTTGGGGCCTTTTTGGGCAGAAGATCGGCTTCGGGAACCCTTGAGGCATGTCCAATTGTTCTTGGAAAGTCCCCCGATACTTGCGGAAGTGTCCAGTGTTATAGAAAGGCGCGTTCCGGCGCTGATTCCATCGGCGCGGGGCACGTGGATGGAAAGCGTAAGGCTTGGGGCCTGAGGCTTGAGGGAAACCAGCGAGGGGTCGCTACGGACAAAGAACCCGGGCTGGGAGAGTTTTGGCAAGGGGCGAAAGAGGGAAGGGAGTTAGAGATGAGGAGTGCGGATATGAAATGGGTAATGGTTGTGGCGGTGGCGGCGCTGGTGATGGTCGGATCGGCGCTGCTTGTAGCGCGTGCGGCTGAGACGGCGGCACCGGCGGCGGCGAAAGCGGCCGCGCCTGCGGCGAAGGCTGAGGCGCCGGCGGCCAAGGAAACCGCGGCGGCCGGGAAGAAGGACATTGCGGATACGCTCGAGTCGATGCCGGAGCTGTCGCAGTTCGTAGAGAACCTCAAGAAGGGCGGGCTTCTCGCGCGGCTAAAGGAAGCGGGGCCGTTCACGGTTATCGCGCCGAACAATGAAGCGTTCGACAAGATGCCCGAGCGGATGAAGGCGTTCTGGAGCGATCCTGAGAACAAGGATCGGATGCTCAACTCGCTCAAGAGCGACATCATCGAGAAGAAGATGACGGCTGAGGAGCTCAAGAAGGCTGGCAAGGCCAAGACGCTCAGCGACAGGGAGGCCAATATCGAGAGCTCAGAGGGCAAGCTCCTCTTCAACAACGCCGAAATCGTCAAGACCGACATTGAGTGCTCCAACGGCGTGATCCAAATCGTCAATGAGATGCCGAGAGGCAGACGCGGCGGACGCGGCGGCGAGGCCGGCGGTGGTGGCGGCCGTGGCGGCGCGGGCGGCGGCGGAGAATAAGAAGAATCGGAATTGAGCAAAGGCGGGCGGCGCGGGCCGGGTGGCTTGGCCGCCCGCTTCGTTTTCATGGCTTTACGCGGCGGGCGGCGCGCTGGGGGGTGAGAAAAGAAGACTTGAGCCTTGGGGCTTGAGGCTTGAGCGAAGGCAGACCCAAGAGGTCGCGCCGTGGGCGCGTTGACAGTGGGAGTATGCGGACGGTAGACAAATGTGGGGGCCCGCGGAGTCTGTATAGAGGAACGTGCGGCATATTGTGCGGTCAGGGCGAGGGAGGGGCGTCGTGAGGAATGGCGGGTTCATGTCTACGCGGAAGCTGCTGTTGATGGTGGCGTTGTTCGTTCTTGTCCTGGTCGTCGGGGGGACGGCTTTGTTCTGGTTAATCTTCAGGGGGCCGGGGAAGGACCCGGACAAGATACTCGCGTGGCCGCGAGAGCGGAACGGGGAATTGACCGAGATGCAGACGGCAAGCCTGCTGCAGCTCGTGGCAAAGGAGGTCGAAGTTGCGGCATGGCACCTACAGAGGGGAGCCAAGCCCGGGGCAGTACCGGCGATGCTTGAGGGGACTATGGAGTGGGCGTTTCCTACGGGGGATGCGCTGCCGAAGATGGCTCACGAGGGGCGCAAAGCGTCAGGGCCGGCGCTCAGGCTTGCTTTCGATCCGAAGATGCCTCTGCAATTGAAACTGCAGGCTATATACGTGCTGGCCATTACGGATCCCCATGGGACTCTTCAGGCGTTCAGCAAGACGCTTGTGGCTGGGCAGGTGCCGCCGTACCTCGCTCACAATGTCACGGTGCTTTGCCTGCCGCAGATAATCGATATCACGACGCGCTTCAGCAACCCTTCACAGTGGCTTGCGCAGGAACTGGATACCAAGACCATCGATGCTATCTGCCTGGAGCAGCTGGACGCGGCGGTGAGGAGAAAAGACCTTGTTGCCAGCGATACCTCGGTGATCACCTGGCTCAATCGATACCGCGGGGAGGACTTCGATGAGTGGCTGGCGAAGAACGCACCGAACGTGCTGGCGTTTCGAAACAAGGAGATCGCGCGGGGCATCGATCCGGTGAGGCTTGTGTGGCTTGTCGCGCGGGACGCGCAGCCGCCGGATGACATTGACGTGACCCTTTATAGGCAATCGCTCGTGAAGAAAGGCATATCGGGGCAGATTGCTGACGAGGTTCTGCTGAAGAAGCTGTGGCCTGAAGCGTCGGACCAAGTGGCTATGAGGGATCTTATTCGGATATGCGGTCAGTATATACCGCCGCTCGAGGAGGCGGACTGGCAGACGTGGCTGGTCAGGTGGTTTGATGCGAACAAAGACAAACTCGTGTACGATCCGGAGAAGGGGCGGTTTGTGGTGGATGCGGCCAAGGGCCGCGCGGCCTCCGGCCGCAAGTGAGAGCGTGGGAAAGTGAGAAGGTACAAACGAGGGTCGAGCTTCCCGCGCGTGCGATGACGCAGGGCGTTACGGCCCTCACCCCTGGCCCCTCTCCCAGAGGGCGAGGGGACTATGCCGGCGCAGAAGGCAGCGCCGTAAGGTCGACAGGCAAGAATGCCTGTCGTACTGGGCGCACAGCCGTGCGCCCCTACGGGTAAAGCGGGGCGCAGAGTTGGCTGGAATAGGAAGCCGCGTTGGGCCGTGAGACGAGGGCAGGCAGGGGCGCCTGCCCCTACAAAACAGAACTACTACTTCGGGTTCTTCGCGAGTTTCTGGAGGACTTCGATGCCGCGGTGGAGGGTTTCGTCGCTGGCGGCGTAGCTGATGCGGAAGTGGGTGTGTTTCTCGCTGAAGACGGAGCCGGGGATGACGAGGAGGCTCTCGTCGATGGCGGCCTTGACGAAGGATTCGTCGTCGCCCCATGGGACCTTGGGGAAGATGTAGAACGCGCCGCCGGGCTTTTCCACTTCGTAGTAGTCCTTGAGGCCGTTGTAGATGAGGTCCCGCTTGCGGCGGTACTCGTCGCACCAGGGGCGCGTGTCATAGTCGAGGGCGGCCAGGCCCGCTTCCTGGACCATGCTGGGGGCGTTGACGAACGAGAACTGCTGGAGCTTGATCATCTCGCGGACTATATCGGCGGGGCCGGCGGCATAGCCGAGGCGCCAGCCGGTCATCGCCCATGCCTTTGAGAAGCCGCCGAAGAGAAGCGTGTTCTGCGGGTAGACATCGACGAGGCTTGCGAATTTCTCGTCGTAGGTGAAGGCGTCATAGATCTCGTCGGAGAAGGCGAGCGTGTTTCGCTCGGCCAGCACCGGCGCGATCGCTTCCAAGTCCTTGCGGGTGTAGACAGCGCCGGTGGGGTTATTGGGACTGTTGAGGACTACGAGCTTGGTCTTATCTGTGATGGCGGCGCGGAGCTTGTCGGCGCGGACCTTGAAGTCCGGATACGTGTCGATGAAGACGGGCGTCCCGCCGCAGAGATTCACGAGGTGCTTGTACATCACGAAGTAGGGGTCGGGGATAATGACCTCGTCGCCGGGGTCCACGAGCGTCATGATGGCAAGCATGATGCCGCCGGAGACGCCTGCGGTGACTATGATCTCGCCGGGAGTCCATGACCGGCTGGACTTGAGCATGGCGAGTATCTGGGCGCGGAGCTCGGCCGTGCCCTGGGTGAGGGTGTAGCGGTTCTTGCCTGCGCGAATGGCGGCCATGGCGGCGTCCTTAATCGGCTCGGGGACGTCGAAGTGCGGTTGGCCGATGGAGAGGTTGATCGGGTCCTTGAGCCTGGCCGCGAGGTCAAAGACCTTGCGGATACCGCTCGAGTCGATCTTCGCCATGCGGGAAGCGAATTTCATACAGATAGACCGTAGACTGTAGTCCGTAGTCTGTAGGTATAAGCGTACAGCCGAAACCACGCAACAAGGCGTCTATCGGCAGTCCGCAGAGCTTTTCAAATGCGGAGTTTTCTTGAACTCCGAGAAGGGCGGGTACGGAGCCCCGCCCCTACGCAATCACTGGCGGACGAGCCGCCAGTGCCACACTACCCACACTACTTGGCGGCTTTGCCGGCCGGCTTGGCAGCGGCGGGAGCGCCCTTGGCAGCACCCTTGCCCGCGGGGGCAGCAGGGGCGGCGGGGGCGGCACCTTCGGCGGCGGCGCCTTCAGCGGCGGCTCCTTCTTCCTTCTTGGCGGCCTTTGCGTGGCGGCGCTTCATGACGTAACTGCGGACTTTGGGAAGGCCGAAAACGGACTTGCCTTCCTGCCAGCGGCCGTCTTCTTCCAGAATGCCCAAACGCTCAGCGCGGCTGAGGACGTTGCGCGCGCGCTTGAGGGCGCTTGCGGTCTTGAGACTCTTGTGCAGCGTCATTCGAAAACTCCTTGTACGGTTTTGTAGCACGGGCGGCGCGGCCGCCTGTTGCCCTCAGGGGTGCATAGTCCGCCAAATGCGGATTCCCTTCGAGTTCAAACAAGGGCGGGTACGGAGCCCCGCCCCTACGTTATGTATTCATGCGCGCCGCGCTTTGCGGACGCGCGTTATTCGTATCCTTTGAGCGTTGCGACGTAGGTCTTGTCGAAACGCGTGGTCTTGTAGACCGTTTTAGCGAGTTCCGCCTTCGTCGCGTTCAGGTCGGCGCCGTTCTTGGTTGCGAACGTGCCGACCGCTACTATCAACCGCGCGTGGCTCTTATCGGTCAGCACGCGCACGTCGGGGAAGTTCTTCGATTGGAGGAACTTCGCCACTTCGTCCGCGCCGGCGCGTGCATTGCCCTTATTGAAGTAGGTGATAACGCAGATGGTGAACATGCCGGCACCGCTCACCTGAACCGTGCCGCCCGGCGTATTCGTGCCTGCCTGCCCCGCGACGGAGGCCTGCTGCTGAGCGACCTGCGCCGGCTGCTGCGCGCCGCCCTGCAATTGCATAGGCTGCATCAGCTGGGCGACTTCGCCTACCTGTTTCAGGTTCGACACGGCGCCTGGAGGAGCTTGAACGGCCTCCACCACTTCGGTAGTTCCGGGGAATTTCCTGCCCAACGCAAACGCGCCGAAGGCCACAAGCAGCACGAAGAATATCAGGCCGTACGTCCAGCCTGTCGACAGGAACAACTCCACCTGCCTCCGGTCGCCGAGCTTCAACGTATGCACGGCGGGCTCGGACGCCACGACCTTCGGTTCCGCGCGAAAGACGGGAGCGTCCTTCTTGGCGGTCTGGGTTGCCGCGGCCAGTTGTTCCTTGAAGACCTCGTACAACTCCCGCCCGTCTTTTCTGCGGTTCATCGCGCTACCTCGCTGTGATCTCCCCACCGCCGCAGCGGTAACCACTGGCGGGCAAGCCGCCAGTGGCACATAAGAGGCTGCGGTGGCTGGCAAAGATCAACAATCTCCCATGGCCCGCGCCCGCCGCCGGGGAAGCAGCGTACCGGGGACCAAGGGAATAGATAATTACACCGGCGTCAGGGTTCCGTGTCAATAGTAAAGCCGTCCTCAGGCTCGTGCCCTGAGCCATACGCGGAACCCCTCCAAACCCCTCCGCCGAACGTCGTTACAAATATCGTCTCAGGATCGTTCGGATCGATAGATATACCCAGACAACTCTTGAACGGCGGCCCGGCGAGGTGGTTCCAGATAACGCCGCCGTCGCTGGTCCGGTAAACGCCATCATTCTCGGTGGAGACGTAAATGACGTTAGTCGTGTCAGGATCTATAGTTATGCGCTGCGGACCATCGAGCGGGAGTATGCGGGCCCAAGTCTTGCCGCAGTCGACCGAGCGGTAGAGGCCGCCGGGGGTTTCTGCGGAGGATTCGACATGGGGATCGGATTTTGAGGCGACGTAGACGGTGTTGGGGTCCTTGGGGTCGCATTCGACATCCCAGGGGTAGGCCATCCAGTAATTGCGGGCGAGAAGCGTCCAAGTGGCGGCACCGTCGTCGCTTCGGTAGATCGCCCCACTGTCGAAAGTGTAGGTCTCATCCTTGGCGTTGATGACCTTGGTTGTGATGACGTAGAGGGAGCCATCGGCGGCCATGGACATGCGCCAGAAGTTGTAGTCCTTTGAGACGTTGATGCCGCTATTGGATTCGACCCAGGTCTTGCCGCCATCGATGGATTTATAAACCCCGTGGCCCCAAGAGGTTACGTAGAGAGTGCGGCTGTCGGGAGAGCTTTTAGGGTCGAGGATTATCCTGCCGCAGGAGGCGTTGGGAAGGCCGGTTTCCTCGCCCATGGGCGTCCAGGACTGGCCGCCATCGGTCGACATGGAGACGCCGCCCCTGGAGTAGTAGCGGCCGGGAACGAGGGTCTTCCATTCGGGCATGTCATGGGACGAAGACACCGCCGCCCACATGGTATCGGGCTTGTCGGGATCGATAACGAGGTCGTAGACGGTATTGGTGTGTTTTGAGCCGCGAAGCGAATAAGTCCATGACTGGCCGCCGTCCTCGCTTCTGAAGAGGCCGATGTCGGTGTAGGCGATGAACATTTTGTCCGAGTCTTGGGGGTTCCAGTAGACCTTGTAGCACGTGGTGACTTCGTAGCCGCGGCTGGACCAGAATCTGCCGGAGGCGTGATCACTGTACAGTTGCTGCCAAGTCGCGCCGCCGTCGCGGGTGCCTATGGTGCGGCCGTCATCCTGGGCGAGGACGATGTCGGCGTCGCCCTTGCAGACGTAAAGCTCGTCCTGCGTGTTTGGCGGACCGCCCCAGCCCCAACTGAACTCCTGCTCCAGCCAACCGGTCTCGACGTTGGAGCCATAACCGCGCTTCTCGCTCAGGATGTTCTCGGTAGCGGGACCGGGCAGCGAGAAGGTCCACGTCGCGCCGGAGTCGGTGGACTTCCATACGCCGCTGCGGTAGGGTTCGCCTTCTATCTGCGCGGCGAGATAGACTGTTTCAGGGATGACGTCATTGGCGGCGACGGCGGTGATGCGGCCGGCGTAGGAGCCGTTCGACTCCTTGAAGACCGCGTCGACGGGGCTATCCACGCGCGTCCATGAGTCGCCGACGTCTGCGGACTTGTACATGCCTCCGTAGAACTGGCCGTCTTTGGCGCCCATCTCGGTCGCGATCCATGCGGTGACGGTGCCAGCCTTGCTGTCGATAGAAGCCGAATGAGCGACGATCTTGAGGCCGGAAGGCAGGCCGGTCGAAGCGGCGGTCCATGTGGCGCCGTCGTCGGTGCTCTTGTAGGGGCCGAGGTCGGTTATTGCAAGGATTGTGCGGGAGCCGGGCTCGCCGGCGGGGACGATGTAAAGGTCGAGGCACGTAGCGGTTTCTGGAATGCCCTTGTCGCAAGCCTCCCAGGCATGGCCGCTGGTGTCGGTTCGGAGGATGCGGCCCGGGAGCTTGCCCGACATGCCGACGAACATGATCGCGGTGTCATCGGGGTCAATGGCTATACAGACGGGGTAGTTGGTTTCGTAAGCGCCGATGAAGCTATAGAGCTGCCGCCAGGACTCGCCCTGGTCGTCGCTGCGGGAGATCGCCCAGCCGTTGTGCATAAAAGCGCCGACACCATGGGCGACGTAGCAGACATTTGAATCGGCGGGGTCGTAGATGACCGGCGTCGACGTGTGAGAAATGCCGTCGACCATCCGCCAGCGCACGCCGGCGTTGGTGGAACGATAGAAGCCGCCCATATCGCAGGCCGCGAAATAGAGGCTCTTGTCGAAGGGGGAGACCGACGCGCGGAAATTGCCCCCGCCGCCTCCGGGGCCTACCGATTCCCACATTGCGAACGGCCCCTGGGCGAACTGCTCGGCCTGCTGCGCGCCGACGAATGCCGGGACTACGATGATAAGAGCGAATGACGCAAAGAGAGTTGCCGTGGTGTTGCGGGCGAATCTGCCTGTCATAGAGCACCTCCCGGAGTGGACCCCTCTTGTGTATCGGCTATCAGTTTAGCCTGCGTTAGGAGCGATGCAATGAAAAGACAGAGAAAAGGGCGCCGATAATCCCTCTCTGGCATATGGATGCGTGTCCGGTATTGAGACCAGGGCAGGCACGGAGCAGGACGAACGCAAAGTCGTGAGCAGGGGGTCCCAGCCCGACAGCGAAACCTGCGCCACAGGACGGAAGTCAGCCGTTGCCGGGGAAATGGGGGCGTTTTCACATGCGCCGCCTTTCTGCGGGCGACGCATGCGTCGCCCCTACGGGAAGGAAAACGGACTTTGCGTTTGCCCTGAGGCACGGAGGCCTGCCCCTACAAAACAAGAGTGAGGTGTGTAGAATAGCCGCAGTCTTCTCAGGGCGGACTGCGAGGTTTGACGTGAAGAAATATCTGCACAAGAGGCGGTACTTAGCGTCGTTTGACACGGCGGCGCTGCCGCAGACGGCGGCAAATGTCGTGATTATCGGCTCGGGCGTGGCGGGCTTGAGGGCGGCCATCGAGGCCGCCGGGCACGGCAAGGTGACGGTACTGACGAAGGAAACCGCAAGCGAGTCGAACACCGACAATGCGCAGGGCGGCGTTGCGGTGGTCTTGTCCAAGTGCGATTCGGTCGAGGAGCATGTCAAAGATACGCTCGTGGCGGGGGCGGGGCTTTGCGACGAGGACGTGGTTCGGTATGTCGTAAAGGAGGGGCCGGAGCGCGTAAAAGAACTCATCGAGTGGGGGGCCGAGTTCGACAGGGACAACGGGGATCTCCTCTTCACACAGGAGGGCGGCCACTCGCGAGCGAGGATCATTCACGCCAACGGCGACGCCACGGGTCATGAGATCGAGCGGGCGCTCCTCGCGAAGGCGAAGGCAACGAGGAACATCACAGTCATAGAGCATGCATACGTCGTGGACATACTGACGGAGGGCAGCCGCGCCGCGGGGGCCCTCGCGTACGTCAAGAACAAACTCCACGTCTTCTACGCGCCGTCCGTGATTATCGCGTCCGGGGGCGCGTGCCACGTTTACCGCGAGACCACCAATCCCTCGACGGCGACAGGCGACGGGATCGCGATGGCGTATCGCGCGGGGGCGACGCTGTCGGATCTCGAGTTCGTGCAGTTCCATCCGACGACGCTTTATATCGCCGGCGCAGCGAGGACTCTGGTGTCGGAGACCGTGAGGGGCGAAGGCGGGCAGCTCAAGGACCGGTTCGGGGTTCACTTCATGCCGAATTATCATCCTCTCGGCGACCTCGCGCCGCGCGACATAGTGAGCCGCGGGATCATCGCCCAGATGGGCGCGACGCACGATACGAACGTTTACCTCGACCTCAGGCACCTCGACAAGAAGCGTATACTCAAGCGCTTTCCAAAGCTCGCGGAACTGTGTGCGCAGTTCGATATTGACATCGCGAAGAACATGATACCGGTCCGCCCGAGCGCGCACTACTTCTGCGGCGGCATACGAACAGACAGGTCAGGCGCGACGGACGTCGAGGGGCTTTATGCATGCGGCGAAGCGGCGAGCACCGGGCTTCACGGAGCGAACCGCCTTGGGTCCAATTCGCTTCTGGAGGGGCTCGTGTACGGCTGGACGGCGGGCGCGAGGGCGGCCGAAGCCGCCGTCAAGCCTGGCCCGAGGCCGTCGATATCATCGACGGCGAGCGAGGACTCCAGGCGCGTTGCTGCGATAGACGTGCAGGACATGGAGAACTCGCTTCGTTCGCTCGTGTGGCGGCAGGTAGGTATCGAGCGCGAAGCGAGGTCGCTTGCCGAGAGCGAGGAGCGCATCGACTTCTGGTCGAGCTACGTCATGGACAAGGACTTCGCAACGCCCGCCGGCTGGCAGATTCAGAACATGCTCACGACCGCGAAGCTCATCACCTTCAGCGCGCGCATGCGCACGGAAAGCAGGGGCGCGCACCACAGGACGGACTTCCCGGACAGGGATGATCTGAACTGGAACAGGCATCTCATTATAAAGAGAGGCTGAAGACTGAAGGCTGAAGACTGAAGCAGGATAGTCCGAAGTCTGAAGTCCGAAGGAAGGGAACAAACCAATATCACTTCGGCTTGTGGGTGGCCAGCAATCGTTCAAGGGCTCTCGTGCGGCCTTCCTGGCGGAGGAAGGCGTAGAAGTCCGAGGGCTTCTTCATGCATGTGATCGCCCGGCGGGTGTTTCGCTCGCAGTGGCGCACGTCGTATTCGCGACAGACCTCCGGGCGCCAGGGGTAGATCGAGCAGCGGCCGTTTGCGAGGTTGCGGCAGGGGCTCAGGAACTCGACGTACCAGTGGATTTTGCCGTTGCCCTTGACGGCCACGATCTGCGTGTCTTTGTGGTAGAGATAGAAGAGCAAGTCCGAGTACCCGCGAAGCGATCTCGGCGGGTCCACCTCAACGACGGCGGTCTTGCAGCACGCCTGATCGCAATCGAAACAGTGCACGATGTTTCGCTTGCGGAGTGAAGCGTCGGTGGCGCCCACTGTCTGCGACACGTTGAGGCTCCGGCCTGGCGGATGTCAGTTGCCGAACACAGCCTCGATTATCGGCAGGAGGGCGGGGATGACTTAACGCTCATCCGACGCCGGCGCGACAGCCGCGTCGCCAAAGGTCCGCGCGACGAAGCCTTCCGCGCCGCATTCGAGATAGGACCCGTCCGTTCCGAAATCGCCAAGCGTGTAAATAAGGCACTTGCCGCCGGGGGTATCGACCTCCCGCCGGCCGCCGCAGTGAGTATGGCCGGCGACTATCGCATCGGCGCCGAGGGCGAAATGCGCGCGCACCGCGTCATCATCGATGCCGAGCACGTGCCTGGACTTGGATGCGATGGCGCGCACGGACCATCTGCGGTAAAAGAGCGCGAGCTCGCGGGCAAGCGAAACAGGCAGGCGCGTAAGGATGAAGCGTATGAGGGGATTTCGCACGATGGCACTGGCTCGGTGGTAGTTCTTGTCGTTTGCGCAGAGCTTGTCGCCGTGGCAGAGGAGCACTCTCAGGCCGCAGATACTCTCGATGGAATAGTCGTCGACGAGCCGGAAGCCGTGCTCGCGCGCGATGGCGCCGGTGATGTAGCAATCACGGTTGCCTCGGTAGAACGTCACCTCGACACCGGAGCGCGCGAGCGCGAGGATAGCTTCCAGAACGCGCGAATAGGGCTTGAGGGTCGCCTGTGCAGGCCCAAACCAGAAGTCGAAAAGGTCGCCGAGGATGAATACGCGGCGGGCCGAGGGGCACACTTGCGTCAGGAAGGCTTCCAGCCTTGCTATGCCTGATTCGTTGTCGTCACTGATGTGCGCGTCGGAGAAGATAATCGCTTCGGGCATGCCATGGTTTCCTTTGCAATCACTGGGTGAATCGTCTCTTGAGCCAATCGAGCGCGTGCCCGACGATCCCGCTGGGCACGAGGATAACGACAGGCTTGCTGAACGTGCCCGTGGCGCGGGCCACGACAAGCTGTCTGCCCACCTCTCCCGCCAGCAGGCTCACTATCGGTATCTGCCCGGGGCGGGAGTAGAACGTCAGGTCCAGAGTTCCGTCGAGGCCGATAACGCCCTTGCCGAGGATCGTCGCGGGAGAGCTCGACATGGAGAACTCATCCACGAGAATCCTGCCGTTGACGATGTTGCACTTTATGTGGGCCTTGTCGAACTGGGTTCGCTCGGGAAGCCTGAGGCTGAGAACATTCATGAGCTCGAATACAAAAGGCACCTCCCACAGCGTCCCCTCGGTAACGTTGACTTCGGCCGAGCCGATGAAATCCTTGACCCCGTCGCCCTGGGCGAGGATCTGGACCTGCCCGCTGACCTTGCCCTGGAGATCCTTTTTCGTATAGCCGAGCTCTCTTGAGAGAAGCTCACTCAAGCTTATGCCGCTCAGGTCGAGCACGAGGCCGTACCCGCTTCCGACGGCGTGCCCCACCTGGCTCTGGCCGCTCACCGTGCCGCCGTAGACGTTCGCCCGGAACGACTGAAGCATCGTCTCGCGGCCGTTGGTCGATAATTCGAAGCTGGTGTTGTTGAGATCCCGTCGCGCGAAACGAAGCTCGTTCAGCCGGCCCGTCGCGCTGAAGGCGTTGGCTCCGGCAGTCCATTGCCCGGAGAGGTCGACGTCGCCCACGACGCCGTCAACCGGCTTGGCAAGCTTTATCGCGCTCTCGTAAGACTTCACCTTGAGAGCGTAGTCCACCCGCGGCTTTGAATCGTTCACGCCATACGCGATCTCGCCCCCGAGATCGATTGCCCCGCGCGCGCCGCGTTCGGAGAGCATCTTCTCGACCGCCGCGGGCATCTTCTGTTCGAACGCGTCGTTGACCGCAAGGCGGCCGGCCTGGAAGTCGAACTTCCACGCAGAACGCGGCTGATGCAGGCTGATGCGCCCTCCAATGGCGATATCGGATTGGGCAAGCGCGAGGCTCGCGAGCCTCATCACCGGCAGGAGGCCGGACACATTGTCAGTGAAGGCGCTTCCTTTAAGGTCGCTTATCGTAATGGCGTCATTCGAATAGAGGACCCTGCCTGAAGCGTTTCCTACGCCGATGGGCAGCGTGGGCTCGGAGAATTGCCCCTTTGCGAGGACAGCGTTTACGTCGCCGAAGGTGATTTTGCCGTCAGGCGCTCGAGCGACCGACACATCCGCCGAGGCGTACCCCGAAATGCCCAGGCGGTCAAAGTGCGCGCGGACCTTCTCGGGCATTGCCGCGCGCAGGTCCTCGTCAAGAGCGAGATTGGTCGCTTTGAAGTCAAGGCGCATGTCGCCGGTCTTTATGCCAGCGCTCCCGGAAACCGCTATGCGCGCTCCCCGGTGCCTGAAATAGAGATTGCTGAACGTGAATACGCCATCTCGGAACACCACCTGGCCCTTGCCGCTATCCACCGCATAGGGGACCTTTTCGTAGTTGGCGTTGACTCCTTGCAGGTCCGCCACGAAGGACACGGTCGTGTTCGTCTTCGGCAGGCGGGAGATACTGGCCGCGACGTCGGCCTTGCCGCCGACGGCAAGCGACTTCCAGACCGATTGCCCCTTATTCGGCAGCGCGCGCATGATCTCGTCGTCGAGGTCGACTCCCTTCACGGCGACGCGCATGTCGATTGCCGGGTCGTGCAGGACGTTGGTCACTTTGCCGGATATGATGACGGGCGAGGCGCGCCTTTTCGCGATGAGGTTGTCGACGAGCACGTTGCCGCCGGCGAAAGTGATATGCCCCCGCACGTCATCCACGGCTACCGGGAACACGTCGTACTTCGCGGATATGCCTTTGAGGTCGCATTCGACGGCGATTTCCACGTGTTTGCCGGGCCCGCTCTCGCGGTCGAAGCGCGCTACCGCGTCGATAGGTCCCGAGGGGTTGAAGCGTTTCAGCGACACGCCCGCGCGGTCGGGCATCGCGGCAAGCAACTCATCGGTGACAATGATATCCTTCGTGGCCGCGACGATGGAAAGGGAGGCATCCTTGCCGAAACCTCCTTCCCCGGAGATGATGACGGATCCGTCGCCTATCTCGCCCTGGAGGTTCGCGAACTTGAAGCCCTGGGTGTCGAGCGTGGCGGTGCCCGCGAGGTCGGTCACGGTGACGGGGAAGCGATAGAAAGTTACCTGGCAACCCTTGAGGGCGGCGTTTACGTCAAATCCCCAGCGCTTCTCGTCCGAGTAAGAAACCGTGCCCTTGACGTCGGCGAGGCCGCCGGGCTTGAACTTCTTATAGACGTTTCTCGCCTCGGGCGGCAGCCTGTTCTCGAATCCCTGGCCGAGGTCGATATCCGCGACGGCAAACTGCGCCTCCATGACGCGCGCGTCGGCGTCGCCTCTGGCGTTGAGGCGCCACTTGCCAAGAAGCCCCCCGCCGAATGCCATCGACATGTGCCAGAGGGAAACGCTTCTCGCGTCGGTCATCGCTACTACACTGTCCACGGGGCAGGAGATCGAATAGGCATTGAGCCGGTCGTCGAGGCTTACAAATGCGTCATCGATGGCCAGCGTGAACGGCAGGGCAAGTTGAAGCCTCGTCTTCGGCGCGGCCGATGACGTCGGGATCGGAAGGTTCCACTTGCCGTCCGGGTAGCGCACAAGGTCGACGAAGAGCCCGCGCGCGCGAACGTTTCTGGGTTCGAGCGCGAGCGAGCGGAGCTTGGCAAGGTCGAAATCGATGTGCACGTGCTCGAGCCTTGCAATGCTCGCGCCTGTGTCGAGCTCCGATACCGCGACGTTGTAGAAGTCGAGACCCCTGAAGATGCTGAAGCTGGCGGAGCCGACGGTGACCTTCTTGCCGGGGAACAGGAGCCCTATCTTGGCAATAGCGAGCGCCTTCACGTTGCTCGGATTCGCAAGCCATCGCTTATAGTAAATGTAGGAGCCCAGACCCGCGACGAGCCCTATCGCGAGAAGCACAAGGAATATGCGAAACGGCAACGTCGGCCGCCTCCGCCGTTTCCTGGAGGGAGGGGCGCTCTTGAAATGCTCGGCGACGACGTCCTCGGGTATGGGCTCGCCTGCAACTTCTCCTATGCTTCCGGGCTTGTTCCTGGCCATTCTGACGGATCACCTCTGAGGGGCGCAGTCGTTCGGTGCCGCAGAGCGCGACAGAAACCATGCCACCCACGCCGCGGCGAGCATCGCCACGAAAGGCATCACCGGCGTCCTGTAGCGCGCGGACGCCACGAAGACCGAATGGACAGCAGTAAAGTATACCGGCGCGGCGAGGAGAATGAATAGCATGCGCTTGGAAAACGCCCTCGACGCGAGGGCAAGCGCCGCAAGCACGTAGATCGGCAGGGTGTAGAGGAGGCTGGCAACTACATACACGGCGCCGCCGAACTGGGCATTATTGGGCATCGGGGACCAGAAGCGCGCGATCTTCCGGACGGCGAGTTTCGCCACGCGCGAGGGGTCCTCGGCCGCGGCGCGAAGAGCGCGGTATCTCAGGTAGGCGTCCCGGTCGAACTCATTCTTGTGGGCGATCTGCGGCATCGAGTGCATGAAGCTCATATTCGAAGAGCCGTCCGCCTGCGGTCCGAGCCCGTCGTAGAGCGACGCGCCGACACCGAGCGTCGTGAAGACCCAGTGACCCGTCACGCGATGATTGCGGATGCCCCATGGCAGGACCATGAGCAACGAGATCACGAGGATCGACACGGCGGAGAGCACCGCGCTCGACCTCGGCTTCGCCCACACGGCAACAAATGCCGTGAAGAGCACCACAAGCCACAGGAGCGACGGCCGCGTCAGGAATGACGCTCCCGCGGCGAGGCCGGCGATTATCGCCCCAAGGACAAACTCGCACGCGCATCGTCTGTCACGAATTGTCCCCTCTACCTCTGGGAAAGGGGAAGGGGTGAGGGCTGAGGCGAGAGAAGCGTTCGATCCGTCAGGGGACGCGTCCTGCGCAGAAACAGGGCGACTCACCGAGTCGCCCCTACCATGCGATAGAGGGTAGGGTGAGGGCTGCGACGAAGAGGACACCCACGCATTGCCTCGCGCCTCATCCGCGAGTAGCACTATCGCTCCATAGACGAACGCCGCCAGAAAGAACGTGAAGAGCGTCTCCGACAGAACCGCGCCGGTATGGAAGATAAGGTAGGGGTCGACCGCGACAACCAGCGCCGTTGCCCCTGCCGCGACCTTGCCGAGAAGCCGTCTGGCGGTAAGCGCAAAGAGGGCGACGGTTGCGGTGGCCAGGATTACCTGTACGAGGTAGAGCGCGAGGAATTCGCGGCCGAAGAGAGAAAAACGTGTCGCGGCGATAAGGAGCGGATAGAGCGGCGGCCGGCCGACCCACTGCCACAGGTCGGTGACGGCGGGGTCGCCCCAGATGAAGCCATACCCGGCGAGGACGTTGTCTGCGATCTCGATATACGAGTCGCTGTCGCTGAAGCGTCTGGCATCGCCTGCGGCGACAGCCCAGGCAAGCCTCAGAACAAACGCCAGCGCGAGGGCTGCCCACAGAAATCGCCTTGACGCGAGGATTCCCGCGAGCCTTGCTCTCCTATCGATCAGCACCGTGGCGGCACACCTCCCTCAGAGCATAAAAAAAGGGCGGGGGAGACCCGCCCGTCGAGTTCAATGGTGGAGAAGAGGGGATTCGAACCCCCGACCTCCAGAGTGCGATTCTGGCGCTCTCCCAGTCTGAGCTACTTCCCCACTACATACAAGCTTAGCGATTTTGGCTTCTTGTGTCAAGTGGCATAAGACCCTCGACAGGCTATACTTCGTCTCCGGCGAACCCCTACTTGAGATATACTGCCTCCAGCGTGAAATATATGAAATCCTCCCTGGAGAACCCTTGGCGGTTCGTGCCTTTCCGCGTGCATGCTGTTGACGTGCCATTGGCGCGCCGGATAGAATGGGGCGGCCGGCTCGCGTCGCGGCAAAGCGGAGGCTCGGGCGCGAATCCGGTCGAACAAGAGGGGCATTTCCCGGCATGAGGAGGATGGCATGAGAGCGTTTCATTTCTGCGCGGCCCTGTTGGCTCTGATAGTTCTCGCACTGCCGGCTCGAGGCGCGGACTTTCAGGAGAAATGGGTCTACACGATGCCCGACCTGTCGAAGGACGACTCGGTAGACGCTCTTGTAAAGACTATGCGCGAGGCCAAGGCCCTCGGATGCACCCACGTGCAGATCAAGGACCCGCAATTCGGCTTTCTCGGCATGAAGGACGAGCACTACTTCACGAACGTAAAGCGCGTCCGCGACGCAGCCAAAGAAATCGGCATAGTCGCGATACCCGTCATTTACCCGTTCGGGTACTCTGGCGGCTATCTCGTCCAGGATCCCAACCTCGCTGCCGGGCTGCCGGTCCGCAGTGCGCCGTTTGTCGTCAAGGGCGGCGTCGCAAGACCTGACCCCTCTGCCGCGCCGAAGGTGGCCAATGCCGGGTTCGACGAGTTCTCGGACAAGAAGCCCGTCGGCTGGGAGGTTATGACCGGCCAGCAGTTCATCTCGGCCGATACTGACGTCAAGCACGGCGGCAAGGCATCGCTCAAGCTGTCGGGATTCATCGCACAGCTGGCTGTGGAGAGCAGCGGCATGCGTTTCCACGGCATGGAGAGTACCGACGCACGAAGGGCCAGGTTCTTTGACGGCGAGAGCACCGCGCCCCGCATGGAAAGCACCGAGGGGCGCCTGAGGCTTCAAAGCACGGGCGACTTCGCCGGCGGCCGGCGCCGCCGCGAGCGTAGCGGCGTTTCGCTCCAGCAGACCATCGACGTCACGCCGTTCCAGTACTACCGCTTGACCATGTGGGTGAAGACCGATAACTGCAAGTTCAGGGGCCTATCGGTTAACCTCACTTCGCCCAACGGCAGGCGTCACTGCTACACCGATATCCCGGCGCCCGAGGCCACGCAGGACTGGAAGGAGATTCAGCTCACCTTCAATACGCTCGAAGCGAAACAGATCGAGATGAGCGTGTCGCTCTCGGGGCCTACCGCGGGCACGATGTGGATTGACGATCTCAAAATCGAGCCGGCGGGACTCGCTAACCTCCTGCGCAGGCCCGCCAAGCCGTTTGTCGTCACGAGTGCCGACGGCAAGGTCACGTACGAAGAGGGGAGAGACTTCAAGGGCGTCGCCGACCCTCTTCTCGGCAAGGCGCCCGCGCGGCCGTTCTTCGAGCATTTCCCGTTCGACGTGTGGCACCAGGGGCCGGACATCGTCCTCACGAGCGACTCGCGCATCAAGGACGGCGAAACGATCCTCGTATCGTATTACCATCCGCAGATCATCTACGCCGAGCAGATCATCGTATCGATGGTCGATCCGAAGGTTTTCAAGCTGATGGAAGACCAGGTGAAGCGCATGGTCGACCTCTGGCACGCGTCCGGCTATGTGATGAATTACGACGAAATCCGTATCGAGGGCTGGGAAGTATCGCCCGACGGCAAGACCTACACGCCGGGCGAGATTCTCGCGCGAAACACTACGAGGGGCGTCGAGATACTCCGCAAGTATGCGCCTGACGCGACGATCTACACGTGGTCGGACATGTACGACCCCTACCATAACGCGCGATCCGAAGGCGTCTACTACCTCGTGAACGGAAACTACGCCGGCTCGTGGGAGGGGCTGCCAAAAGACGTTGTCATCATGACTTGGATCGCGAACGCGCGTACGCTCAAGTGGTTCGCCGACCGCGGACACAAGCAGATCCTCTGCGGCTACTACGACAGCCCGCAGGTGGAGAGCAACATCAACAGGTGGCTTTCCGCCTCACAGGGCTTGCCCGGCATAGTCGGAATGATGTACACGACCTGGACCAATAATTTCACTGACATGGAGGCGTTCTTCAAGGCGCTTGATGCGGCGCAGCCGCCCGCCGGCCCGGCGTATCAGGGCAGGGACGAAACCGTGCCACCGGGCGTATAGAGGGCATCATAATTAGGGACAGTCACCTATTCTGTCTGCCGCGACAGGCGCCTTAATTAGGGACAGTCACCTATTGTAGCAGTCTGCGTTTTTCGCCTTGACTTCTGCTTATCCGCAAGATACGCTTCTCCTCATGCCACGAATAGCGCGCATAGTTATACCTGGCATCCCTCACCACATTACTCAGAGGGGCAACAACGGCCAAGACGTGTTCTTCGCCGACGAAGATCGAGCGGCCTACGTCGGGACGCTTCAAACGCAGTCGGCCCGGTTCGGGTTCGCGGTCGAAGGGTTCTGCCTCATGACAAACCACATTCACATAGTCGGCACGCCGCAGAAGGAAGACTCTCTCGCCTTGGCAATAGGGCGGACGGATTTCATCTACACCCAGTACATCAATGATCTTCACGACCGCAGCGGCCATCTGTGGCAGAATCGCTTCTACTCCTGCCCCATGGACGATCATCATTTTTTTGCGGCGTTGCGTTACATTGAGACAAATCCGTTGCGCGCGGGACTATCCCGCTCCCCATGGCGCTATCACTGGTCAAGCGCCGGAGCACACTGCGGCGTATCGAAGGTGCCCGATATACTGGATCTCGCACGCTGGCGAAAGGGGTTTAGCGAGGAGGAGTGGAAGGAGTTCGTGATCGAAGGGACGGACGAGGAGGAAAAGCTTCTGCGGCGCTTTACACGCACAGGAAGGCCGCTTGGCAGCGATGCATTCGTGGCCAGGATAGAAGCGGCGCTTGGCTGCCGTCTGCGCGCGCTGCCGGTGGGGCGTCCTCGGAAAAAGACCAAGAAATAGGTGACTGTCCCTAATTATGGCGCCGGGACGGCGAGCGAACGAAATGTAAAAATAGGTGACTGTCCCTAATTACGAAGGGAGTTGTGATGCTTTTTCCACGACAGAGCTCGACGCGGGAAGTGGTTGAAATAGGGGGGCTTTGGGACTTTGCGAAGGATAAGGCGGATGTCGGCGTGCGGGAACGGTGGTTCGCCAATCCCCCGAAGACGCGGCCTATGGCCGTAAGCGCCAACTACAACGAACAGACCGCCGACGATGAGTTGTGGGAGTTCTTCGGCGCGGTGTGGTACTTCCGCAAGTTCATCGTCCCGGCGTCGTGGACAGGGAAACGAATCGTCCTGCGCATCGGCGCGGCGAATTACCGAAGCCGCGTATGGCTCGACGGCCGGCCGCTTATGGTCAACGAGGGCGGCGCGCTGCCGTTCGAAGGGGACATCACGCGAAGGGTCACCCCCGGCCGCGAACACTTCCTCGCGGTTCGCATCGATAGCACGCTCGATCACACGACAGTGCCGCCGGCGGTCATGGTGGCGGAAGAGGGGCGCCCCTTCGAGTACGAGTTCGATTTCCTCAATATGTCCGGCATCCACCGTCCCGTGCGGCTCTACGCGACCGCGAAGACCTGGCTCGACGACATAACGGTTGTGCCTTGGATAAAGGGCGCGGCGGGCGGGCTCGATGTCACGTGGAAAGTCGAAGGCAGGCATGAGAGTGTCCGGCTCACGGTGGTGGATGACAAGGGGCGCGCAGTGGCGTCTGTGGCGTCCTCCAAGCCCTCCTGCAAGATTACAATCCCGAAGTGCCGCTTCTGGAGCGGCGAAGACCCCTACCTCTATACGCTCAGGGTCGAAGTGGTGAAGGGCGGCGAGGTCGTTGACGAATACCCGCTTCCCGTCGGCGTGCGCACTGTGAAGGTGCAGGGGACGAAGGTTCTCGTGAACGGCAAGCCCGTGTACTTCCGCGGCGCTTCGCGGCATGAGGACTTCCCCATCATCGGCCGCGGCGTCAACGATGCCGTGCTCGTCAAAGACTTCTCGATGATGAAATGGCTGAACATGAACTTCTTCCGCACGGTGCATTACCCATACGCGGAAGAGGTCCTCAACATGGCGGATAAGCTTGGCTTCATGGTCATCGACGAAACGCCCGCGGTCGGCATGAACGGCAAGGGCAGGATGATATTCAAGAAAGGGTTCCTCGACGAGAGGATTCAGAGGACCCACATCGCGCTCCTGGAGCGACAGTACCAGCGCGACAAGAACCATCCGTGCGTCGTCATGTGGTCGCTTGCCAATGAGCCAAGCTCGTATGACCCGGGATTTGTGCCGTACATCAAGCCCGTGTTCAAGCGCATGCGCCAGCTTGACTCGACTCGGCCGGTGTCGTTTGTTACGTGCTCGGGCGCGCGCAATGAGAAAGCCGGGAATCTGTGCGACGTGATCCTGACGAACCTGTATTTCGGATGGTACAGCAGGGTGGGGCAGTTGGGCGCCATCGAAGAGTGCCTCTCGAAAGAGCTCGACGGCTGGTACCGGAAGTTCAGAAAGCCCGTTATCATAACCGAGTTCGGCTGTGACACCGTCGCCGGCATGCACAGCCAGCCTCCGCTCATCTTCACCGAGCAGTACCAGGTGGAGCTCGTCAAACGCTATGCGAAGACCTTCGACGAAAAGCCTTACGTCATCGGCGAGGCGATCTGGGTGATGAACGACTTTCTCACCAAGCAGGGGATCACGCGCGTCGGCGGCAACCGCAAGGGCATCTGCACCCGCCTCCGCGAGCCCAAGATGGTCGCGCACCTCCTCAAGGACAGGTGGGAGAAACTCCGCGCGAAATAACCAATGGTCTGTGCTGTCCGCTTGTTCTCGTAGGGGCGGGGCTCCGTACCCGCCCTTGCCTGAATGCCCAGTATGCGTGCCATGCTTTATGTAGGGGCGGGCGCCCCTGCCCGCCCTTGTTGGGATGCCGAAACTGCGTTGCATTTGTGCGGACGGCCCCGCATCCATTGTGGGAGGATACCTGATGCCCAGATCGAAACTCCGCATCGCCGTCGCCGGCATGGGCTTCGGCGCCGCCTTCGTTCCGATCTATCTCCACCACCCGGATGTGGATCGCATCGGCATCGTCGACCCCAACCGCAAGGCGCTCGACTACGTGGGAGATCGCTTCGACGTCGAGCGAAGGCATATCGACCTCGCCGAAGTGCTGCACTCGGACGATTACGACGCGGTGCACCTCGTCACGCCGATTCCCATGCACGCTGAGCAGGCGATAGCCGTCCTCAGAAGCGGCAAACACTGCGCTTGCACCGTGCCGATGGCCACGAGCGTGAAAGACTTGAGGCGCATCATCGCCGCAAAGCGAAAGAGCGGCAGGAACTACATGATGATGGAAACCGCCGTCTACACGAGGCAATTCCTCTACGCGAAAGATCTCGCGAAGCGAGGGCTGTTCGGGCGCATCCAACTCCTGCGCGGCGCGCACTATCAGGACATGGAGAAGTGGCCCTCATATTGGATGGGCCTGCCGCCGATGTGGTACGCGACCCATGCGATCTCGCCGTGCCTCGCGATTATCCGCACGCGCGCGGTGGGCGTTCACTGCTTCGGTTCTGGAGTCATGCGCAAGGAGCTCCATCGCCAGTACGGAAACCCCTTTCCCGTCGAGATGGCAGTCTTCGAACTCGAGAAGCCAAACCTCGCGATGGAGGTTACGCGGTCGCTCTTCCAGACCTCGCGAGGATACACTGAGAGCTTCAATGTCTACGGCGAGAAGATGACCTTCGAGTGGCCGCAGATCGAGGAAGAGGACAGCCCCGTTGTCTTTACCGCGCGCGGCATCGCCGACTGGGGCAGGGGCCGGCGCTCGGACGTGGAGCGCATTGTCGCGCCGGACCGCGGCGACCTGCTGCCGCCGGAGATTGCGCGCTTCACCGTCCGCGGCAAGTACGACGACACGAATCCTCAGAAGTCCTTCGAGACCGGCGGCGGCCACCACGGCTCGCACCCGCACCTCGTGCATGAGTTCGTCCGCAGCATCGTCGAGCGGCGAAAGCCATGGATCGACGAGGTTACCGCGGCGAACTGGACCGCTGCAGGCATCTCGGCTCACGAATCCGCAATGCGCGGCGGCAAACGAGTCAACGTGCCGTCGTTTGACTGACGTCCGCCGTTATTGTTAGTGTAGGGGCGGGCGCCCCTGCCCGCCCTGGCTGGACCGCCAAATCGGCCCACCTGCGTGCCACCGGCTTGGCCCCGCTATCCGGCGGGCGCTTATGTTCCTCCCCCGCGCCGTCCTTGACATTGCCGCCTTTTCCCTTACCTTTATTTCTTACGACTCGGAGCCCACTGGCTGACATCGATAGGAACCGGCGTTGTCACAGACCGAAACTGCAATTCCCGAGACCCGGCGAGCGGATCGGCGCTACTTTCTCTTCGTCGCCGCGACCGTCGTGCCGGCGCTTGTCCTGCGCGCGTGGTCGCTCCGTGTGCGCGGCGCGCTCGACTATGACGAGACGTATTATTATCTCCTTGGAAAGAGCCTCTTTGCGGGCAAGGGCTACATGCTTAACGGCCTGCCGCATACCGCGTTTCCGCCGCTTTACCCCATATTCACCGGACTGACAGGGCTCTTCAGCGATAACGTTCTCTTTTGTACGGCTTTCATCTCCGCTATCGCCGGCGCGCTGTTGCCGATTCCCGTCTACTTTCTGGGCAGGGACATGTACAACCGCCGCGTCGGCGCCATGGCGGCGGCGCTCACCGCCGTGTGGCCGACGCTCTGGTTCTTCGCGGTCAGAAACATCCCGTACTCGATGCGGATGTACTGCGGCTCCGAGCCGCTTTTCATAACGCTCTTCATCATGGGGCTCCTCTATCTCTGGCTTGCCGCGCGGCGCGACACGCTCTTGCATGGCGCGATTGCGGGCGCGCTCATCGGGCTATCAGTCCTCGACCGCAATGAAGCGACCGTGATGTTCGCGTTTCTTCTCATGTGGTTTGTCGTCGACCGGTTCTTTTTCTCCGCCCTGCCGCGGCGCAGGCAGGCGCTTCAGGTGGGAACAGTCGCCGTCGCCTTCGTTATCGCGGTTTCCCCGTGGGTCATCTACGTCCACTCGGTGAGTGGCAAATGGAACATGGGGTCCAAGCTCTCCAACCTCACGCGCACCCGCCCCGGCCTCTATAACTGGATCGTGAAGGGGCAGTCGGTCAACTACGTGAAGCGGCACTATCAGCTGAGCGCCGACGCGACGCAGCTCGAGGATGACTACTGGGGCGTGACCGAGTGGCACAAGCACCACAGAAGCACGGCCGGCGGCATAAAGGCCGCGATCGGCCTTGTGATACATCCTGACGGCAGGTGGCTTCCGGTGCTCTGGCACATCTTTACGGATGACATTCCGCCCCTCGTGCCGCGATACATCTGGCCTGTGCTTTTGCTGGGGGCGGTGCTCCCGCCGTCGGGATTTCGCTGGCGCCGTGGCGCGCTCCTCTATGGGACGCTCATCTTCGTCCTCGTGCTTCAGGCGGTTACGATCTACGCTATTGCACGGTTCCAACTGCCCATCCTGCCGCTTCTTGCTATACTGGCCGCAAGGGGCCTCGATGCGGTTGCGAGAGGCGCGGCGTTCGTGACGGGTATCCTGACGAAGAGGCTTTCTCTGGAGCCGATCGGCTATGCGGTCCCCGCCGCCGCGATGGCCCTTATGATCTGGGGCGGCGTGTGGTTCAACACCAACCTGCCAAAGATGATCCACAAGCACACGTCGATCTGCTCGACGAAATACGACAAAGAGCTCTCGTCCGTCCTCAAGGCCGAGCTCCCTCCCGGCTCCTCCGTGATGTGCAATAAGCCCTGGGTCCCCCTCTACGCCGGCATGGAGTGGCGGTCCTCGCCCTTCGGCGCATCGGAGCTTCTGGCCAAGTACTCCATCAGCCGGAAGATCGACTTTGCCGTCCTCGGCCCCTGGCAGCTTCCCAAGGTCCAGCCCGGCATGGGCCTCTACCCCTACCTCGTCCGCAAGATCACTTTGAGCGACGGCGAGGAGCAATACCTGTTCGACTTCCGGAACGCATGGAAGAATCCGACAGGTTCATAGCGTAGGGGCAGGTCCCCGTGCCTGCCCTGGCTGGACACACGCCCCAAGCCACATGAGTACGACAGGTTCGACGACGCCACGGGGCACGTCCATCAGCGGTTCGAAGGACGCGGATGGCCTGGGACTTGTCTCACCACCCCGGATAGAACGACCTCTACCTGTTGTGCTTCGCCCCTCTGGAACGCCGCCGAGCCTTGTCACCTCCCGAAGGGAAATCCGCATCTCGCACTTCTTCTTCAAGTCACTGTCCGACCAATGCATTACGTCCATATCTCGGAAATCGCCCATTGGACTTACGTCTTTGAAAAAGCCCCGGAGCCTTGTCACCGCCATTAGTTATAGAGGGACTGTGTTTGCTGATCATTGCACGGTTCTCCTTCGGTCTTCAGCCCGGCTCTTGTTGTTTGACAACCGAATCCTTGTGGCCAGGGGCGCTTTGCCGCCTTCAGAAGATACCCTGCCCGCTTACAGGTGCACGGGCGCAGTCGTATGCCATAAATGCTCCCCATTTCTTGACTTAACTCCTTGTGGGCGTAACATAAGGGGACGCTTGAAACTGTAGCGATTGGCGTATATTCCAACAACGGCTCATCCCCACAACCGGAGGCGCGCGGCGCTTTGACCGACAAGGCCAACAAGAAAAGCAGACTCGCGGATCTCATCATCGTTTCGCTTATCGCGGTCGTGGCAATTGCGCTCCGACTGGAGGCGATCAGTTATCGCGGCGAAGCGCTCGGATGGGACGAATATATGTACCTTGTCCTCGGCAGGCACCTTCTGACGGGGCAGGGGTATCAGCTTTTCGGCCTCCCCAATATCACCTTCACCGGCCTCGTGCCGATTATCGGCGGCGTGGGGTGGCTTATACTGGGCAGCACGCGCTGGGCGCTGTCGCTACCGTCGGCGGTCCTCGGCGGCCTTGCAGTCATACCGGTCTTTCTTCTCGCGCGGCGGATGTTCTCGCGGACGGCGGCCTTCTCGGCGGCGCTTATCTTCACGGGCCTGAGATCCCTTCTCATGTTCGTGCCGTTCGTACCCTACATAGAGCGCCTCTACGACGGAAGCGAGCAGATATTCCTCTTCTTCGTGATGTGGACGCTCTACTTCTTCTACCGCACGTATCAGACACGCGGCATCATCTCTGCCGCGCTCGCAGGGCTCTGCTGCGGCCTTGCGTTCCAGGCGAGGCAGGAAGCGCTTGTACTGTGGATGGCTCTCGGCGGATGGCTTCTCGTATCGGCCGTCCTCATCGAGAAGCGACTGAGCCTCAACCTCCTCGCGCGTCTCGCGGGCGTGGTCGTCTTCTTCATCGTCGCCACTGCGCCATATTTCCTCTACGCGCGATCCGTTACGGGCCACATACTCCTTGGCCCCCACATATCGCACAATGTCGCCGTGCGGGACGCGTTCAAAAGCGTCTACTTCCACGATGACTGGAAACCCTACTTCCGCCTGCACCAGGAGCTCAACCTCGACGACACCGAGTTCCGGAGCCCCTACTACGGCGTCGCGCCGGCCCATATCGAGGCCGAGAAGAACTACAGCACTTCGGGCACGTTCGGCAACCTCATGCGCGGCATAGACTTCCCGAGCCTCAAGTACTGGCTCTCCGACATGCGCGTGATTCTTCCGAGCTACATCGTATTTCTCATGTTCATGGGGCTTGTGATGCCGCCGACGAGGGAGTCGATCGTGAAGGCGCTCTTCCTCGCGGCAACGCTCGCGCCTGCGGTGGCGATATCGCTCATGCTCCTCGTGCTGCCGCGATACGACCTCTACACGACTGGGATCGTGACCGTTTTCGCTGGGGCCGGGCTCGTAACGTTCGTGACGCCCAACGCGAATATCCTTCGCATACGGCCCGCGACCGCATGCTACGTCGTCGCGGCGCTGATGGTCGTCATGGGGGCGTATTTCGCGCGTGAGTTCAACAGCTCCTTTAGAAACCTTCTCACCCAGCACGACCGTGCGATAGAGCTTTACGCGCCTGACATCGGCGAGAAACTCAAGCCCATGGTCCCGCGCGGCGCGCTTCTCATGTGCCACGAGCCCAAGATCGCCCTCGCCGTCGACGCGACCTGGGTGCCGCTGCCGGCCTCGGACTTCCCCGATATCGTCGCGTTCGCACGGCATAAGAACATAAAGTACATCCTGGTGAAGGGCAGCGACGTCATGCTCCTTCACCGCGGCAACGACGCGGTAATGGAAGAGATGCGCGAACAGGCCATACGGCCCTTTGTGTACGATGACCTGTTCGATCGGCCCGATCTCGTGAGGGTGATATACTCGGGCTTTGCCGACGAGCCGTTCGCGCTTCTTCAGGTAGTGCCCGCAGCGCCCGGCGCGAACTAAGCGCTCCCCGAAGACGACCCCGGAGACCCATCGGAAGTGCCTGACAACAAGCCAAAGTCAAGCGAGCGGACAAACACCTGGCGGATACTCCTCATGCTGACGGCCGCCGCAATAATCGTGAGGCTGGCGTCGGCGTCGCTCAGGGGGTTCTATCTCGGCTTCGACGAAAGCATGTATATCATTCTCGGCCGCAATCTCCTCTCCGGCCACGGCTACACGCTTAACGACCTGCCGAACGCGACGTTTCCGTTCCTGATCTCGATATTCTCCGGCGCGGCCGACATGGTCTGGGGGCCGCGCTGGGCGCTGTCGATCCCGTCGGCGGTCCTCGGCGGCGCGGCTCTCATACCGCTCTATCTCATCGCAAGGCGAATGTCATCGAAAACCGTCGCGTTCGCGGCGGCGCTCGTATTCGTAGGCTATCCGCCGCTCATGCGCCTGACGCCGTTCTTGTCGTACGCGCGCCTGGTCTACGAAGGCTCCGAGCAGATATACCTCTTCTTCTTCCTCTTCGCCGCATACTTCGTATGGTGCGCCGGCTCCGAGGGGAGATGGCGGGATTACATCCTCGCCGGCGTCTTCTGCGGCCTCGCCTCGGAGGTCCGCCAGGACGCGATCATGTATGGGGCGCTTGCGTTCCTGTGGCTTGCGGGTGTGGCCGTGGCGCGGCGGCAGTGGAAAGCCCTCCCTCGTGTGGGCGCGTTCGCGGCCGCGGCGCTTATCCTCGCGCTGCCCTTTGTCGTGCACGTCCGAATGGTGACCGGCATGTGGGGCACGGGCCCGCGGTTTGCCAAGACATTCCTGATGCGCGATACCTTCACCCCGGTTATGGAAAAGAATCAGTGGAAGGCCGCGCTCGCCTCGTATTTCCAACTCAACGAAGATGGCACAGAACTCGAAACGTCCTACTACGGCGTATCGCCATGGCACCGTCAACGCCTTGCCGAAGGCTACGAGCACGTGGGCGCGCGCGAAGCGCTTCTGGGCCTTCGCCCCGGCAATCTCGCCATCGCGTGGGTCGGCTTCCACAAGTGGATCGCCCCCAACCGCTTCGCGCTCCTGGCGCTCTTAGGCATTGTCGCGGCCTGTATCTCCGACCGCCGCTGGCTCATACTGACATTCCTCCTTACGCTCATCGTCCCCGCGCTTGTCACCGCGATGCTCCTTTACCCGCTGATGCGGTTCTGGATGTTCCTCGCCCCGTTTGTAGCCCTTTTCTTCGCGTGGGGCCTCGTCTGCGCGTGCGAACTGGTCGCACGACACATCCGGCGCGCGAGGGACACCAGTGCGATAGTCGCGCTTATACTCGCAGGGGTGGTCGCGCTGGCAGGGGCGTGGACCGGCATACGGTCGCAGAGAATAACCGCCGGCCGCGACAGCTTCGACCGTGCAGCGGAAATCCTCCAGAAGAACGGCGGCGACTGGCTCGCGGCCAATACGCTTCCGAACGCGCGTGTGATGGCCACTTCGCCGCAGGCGACACTCATGGCCGGCAGAGCATGGCTCGCGCTGCCCATTTCCGATGGCGCGCATATCCTCAAATACGCGCTCCTCAAGCGCGCTGACTACATCGTTCGCACGGTCAGCGGCCCCGAGGATAATCCCTCCGAGTTAGCCCCTGCGTTGGATACGATACTCTCGACGCAGACTCAAGGGTACCACGTCCGGCTGTATATCTATGACCTGCATAAGCTTACGTCACCGGCCCCGCCGCAGGGAGACGAGCATGGCCGGTGAGGCAGGGGACAGGACATGGGACACCCATCGTGGAGGGACGGCACGCCGTGAGTTGATATTCATAGGAGGGGCGATCGCGTTCGCGTTTGTACTACGCGTTCTGGCGGTGGCGCTTCGGGGGACCTATGTCGACTTCGACGAAAGCATGTGCATCGCCCTCGGCCGAAGTGTTGTCACCGGCCACGGTTACGTTCTTAACGGCCTTCCCAACGTGACTTTCCCTTTCGGCGTGCCGCTTCTGGCCGGCGCGACGTGGTTTGTCACGCACAGCGCACGGTGGGCGCTTAATGCACCCACCGCGATATTCGGCGCGCTGACGGTCATACCGGTTTATCTCATCATGCGCCACGTGTGGAACCGCCTGGCGGCGGCGACGGCTGCGATTCTCTACGCGGGGTTCCCGCCGCTTCTATTCCTTGTGCCGTACTGCGCTTACGCCGAGAGGCTCTATTCGGGGTCGGAGGCGATATTCCTCTTCTTCATCCTCATGGCAGCCTACGCTTTCCTGAAAGCGGTCACAGAGGCGACGTTCACATCTGGACTTGTCGCGGGCTTCTTTTCGGGGATAGCGTTCCAAGTGCGCCAGGATGCGCTTGGATACTTCCTTGCGCTCCTGGCAGTTGCGTACGGCGCGGCCTTTCTTACAAAGCGTAAGACCGTCCCGCGTGAGTATCTGCGATTCGCGTTCGGCGCTGTCCTCGTGTTCGCGCTCATCGTAGCGCCGTATTTCCTTTGGGTGAAAGACGTTACGGGCAGGTGTTACGAGGGGCCGCGTTTTTCGAAGACCTTCGAGATGCGGCGGTCCCTGACCCGCGTCATCCGCGGGGACGATTGGGGGCCGGCCCTTGCGGATTACTTTCGGCCAAACGAGGACCACACCCAGATCGAGACATCCTACTACGGCGTATCCGCATACCACCGCGCGAGAATCGAGTCGGGGGCGGAGGATATACCTCTCAAGACACTTCTGACCGGGCTCAATTTCTACAACCCACGCGCTGCATGGACGGTCTTGTGGCGGACGCTTATACCCGTCGGGCTGTGGGTGTTTATCCTTATAGGATTCATATCGGCGGTGGCGGAGAAGCGATGGATGTTTCTCGCGATTATTGCTGCGCTTATCGCGCCGAGTGTTTGGGTGACGCTGACACTCTACGTACTCGGGCGGTTCTATCTCGTGCCTGCGGTGGCGATGCTTCTTTTCGCCGCGAGGGGGCTTGATCTCACCGTGAGGGCGTTTCTGCCGATTGTGTTGGGAGATCGGACGGCCTTGAGAGCGCGCGCGGCGGCGTTTGCGTATCTTGTTGTTCCCACGGCGTTTGCGGTGATATTCGCGACCGATACGATCTCCCATGCGCGGGAGCTTCGCGCCGACCGGCGCGATTTCGAGCGGAAACTGGAGGCCAAGCTTGACCACCTGACGCCGCATCTCACGCTTCTCATTCCACCGGGTTCGCGGGTTGTCACGTGGTCGCCGGCGCCCTCGGTGCGCGCGGACTTCACGTGGCTTGCCATGCCCGAAGCCCCTCCTGAGGCTGTGGTCGACTATTGCCGCAAGCGGTCGGCCGATTTTCTCCTGCTTCGCGACGGGGACGGACACTTCCAGCACTACACGACTGACGATATCGTAAAGCTCATCGGGGGCGAAAGGCTCCTCTTCAACAGGAACTTCTCGGGCGAATACTTCCTCCTGTTTGACCTGCGTGATTGGAAATCACCCGTCTCGCATGACATTGCCGCGTCAGGTCCGGGGTAACCCCTGTCCCCGGAGCGCTTTACGCGGGCCCTACCTTTGTCACGGCGCTTCTGTTTCTTGCAAAATGCGGGGCCTCGGAATAGACTTTATCGCGTTATGAGGCACCCTGAGACGAACGCGCGGCCCGTTGTGTTGCGGCGCCGCTGCGAGCTCGCAGGGCAGGCGTGAGAATTAGGGCGGCAGCGATACCATGGTCTTCAGCTCGATCCTCTTCCTGTTTGTCTACCTGCCGATCGTGCTCCTGGTCTACAACCTCATTGTTCTGCCCCGCACACTCGGCTCGACGCGGCGCGGCTGGCTCAAGGCCGGCAACGTCTTTCTTCTCCTCGTAAGCCTCGTGTTCTACGCGTGGGGCGGGCCGACGCTCATATGGATCGGAATCACCTCGGTAATCATTGATTTTGTAGCGGCGTTGGCTATTTCCGGAGCATACAAGCCGGGGCCGATACAGACCCTTACTCCGGGGGGCCCGAGGACGCGCGCTCAGAAGATAGGACTTGTACTCTCGATATGCTCCAATCTCGCATTCCTGGGCTACTTCAAGTACTTCAACTTCGGCGTCGACAGCTTCAACCGGATCGTCGAGTGGCTTGGGATCCCCCAGGCGGCATGGCATGACGTCGCGAGGGTGACGCTGCCACTGGGGATAAGTTTCTACACGTTCCACTCCTTGAGCTACACGATCGACGTGTATCTCGGCAACGCGACTGCGACGAGGAACTTCGCCGATTTCGCCATGTACGTGATGCTCTTCCCGCAGCTTGTCGCAGGACCCATCGTGAGATACAGGGACGTCGCGGCTATGGTGGTGAACCGGTTCGTGACGCGCGAGGGGTTCGCGTACGGGGTGCACAGGTTCGTGATCGGCCTCGGCAAGAAGGTCCTTGTCGCGAACACCGTGGCGGTGATGGCGGACAAGGTCTTCTATATGCCGACGGCGGACCTGACGCCGGGCCTCGCGTGGCTCGGTGTCATGTGCTACACGCTTCAAATATACTTCGACTTCTCCGGCTACAGCGATATGGCGATCGGCATGGGCCATATGTTCGGTTTCAAGTTCCTTGAGAACTTCGATTACCCCTACATTTCCACGTCGATCCAGGAATTCTGGCGGCGGTGGCACATATCGCTCTCAAGGTGGTTCAGGGACTTCCTCTATATCCCGCTCGGGGGAAACCGCGTCAGCGAAAGGCGCACGTACTTCAACCTCGTGACGGTGTTTTTCCTCTGCGGGCTGTGGCACGGGGCAAGCTGGACTTTCGTAATATGGGGACTCTACCACGGGCTGTTCCTGGTGCTGGAGCGGATGGGCTTGGGGGATTTCATCTCGAAGAGGCGGATTCTCGGGCACGTGTACACGATGCTTGTGGTGATGGGAGGATGGGTGCTCTTCCGCTCGGAGTCCTTCCCGCAGTCTATTGCGATGGTATCGGCGATGGCCGGGTTCGCGACGGGCCACGGCACGGTGTTCAGCGTGTCGAGGTTCTTCACGGCGGACATCGAGATAGCGTTCGTAGCCGGGATAATCCTCTCCATGCCCGTGGTGCCGTGGTTTACGAAGCTCAAGAATCGGCTTATCGAGTCCGGAGAAGGGCTCGCGTCGTTGACGATGGATGCGTCGCTGTCGACGGTCCACGTGGTGGGACTGATGATCATCCTTGCGCTGAGCGCCATCAATCTCGCGTCAGGGACGCACAATCCGTTCATATATTTCCGATTCTGATGGGTTTGCTCATGGATGTGAAGGACATCGGTGTCCGGGGCGCCGGTAGGCGCTCGCAGGGACGGCGCGCAGCCCTGCGCCCCTGCGATTGCGGGCGAGGCCATGCGTCGCCCCTACAATATGGATAGCCGTTTGTTCCATGGCGGACGCGCTTGAGAAGAGCAGGGACATGAAACGCAGCGCCAAGACAGCCTATGCGTCACACGTCGCGCTCATAACGCTGTTTGCGGCATCCATATTGGTTCCGACGGCGGCCAAGACGCTTCGGTATGACCCTGTCGCGTTCAGCGAAAACCGCGTTCTTGCGGCGCTCCCCGCGCCTCCCACGAGCATCGAGGCCCTCAAGGCATGGCCGGACCAGTTTGACAAGTTCTGCGACGACCACTTCGGGCTTCGCAATACCCTCATATATGCCCACAATCTCATCAGGCGCGAGAAGCTCAGAGTCTCGTCCGACGACGTCCTGATCGGAAAGAACGGATGGCTCTACTACTCCGGCCAATGGATGGTGGACGATTACCTCGGCAGAAAACCGATGCAGCCCGACGAACTGCAGCGATTTCGGATGATGCTGGAGTACAAGCAGATGTGGCTTGAAAAGAGGGGCATCCATTTCCTGTTCGTGGTTGTCCCCGAGAAGCACGCCGTGTATCCGGAGAACCTTCCCGACAACGTGCTCAGATTCGGCGCGGTCTCGAGACGCCAGAGGCTCATCAACTATATCGAGCAGAATTCCGATATAGATACGCTCGACCTGACGGACTTCCTGACGAAAAACAAGAACCAGGGCCTTCTGTACTACCCGGTGGATTTTCACTGGACCGCAAGAGGCAAGCTCCTGGGCTGCCAGGAGATCTGCAGGCAGATGCAGGACTGGTTCCCCGACATCGACGTGTGTGGGATGGACGACTTCACGCCCGTGGAACGCCCCGAATGGGGCGGGCTCATCAGGGAGTTGGGGCTTCACAGGTGGTCGGGGCTGCCTTTCGAGGGCCTCATTCCGAAGGAACACAAGGGGATCGTGTTCGAGGGCGCGGATTTCCCTAAGGACTTTCGCTGGAACGCTCTCTGGGATCAGCGCGCCTGGACACAGCCCAAGTCAACCAACTGCAAGGGAAAGAGCGCCCGGATGCTTCTCTTCGGCGATTCCATGATGAGCGCCGGCCTTGACGGGCAGGCCCTCATGCCGTTTGCGCGGAGCTTCAGCCATTGCCTGTTCGTGCAGATTCGCCCCGACCTGGCGCTGCAGAAGGCCGCCTCGTGGCCCGGGGGCTTCAACGGCGACAGTCCCATGAGCCGGCCGGATTTCGACGACTATGTGGCGCTCGTCAATTCGGAGCATCCCGACGTCGTGATCGAGGAATGGACGGAACGAAGTCTGACGGACCCTCAGGTCGACCCGCGGTGGCACTGGACGCGAGTGCCGTTCGGACCGGTGACCCAACATCCGGAGGCGCCGAGGGTGCTGGCGGGCGAGGCCGAGCCTGCTCCGTATTGACCTTTGCCCGGACGGCGCTGAGAGCAAGGTGTTCCGCCATGGCGGATCGAGGCGTTCATCACTGGCGGGCAAGCCACCAGTGCCACACACAGGCGCTATTTGCGGCGCATGAGGTAGAGCGTGCGCTCGGTTTCGCGGATGGGTTGGGAATTCTCAACGACGAAAAATCGCCCGAACGCCTTCTCGAACTCCTCCCTGTTGTACCGGTCGAAGATGTCCTCTCTCGTGACGAGGAGCCTCTTGACTTGCGAGTCGCTCTTGGGGATGAACTCGACAATGAGCGCTTTGCCGAGAGACGCGAAGAATTCCGCGACGCTTTCGAGCGGAACGTTGTTGCCTATCGCGAGGTGATGGACGAGGGCGAGCGCGAGAACGACACTGGCCGGGCCGCGGTCGGAAAGCGAATCCCTCTCGGCGCACAGCCAGCCAAGAGAGGGGCTCGGATTGGCGAGGTCCATCACGAGCGGCAGGATATCGGGCTCGCGGCCGGCGCACTGAAGGTAGTTCTTTTCCACGGCGGCGGGGTCTATGTCGAATGCGATGGTTACAGCCCCCTTCGCGGCCGCTATGCGGCTGAAGCGCCCGGTATTGGCGCCGAGATCCCATACGGTCTGCGGTGACAGTTTTCCAAGAAACTCGGCGACAAGCTCCTCCTTGTGTCGCATGCCCGCTTCGGTGTAGTTGGTGTCATTGTAGTAGTCGGCCCACTCGGTACCCGCCGGACGCCATGAGAGGCCGCGGATGGTGCCCTCGAGGCTGTCGATGATGCCGAGGAACTGCATCCTGCTGACGGTGCCCTTCGCGCGCGAAGCACTTTCGGCTCCGTCGCCGACCGACCGTTCCTGGCGCCTGCCGTGCATGTGGATGTGGAGATAGAGGCCGAGCTTGAGGCGCGTCTTCCATGGCAAAAGCCGCCGCGCGAGGTCCACGGGCACGCCGTCGATGTTCGCGCGCAGCAGTTGCGAAAGCCTGATATCGGTGCAGCTCATGAGCGCAAGGGGCGCGAGAAAATGACGGCAGAATTGTCCGTAAGCGATCCAAGGCTCGCCTTCGCGGTACCCTTCGAATGAGAGGGTGTCGATGAGCGTCGGCTTGGCGGCGCGAAATTGGATATTATAGGCGCTGGCGTCTTTCAGCGTCATGCCCGCTTCGATTGATCTCTTCTCTATCGCAAGAGTTGCGAGGGCGGCGTCCTTGAGCTGGCTGAAGCACCACTCGTAGGGGTAGGAGATAAACGGCACACGTTCCGGGCGGATTACCTTGTAGGCATCGGTCGTCGCGGCCTCGGAAATGCCGGCTTCCTCATGAGGGACAAGGAGACTGCCTTTGACGAGGGAATCGTACAGACCGGATGATATGAGGCGGTCGTAGTGGACCTTGTACCGGTGATTGACCTGGCGGTACAGACGGCCGTCTCTTGAAAACACGAAGCCGCTCGGGTCCCTGAATGAGGCGGCGATCCTGGACTGGCTCATTCCTGTTCTGATTTTCCTTCAGGCTCGGTTTTCGTGCGCTTGCTGAAGAGACCGACGACGAATGCCCTGACCTTGAGCCAGTAGACCTTGATGGCAAACAACGCCCCCAGCACGCCCGCTATGAGCAACTGAACGACGTAATTGGTGGTGCCGGGATCAAGATAGCCATAGGCATCGCGGCTGAGCATGACGATCACGAGTCCCACGACTGCGGAACACCCGATCGAATTCAGGACACGTTTCATTGCCACTTCCTTTCCCCCCCGGCTGTAACGGGCCATGTGCAAACGAGCGACCATCCTAACGCGCATACAGGGAAAGTCAAGGTTGGGAGTGCCCAGAAGAGCCAACCCGTCTGCAGCGCAGTTCCGGGGCAACTGCATCGCGATTCCGGATTGTTAAACCCCAGACAGCGGAACTTGTAGCGCTGTTCCGCATCTTTCGGCAGGATGTCCCCGCGCGCGCATCTTGTAGCGCAGGCCGGTTTCCTTAGAATATCGCCGCGCAATGCCTGCTTGTTGGATGGTTGGACGAGGAAAAACATGAAAACACGCCATGAGCCACTTTCCGAGACCCTGCTGGGTGCTCCGCGGCGCCTTGTCGCGCCGCTTATGGGCTACCCCGGCATAAACATCACCAACACGTCGATCAAGCAGAACGAGTTCAACTGGGGCGTGCAATTCTGGACGGTGAGCGAGCTCGTGCATGAATTCCGCCCGGACATTGCGTTTTTCATCATGGACCTTGCCGTCGAGGCATCGGCTCTGGGGCTGCCGGTACGGTTTCCGCTCCTGGAAAGCCCAAGCGTGGAGTATCACCTCGTGAAGGAGGTCTCCGACCTGCAGCAGTTCATGGCGTGCGATATCCTGAAAGACGGACGCGCAAGGACCTACATCGACACCATGAAGATGATGGCCATGTACCTTGATACGATCCCCGGCGCGTACTGCACGGGACCGTTTACGCTTGGCGGCCTTATGATGGGCGCAAACGAGATCGCCCTTGCCACGGCGCTCGATCCGGAGGTTGTCCACAGGGTTCTGGAGGTCGCGACGTCGGTAATCGTCAGATATGTTAAGGCACTCGCTCAGGCAGGGGCGAAGGTGCTCGCGGTGCTGGAGCCCACGGCGGTCATGCTGTCCCCGGCGGCATTTGAAGACTTCTCGGGCAAGTACGTCAGGCAGGTCTTCGCGGCGGCGCCGGGGTGCGTGCCGGTGCTTCACATCTGCGGACATTCGACGCATCTATTGGACAGGATGGTCGAAACGGGCGCCGAGGGGCTGTCGCTCGACGCGCCGATCGATTTCCCCGCGGCCGCGAAGGCGCTGCCGTCAAACGTGGCGCTCATCGGCAACGTGGATCCCGTTTCGGTCATGCGGGACGGCCGGCCGTCTCAGGTGACCGAGGCGGTAAGGCAGTTATCCGACGCCATGGGGCCGTGGCGCAATTTCATTCTCTCGACGGGCTGCGATCTGCCGCCCGACACGCCTCTCGACAACATACGCGCGTTCATGGACGCCGGCAGGCGGTACGGCGCACTATAAGATCAGTCGTCGGATGGTGTTCCGGCCCCTCGGGACGGAGGGTGCACGGCCGTGTGCCCCTGCGACTTGACACAAGCCGTCAAGCAATCGTGGGCCCCTTGTCAAATCCCTCGAGAGCGGCGACGTAGGGGAGGTTTCTGTATTTGCCCGCGTAGTCGAGGCCGTAGCCGACGACGAATTCGTCGGGCACGGTGAGGCCGAGGAAGTCTATCGCGACTTCGCGGTCGTGGGGGCGCTTCTTCTCCAGAAGGACGCACGTCCGCGTCTCTCTCGCGCTGGCGGCTCCTGCTGCCTGCACCACCGCGGCGAGAGTTTTGCCCGTGTCGTAGATGTCGTCCACGATCAGCACGTTTCTGCCGGCGACGCGCGCAAGCGAATCGGTGATGATGGGCTCCTTCTGCGGACGCATCGCGTTCCCGTAGGTCTCGACGCGGACGAGCACTATCTCCAACGGCATCGTCAGGCGCTTCACGAGGTCCACGAGAAAAACAATGCAGCCGTCGAGGACGCCGACGATGGTCACAGGGCGGCTGCCGTAGGCGGCGTTTATCTCGCGGGAGAGAGACTCCACGCGGTCGGTGATTTCGCGCTCGCTGATGAGGATCTTGCCCGGTTTCAGTTCCATGCGGTTCTCCGTTCCGACATTGAGGGAGAATATCGCCGCGCCGCGGGGGAAATCAAGGAAAATGCGCTCCGCGCTTGCGATTACGGAGCGGCGATTGAAGCGTAGGGGCGACTCGATGAGTCGCCCTGCCGGGCTGGCCCTGTGGCGCTCAAACATGAGAGGTCGACAGGCGGGAGTACCTGTCGTACTGGACGCGCGGCCGTGAGTGATTCGGGAGTCTATCTGGCGTAGACACAGGGCGACTCACCGAGAGAGCCCCTACGACTACCATAGCGCCCACTACAACAACGGTGATGCGTCCGAGGCGCCTTCCGCACTTGCGGGGCGGTTCAAGGGAAATAGAATATCAGACGTTCATTCTGGCGCGAAGCGCAACTGGTCAGGTAACAGGGGAGGCTTTCATGCGGTACGTTCGATTCGGCGTCAACGGCACGGTGCAATATGGGGCATGGGACGGCGACAGGATAGAGGCGCTTGTCTGCCCGCCGTTTGGCCCCTGCGAAAAGGCGGGAAAGTCGTTTGACCCCGCGGAGGTGGTGCTCTTTGCCCCTGCCGAACCGTCGAAAATCGTCTGCGTCGGCCTCAACTACGCCGACCACGCCGCCGAGACGGGCAAAGCGCTTCCGGAGGAACCGTGCCTCTTCATCAAGCCGTCAACCGCTGTGCTCGATCCCGAAGCGGATATCATTTACCCAGCGATGGCGGGGCGTGTGGACTACGAGGCGGAATTGGCGATAGTCATAGGCCGCACGGCGAAGAACGTGAGCGAGCGCGACGCTCCCAGTTATATCCTCGGCTACACGTGCTTTAACGACGTCACTGCGCGGGACCTCCAGACCAGGGACGGGCAGTGGACGAGAGCCAAGGGTTTCGACACGTTTGCGCCGATGGGGCCGTGGATCACCGATGAGGTGTCGCCGGATAATCTCGCCGTCGAGGCGCGCGTCAACGGCAAGGTGAAGCAGAAGTCGCGCACGTCGCAGCTCATCTTCAAGCCGGCGCAGCTTGTCTCGTTCATCTCCCGCGTTATGACCCTTCTGCCGGGCGACGTCATCGCCACGGGCACGCCTTCAGGGATATCGGGCATGAATCCCGACGATGTGGTCGAGGTGGAGATCGAAGGGATAGGCGTGCTCAGGAACAGGATTATCAAGGCATGAGAATCAGACGGTCTGGACGCGCCTTATTGGCAGTTGCCGGATTGCTGCCGGTCCTTGCCGCCGGCTGCGGTTCCGCGTTCCTGCCGGAGCGTACCACCAAGCCTGTATCTGTCGCGGACGTGGCGGGCCAATGGCAGTATTACGACGATGGCACGCTGACCACGGTCATAGTTACGATGAAAGAAGACAAGACCTTCGCTCAGGTCAGCGTTGACAATACCGGCAAAATGACTTCCACCAGCGGCACCTGGGCTCTCAACGGGGCAGACGTGAGCATTGCAGGCTTTCTGCCTCCCGCCGGCGGCGGCTGTGTCAACGTGACGTGGTGGGTGACCGACGACCGCGAAACGCCTTCCGGTTTCGGGCTTTTCGGCGGAGATACTCGCGACCCGGACGCCGGAGCCCCTATGAAGAAGATATGGCCAACCAAAGAGCATCCGGCCAAAAGCGCCCCTCCTTCGGCTGCAGCGCGATGAAGGCGCCGGACGGGTTCGCATGATCAGCGCCTCCAATGTCTTCCTATGCGCGGGCCTGCGCGCGGCCATGGCATATCGAGAAGAGATTCGCGCGGCCGGCCTCAACCTCGAAGTCCAGCAGTTCGTGAGCGCGCGACAGTTCACGATGGACTATCGAAGCGAAGTCTCGCGGCTCAAGCTGCTCAAGGACAAGCTCGGCCTGCGCTACGCGTTCCACGCGCCGTTCATGCAGCTCAACTTCTTCAGCCGAAACGCCGAACGCGCAAAGGCGTCATACAGGGCGATGCTCCTGAGCCTCGACGTGGCCGCCGAGCTCCAGGCTGAATTCGTAGTCGTCCATTCGCTCTTCATCCCGCGCAGGCACAACACCGACTATGGCGCGGACTGGCCGCTCCGCGCGCCGGAGTTCTTCCGCGAGGTTGCGCGGGAGGCGGCATCGAGGGGGCTCACGCTTGCGCTCGAGAACATGCTCGAGAAGGGGCCGGAGAGCCTTCTGTGGCTTATTGACGAAATCGACTGCCCCGGCACGCGCGTCTGCCTCGACGTCGCGCACACGGCGGTCGCAGGCGGTGCTTCGCCGGGCGAGTGGGTCAAGGGGCTGGGGACGGCGCTTCGCCACATTCACCTGAGTGACAACCACGGCATCCACGATGACCACCTGCCGTTGGGGGAGGGGACCGTCGACATCAAAGGCGCGCTCGACGCCGCGGCCGCCGCGCCTCACGACATCTCTCTCGGCATCGAGTGCAGACTGAGGCCGCCGGAGAACGTGGAGAAGAGCATCAGGTATCTCGCGGGGTTCGGCGCGCTGTCGGGGCTGGGCAGAGGCATCCAATAGGTGGGGCGACCAGACGGCAGTCGGACCAGGGCGCACATCCGTGTGGTGTGTGGCTGAGTTTTCTGGCGCGCGACGGCAGTTGCGTACAAAGGTGTTAGGTCAGTCAACCGTAGGGGCGACTCGGTGAGTCGCCCTGCGACGCGGTCAGTGTGGCCTCGAACGCAGGACGCCGCCACGTCCCATTAAGGCCGTGAGTCCGACGGTGCCCCAGAAGGAAGCGGCTACGAGTACGGCATTCGAGGCAGGGCGACTCACCGAGTCGCCCCTACGTGTCACCATCAACAGAACGGCCCCTGCCGGAAACGCTGGTCAGACACGCTGTACGCCCCTGCGTCGCATTTCAGCCTACGACGCGCGCACGTTGTCCCTGTACTCCGCGCTTGCGAGGAAGTAGAGGCCCAGCAGCACGTCGTCGGCGTTCGGCTCGATCTCGCCGGATTCGAGCATCTGGAGGAACCACAGGCCCGCGGCGAAGCGTGCGTCGCGCAGCACGGCCACCTCCAGAAGCATATCCCTCGGCCCGTCAAACGCGTAGAGGCATTGCGCGATGATGTAGCCCGTGTCGGACAGGAGTGTCACGCAATGCTTCACGTCCTGCCTGCTGTATGCGGCATACAGTTCCGCGAGGAGCCTGGGGATGTCGCCTTTGGCCTGCCTTGGGCCGATGGCCTTGATGAGCTGCGATGAGAGGCGCTTCACGGCGCGGCCGGGCTTGCGGCGCTCCTTGGAGAGTATGTGGTAGAACTCGTGGCGCCGGCCGAGGAGGTTGCCTATGGCAAGCGCCACCTGGCGTTTGAGTATGGGGTTGGTGATATTGTGCAGGTAGGGGAGAATCTCCCACATGTCCGAGCTGTGGCCGATTTCGCCGAGGCTCTCGACGGCGTTGGCGATGACCTGCGGGCGGTCCTCGCGCTGGATCAGATCCTTGAGGGGCTTGATCACCTTCGGGCCGCCTATTTCACCGAGGGCCCTTGCCGCCGCCGCGCGGACGTGACGGTCCTCGTCGTCGAGGTAGGCAACGAGCGTCTCGATGGCCGAGGGATCCTTGATCATGCCGAGGGCGCGGATTATCGCGAGAGACGAATACGCCTCGCGGTCTTTGAGCCTGTCTATGAGGGCCGGCACCGCGCCGGGGTCGCCGATTTCGCCGAGGGCGAGGATGGCCTCCTCGCGCATGATGACGCTCGGGTCATCGAGGCGCGCGAGCAGCTCATCGGTCGCGAGCCGGGTCCTCGACGCGCCGAGACCGCGGACGGCGTTAACGCTCGATTTCACCGAGCGGCCGTAATTGAGCGCCATCACGTTGGCGAAGGTTCTCAGGGGATTCGAGAGAACGATATTGGACAGGACGATCCCCATTGGCGCGCTTCTGCTCTCCCGGATCCTGAGGAAAAGAGGCAGGCATAAAAGATAAAGCACAAAAGTCAGCAGCATAAGATTATGGTAGCGGGTCAGGTGATACGCCGGGAACTGCGACGCGAAGACAAATTGCGGCATCACGTCCGCGATCCGCCCGCCGACCACCGGCCCGATCGCGCTAAGCGCTCCTACAGCCGAGAAGAACACCGCGATGAACATCCCGCGCCCCTCGCGTGACGGCAGCCCGATGAGGAGGTTTGTGAAGCCTACGTTCATCCCGGAGCCTATGAAGCCGCCGTAGAACGCCTGGAGCGACAACACGACCTTTGCATTGTCCGGGTTGGCGAAGAAGAAGGGGATCAGGTACGGGATGCTGGCGATGGCGCAGACGTTGAATATCGCGCCTGAGCCGAGCCTGTCGGCGATCACGCCCCATAGCCACGAGCCCAGGACAGCCGAGATCAGTGCAAAGCTCGTGAGCAGCGCGATGAAACTGTAGCCGAGGTGGAGTTCCTCGCGGTAGTAGAGCGGATAGAACGGCGTAGTGATAAGTGTCGCAAACATCCAGACGCCCCAGCCGATGAAGAACCGCCTGAAGTCCGGATTTCTCAGCGGCTTTGTGACCATCGGCCAGAACGCGCCGCCTCCGCGGACCTTGCTCATGGGCGGTTCGGGGATGAACGAATGGATTATGATATCGCAGAAACCAAGGATGCTGACCACGCCGAACACTATCACGAAGCCTTGGAAAGACTCCTTGGGATACTGGTCCAGTATCCATCCAAAGGCCGGCAGCATGAAGATGAGAACTACATTGATGACGGCGTTTCGCGTCCCCCAGAACCGGCCTCTTTCGCGTTCGGGAATGAGGTCGCCGAGCCAGGCGTACCATGGGCTCAGCGCCATGGCGCCGAGCACGGTGGTAATCCCGAAGATCACCAGAAGTGTCATGACCGCCATGTGGTAATGGTCAGGGACGAACATCACCGGCAGCAGGATGAGTCCGGCCATGACAACCCTGCGTGACATCTCGGAAACGCCCCAGAACGGCTTGCGGCGGCCGAGCTTCTCCACCATGTAGGCTGACGCGATCTGAATCACCATCGTGAGTTGCGGAATGGTGGCCAGGAGGCCAACTTCGGTCTGGCTCGCGCCGAACTTGCGAGCGTAGAGGGGCAGGTAGAGGCCGATTATCGTGTTCCACCACAGGGACCCGAGACATCCGGCGACGGTGCTGAGGACTTTGGCGCGCTTCAAGGCATCTGCGCTTGCGAGGGTGCCGTCAGCATTGAAAAGGGTGGCTTCCTGCGTTGCTTCGCTCATCTATGCCTCAAAACGCCCATTCGGGCGGATGTTCCCATCATAAACTATCGGATTTTTCAGATTTTCGACGGAACTTTTCGGCTTCTCGCGCGTAATAGTCACAGTGCGGCGGCTATGGGCGGCGTTACCCTACGCACCACCGGAAAGGGGCCCGACCCGCTGGAATCAATAATCCTTTCCATTGCGCGCCGACTGTTCCGCCGCACTCTCCCCCTGTTTGTAGCAGCCGTCATGGAATCCCGATTGAGCAGCATGACGACGGCTGCTTTTTCATAACTCCAGTAGCGCGCTTACGTTACAACTCTTCCTACGTGTGATACTCCGCGTTTATTTTCACGTAATCGTACGAGTAATCGCACGTGTACACTTCGGCCTGCGCATCGCCGAGGCCGAGGTCGAGCTCGATAGTTATCTCTCTGGCCTTCATGACCTCATTCAAGGGGCCGGATTTCGGACGCGGCACGCCTCTGCTGAAGGCCTCCACGCCGTTGAAGGTCAGTACCGCCTTTGCCTCCTCGAACGGCGCGCCCGAATACCCCGCCGCCGCGAGCACGCGGCCCCAGTTGGGGTCGCAACCGAAGAGTGCGGTCTTCACAAGGGGCGAATTGGCGATGGCGCGGGCCGAAGTGACCGCTGCAGCCTCGTCCGGCGCGCCCTTCACGCGGACGGTTACGAACTTGGTCGCGCCCTCGCCGTCCGCCGCCATCATCTTCGCCAGCTCCAGGCAGACGTCGGATAGACCCGTGACAAACGCCGCGTATTCATCGGTTCCCGCGGCGATCTCGACGCCGGAAGCGCCGCTCGCGAGGACAAACACACTGTCGTTGGTCGACATGTCGCCGTCGATCGTGACGCGGTTGAAGGACTTGTCCGCGGCTCCTTCGAGCGCCTTGCGGAGCGTCCCGGAATCGATGTCGGCATCGGTCGTGATAAAGCAGAGCATCGTCGCGACCTTGGGCGAGATCATGCCCGCGCCCTTGATGATGCCGCCGACGCGAACCTCCTTGCCGGCGATCCTCATGCTGCGCTGGGCGGACTTGGGCCAGGTATCGGTGGTCATAATAGCCTTGGCGGCCGCCTCGGCTGCTGCGGCGCTTCGCGCGAGACTTGACGCGGCCGCGGCGATTCCGGCGCGCACCTTGTCCATATCGAGCGGCGTGCCGATGACGCCGGTGGAAGCGACGAATACCTCGTCGGGGTCGGCTTTCGCGTAGCCGGCGGCGATGCGCGCCATCTCTGCGGCATCCGCCAGCCCCGCGTCGCCCGTGGCGGCGTTTGCGTTGCCCGCGTTGGCAACGATGACCTTCGCTCTGCCCCTCTCCGCTACGAGGCGGCTGTACTTGACAGGGGCGGCGAACATTTTGTTGGTCGTGAATACCGCAGCCGCGGCGCACGGCTCGTCCGCGACGAGGAGAATCACGTCGTCGCCTTTCGTCTTGATGCCTCCGCGTCCGCTGCCGACCTTGAAGCCCTTTGCATACACAACCGAAAGCATCTCAGCCATCCGTCCAATCCCCCTTGTCCGAGGTCAAATCTCCAGGTACCGCTTCTCAGTGAACTCCTTGAATCCGAGTCCGAGCCAGAAGGCGGTCGAGATTTCATTCGCCTTCGCGAATACCACTTCTATGCGGTCGATGCCTTGCGACCTGAACCACGCTCTTGCGTCGCCGAAAAGTAGCCGCCCGACGCCGTGCCTGCGGCATCGCGCGGTTACGCACATGTCGACGATCTGGCCGACTCGAGCAGTCCTGTCAAACATCGGCGGGATCGCGTCAATACGCATCGAGCAGTAGCCGATGATCTTCCCGCGATGCTCGGTGACCGCGATGCGCGTGTTCTCGCGGCCGAAGGACTCATTCTGGTGCTTCGCGAACTTCGCCTTCGCGTTGGGGCCGAGGCGGAACGATTTCTCCCGCTTCGCGTGAAAGAGCGCCAGCTCTATCCAGAGCGATGCTATGGCAGAGAGGTCACGCCTCGTCGCTTCTCGTACGGTAATCGCATCCACGCGCCTACTCCGGTTTGGGCCACTTCAGGCCGTTCACGTATTCGACCTTCTTCTCACCGCGGACGATCTCGCCAATGGAGTAACTCTCGTGCCCCTTGTCCGCGAGGTGCCTGCGAATTGTATCGACAGCGCTCGTTTTTGCCACTATCGTCATGCCGACGCCCATGTTGAACGTGCGAAGCATGTCCGCGTCGGGCACGGCGCCCATGCGCTTGATGAGGTTGAAGAGGGGCAGGATGCGGATGAGCGACCTGTCGATGCGGGCATTTGTGCCCTCGGGCAGGATGCGGTTAAGGTTGCCTTCGATGCCGCCGCCGGTGATGTGCGCGAGGCCGTGGATTTCGCCCATATCGAAGAGGCCTTCCAAGGCCTTGAAGTAGCACGTGTGGGGCTTGAGTACCGCGTCTATGAAGGACTCGCCGGCCACTTCGGCCTTGAGAATCTTGGGCTTTTCGTCCATGAGCGCGCGGACGAGGGAGTAGCCATTTGTGTGGAGGCCGTTCGACGCGACGGCAAGCACGGCGTCGCCGACCTCTATCGCGGAGCCGTCGATGATCTTCGCCTTCTCGACGACGCCGACGACGCTCGACGTGAGGATATAGGTGCCGGAGGGGATCACGCCCGGCTGCTCGGAGGTCTCGCCACCGGTGAGCGTGCAGCCCTGCTCGCGGCACGCCGCGGCAAGCGCCGCGACGATCCGGGTGACGACGCTTTTCTTGAGTTTTCCGCAGATGACCGCGTCCTGCACGGAGAGAGGGCGCGCGCCCATGACGATGATGTCGTTAATGAGGTGATTGACCATGTCGTAGCAGATCGATTCGACGTGGCCGTACCTGAACGCGAGTAGCTGCTTCGATCCGGGCTCCTCGGTCTTGAGCACGAGCACTGGATGCTCGTAGCCCGGAAACCGCGCGTCGAAGAGCGTGGCGAACGCGCCGAGCTTGTTGAGTACGCGGGGGTCTGCCGCTTCGACGCTTTGCGCCATCTCGCGCTTGGCCGCGTCGGCGGCGCTGATATCAACGCCGGCCTTCTTGTATGAGAATTGATTCCCCATTTATCGCCTTTCCCGCTTTTTGAAAGGGTCCGCCTTGCGAAAAGCGTCGAACATGATTCTCTTCTTGTCGCCGTCCACGCCTATGGCGCGGCCGTCGCCGTAATCCGAAAGGATGAAGCCGCCGTCCGGGGTCGACCAGTGCTTGAGCAGAAGGGCCGCTTCCGCCCTGATTTCGCGCTCGCCCTTGAACGGGAGCGTGTGCTGAATGTCGCACAGCGTGCTGAAAGCTATACGCCCGCGGAACCGCTGGCCGATCTCCTCGATTCCGAGCGCTCGCGGCTGCTGGAGGTTGATCACGTTGAGGCCGATCTCGATAAGCCCCTCGATGATCTCGTTGACCTTTCCGCACGAGTGCATCCACACGTGCCAGCCGGCGGCGTGCGCCGCGTCGAATATGCGCTTGTACCGCGGCTTGAAGAACTCGTCCCACATCGCGGGGCTGATGAAGAGGCTCCTCTCGGTCCCCCAGTCATCGCTGAACGTGAAGCCGTGTATCCGCCCCCCAAACCGCTTCGACACGTTCCTGATGATGCCGAGGTCGAATTCGACTATCCTGTCCGCGAGCATCTCCATGCGCTCGCGGTCGATGTAGAGGTCGCGAAGCGTGTTCTCGAACCCGTGCAGCGCGTGCATGCGCTCGAAGAGGAGCATGAATATGCCGATCGTGACGTACTTGCCGTCGGTCAGCGCCGCGGCGCGTGCATCCATGCCTTCGTAGAACGAGGAGTCGTCCGCGTCGGGCCACCTGAATGAGTCGAGCGCCGCCCAGTCCGCGAGCGGGTGCCCCTTGACCTGGCCCATATTCTCCATCTCGGTGCGCGCCCACTCGCAGCCCCACTCGTCGAGCGTCCGCCGCCGGGTCCTGTCCCCCGTGCCGATCTGATTCCATGCAAGCCCCGCGGTGTCGCACGCTCCCAATTCGTCGAATATCGTCGGCAGCCTGTCCGGGCGCTTGAACTCTATCGCGCGCTTCACGACTTCATACGATGACATTGCCATTGTAAGTTTCCGGTATTGTGCAGCGGCATGACCGCGCAGGGGAGTGGCTGCAGTCACATAGGGTGCGCTACAGCGCACGCGTACTTGATTGTTCGCACAGTAACCTCACTGCCCCACATCGTAGGGGCGCACGGCTGTGCGCCCTTCGCTCGAACCCAGCCAGGCGTTCAATACCTTATCTTCTGCACGGTCATGAGCAAAGCTGCTTGGGATTCCTGAAGACCTTCGTATTCACCGGTCGTCCTGCGTGCCTACGCCCACGAGGTGTCTCACGTCTCCCCACGTTCCGAGCGACCACTCGGCGCCGGCCACAAAAAACGTATTGATGCTCGCGTTGAAAAGCTTGAACCGCCTCGGCTCCGTGAGCGCGATGTGGAGCGCCCGCCTGAAGTAGCTGTCGAGTATCCCTCCATGCGTGACGACCACTACGCGCTGCCCGACGTGGCGTTTTGCGATGTCATCGGCGCATGCGACGGCCCTGTCGTAGCGCTGCCTTGCGCTTTCTCCGCTTGGGATCTCGTAATCGGGATTGCCCGAGGCGAACGCCTTATATTCTTCGGGATAGCGCTCCTCAACTTCCGCCATCGTAAGCGTCTGGAATATGCCGAGATTTCTCTCTCGCAGCCTCTCATCAGTTGTGATCTTGTGATTGCACTTTGCCGCTATGACCTCCGCCGTGCTGAACGCCCGCCCAAGGTCGCTCGTATAAAGCGCGCCAAATTTCTCCTTCGACAGCGTTTCGGCGATTGCCTCCGCCTGCCTCAGCCCCGCCGGCGTAAGCGCGCTGTCGAGGTGCCCCTGCTGGCGCCCCTCGGCGTTCCAGATCGTCTCCCCGTGTCTGACGACGATCAGCTCACAAGCCTTCGAATCCCTGGCATCCTTCATTCTCAGCCCTCACCGCAGGCGCGCATCCGCTAATTAGGGACAGTCACCTATTTCCGAAGTCGTCCGGCCGCCGCCTGACAGCAGCCGCGCCCGGTCCGAGCTATATCAGCCCCTCAGTCCTCTCATGCCCGAACATTATATTCATGCACTCGACCGCCTGTCCCGCCGCGCCCTTCATGAGGTTATCGACGGTCGACGCCACGATGACAAACTCCTCCGTGACCGTCCACGCGATGTCGCAGAAGTTGGTCCCCGCCACGTCCTTCGTCCGCGCGAACGCGCCGCCGCGCAGCCGGATGAACGGCTCCTTCGCGTAGCGCTTCTTGAACGCCGCCGCGACGTCATCGGCCGTGAGCTTCCGCTTTGGCCTGAAATAGAGCGTCGACACGATCCCGCGGTCCATCGGTATAAGGTGCGGCACGAACGTCACCTTCACATTGAACCCGCATGCGTCCGAAAGCGTCTGCCGCATCTCCGGCTCGTGCTGGTGGCAGCCGACCTTGTAGGGCGCCACCGACTCGTTACACTCGGGGAAGTGCGTCGTGTCGGTGAGCTTTTTCCCAGCGCCGGTGACGCCGCTTTTCGAGTCGGCAATGATCGACGGCTCCACGAGCCCCTCGGCCACGAGCGGATACGCGCCGAGGATAACCGACGTCGGATAGCAGCCGGGGTTCGCGATGAGCTGTGCCTTCTTTATCTCGTCGGCGTAAATCTCCGGCAGCCCGTAGACCGCCTTCGCGAGGTTGGCCGCGTCGGTGTGCTCGTGCTTATACGCCCGCGCGTATTCGGCCGCGCTCTTTAGCCGGTAGTCGGCCGAAAGGTCAATCGCCCTCACGCCGCGCTTCAAGAGCTCCGGCACATACTCCATCGCCGCAGTATGCGGCACCCCGAGAAAGCACACGTCCGCGCGCTTCGCGATCTCGTCCATATCGAGCGGCTCAACGACCATGTCGCACACGCCGAGGAGGGAGGGGTGCACGGCCGATGCCTTCGGCCTATCTGTGGAGCGCGTCCCGAGGTACGTAATCTCCGCGCCGCGATGGCGCAGAATGATCTTAATAAGGTCGAGCCCGTTGTACCCCGTCGCGCCAATCATCGCGACTCGTGTGGGCATGGTGTCCTCCCGTAGCGCTGAAGTCGATTGCCAACTGGATTCGAGATAGGAATTGTACGTATCCGGTGCGCGCGTGCTATACAAATCAGCGCTTCGAACGCAGTTGTGTGTGACCATGCCTTCTGGTATGGGCATCTGGGGTCCCAAGCGTAGGGGCGCTGCTTGCTGCGCCCGACGTGTGGCACTGGTGGCTCGCCCACCAGTGTAATCCCCTCTCCCTTTGGGAGAGGGTAGGGTGAGGGCCGTGAGCGCCTTGCGCATGATATGGCAAACGCGCCTCTTGCTGCGCTCCCTATGTGCCACTGGCTGGGCTCTTGTCCTCCGTAGCCTTGGCGAAGGTGGAGGCAAAGGAGGATGTCCGCCAGTGATAATGCCCCGATCCGCCATCGGCGGATCACCTTTCAGTAAACGTGCTTGCTATCACCAGCGCGGAACTATGCCTTGCGGCCTTCCTCCGCGGCCTGCCGCCTCCGGTATTCGTCAAGCATCGCGGCCGTGGCCGTGGCGCCGCAGCGCGTTGCGCCGAGGTCCCGGACCATGATCAGGCTGTCGAGATCTCGCACTCCCCCCGCGGCCTTGACCTGGACTTTCGGCGAGCAACTCTCTCGCATCAGCCGCAGATCATGCTCGGTTGCCCCTTTGTAGTTGTAGTTCCCGTCCGGGCCCTTGACGAAACCGAATCCGGTGGAGGTCTTCACCCAGTCGGTCCCCGCACGCTCACAGATGCGGCAGAGATTGCGCTTGAAGTCGTCGCCGCTTAGGCCCGCGCCCCCCTTTGTCAGGTAGTCATTCTCGAAGATCACCTTGACCTTTGCGCCGTGACTGTGCGCCTCATCGCAGACGGCTTTCACGTCGCGTTCGACGTATTCCCAGTCCCCGCTGAGCGCCTTGCCGATATTGATAACCATGTCAATCTCCGCCGCGCCGTCGCGGCAGGCCAGCTCGGTCTCGTAGCGTTTGACTTCGGTCAGGCTATTGCCGTGCGGAAAGCCGATGACGCAGCCGACTATCACTGTGCTGCCCTTCAGCAGCTCAGCCGCGCGTCTCACCGCATAAGGCTTGATGCACACCGACGCCACGCCGTATTGCGCGGCGATCCTGCAGCCGTCCTCGATCTCCCGGTCGGTCAGCGTCGGATGCAGCAGGGAGTGGTCTATCATTTTGGCAAGCTCTTCATATGTGTACTTCATCGTGCGCCCCTCCTCGTGGAGTGATTCCCGTCGCCTGTCGACACCTGCAGGGATCTCCTGCGACTGAGCATAGTATGTCGCCCGGCGAAATTGTTGTCAACATCAGGCCGGGCAGCAGTCGCGGTGCGCGACCATATTTTCCGGTATGCGCGTCCGTGGTGCCAAACGTAGGGGCGCTGCTTGCCGCGCGCCCGACTGCCCCGATCCGCCATCAGCGGATCACCTTTCATTGGGTGCCGGGGGCATTGCAGAGTCGCCATGCGCAGGCTCAATCTTGAAATCACAAATTGTGACTTCAAGTTTGGAAGTTCTCTCGCTGTGGCCTTGGCGAGGAATCCCGCAGGAATGCGATTCTGCGTCGGACTCCAACTGCCCGGGTGTGGTCGTATTACAGTGGCGGCGTATCCAAGTGAAGGCCGCTGCAGATTGGCTTGGCAACGCGTGCCATGGCGGCGGTTGTCCGTGGGCACGGTGACGTAATCGTGGGGTGACAGGTGCTGCCACTCGTCCGTGAAGCGGCTTGTCGAAGGGCATGATGGCGTGATCGCGTGGCAACGCCACGCGCGCGCAAGCGTCATGAGGTGCCAAGGCGCTCCGGCCGACGGCCGGGGCGCCGCGGCACCGTGGGGTGTGGGGCACGTGGTGCCCCACAATTTCTTCATAATACCCTTCATCAGTCTCTGCGGAGCGCGGGACATGCCGGCCACGCAGTGCGCCACTAATGGCCGACCGCACCCAACTGCTCAGCAAAGCGGAAATCCTATTGTGTCGCCTCCAGCAGCGCCCTCCGGGCGCGGCGGAAGACCGACACGTCCCGCGCATAGCGGTCGAACGCCCGGATGGCCCTGCCGCTGACCCTCTGCAAAGCGGCCCGGTTCTTCTCGCCAAGCGTCTTAAGCAGTTCGTAATCCTCGAAACCCTCTCGCTGGGCTTCAAGCCGGACGCTCGACCAGGGGCCGTCGCTTCCCGGATAAGAGATGTGCGTGTCGCCCGCCGGCAAGCAGTTGGGCTTGGGCCCGTCACCCGGCGGCCAGGGGATGTTGTTCATCTGGAACGGGTCCTGGCCAGGCTGCCAGTAGTTGAAGCCCCAGTGCAGAAAGCCGTCCAGCCCGAACCGCGCCGCGGCCCAGCCAAAGAGCGCCGGCCTGAGAAGCTCCATGTCTAAGAGGCGATTGAGCCAGGGCCCGCCCGGACAGCAGCACGTGTAGAAGTAGACCTTGTCGCCCAGCTTCTGTACTCCCCTGAATTCCCGCCGGTGGCGCTGGTATTCCTGCGCCTGCGGGCACCAGATATCGACGGAGCCCGCCAGCGTGACGTCCATGGTGGCATCCAGTATCGGCACGCCCGGCATGTATTAGAGCCTATCCCAATAACCATCGTGGCGGCGACGCCACGAGATGCAAGCAGCGCGCGAAGCGAGGAGGAAGGCGTGTTCGATACACGCCGACGACGAGCGACAAAGCGATGCGAAGCATATCGTCGGCGTCCCTACGGGTTGCGGCGGCCGCAGGCCATCTGCGGCGTCGCTCCTTCTCGACTTATCTCTGGATAAGCCATCGTCGTCGCTCCTTGCATATGGCCTGCGGGCGCTCGCAACGCCGCTCACGAGGGCTATTGGGATAGGCTCTCATGCGCCATACCTACAAAGATGCGGTAGTCGACCGCGTTCTCCGCCGTCGGCTCGTCGGTCACGTGCTGGATCCAGCGACGGTGCCACTTGTTCTCTCGGATCACCTGCATGAGCTGATGGGAGAGACGCGCGATTTCGGCGTTGCCTTCGGGGCTGGTCGCCCGCGGGCCGTCCAGCACGAGGTCGAAGTACTCCGCGTTCCATTCGCCCTTATGCCGCTGGCCGAGGTGGCCGCCCTCGATGAACCACAGCCCCTCGTCGGTGAAAAGCTTCACCAGCCTCTCGAGGCGCTCCCGGTCGAGTACGTGCCCGCGCGCCGCGCGGCGGAAGACGTTTCCCAGCGGCACTAAGAACATGTTCTGGCGGGCGTGCGCCATGAGGCGCGCGTACTGCCGGATCATCCGCCAATGCGATTCGGACCACATCTTCAGACCATGGCGCGAAGCCATGTTCTCGAACGAAAACCAGTTCGTGTACGGCAGGCTGCCCCTGCCGGAGGGCGCCATTACCGCCTTGTGCATGCGGGCCAGCACCAAGAGCTCGATCCTTTGCGAACCGCAAACCAGCTCGATTGCCAGCTCCCGTCGCCCAGGCCGCTCGTCACGCCCAACGGGTATGTGCAGCCGCAGCGCAACGCCGCCTCCGCTCTCGACGCTCTTGCCGATCGGCTCCATTGCGTCGTATACCCGGAAGGGCGCCCTGCGAATGACGTGCGGGTTGCTCTTGCCCTCCTTGAGGTCAAAGCCGTCCGGCCCCGTGTTCTTCTCCACCGATACGTGATGCAGTCTGAACCAATGCGCCGAGCGAACTGGCGCACCATTCTGCCGCACGGACAGCGTTACTACCCCCTGCTCCGGCATACCCGCCGTCAGCACGTTTACAGCAATCGTGCCGCCGCGCGCGACGTCCAGCTCGATCTTCCGCCGTGGCCGTCTGGACACTTCCGAATCAGAGAACAAGAACTCCAGGCTGTCGCGAAGCTCCACCTGCATGAAGTAGCTCCTTCCTCGAGTGTCTGACCACGTTTTGTGGCATAGGCGTCTGGGGCCAATGGCGTAGGGGCGCTGCTTGCTGCGCCCGACTGTCTCGATCCGCCATAGGCGGATCACCTTATGTGCTTCTGCGGCCCGCCAAGGCCACTAACACCTTCGCCGTTAACTACTTCCGGGTGCAACGAAGATTAGTCACACACTTCCTCGAGATCATTCGTTTGAGTTCTCACCCTGAATAGTGTAAGTCTCATCCCACAAATAAGAAAGCCCTTCGACGTGCTTGCTCAGGGCAAACGCAAAGTCGCTTCCCCGACTTGTAGGGGCGACGCATGCGTCGCCCGCAACTCGCCCTCGCACGCCGGAAGACGCTCGTTTTTCGCATCGCGTCCGCTTCGCGCCTTGCCGCATAGGTCCATCGTTGAGCGCCAGACCGATGTTCTCCGCGACTTTGCGCTTGCCTGCATGCTTGCCGAAGGGCTCTGCCTGCAGAGTGGTCCTCGGCTCGGAAGGCTAACGGCTTTTCTCAATCAGATCGCTCAGGTCGAACATGGACGCCCAATCCCGCGCGTCAAGGATGTGTGCGAGCCTCAACGCTCGCTGCCCCGGCCAATTATGCGGTCCCAGGTACTCGGCGTCGTACGCGCACGCGGCGAAGCGAAGTCTCATGGGTTCGAAAGGCGGTTCTTTTCCGTAGCCGTCAAAGAGCGGTGTCCACCAGTCTCGGCCCGTAGGAAACATGCCCGCTAATTCAAGTCCGAGTTTGACGAAGTCGAACCCGTAGTCGCCGGCGGAAGCCACCTCCATGTCCACCACGCCGACGACTTCCCATTCGCCGCTTGCATCCGAAACGAAGAACTGATGAGCGTGGCAATCGCCATGCGTGAACCTCGGCGGCTCATACTCGGATCGGAGAGAGTCTTCGGTATGCGCATATAGCTGCTTCACCCGCTCCAGAAGGCCGCCGGCTATCTCACGGTCTGTTTCCCATGTCTTGAAAGCGTCCTTCCTGAAGGTGTAGATAGTGAAGATGAAATGCTGCCACGCATCCGGATCGGGCGCTGCCGTCGGGCCATCCTCAGTCATCAGGTACCCCGGAAAGCGAAACGTTATCGCGTGCATTCGCGCCATGTACCGACCAACGGCCCGCAGAACGGCCTCAAAGCCGTCGCGGGACGAAGCCGCCTGCAACGCCTTTGTTGCGGGCCGGCCCGGCAGGGTTTCCATGAGCAGGAAGGGGCGCCTGATCGGATTGTCGCAGGTTTCATCGGCCAACCGGACTCGCGGCGCGGGTATGCCATGCGCGCTCACGATTCGGTATGCGCTGGCCTCATGCATCACGCACCCGCGGGTCTCCGCGGGCTCGGGCGAATACCAGCCCTTGGTGTATGTCTTGAGGTGAAAGTCCCCCTCCGGCGTATGGATCCGGTATACGTGGTTATTCGTATTGACGATGGTAACCCTCGGCGTGCAGCGGACGCCGATGCTGCTCATTATCTCCTGCGCTGTTGCGGCGGTCAGTATTGCACTCCCCGTCATCACATCTCCGTTCCACCGAAATGTCGCGTACCTGTGGGTACCAATCCGACCAGCCTCAGCGTTCGGCCCCATCATGCGCACACGGTCCTGACTTGACGTCACAATCTGTGACTTCGAGTCGAAGGGGCGCCTCCGGCGTCAATTGTAGCGCGAAGCCCTGTGAAAAGCGTCTGTCTTGGGCTGCAAACGCTAACTGTGCCGAAAACCCTTGACTCTGTCCGTCGTTTCGGCGATAATCCCCGTAGAGTACGATTCTGGCAAACGCCTATACGGTCGGGGCGTGGCGCAGCTTGGCTAGCGCGCTTGAATGGGGTTCAAGAGGTCGGAGGTTCAAATCCTCTCGCCCCGACCATAAGAGAAAAAGCCGCGGGTAACCGCGGCTTTCCTTTTTGGTGGCGTACCTTCAGTCGGCAGCGCTAAACGCTGCTTCCTCTCCCTCGCCAAACCACCCCTGCGAGGCCGGCTTAGAGCGACTTAAGGCGGCCATAGTGGTCGACGGCTTCGAAGAGTGCCTTCTCTGCCCTCTCAATCTCACCGTGCGCCGATGAAGGGGGTGGAATCACGACGACGGCATCGTATGCGGGCCTGTCACCGAGCCGGCCGGAATCTGTCAGAAGGAGAATCGCCTCGCGACCGGTAGAGAGTTCCTTGGACGCGATTTCTTTGAACTTGGCGGCGATGGCCGCTGCCGAAGCCTGGCCCGGTTTGTCGGGATTGCTGTACCGAACCATCGTCTCCGCTCGGTATTTCCATGCGTCCAGCCGCACTACTATGCGTTGCCCGGCCGCTGGAATGGGCGCGGCCGACGGCGGCGGAAAGGGTGGTTTGGGCGAGTTGAGATAGCCAAGGCTCTGGAGGCCGTTAGCGGAGCGTGCTGCGGTGCCGGGCTTTGGCAGAAGGACCTTCGCGATCTTCCAGTAGGATGCCTTGTCGTCCGTTGAGACGAGGGTCGCGCGAACGGCGAGATTGGGGGGAAGGTTCATGAGGTACATAATGAGCAGCTCAGGGTCGCTCGCCGGCGCCATGTTTTCGCCAACGCAGATGACCCTTGCGACCTCCTTCTCATCCGCATCGATGTTCTGCCACACGTAGCCCCAGCAGGAGGACGGCTGCCCTTCGCGCCTCGCCGCTTCTGCCAGGTACAGGACGACCTCGCCCGCGCGAGGGGCGCGTAAAGGGATTCTGGACGTGTCGAGTTCAACAGTCTCGCGTTTGTAGTCGCCGTAAATGACGCGAAGGACCTGGAACGTTGCTCTTGAGTCCTTCGCGCTCGTGAACTTGCACCGCACTACGGGCCGGCCGGGTGACGTGAGTCGGTGGTTCCAGTTTTCGTCGTTGGCTGCGCCGAGAGCGGCGGACAGCATGAACGTCCAACAGACAAATAGCATCAGGCGAGCGGCCGATCGTCGTGTCATAGCGTGTCTCCTCAAGGACTGCGAAATCCCTCCTTTGCGGTCCTTTAGTCACCTAAGGCACGGAAATGTTCCCGCGAAAAATGTCACGAAATGGTGCCCGCGCTATCCGCCCCGCCCGCTTCGCAGATACAGCCCTTTCGCAAGCACGCCGAAGGGCTTTCTTATCTGGTGCGCCCTGCGGCCACCCCAACAAAAAAAGCCCCGTCCTGCGACGGGGCTTTCGGTTCTCGTGTGACTAAAGGTTACGCGGGGCGAACGTGAGTCGCTTCCGGGCCCTTCTTGCCCTGAGCGGCCTCGAATTCGACCGTCTGGCCTTCGGCCAGGGTCTTGAAACCCTCGCCGTCGATGTTCGTGTGATGTACGAACAGGTCCTTGCTGCCGTCTTCAGGAGTAATGAAGCCGTAGCCCTTCTGATCACTGAACCACTTTACCGAACCCTTTGCCAACTTACTCTCTCCTTGCGCTCCTTGATCGGAGCCGCGATCTCTCCCTAACTTGGACGATAGAACAGGGACTTGGGAGAATGAGGACCTGCTCCGAACGTACCTATTATACCCCAACCGCCCTCAGCGCGCCACAAATACTTTTCGCCCAAACATTTATTTCGCGTCAGGGGCTCGAAAGATAGTGTGCTCCTCAAGGGGGCCGGGAAAAGGTCGCCCCGCGAGGTGCCTTACTAATGACATAAAGCCTTTGATATCAGCGTGTTACATGTGCAGGGTTGTTCGAGGGCCGGCGGCAGCGCAGAGGCGCATGTGACAGCGGTTATCGTTGAGGTCTGGCCAATGCCGCAGGCTTGGAAGGGGCGATTTCCGAATAAAAAAGCTTCCTTGCCGCCGCGACGCTCACATTTTGATACTTGCTGTATCTCACGGCCGCCTTCGTAAGCGTGTCGGCGGTCGAGTCGCCGGCCGCAAATGACCGCGCCACGACGTCGAGCGTGTACGCCTCCGGGGCCATGAGACCGGTTGTGAGAAGGAGAGGGTGCGCGCCGGCCATGTTGAGACGGTCGAGGAAGTAGTCTTTGCTCTTGCATGCAAGCACCACTGCGCTTCGCGGTCCGGCAGGGGAGGGGTTTGCCTTGGGCTGGTCGACGCTGCCGTCCATGAGCCCATTGTGGCCGACAAACACCACGAGGTCAGCCGCGCCGCCCGCATCGAACCGCCACGACCTGCCCGGCCTCACGACTGCGTCGGACTCCGGGTTGTTGCCGCCCGCGATCGAAAGAAACCGCGTCATCGCCTGCGGCATCTTCGCGCCGTCCCACGCCTCCGCGATGAGTATCACGTCCACATTGCGCGCGCCGCGCTTCACGGTCGTGCACAGGACGATCCGCTCCAGGATCCCGGCGTTGACGGACTTCGGCGCTGTTTCCTTCGACAGCAGTTCCCACTTGGCCGTCTTCACCAGATACGTGCGCACGCCGTACGCCGCGCCCCAGTAAAGATTCTTATCCGGGTCCTGCCCGTTCCCAAGCGCCTCCGGCACAGGAGCGATCCCCTGGTGCTTGTTGTCGCACAGCGCCACAACCACGTGCACAACCACCGGCTGCCCCTTCTTCACGGCCTTGTATATTCTCGCCTGCACGTCGGCCCCTGTAGCCGCAACAACCTGGCCCGCGAAGACAAGGCACAGCACGACCGCGAGCGCCGTTGTGAAAGCACCTCTGCTGAGATGGCTGCGCACGGAATCCCTCCGGAGGGCTACCAAGACACCGCCTCTTATATCGGCAAGGGGCACAGACCCGCTTCAACCGCTGTACGGGCCGGCCACGCGCAAGGGTCTGGACTGGCGACCCCTGTTCTTGTAACCTGACTGTCGTAGTCAATGGCCGCATTCCGGAGAAACACCGATGACCGGTCTCTGCGTATCGCCCTTTGTGGTTATCCTCGTTTTGTGGGGCGCGGTTGTATGGCACAAGGCGCTCAAGCGGCGCGCGCCTGAAGAGGATCCCGCGCCCGTGCCAGACTCCCAGGCCTATGTGGCGGCTGCGTCGCTTGCGGCGGTCGTTGCCGGCCTTGAGGGGGTAGCGGAGTATATATCGGTGCCGTTCCTCCTGCCCAGCGCTTGCGCGAGAGCGTTTGGAGCGGCGGCCGTCTCTGTGCTGTTCACCTGGATCGCGGTAACCTTCTTCGCCGGGCCCAGCCGAATGGGCAGGGTGAAGACGGCTCTCGGCAGCGGCCTTGTAGCGGCACTCGCTATCATCGCTCTCGCCGGGTGGTTCAACTCAACCGGACAAAGGACCGCCCGGATTATCGCGGAAGGCCGGCTGGCCCCTCTCCCCAGGTCGGCCCGCGACGTGCGCGCGCTCTCTTGGGCCGCGGGCTTCGGCGGCGCAAGCTTTCTCAAGTTCACGGCTTCCCGTGAAGACATAGACGCCTTCATCGCCTCCTCGCCAAGCTTGAAAGACGTCACGCCGGTAATAGGGCCTCCGGCTGGCTCCGAGCCGCCGGAAGGCAACGCATACCTCACGCTTGAAGAGTTCCGCGACAGCATCAATCACCGGTATCCGGAGGCTCCTTGGTTCACTCCGTCACTCAAACCCGGTGGCCGAGGATACAGGGTCCCTTCCGTAGGCGACCACAACGGCGGCCACCTCGTCGTCGATCCAGAAACCAACACGGTCTACGTCGCCGTCTTCTGGGGCTGAGGCTGCCACAAACCGGCTCCTCACCTGCTCACCTGTTCCGCTACTCTCGCGCCGCAGGCGCGACCCCCCTGTATCTTGTGCTTCGCGTCTCCAAAGACCCCAGAGCATTTGTAGCCCTTCTTGGAAAAATCCGCGATTTTCAAGCTTCTTTCATTTGTCGCAACCCCATCCACCTCCGCCACTTACGTAGATTGCCCTCAATCGGTCGTCCGCGAAGCTGCCTCAAAACAGCCTCCGACATTTGTATCCATCCCAAATACGGAGGGACAGTGTTTCCCTTGCTTGCTTCAGTCTTCAGCCTTCAGTCTTCAGCCTGATTCTCTATAGCCCAGAAAGGGAAAATCCGATGACTCTCAACTTTTTTCAAATCGTGCTACTTCTGTCCGTGCAAAGGTTTGCGTCGAGCCGGTCCACTCGCGGTGCTCACTTCCCCCGCTCCCGCAGCCCCTCTTTCTCTATAACTGCGCCAAGTACAGAGGGACCGTGTTTCTCGGTCTTCGCTTCTCCTTCAGCCTTGTTCTTGGTTGTGCGTTTTCCCTTCGGACTTGTTTAGGAGCTTTCCCATGATCTACTGTCGCAACTATCGTTCCATCTTTCCCCTTACGCCTTCTGAATTTCGCCGCCTTGCCAACCAGATAGAGGAGCAGCCCGGCGGCTGCTGGCTTTGGACCGGCTCCGCTGGCGTCTCCGGTTACGGCCGCATCTGCCTGAGGGGTTCTCTCTGGCAGGTGCATAGGATCATCTATGAGCTCTTTGTCGGCCCGGTCCCGGAAGGCCTCGTCCTGCACCACAGGTGCCGCAACAAGCGCTGCTGCAATCCGGCCCACCTGAAAGCCGTCACCCAGGCTGAGAATATCGCGCTTGACGCCCTTGCCAACGCCGAGACCAAGCCCAAGTGTCTCAAGACATGGTGCAGGAACGGCCACGAGCTTTCGGAGGACAACGTCAGGTGGCGCACCCGCCGAGGCAAGCGCATGCGTGTCTGTCTCGCCTGCGAGGCGGCCGCCAACGTTCGCAGAAACACGCGCCGCAGGCTCAAGCGTGCCGCCGCCGGACATGGGCAGGAATCAATCTGAGAGATGTTCAGTTCCGCCCTGCCCCTCTTGTCGAAATTCAGCCGAATTTCGACAGCAGGCATGACTGAGACCTGAAACGCTTCGTTCCTGCCCCTCCCGCTTCGAGGTGTGGTTTCGGTTATACGGTTTTGCTTCAGACTTCGGACTTCGGTCTGGTTTTCTCGCTCTTTGACAACCGAATCCTTTACACAAGAGACAACCCCAACGGTTGACGGCTGAGGGTCTGCCTGCGTCCGTCCACGCCGGCAGACCCTCTGGATTTCTCCTACGTTCCCTGTTAACCTTTGTTGCCACTTGGCGAGTCCTTGGGCGCCTGTGGCGAGCCGTATCCCCTCATGGAGGTCCCGATGTCCGAAAGCACCGCGCGTGTATGGCAGGAGCCGCTCACGATCCCGACTTACAGGCTCGGTCCCGCCGAGCGTAACCCGATGTTCTTCGCGGGGCGGACGTACCAGGGGGCAAGGGGGCCGATCTACCCCTACCCGCTTCTCGACAAACTCAGCGATCGCCCGGAGGACAAGACCTACGACGCCGTCTATCTCGAGAACGAATACGTCAAGCTGACCGTTCTCCCGGAGATCGGCGGGCGCATCCTTGACGGCGTCGACAAGACCAACGGCTACCACTTCTTCTACCGCCAGACGGTCATCAAACCAGCGCTCATCGGCATGCTCGGCGCGTGGATCTCCGGCGGCGTCGAGTGGAACGTGCCTCACCATCACCGCGCGACGACGTTCATGCCCGTCGACTACTGCACCATCAACAACGATGACGGCAGCAGGTCGGTCTGGATCGGCGAGATCGAGCTTCGCCATCGCATGAAGTGGATCATTGGCCTCACCGTCTACCCCGGCAGGTCGTTTGTGGAAGTCACAATCCGCGTCATGAACCGAACGCCTTTCCAGCACTCGATGCTCTACTTCACCAACGCCGCCGTGCACGTCAACGACGATTACCGCGTGATCTTCCCGCCGTCGGTAGACGTGGGTACCCAGCACGCCAAGTGCGAGTTCATCAGATGGCCGGTTGCCGACACCGTCTACGCGGGTGTGGACTACACTAAGAATCTATCTCAGAACCCGCTCTGTCGGCCCGAGGCCGAGCGAGAAGCCGGCGGGCAAGGCGCGACGACGAGGCAATGCACTGAGAACGCATTGTCGAGGAGGAGCAACGACGCCCGGCGGCTTCGCAGCCGGCCGGAGCCAGGATGGGGTTCTGAGATAGATTCTAAGGGCGTGGACGTGAGCTGGTGGAAGAATCACCCCAACTGGGTTTCGATATTCGCGTTCGACAGCTACGAGGATTTCTTCGGCGGTTACGACTACGGCAGGGACACCGGGACGTGCCACTACGCCGACCACCACGTCTCGCCGGGCAAGAAGTTCTTCGAGTTCGGCGCCGGCCCGGGCGGCAAGATGTGGGACAAGATCCTCACCGACAGCGATGGGCCGTATCTGGAGCTCATGGCAGGGGCGTACAGCGACAATCAGCCCGATTACAGCTGGATCCAGCCTTACGAGAGCCGCACCGTTACAGAGTACTGGTATCCGCTGCGCGGCATCGGGGGCATCAAGAACGCAAACCGCGATGCCGCCGTGAATCTTGACGTGAATGACAAAGGAACGGCCCGCTTTGCGTTCAACACGACTGTCGCGCTCGATGAAGTCACGATTCTTCTCAAGGCAGGGGACAAGACGCTCCACGAGGAACGTCGCAACATCGCTCCGGATAAGCCCTTCTCGAAGGAGATTGCATTGCCCGCCGGAGTAAAGCCGGAATCGCTTCGCGCTTCGCTCATGGTCGGCGACAAGGAGGCCATAGGTTACACACCCGTCAAACCCAAGGGCGAGCCCCTGCCCAAACCCGTCGTGCCGCCGGCCAAGCCCAAGGATGTCAAGACCAACGAGGAGCTTTACCTTGCGGGCCTGCGCCTGGAACAATTCCAGAACCCCGCGCTTGAGCCGTACCCCTACTACGAAGAGGCCATTCGCCGCGACCCTCTCGACTACCGCGCGAATACCGCCCTCGGCATCCTCTATCTGAAACGAGGAATGTACAGCGAAGCTATTGAACGGCTCAGCGCCGCGGTGTCGCGCACGACCGAGAACTACACGCGTCCCAAGGACGGCGAAGCTTACTATTACCTTGGCGTCGCACTCAAGGCGACCGGCGACCTCGACTGCGCGCGCGATGCGTTGAACCGCGCCGCATGGAGCTTCGGCTGGCGCGCCGCGAGCTACTACGAGTTGGCCGAGATTGGAGTAAGGGAAGGGGAGTACAACGCGGCTTACGACGCTATCGAGCACGCGATAGCGTTCAATATCTTTGGTACGAAAGCCCTCAACCTCAAGGCGACGATCCTGCGGCGGGCGGGCTTTGCAGATCAGGCATACGACCTCGCCACGAACGTTTGCGGCATCGATCCGCTCGACTTCCGCGCGCGTAACGAGAGGCTCCTGTGTCTTTTGGCCCTCGACCGCGAGACCGACGCCGAGAAGGAACTCGCCGAACTCACGCGCCTCATGCGCGGCGAGACGCAAAGCTACCTCGAGCTCGCAAGCGACTACGAGGCGCTCGGGCTTTGGGACGAAGCCCTCGACGCGCTGTGGCGGCTCACCATCGGCCGTCAGCGCGAAGTCGACCCGATCGTCCACTACACCCTCGGCTACTACTGGGAGAATAGGGACAACGCCGCCGAGGCGGCGATGCATTACCGGCTTGGCAGCCAGATGCCGCCGGATTACTGCTTCCCGTTTCGCCTGGAGTCGATCCGCGCGCTGGAAAGCGCGATCCGCCACAACGCCGGCGACGCGCGTGCTCCCTACTACCTCGGCAATCTCCTCTACGACAAGCAGCCCGAGAATGCGATTCATGCGTGGGAGCGCTCGCGCGAGATCGATCCCCGTTTCGCGACTGTCCACCGAAACCTCGCGTTCGCTTACCTGCGCGCGGAGAAGAACAGCGCCAAAGCCGCCGAAAGCCTGAAAAAAGCGGTAGCTTGTGACCCGTCTGACCCGCTTCTGCTTTGCGAGCTCGACGCCGCACTCGCCGCAAGCGGCGTCCCGCATCGCGAAAGGCTCGACATCCTGGAGAAGAACCACAGCGTTGTCGCGAAGCGCGACGATGCTCTTCTGCGCGAGAGCCTCTTGCATGTCTTCGTCGGCGAATACGACCGCGCGCTGGAGCTTCTTGACAATCACCGCTTCCACATCTGGGAAGGCGGCGAAAACAGCATCCACGACGTCTACGTCGACGCGCACTGTCTGCGCGGACGAGGACACTTGGCCGCAGGTAACGCCCGCGCGGCGCTTGCCGATTTCGAGGCCGCGGCGAAGTACCCCGACCGCTTCGAGATGGGTGAGCCATACGACGGCGGGCGCTCGGCGGAAGTGAACTACCTCATCGGCCTCGCGCACGAAGCGCTTGGCGGCGCCGCGAAGGCACATGCCGCGTTCGAGGCCGCCCTCGCCAAGGACAAGCGCAAGGCCCCGCTTGCCTACTACCAGGGGCTCGCGCACAGGAATCTCGGCGCTGATGACAAGGCGAAAGCCCTCTTTGACGAGCTCATAGCGGTCGGCTCCGATGCGCTCAAGAATGAGTCCGGTGTCAACTTCTTTGAGAAATTCGCCGTGAGCGAATTCGGTCCCGCGCAGAAGGCCCAGGCGCATTACCTCATCGGCCTCGGCCTCCTCGGCAACGGCGAAAAAACGAGCGCGCGCGCCGAGCTCGAAACGGCCCTTGGCCTCAACGTCAACATCCTCGGCGCGCAGACGATGCTCGCGTCGCTGGGGTGAGAAAGGGGGCGCAGGTGGTTGCACACATTCTTGAGATAGTGCTCATGCCGTTTGTGTGTGTTGCCGGCGCAACCGGATGGATCGTTATTGCGGTGAGGCTCGTGCGCAGGAAGCAACTGCGCTTCGGCTTCGCCGAGGTCGCCGCCGCCCTCACATTATCCATGCTCGTAGCGGCAGTCGTCCAGATAGCCGGGATGCGGGAGGCGATGTCCGGCCGAGCACTGTGCGACGGTCTTGGGCTTGCACTCGTGCTGACATGCGTAGTGGCCTTCGTTACGGGCATAGGGGCGTACAAGGCGGCTGCGATGAAGAAGCTTATCGCGCTTGTCGCCGGAAGCGTGATCGCCGGCATTGCCGGGGGAGTCTTCTCGCTCACCAACGGCTCTACGGCTCATGTCGTAGAGGCGACGCTGGCTGAGGCCAGGCTTGCGAACCTTCCCAAGTCGGCGAAGGATGTGCACGTGCACATGTGGGAGAACGAGTTCAGCTCGTTCGGGCTTATGAGGTTTTCCGCGCCGCAGAAGGACATAGAGGCGTTCGTCGCCGGATCGCCCGGCCTCGCGTCAGTCGCGCCGGAGATCTTCTCTCCCGCGCATAGATACCTGTCCTGGACCGGCGCGCTTGCCGTCAATTCCAGCGACGAGTATTTCATAGACCGAAGCAGCATGAAGGTCTGGTTCGATCCCACTGTGAAGGACAAGGGGCGTAAGTACGAGCTGAGAAAAGACGTTACAGGCGGATATACAGGGTACGTGGTGATTGACGACGAGAAGAATACGGTGTACATCGAGGTGAATTGGAGTTAGGGGCAATGCTGAGCCCCGACGGGCTGCCGCCGTAGAGAATAGGTTACAACCTCCTGCGCCTGCGTAATGGCTACAGATCCTCGCCACGTCGTAACGTCAACGTCCTCGGCGCACAAACGGCGTTGGCGTCGCTCGCGTAGGGGTGACGCATGCGTCACCCGCACTCGTACGGGCGCCGCTCTTGTCGTCTGTAGCTTCAGCGAAGGACGATGCCGCGCCCGCATCGTAGCGACGCACGCGTCGCCCACCGGTAGAGCAGGCATTCTTGCCTGTTTGCCTCTGGTTTGGTGGGGCGGACATTCCTATGCCTTGCTCCAGTTAGCATAGACGTAAGCCTTGAGTATTGCGGTGGATATGGCGATACCCTGTTGGGGATACTTACCTTTCAGGAGGTTTTCGCCA